>JGI24133J20442_1000212_pt1 | contig 18214 bp, 26 predicted proteins | sample BarGraNGADG00311_2_FD_20442 | JGI IMG/M metagenome (IMG submission 20442)
CCGGAAAGCCCGGAACAATGCGCTGAGCACCTGTCCTCCTGCTCCGCTGTCAGCGGTGTCTCGTCGTGCCGGCGGTCCGGTCGGTGCGTGGCTGACGCCTCGCACCTTCGGCCGGTGCCGTGGGGCACCCTAACCCAGATCGGTCGGTTGTCGGGGCAGGCTCCGGGCCTGAGGGCCCGGAGCCGTCCGTCATCAGTCCCGGACCGATCCTCCGGCCGCGACGATCTTCTCCTTCGCCGAGACCGAGACTGCCTGCACCGCGACGTCGAGCTTGACCGACAGGTCGCCGTTGCCGAGGACCTTGACCGGGTCGCCCTTGCGGACGGCACCCTTCGCCACGAGGTCCTCGACCGTCACGGTTCCACCCTTGGGGTAGAGCGCCTCGAGCCGTTCGGTGTTGACCACCTGGTACGTCGTGCGAGCGGGGTTCTTGAACCCGCGGAGCTTGGGCACCCGCATGTGCAGCGGGATGCCGCCGCCCTCGCGACGCTCAGGCACCTGGTAGCGGGCCTTGGTGCCCTTGGTGCCACGCCCAGCGGTCTTGCCCTTGGAGCCCTCACCACGGCCGACGCGAGTCTTGGCGGTGTGCGAACCCGGAGCCGGACGCAGGTGGTGCAGCCGCAGCGTGCCACCGGCACCCTCGACCGGAGCCTGCTTCTTGGGTGCCTTGGCAGCGGCGGGCTTGTCGGCCTTGGCGGCAGCCGGCTTCGCAGCCTTGGCGGCAGGCTTCTCGGCCTTGGCAGCAGCGGGCTTCGCAGCCTTGGCGGCGGGCTTGTCGGCCGCAGCAGCAGCGGGCTTCGCAGCCTTGGCAGCGACCGGCTTGTCGGCCTTGGCGGCGGCCGGCTTGCGCGCCGACGTCTTGGCCTCGGTCGAGGCTTCCGCCTCGGTCTTCTTGGTTGCCATGTCAGTCGACCTCCTCGACGGTGACGAGGTGCGTCACCGTTGCGACCATGCCGCGGATCTCGGGCCGGTCCTCCTTGACGACGACGTCGCTGATGCGCTTGAGGCCGAGGCTGCGCAGCGTGTCGCGCTGGTTCTGCTTGCCGCCGATCGCGGACTTGGTCTGAGTCACCTTGAGTCGCACCATCACGCACCAGCCTTCGCGGTCTTCTCGGCCTCGCGGGCACGGAGCAGAGCAGGAGGAGTGACGTGCTCGAGGGACAGGCCCCGACGAGCGGCCACAGCCTCGGGCTCCTCCAGCGCGCGCAAGGCGGCGACGGTGGCGTGCACGATGTTGATCGCGTTGGACGACCCCATCGACTTCGACAGCACGTCATGGATGCCGGCGCACTCCAGGACGGCGCGCACCGGACCACCGGCGATCACACCGGTACCGGGGGACGCAGGGCCGCAGGAACACGACGCCGGCAGCGGCCTCGCCGGTGACGGGATGCGGGATGGTGCCCTGGATCCGCGGCACGCGGAAGAAGCTCTTCTTGGCCTCCTCCACGCCCTTGGCGATCGCTGCGGGCACCTCCTTGGCCTTGCCGTAGCCGACACCGACCATTCCGTCGGCGTCACCCACCACGACGAGCGCGGTGAAGCTGAAGCGACGACCGCCCTTGACCACCTTGGAGACGCGGTTGATGGTCACGACGCGCTCGACGAAGGCGCTCTTCTCGGCCGGCTCGCCGCGGCGGTCACCGCGACGGTCGTTGCGGTCACGCCGCTCGCCGCCGCCGCTCCCGCTCGGGGCTCCGGTGTTGCTGCGCTGCGGTGCAGCCATCAGTGCATCCTCTGCTTCCGTACGGTGATGAGTCGGGGGGCGGTCACAGTGCCAGACCGCCTTCGCGGGCGCCGTCGGCCACTGCCGCGACCCGCCCGTGGTACTTGTTGCCACCACGGTCGAAGACCACGGCCTCGATACCCGCGGCCTTGGCGCGCTCGGCCACCAGCTCGCCGACGCGGCGGGCCTTGGCGGTCTTGTCGCCGTCGAGGCCGCGAAGATCCGCCTCGAGCGTTGACGCGGAGACCAGGGTCCGGCCGGCGGCGTCGTCGACCACCTGGGCCACCATGTGGCGGTTGGAGCGGCTGATGACCAGCCGGGGCCGCTCGGCCGTGCCGGCGACCTTCTTGCGCAGCCGGAGGTGCCGGCGGGCCCGTGAGATGGCCTTGCCCTTGCCCTTGATCGTGATAGCCATCACTTACCAGCCTTTCCGGCCTTGCGACGGACGACCTCGCCCGCGTAGCGCACACCCTTGCCCTTGTACGGCTCGGGCTTGCGGATCTTGCGGATGTTCGCGGCAACCTCGCCGACCTGCTGCTTGTCGATCCCGCTCACCGAGAACCGCGTGGGTGAGGCCACCTCGAAGGCGATGCCCTCCGGGGCGTTCACCACGACGGGGTGGCTGAAGCCCAGTGCGAACTCCAGGTCGGCGCCCCGGGCGGTGACCCGGTAGCCGGTGCCGACGATCTCCAGGCGCTTGATGTAGCCGTCGGTCACGCCGATCACGAGGTTGGACAGCAGCGTGCGGGTCAGGCCGTGCAACGAGCGCGAGGTGCGCTCGTCGTCCGGCCGGGTGACGACGAGTGCACCGTCGTCGTTCCGGGCCACCTGGATGGGGGCGGGGATCGTGTGCTCAAGGGTCCCCTTGGGGCCCGTGACGGTCACCTGGGCGCCGTCGATCGTGACGCCCACGCCGCTCGGGACCGGGACGGGGACCTTGCCGATGCGAGACATGGCTCTCTCCTCTCGGTTCCGACTACCAGACGTAGGCGAGGACTTCCCCACCCACGCCCTTCTTGGCGGCCTGCCGGTCGGTGAGCAGCCCGGAGGACGTGGACAGGATCGCCACGCCGAGGCCGCCCAGGACACGGGGCAGGTTGGTCGACTTCGCGTACACCCGCAGGCCCGGCTTGGACACGCGGCGGACGCCCGCGAGCGAGCGCTCACGGTTGGGGCCGAACTTCAGCTGGATCGTGAGGTTCTTGCCCACCGGGGCATCCTCGACGGTCCAGGCACCGATGTAACCCTCAGCCTTGAGGATGACGGCGATGTTGGCCTTGAGCTTGGAATACGGCATCGTCACGGACTCGTGGTACGCCGAGTTGGCGTTCCGCAGACGCGTCAGCATGTCCGCGATCGGATCGGTCATTGTCATGGGGCTTTTGCCCTTCCTCGCCGGGGTATCCCCTTCCGGGGACCTGCGACGTAGTGGTTACCAGCTGCTCTTGGTGACGCCGGGAAGCTCGCCGCGGTGCGCCATCTCGCGCACGCAGATGCGGCAGAGCCCGAACTTGCGGTACACGGCGCGCGGACGTCCGCAGCGCTGGCACCGGCTGTAGCCACGGACGCCGAACTTCGGCGTGCGCGCAGCCTTCTGGACGAGGGCGGTCTTCGCCATGTCAGTTCTCCTTGAAGGGGAAGCCCAGACGGCGGAGCAGCGAACGGCCCTCGTCGTCGGTGGTCGCGGTCGTCACCAGGGTGACGTCCATGCCGCGCACCCGGTCCACGCGGTCGGGGTCGATCTCGTGGAACATGACCTGCTCCGTGAGACCGAACGTGTAGTTGCCGCTGCCGTCGAACTGAGCCGGCGACAGACCGCGGAAGTCGCGGATCCGAGGCAGGGCCAGGGTGATCAGCCGGTCGACGAACTCCCACATCCGGTCGCCGCGCAGCGTCGTGTGCGCACCGATCGGCATGCCCTCGCGCAGCTTGAACTGGGCGATGGACTTGCGGGCCTTCGTCACCTGCGGCTTCTGACCGGTGATCGTGGTCAGATCCTTCACCGCGCCCTCGATCAGCTTGGAGTCGCGGGCAGCCTCGCCGACGCCCATGTTCACCACGACCTTGATCAGCCGCGGGACCTGGTTGACGTTGCCGTAGGTGAACTCTTCGCGCAGCGCCGGCACGATCTCCTCGGCGTAGCGCACCTTCAGGCGGGGCGCTGCGGTGGCCGTCGTCGTCTCACTCATGCGATGTCCTTACCGGAGCGCTTGGCCACGCGGACCCGGACAGTCCGGGTGCGCCCGTCGCGCTCGATCTCCTCGGTGCGGTGGCCGACCCGGGTGCCCTTCTTGGTCTCCGGGTCCACCAGCATCACGTTGCTGATGTGGATCGGGGCCTCGAGCGTCTCGATCCCACCGGTCCGGGTGCCGCGGCTCGTCTGGCCGGCGCGGACATGCTTGGTCACCCGCTGCACACCCTCGACGACAAGACGGTCGGAGTCCTTGAGGACCTCCAGGACGCGTCCCTGCTTGCCGCGGTCGCGACCCGTGATGATGACGACAAGGTCGCCCTTCTTGATCTTGGCCATGGTCAGAGCACCTCCGGCGCCAACGAGATGATCTTCATGAACTTCTTGTCACGCAGCTCGCGGCCCACCGGGCCGAAGATGCGCGTCCCGCGGGGCTCGTTGTCGGCCTTGAGGATCACGGCGGCGTTCTCGTCGAACTTGATGTACGAGCCGTCGGGCCGGCGGCGCGACTTGGTGGTGCGCACGACGACTGCCTTGACGACCTCGCCCTTCTTGACGTTCCCGCCCGGGATGGCGTCCTTGACGGTCGCGACGATCACGTCGCCGATTCCGGCGTAGCGACGCCCGGATCCGCCGAGAACGCGGATGCACAAGATCAGCTTGGCACCCGTGTTGTCGGCGACCTTCAGTCGCGACTCCTGCTGGATCATGTCCTCGAACTCCTGTCGTCGTGCTGGTTCTCGCTGCTGGCGAGCCTGGCCGAACGGATGTGTGTGGTCGGGCTGCGGTCCGGCGAAGGCCGGGTGCTGCTACTTGGCCTTCTCCAGGATCTCCACCAGACGCCAGCGCTTGGTCGCCGACAGCGGGCGGGTCTCCATGATCATGACGAGGTCGCCGGCACCGGCCGCGTTGGCCTCGTCGTGGACCTTGACCTTGCTCGTGCGCCGCATGACCTTGCCGTAGAGCGGGTGCTTGACCCGGTCCTCGACCTCGACCACGACGGTCTTGTCCATCTTGTCGCTGACCACGAACCCGCGCCGCGTCTTGCGGTACGGCCGGTGGTCGGTCGCGGTGGCCTCGGCCACCTCGACCTCCTTGTTGTCTGCAGTGCTCATCGTCGACCTCTCAGTCACTCGGCCGTCGGGCTCGGTGCGGTGCGGATGCCGAGCTCGCGCTCACGCAGGATCGTGTAGATCCGCGCGATGTCGCGGCGAACGGCCTTGAGTCGCCCGTGGCTCTCCAGCTGCCCGGTCGCGGACTGGAACCGGAGGTTGAACAGCTCCTCCTTGCCCTTCTTCAGCTCAGCGGCCAGTGCGTCGTCGTCCATCTCGTCCAGCTTGTCGGGGACAAGCGCCTTGGATCCGATAGCCATCAGTTGCCACCACCCTCGCGAACCACGAACCGGCACTTCATCGGGAGCTTGTGCATGGCGCGCCGCATGGCCTCGCGGGCCAGGGGCTCGTCAACGCCGGCCAGCTCGAACATGATCCGGCCGGGCTTGACGTTGGCGATCCACCACTCGGGAGACCCCTTGCCGGAACCCATCCGGGTCTCGGCCGGCTTCTTGGTGATCGGCCGGTCCGGGTAGATGTTGATCCACACCTTGCCGCCACGCTTGATGTGGCGGGTCATGGCGATACGTGCGGCCTCGATCTGCCGGTTGGTGACGTAGGCCGGCTCGAGAGCCTGGATCCCGAACTCACCGAACGCGATGGCGGTGCCGCCCGTCGCAGCCCCCGTACGGCCGGGGTGGTGCTGCTTGCGGTGCTTGACCCTGCGCGGGATGAGCATGATCAGGCCTCCGTTCCGCTGTCAGGAGCCGCCTCGGCGACCGGGGCAGCAGCTGCCTCGGCAGACGGCGCGTCCGCGCGGTCGCGACGCGGGGCACGGGCCGGACGGTCGGACCGGTCCGAACGCTCCGGACGGTCGGAGCGAGGACCGCGGGGGGCGCGCGGCGCGGCAGTCGCCTGCTCGCGAGCGAACTCCTTCTCGGTCATGTCGCCCTTGTAGATCCAGACCTTGACGCCGATCTGGCCGAAGGTGGTCTTGGCCTCGAACGTGCCGAAGTCGATGTTCGCGCGCAGCGTGTGCAGCGGCACCCGCCCCTCGCGATAGAACTCCGACCGGCTCATCTCGGCCCCGCCGAGACGCCCGGCACACTGCACCCGGACACCCTTGGCGCCGGCGCGCTGCGCCGACTGCATGCCCTTGCGCATGGCACGCCGGAAGGAGACCCGGCTGGCGAGCTGCTCGGCGATGCCCTGAGCGACCAGCTGGGCCTCGAGCTCGGGGTTCTTGACCTCGAGGATGTTCAGCTGGACCTGCTTACCGGTGAGCTTCTCCAGCTCGCCGCGGATCCGGTCCGCCTCGGCGCCACGGCGCCCGATGACGATGCCCGGCCGGGCGGTGTGGATGTCCACGCGGACCCGGTCCCGGGTGCGCTCGATCTCCACCTTGGCGATGCCGGCACGCTCGAGGCCGGTGGACATCAGCTTGCGGATCTGGACGTCCTCGCGGACGTAGTCGCGATAGCGCTGCCCGGGCTTGGTGCTGTCGGAGAACCAATGCGACCGGTGGTCGGTGGTGATCCCGAGGCGGTACCCGTGCGGGTTGACCTTCTGTCCCACTAGCGGGTCCTTCCCTTCGTNCTCGTGGTCGTGGCTTTCGCCGTGACCGGTGTGGTCGATGCGACCACGACAGTGATGTGGCTGGTGCGCTTGAGGATCTGAGCAGCACGGCCCTGGGCACGCGGCCGGAACCGCTTGAGCGTCGGGCCCTCGTCCACGTACGCCTCGCGCACGACAAGGGATCCGGCGTCGAACGCCTCGCCGGCCAGGTCCGCCTTGACGCGGGCGTTGGCGATCGCGCTCTCGACAACCTTGCGAACCGGCTCACCAGCGGCCTGCGGCGCGAACCTCAGGGTCGCGACGGCCTGCTCGGCCCGCTTGCCACGGATCAGGTCCACGACGCGACGGGCCTTCTGGGGCGTGACACGGATGAACCGCGCCTGCGCCTTGGCTTCCATTGCAGTCCTGCCTTCTTGTGTCGTCATGGGTCGGGCGGCANNCCGGTCAGCGCCGGCGAGCCTTCCGGTCGTCCTTCTCGTGGCCGCGGAAGGTTCGCGTCGGAGCGAACTCACCGAGCTTGTGGCCGACCATCGACTCGGTCACGAAGACCGGGACGTGCTTGCGGCCGTCGTGCACCGCGATGGTGTGGCCGAGGAACTCGGGGGTGATCATCGACCGGCGGGACCAGGTCTTGATGACCGTCTTGGTCCCCTTCTCGTTCAGCACGTCCACCTTCTTGCGCAGGTGGTCGTCGACGAAGGGGCCCTTCTTCAGGCTGCGTGGCATGTGTCTGGCTCCTTCTAGCGCTTCTTGCCGGTGCGGCGGCGGCGNACGATCATCGCGTCGCTCGCCTTGTTCGGATGACGGGTGCGGCCCTCCGGCTGACCCCATGGGGTCACCGGGTTGCGCCCACCGGACGTCTTGCCCTCACCACCACCGTGCGGGTGGTCGACAGGGTTCATCGCGACGCCACGGACGGTGGGGCGCTTGCCCTTCCAGCGCATGCGCCCGGCCTTGCCCCAGTTGATGTTCGACTGCTCGGCGTTGCCGACCTCGCCAACGGTTGCGCGGCAGCGGACGTCGACGTTGCGGATCTCGCCCGACGGCAGGCGCAGCTGGGCGAAGCGACCTTCCTTGGCGACGAGCTGCACCGAGGCACCCGCGGAGCGGGCGATCTTGGCGCCGCCGCCGGGCCGCAGCTCGATGGCGTGCACGACGGTACCGGTGGGGATGTTGCGCAGCGGCAGGTTGTTGCCCGGCTTGATGTCGGCACCGGCGCCGTTCTCCACCAGGTCACCCTGCGCCAAGCGGTTCGGCGCGAGGATGTAGCGCTTCTCCCCGTCGGCGTAGTGCAGCAGCGCGATGCGCGCCGTCCGGTTGGGGTCGTACTCGATGTGCGCGACCTTGGCCGGCACGCCGTCCTTGTCGTGGCGACGGAAGTCGATCAGCCGGTAGGCGCGCTTGTGCCCGCCGCCGTGGTGGCGCGTCGTGATGCGCCCGGCACTGTTCCGCCCACCCGACTTGGGCAGCGGGCGCACCAGCGACTTCTCCGGCTCGGAGCGCGTGATCTCGACGAAGTCGGCCACGCTCGAGCCGCGGCGACCCGGTGTCGTCGGCTTGTACTTGCGGATTCCCATGTCAGGTCAGTCCTTGGTCTCGTCGCCGGTCAGCCGACCGGTCCCCCGAAGATGTCGATGGTCCCCTCGCGCAGCGTCACGATCGCCCGCTTGACGTCCTTGCGCTTGCCAAGACCGAACTTGGTGCGCCGGGACTTGCCCTTGCGGTTGATCGTGTTGACCGCCGCCACCTTCACGCCGAACACCTGCTCCACGGCGATCTTGATCTCGGTCTTGTTGGCCCGGGGGTCCACCACGAACGTGTACTTGCCCTCGTCGAGCAGGGTGTAGCTCTTCTCGGAGACCACCGGCGAGATCAGGATGTCGCGCGGGTTCTTGTCCAGGGTGGTCACTTGGTCTCCTCCGCCTCGAGCGCAGCCGCCTCGGTTGAGGTCGCGACCGCCTTCACGCCGCGGCCGCTGGGACGGGCGAGGAACGCCTCGAGCGCTCCACTGGTGAACACGACGTCGTCGGACAGCAGGACGTCGTAGGTGTTGAGCTGGTCGGCGATCAGCACGTGCACGCGCTCGACGTTGCGCAGCGACTTCGCCGAGGCGTCGTCGTCCCGCTCGAGCACGACCAGCACGTGGCGACGGTCCGTGAGGGTGTCAAGGATCGCAAGGGCCGCCTTGGTCGAGGGCGCCGCGTCGACGTCAAGGAAGGACGACACCACGTGCACTCGGCCGGCGCGGGCCCGGTCGGAGAGGGCACCGCGCAGCGCGGCCGCCTTCATCTTCTTNGGGGTCCGCTGGCTGTAGTCGCGCGGGACCGGCCCGTGCACGACGCCACCACCGGCGAACTGCGGCGCACGGGTCGAGCCCTGGCGGGCNCGGCCGGTGCCCTTCTGCTTGTACGGCTTCCTGCCGCCGCCGGAGACCTCACCGCGGGTCTTGGTCTTGTGCGTGCCCTGGCGGGCGGCCGCCATCTGCGCCACCACGACCTGGTGGATCAGCGGGACGTTGGTCTGGACGTCGAACACCTCGGCGGGCAGGTCGGTGGTCCCGGCCTTCTTCCCCTTGGCGTCAAGGACGTCGATGGTCAGCGTGGTCATGTCACGCCCCCTTCGCAGCGCTGCGCACGAGGACGACGCCGCCCTTTGGGCCGGGGACGGCGCCCTTGACGAGCACCAGACCCCTCTCGGTGTCGACCGCGTGGACTGTCAGGTTCTGGGTGGTCTGGCGCTCGTTGCCCATCCGCCCGGCCATCTTCATACCCCTGAAGACCCGCGACGGCGTCGAAGCGTTGCCGATCGAACCGGGCTTGCGGTGGTTGCGGTGTGCACCGTGGGAGGCACCGACGCCGTGGAAGCCGTGTCGCTTCATCACACCGGCGAAGCCCTTGCCCTTGGTGGTGCCGACGACGTCGACCGTCTGGCCGGCCGTGAAGGCATCGGCCGCGATCTCCTGGCCGAGGGCGTACTGCCCGGCGTCGGGGGTGCGGATCTCGGCGAGGTAGCGGCGGGGGGTGACCCCGGCCTTCTCGAAGTGGCCCTTGAGCGGCTGGGTCACCTTGCGCGGGTCGATCTGCCCGTGAGCGAGCTGGACGGCGCTGTAGCCGTCGGTTGCCTCGGTCCGGACCTGGGTCACCACGTTGGTGCCGACCTGCACGACGGTGACCGGCACCAGCCGGCCGACCTCGTCCCACACCTGCGTCATGCCGAGCTTGGTGCCCAGCAAGGCGGTGGTCGGTCTCGCGTTCTGCGGAAGCGTCGTCATCGTGGTCCTCAGAGCTTGATCTCGATGTTCACGTCAGCGGGCAGGTCGAGCCGCATGAGCGAGTCCACCGCCTTCGGCGTGGGGTCGATGATGTCGATGAGGCGCTTGTGGGTGCGCATCTCGAAGTGCTCGCGGCTGTCCTTGTACTTGTGCGGCGACCGGATGACGACGAACACGTTCTTCTCGGTCGGCAACGGCACCGGACCAACGACCGTCGCGCCTGCGCGCGTCACCGTGTCGACGATCTTGCGCGCCGAGCTGTCGATGACCTCGTGGTCGTAGGACTTGAGCCGGATGCGGATCTTCTGTCCCGCCATGGCGTCGTCTGACTCTCTCTCTAGAACCGCTGGTCTGCCGACCCCCGCACTCGGGCGTGTCGCTGGTCGCGACACACCCTCGCGCTGCGCACCGCAAGGTGCGGGGTCGATGGGTGCTGTGTGGACCGCACCCGGGGGCGCTTGATCCGCAACGTCTGTCGTACTTGCCGGTCTCACACCGTCCTGGCCGCGATCACGTCCAGGGGCACGGCGGCTCCGGGCAACCGGAACAGTGTGCCAGAGGGTGCGGGCCAACTCCAAACCGTGGCCCCCGTTCCGGCTCGGTCACCGGTGCGGGCGGCAGGGCCCGGGCTCGCTGAGCCCGGGCCCTGCACCACCTCACTTCAGGATCTTCGTCACCCTGCCGGAGCCGACGGTGCGGCCACCCTCACGGATGGCGAAGGACAGGCCTTCCTCCATCGCGATCGGCTGGATCAGCTCGACCGTCATCTCGGTGTTGTCGCCGGGCATGACCATCTCGGTGCCCTCGGGCAGCGTGATGACGCCGGTGACGTCGGTGGTGCGGAAGTAGAACTGCGGCCGGTAGTTCGTGTAGAAGGGGTTGTGCCGGCCGCCCTCGTCCTTGGCCAGGACGTAGACCTGGGCCTCGAAGTTGGTGTGCGGGGTGATCGTGCCCGGCTTGGCCACGACCTGTCCGCGCTCGACCTCTTCGCGCTTGATNCCACGCAGCAGCAGGCCNCAGTTCTCGCCGGCCCATGCCTCGTCCATNGACTTGTGGAACATCTCGATGCCGGTGACGGTGGTCTTCTGCACCGGACGGATGCCCAGGATCTCNACCTCGGAGTTGATCTTCAGCTTGCCGCGGTCGACCTTGCCGGTCACGACGGTGCCGCGACCGGTGATGGTGAAGACGTCCTCGATCGGCATCAGGAACGGCTTGTCCATGTCACGGATCGGATCGGGGATCGACTCGTCGACCGCCGCGATCAGCTCGATGACGGTCTTGGTCCACTCCGGGTCACCCTCGAGAGCCTTGAGGGCGGACACCCGGACCACCGGGACGTTGTCGCCGTCGAAGCCCTGGGCGGAGAGGAGCTCGCGCACCTCGAGCTCGACGAGCTCGAGGATCTCCTCGTCGTCGACCATGTCGGCCTTGTTGAGGGCCACCAGCAGGTAGGGGACCCCCACCTGACGGGCGAGCAGCACGTGCTCGCGGGTCTGGGCCATCGGGCCGTCGTCAGCTCCGACCACGAGGATCGCGCCGTCCATCTGGGCGGCACCGGTGATCATGTTCTTGATGTAGTCGGCGTGACCCGGCGCGTCGATGTGCGCGTAGTGCCGCTTCTCGGTCTCGTACTCGACGTGCGCGATGTTGATGGTGATACCGCGCTGCTTCTCCTCCGGCGCCTTGTCGATCTCGTCGAACGGCGTGAAGGGGTTCTTGTCGGGGAACCGCTCGTGCAGCACCTTCGAGATCGCGGCGGTCAGCGTCGTCTTGCCATGGTCGACGTGACCGATCGTCCCGATGTTGACGTGCGGCTTGGTCCGCTCGAACTTGGCCTTCGCCACTGGTGTCCTCCTCGGACTCGGGTAGTTGTCGCATCTTGCAGGTGCCGGGTGACCCCTGCGGGGCGTGCGGGTCGCTACAGGTTGAGTTGTGACCGTACTGATAGTTCGACCTGTGGGACTACTCGCCCCGGGTCTTCTTGATGATCTCCTCGGCGACGTTCCGAGGAACCTCTGCGTAGCTGTCGAACTGCATCGAGTACACCGCACGGCCTTGGGTCTTGGACCTCAGGTCGCCGACATACCCGAACATCTCGGAGAGCGGCACGTGGGATCGGATCACCTTGACCCCGGTCGCATCTTCCATGGACTGGATCATTCCGCGTCGGGAGCTCAGATCCCCGATCACATCGCCCATGTACTCCTCGGGCGTGCGGACCTCCACGGCCATGATCGGCTCGAGCAGCACGGGGTCCGCCTTGCGGGCGGCCTCCTTGAGCACCATCGAGCCGGCGATCTTGAAGGCCATCTCGGACGAGTCGACCTCGTGGTACGCGCCGTCCAGCAGGGTTGCCTTCACGCCGACCAGCGGGAACCCGGCCAGGACACCCAGCTCCATCGCCGACTGGATGCCGGCGTCGACGCTCGGGATGTACTCGCGCGGGATGCGACCACCGGTCACCGCGTTGACGAACTCGTAGAGCTCGCCGCCGGCGGCGTCGAGCGGCTCGAACCGCATCTGGACCTTCGCGTACTGCCCGGAGCCACCCGTCTGCTTCTTGTGGACGTAGTCGATCTTCTCCACCGTCCGGCGGATGGTCTCGCGGTAGGCCACCTGGGGCTTGCCGACGTTGGCCTCCACCTTGAACTCCCGACGCATCCGCTCGACCAGGATGTCGAGGTGGAGCTCGCCCATACCGCCGATGACGGTCTGGCCGGTCTCCGGGTCGAGCCTGACCCGGAAGGTCGGGTCCTCCTCGGCGAGCTTCTGGATGGCGATGGACAGCTTCTCCTGGTCGCCCTTGGTCTTCGGCTCGATGGCCACGTCGATGACCGGCTCCGGGAAGGTCATCGACTCGAGGACCACCGGGTGCGCGATGTCGCACAGCGTGTCGCCGGTGGTGACGTCCTTCAAGCCGATGAACGCGTAGATGTGCCCGGCCGTCGCCTCGTCGACCGGGTTCTCCTTGTTGGAGTGCATCTGGAACAGCTTGCCGATGCGCTCCTTCTTGCCCTTGGTGGAGTTGAGCACCTGGGCACCGGTCGGGACGCGACCGGAGTACACCCGGACGTAGGTGAGCTTGCCGAAGAACGGGTGAGTCGCGACCTTGAACGCCAGGGCCGAGAACGGCTCGGTGGCGGATGGCTCGCGGATGATCACCTTCTCCTCGTCGTTCGGGGCGTGACCCTCCATCGGCGGGACGTCCATCGGCGAGGGCAGGTAGTCGATGACGGCGTCGAGCACGGGCTGCACGCCCTTGTTCTTGACCGCCGACCCGCACAGCACGGGATAGGCCTGACCGGAGATGGTGAGGGCACGGATGCCGCTCTTGATCTCCTCCGNGGTCAGCTCCTCGCCGCCGAGGTACTTCTCGAGCAGCTTGTCGTCNCTCTCGGCCACGGCCTCGACGAGCNGGCTGCGGTACNGCTCGACCTGCTCGACCATCTCGGCCGGTACGTCCTCGATCGCGTAGTCCTCGCCCTTGCCCACGTTGTCGCGCCAGGTGAGCGCACGACGGGAGATCAGGTCAACGATGCCGACGAAGGTGTGCTCGGACCCGATCGGCAGCTGCAGCGGCAGCGGCTTGGCCTTGAGCCGGTTGATGATCGTGTCGATGGTGAAGTAGAAGTCCGCGCCGAGCTTGTCCATCTTGTTGACGAAACAGATGCGCGGGACGTTGTACTTGTCCGCCTGGCGCCACACCGTCTCGGACTGGGGCTCGACACCCTCCTTGCCGTCGAAGACGGCAACGGCACCGTCGAGCACGCGAAGCGAGCGCTCCACCTCGACGGTGAAGTCGACGTGACCCGGGGTGTCGATGATGTTGATCTGGTGGCCCTGCCAGTAGCAGGTCGTCGCGGCGGACGTGATCGTGATCCCGCGCTCCTGCTCCTGCTCCATCCAGTCCATGGTCGAGGCGCCGTCGTGCGTCTCGCCCATCTTGTAGTTGACCCCGGTGTAGAAGAGGACCCGCTCGGTCACGGTGGTCTTGCCGGCGTCGATGTGCGCCATGATGCCGATGTTGCGGACCCTCTTGAGGTCGGTGAGCACGTCCAGTGCCACGTGTGAAGCCCTTCTACTGCGATCGGGGGGAGCCGTCAGGCGGCTGGTCTCACCAGCGGTAGTGCGCGAACGCCCTGTTCGACTCGGCCATCTTGTGCATGTCCTCGCGACGCTTCACCGCGGCACCAAGGCCGTTGCTCGCGTCGAGGAGCTCGTTCATCAGGCGCTCGGTCATGGTCTTCTCGCGACGAGCGCGCGAGAAGTCGACCAGCCAGCGCAGCGCCAGCGTGGTGGCCCGGACGGGGCGCACCTCGACCGGCACCTGGTAGGTGGCGCCACCGACCCGACGGGACCGCACCTCGAGGGCCGGCCGCACGTTCTCCAGTGCGCGCTTGAGGATGACGACCGGGTCGTTGCCGGTCTTCTCCCGGGCACCCTCGAGGGCGCCGTAGACGATGGCTTCCGCAACCGAGCGCTTGCCGTCGAGGAGCACCTTGTTGATCAGCTGAGTGACCAGAGGTGACCCGTAGACCGGGTCGATGATCAGCGGCCGCTTCGGGGCCGGTCCCTTGCGAGGCATCAGCGCTTCTCCTTCTTGGCACCGTAGCGGCTGCGAGCCTGCTTGCGGCCCTTGACCCCCTGGGTGTCGAGGGCGCCGCGCACGATCTTGTAGCGCACACCTGGCAGGTCCTTCACACGACCGCCGCGGACGAGCACGATCGAGTGCTCCTGCAGGTTGTGGCCGACACCGGGGATGTACGCGGTGACTTCCATCTGGCTGGAGAGCTTCACGCGAGCGACCTTGCGGAGCGCCGAGTTCGGCTTCTTGGGCGTCGTCGTGTAGACGCGGGTGCACACACCGCGCCGCTGAGGGCTGCCCTTGAGGGCTGGCGTCTTGGAGTTCGTCACCTTCGACGTCCGTCCCTTGCGCACGAGCTGCTGGATCGTGGGCACTGCGTCTCCGTCTTCTGCTGGTCGTATGGTCGAACCGGGCCATGCCCGGTCATGAGGCCCGTCGCCGGACCTGGGTCTTTCATGTCGCGCCGACCCCCGCACCCGGGTGTGTCGGCCTACTCGAACGCGGCGCCGACCGCCAAGAACATCTGGTCGGTGGGACCGCGCGGTAGGTGGTTCACCACCCGGCGCCAGCGCCGACGCCGTCCATCAGGACGATCGCCAGGACGCGGAGCACGCGCGAGGGCCCGACGGCGCGGGCACAGGGGCTTACGTTACCTGGCCTGGCGACACACCGTCAAAGCGGATCCTCCCCGTACGGCGCGCAGGATCCCGCCACCGTGGCCTGCTCATGCCAACACGACCGGGCACGCCGTTGTTCCGGTCCCCCGGGCAGCCGACGGACATGGGCGAGGGGCCCACCGGTGCAGTGGGCCCCTCGTCGTTGCCGGCGCGCACGGCGTCCCGACCAGTCCGGGCAAGGGACGCGGCGCGCGCGGGTCAGCGCAGGTCGCCGAAGTCGATCTCGTCGAGCGGGATGGCCTGTCCGGAGCCCATGCCCAACGGCGGGAAGTCGATCTCGTCGTACCCGAAGCTGGGGTACAGCTCGGCCTTCGCCTCTTCGGTCGGCTCGACCGTGACGTTGCCGTACCGGGGAAGACCGGTACCCGCCGGGATGAGCTTGCCGATGATGACGTTCTCCTTGAGGCCGAGCAGCGGGTCGCTGCGTCCGCTCATGGCGGCCTCGGTGAGCACCCTTGTGGTCTCCTGGAAGGAGGCCGCGGACAACCACGAGTCCGTCGCGAGCGAGGCCTTGGTGATGCCCATCAGCTCCGGACGGCCCGACGCCGGCTGGGCGCCCTCGGCGATCGCGCGCCGGTTGGCGTCCTCGAAGCGACCCCGCTCGGCGAGCTCGCCGGGCAGCAGGTCGGTGTCGCCGGAGTCGAGCACCGTCACCCGGCGCAGCATCTGCCGGACGATGACCTCGATGTGCTTGTCGTGGATGTCGACGCCCTGCGAGGAGTAGGCCTCCTGGACCTCGTCCACCAGGTGCTTCTGCGCCGCACGCGGCCCGAGGATCCGCAGGACCTTCTTGGGGTCCACCTTGCCCTGGACCAGCTGGGTGCCGACCTCGACGTGCTGGCCGTCGGAGATCAGCAGACGCGACCGCTTGCTGATCGGGTAGGCGATCTCCTCCGCGCCGTCGTCCGGTGCGAGCACGATCCGCCGCAGCCGCTCGGAGTCGTCGATGGTGACCCGACCCGAGTACTCCGCGATCGGCGCCTCACCCTTGGGGGTGCGAGCCTCGAACAGCTCCTGGACGCGCGGCAGACCCTGCGTGATGTCGTCCGCGGATGCCACACCACCGGTGTGGAAGGTCCGCATCGTCAGCTGCGTGCCCGGCTCACCGATGGACTGCGCCGCGATGATGCCGACGGCCTCGCCGATGTCCACCAGCTTGCCGGTGGCAAGGGAACGGCCGTAGCACCGGGCGCACGTGCCGACCCGCGACTCGCAGGTGAGCACGGACCGGATCTTCAGCTCGGTGATCCCGGCCGCGATCACCCGGTCGATGATCAGGTCCCCGACGTCCTCGCCGGCGTGGCCGACGACCGTGCCGTCGGCGGCGACCACGTCGCTGGCCAGCGTCCTGGCGTAGACGCTGGTCTCGACCCGGTCGTGCCGGCGCACCTTGCCGTCGGAACCCGTCTGCGCCACCGGCATGACGAGCCCACGGTCGGTGCCGCAGTCGTCCTCACGCACGATCACGTCCTGCGACACGTCCACCAGACGCCGGGTCAGGTAACCCGAGTCGGCGGTCCGCAGGGCGGTGTCGGCAAGACCCTTGCGGGCACCGTGGCTGGCGATGAAGTACTCCAGGACGGACAGACCCTCGCGGTAGTTGGACTTGATCGGCCGCGGGATGATCTCGCCCTTGGGGTTCGCCACCAGGCCACGCATGCCGGCGATCTGCCGGACCTGCATCCAGTTGCCTCGAGCACCGGAGCTGACCATGCGGAACAGCGGGTTCCTCGGGTCGAACGCCTCCTGCATGGACTTGGCGACGACGTCGGTCGCCTGCGTCCAGACCTCGATGAGCTCCTGACGCCGCTCGTCGTCGGTGATCAGGCCCTTGTCGTACTGAGCCTGGATCTTCGCCGCACGGCCCTCGTACTCCTCGAGGATCTCCGCCTTGTTGTCGGGCGTCGCGACGTCACTGATCGAGATGCTCAGCCCGGAGAACGTCGCCCAGTGGAAACCGGCGTCCTTGAGCGCGTCGAGGCTCGCGGCGACCTCCACCTTCGGGTAGCGCTCGGCCAGGTCGTTGACGATCGCCGACAGCCGCTTCTTGTCCGCGACCGCGTTGACGTAGGGGTAGTCCACCGGCAGCAGCTCGTTGAACAGCGCCCGGCCGAGGGTCGTCGTCATGATCAGCTGGTCACCCGGCGCCCAGCCCTCCGGAGGCACGTAGCCCTCCGGCAGCACGACGTCGTCGAGTCGCAGCTTGATCTCCGCGTTCAGGTCGAGCACGCCGGAGTCGAAGGCCATGATCGCCTCGGACACGTTGCTGAAGGCCCGGCCCGAGCCCAGCGCGTCANCCTTGTCCGCGGTCAGGTGGAACAGNCCGATGATCATGTCCTGGCTGGGCATGGTCACCGGGCGACCGTCGGACGGCTTGAGGATGTTGTTGGACGAGAGCATCAGGATGCGGGCCTCGGCCTGCGCCTCAGCGCTCAGTGGCAGGTGGACGGCCATCTGGTCGCCGTCGAAGTCCGCGTTGAACGCCGCGCACACCAACGGGTGCAGGTGGATCGCCTTGCCCTCGACGAGGACCGGCTCGAACGCCTGGATGCCCAGACGGTGCAGGGTCGGTGCCCGGTTGAGCAGCACCGGGTGCTCGGAGATGACCTCCTCGAGCACGTCCCACACCTGAGGCCGGGCACGCTCGACCATGCGCTTGGCGCTCTTGATGTTCTGGGCGTGGTTGAGATCGACGAGCCGCTTCATCACGAACGGCTTGAACAGCTCAAGGGCCATCTGCTTGGGCAGGCCGCACTGGTGCAGCTTGAGCTCCGGCCCGACGACGATCACCGAACGGCCGGAGTAGTCCACGCGCTTGCCGAGCAGGTTCTGGCGGAACCGGCCCTGCTTGCCCTTGAGCATGTCGGAGATCGACTTCAGCGGCCGGTTGCCCGGGCCGGTGACCGGACGCCCACGACGGCCGTTGTCGAACAGCGCGTCGACGGCCTCCTGCAGCATCCGCTTCTCGTTGTTGACGATGATCTCGGGCGCGCCGAGGTCCAGCAGTCGCTTGAGCCGGTTGTTCCGGTTGATCACGCGGCGGTACAGGTCGTTCAGGTCCGACGTCGCGAAGCGGCCACCGTCCAGCTGCACCATCGGGCGCAGGTCCGGAGGGATGACCGGGACCGCGTCGA
>JGI24133J20442_1000215_pt1 | contig 18177 bp, 20 predicted proteins | sample BarGraNGADG00311_2_FD_20442 | JGI IMG/M metagenome (IMG submission 20442)
CCTGTGGTTATTCCATAAATCGGTGATGTGTTATTTTCAAGCTTGGTATCGAGATAGTTTCTGCAAAGAGTTATAAGATTTACAGATTCCTCCGAGAGCGATAGTTTGGCATTCTTATCAAGAATTTCCCGGATCGTTTCGAGATTCAGTTTTTCTGGTGATATCGTAAAATTCATTAGTTTATTGTTTTGATGAATAAAAGGATTGATTTAAAGATAAAAGACAAAAGTAAAAAGATAAAAGTGAATCAACTCAGTCTCCCCTTAGTTTCCTCGTTCTATTAACCTAGTCAAAGGAGAAACAAGAGCCAGAAATATGTGTAAATCAGTTAAATATGTAATTTATTGAGCAGGAAACTTTTGTCTAGTGACTTTTGTCTTTTGTCTTGTCTTCAACTGGAAGAACTAAACTCCTCCTTTACAAAGAGATCAATAGCCGACAGCTTCACTTTTTCTTCTACTCCAGAAGTCATATTTCGAATAGTAAAAACATTATTTGCTATATCATTTCCCTCTAGAAATATTATAAAAGGAATTTTTTTTGCGCCTGCATATGTCTTCTGTTTTTTAATCTTGGCATAATCGGGGTATAGTTCTGTACTTACGTTATAATTTCGCAACTTATCGAGGATATTTAAGATATACCATAAGTCATTATCTCCTGAATTAACTAACAAAACCTCCGTTGAAGAAACCTTAATTTCGTTGAACTGATTTTGTTGGTTGAGTACATCATAAATTCTATCGGCTCCAAATGATATTCCGACACCGGATACTCCTTCCATACCAAAAACTCCGGTAAGATTATCATAACGTCCTCCACCACAAATACTTCCAATCTCAATGTCTTTTGCTTTTACTTCAATTATTGCTCCAGTGTAATAGTTCAGTCCACGTGCTAGAGTCAAATCTAATTCAACTTTTGTAGTGAGTTTTGTTTTTTTGATATAACCAAAAAGTTTTTTTAATTCATCAATTCCCTTTTTACCAATTGCAGAATTTATTAGTCTTCTCTCCAATGTATTAAGTTTTGTTCCGTTGGATCCTTTTAGTTTCAAAACAGGTTGCAGTTTCTTAATAGCGGATGAAGAAACGCCTTTCTCTCTGAGTTCTGAATTAACTGCATCAATTCCAATCTTGTCTATCTTATCGATTGCTACTGTGATATCGAGGATCCTGTCCGATTCACCAATATATTCTGCTATTCCTGCAAGGACCTTGCGGTTGTTAATTTTAACTACGGTAGCAATTCCAAATCTTTTAAAGATATCATCAATGATCTTTATCAGCTCATACTCGTTTAATAATGAGTCGCTTCCAACAACATCGACATCGCATTGAAAGAACTCCCTGTATCTGCCTTTTTGGGGTCTGTCAGCTCTCCAGACCGGCTGTATCTGATATCTTTTGAATGGAAATACAATTTCATCCCGGTGCTGCACTACATAACGTGCGAATGGCACCGTCAGATCATATCTTAGTCCTTTTTCGCAAATCCTTGAAGAAAGCTTACCATATTCCCTCTTTCCCAGTTCATCATCGCTGACCGATGATAAAAAATCTCCTGAATTAAGTATCCTGAATAAAAGTTTGTCTCCTTCGTCCCCGTATTTTCCCAGAAGAGTTGTAAGATTCTCCATCGCAGGAGTTTCAATAGGCTGATAACCATATAATCTAAAAACCTTCTTAATGGTTTCGAAAATATATTCTCGCCTGAGCATCTCATCAGTAGAGAAATCCCTTGTTCCTTTCGGTATGGATGGTTTGGATGACATAATAAGCTTATAAAAGATAAAAGACAAAAGTATAAAGACAAAAGAAGAATCAAAAGGTTTAAAACTAAATCTTTCACCTCTCAACTTTTATCTTTATACTTTTATCTTTTGTCTTGATAATCAATATTTTTCAGGAACAAAGGTCTGTTCTGTAACAGGTGGTCTTACATATGCCACATCATGTTTCAGCGGAGGCAGTTTCAATGGTTTGGGTGTGAGATCCTCATAAGGAATGAGTGAGAGAAGATGATCTATACAATTGAGTCTTGCTCTCTTTTTATCATCTGCACGGACAACATACCAGGGTGATTGCTTCGTATCGGTATAAGAGAACATTTTATCTTTAGCCATTGAATATTCGACCCACTTATCGCGAGAATCGATATCCATTGGGCTGATCTTCCATCGTTTTGTCGGGTCCTTTATTCTATCCTGGAAACGTTTTTCCTGCTCATGATCACTTACGGAAAACCAGTATTTAATAACAATTGTACCTGACCTGATCAGCATCCTTTCGAATTCCGGACATGATCTGAGAAACTCCTCGTACTCATAATTGGTACAATAACCCATAACCTGTTCAACGCCTGCCCTGTTATACCAACTTCTGTCAAACAGAACAATTTCACCTCCTGCCGGCAACTCTGAAACGTATCTTTGAAAATACCATTGGGATTTTTCTTTTTCGGTAGGTATCCCGAGAGCAACAATTCTGCATATTCTGGGATTCAGACATCCTCCAATAGTTTTAATTACTCCGCCTTTCCCGGCAGCATCCCTGCCTTCAAATACAATAACTACCTTAAGTTTGTTCGCTTTTACCCATTCCTGTAGTTTTACAAGTTCAATTTCAAGATTCATAAGCAACTTATCGTATGCATTGTCATCGAGTTTTTTCTTCTTTTCCTGTTCTATATCATGATATAAATCGTCCTTTTTACCGGCTCTTGCATTACCGGATTTCTTTTCTCTGTTATTTGCCATGATATGAGATTAAAAATGAATTATAAAATTATTTAAAATTCTATTGTATAAATGGTATCACAAGCGGGTACCTGAAGAGTTCTCCTTTCGGGGCTTTTACGCTAGCGATAATTACACAGACTACTTTAAGTGTTCCCAAAATCATGATGATTGGAATCCCGATTATGATAAAACATAGTGGAATGGCGAGAACTATATAAAGTAGCATTGACATCTGGAAGTTAAGAGATGCTTTTCCATTAATATTTACCCACGATGATTCATCTCTTCTTGTTAACCAGCAAATCAGCGGACCAATAATACCCCCGAATGGGAAAAAGAAACCAGCAAAAGCTGTAAGGTGACATAGCATCGCCCAATTTCTTTCTGATTCTGATAATACTCTGCTCTCTTCCATGATATTTAAGTATTTATTAAAAAGACGGTCCTGTTCGTCTAATGCTGCATACTATTTTTCGAGCCGTTTCATATCTGCCGGTAACAAACCATCCGGATTGGCTTTGTCAACCAAATGTAAGTTATAATAGTACATTTCACCATCATCGATTCCTAAAAGCATAACAAAACAATAACCCGAGCTCCTGTCTCCTCTTGGACCAACCTTATGGAGAATTATAGTATTAGGCTTTTTGTTCTCTATTGAACTCATAACCTCATCAGTTGTAACTATCTCAATCTTATTAGCATAGAATTTTCTTATCTTTTCTATAGTGGCTATTTCGGGTGTAAGATCGTCCTGTTCTACTAGAATCGTTTTATCCTTTATATCTGGTATATTTTTGTTATAGTATTTAAGATATTTCCTAAGTGTAAGTGAAGGGTCATCTGATATCTGTCGTGCATGCTGTTGCATAAAGGCCAATATAGGACCAAGCTTATAGCTGTATTCAAAATCAAATACTCCTGCAAAGGAAAGTGGTATTGCGCAAATCTCCGGCATCTCTGCAAGTTTATTTACATCTTTCCCCTGCAGAAGATTAATAAAATTATAGAGACCATGCGATTTGTCCGCATCAAAATTTGTCTGGGTAATTACAATAAACGAGTAGGCTGGATTTAATCTTCTGACATTAAAGTCTTTTACTGAAATAAATTCATACGGAGTTACCTTCCATGAATCCTTGACAACTTCTTTAATATAAATATTATACGATGAAAAAGGATCATCTTCCAGAACTACGCAGGTAACCGATGCATTAAATTGTTTGATTTCATCCTGGGTAGGGAAAGGGGCCTGTCCTGTCAATAGTACAACCGGAAAAAGAAGAGCAAAGTATAAAAATAATATTCTCATGTCAATACTATTGTTCAACAGGTATATATAAGGGATTTTTTTCGTTGAATTTCCGTATATATACAAACATCAGTTCTTTTTTCTTTTTTCTTGACAGTTGAACATACTCCTCATATAGCTGGCTATCTTTCATGAGCAGAAGTTCAGTATTTTCAACATCGAATTCCATGACTTTACCACTCTCAAAATCGATCAGATACTGTTTCAATTCATTACGGGCAACATTAGATTGCCTGTATGGTGAATAATACGGGTTATAAGTATTATAATAACTACCATATCCATATGGTGAATAGTAAGGATCGTAATAACCATAAGGAGAGTTATAATTACGTGAATCATATGTAGTTATGTCTGCAACAAAGTGACAGATGCTTCCCACGAAGGTAATCCTGTTGAAATTCTCCTGAATCTGAACATAAAGCACTCCATTACGTGCATAGCCCCAGATAGTGTTTTTCGCAATTTCCTGTCTCACACCCATATTGTCATAGAAATAAATCTTATTGATCTGGAGAATTTTTTTAAAAAATTCTCTGTCGTTGTAATCGATTGATGTAAGCAACTTTGCTTTAGGTATAGGGCTATTTAATTTTACCTGGTCAAAATTGAGGTATATACCATCATTAAACTTGAACTCAGGGGTATATTTAACCATTCCTTCTTTCTCTTGTCCCGACAAATACTGTAGGGATATACCCAGAAGGAATAAACTCATTGAAAAAAATTTCCTTAGTACTTTTATCATAACATTCGAAGTTTAACTTTGTCAGTTCAAATTTCGTACCGGAAGCACAAATTTAACGTTTTCCTTCAAAGGTTGTTAATTTCAGTTCGTGTATATTTATTACTTATTTTGTGTAAATTTACAAAAGCTCAAAATAGTGATTTATGATCAGTGAAACTGAAAAAAGTACTAAAAGTAATGGTTTAAATAAATCTTCCGAGGAATTTTTCGATATAAAAAGGAGGATCATTGAAAGGTACTCCATTATAGCGCTTATCAGCCTAATATCATCTGTACTTCTAATCTCTGTTAATCTAAAGCTTCCTGCAGGATGCATGATTATCGCCGCTGCAAGTCTTGGAATAATTACTCTCAAAAAAACCTCGGATCTTAATAAGAAATTCAGAGACTCTTTAAGTGAGTTTTCTTCCCTGAATGAAAGAAAAGATGATGTCATTATTGATTTCTCACATAGGATAAGAGAACCATTAAATAACCTGGTTATTATCTCTGATATGTTGATGGAATCCGGCCTTCAGAAAAAACAAAAAGAATTACTTGAGACTTTTATAGCTTCAACCAATAATATGGTGACTACTGTTAATGAATTAACAATGCAGTCTGCCGGAAACCTTAGTTATGAGCATAGAAAGGCAATAAAGTTTAATCTTTTATCAACTATACAAAACACTATTGAGCTATATGGCCTTAAAGATAAAGCCAGTATAGATTTCATTTTAAATAAAAAGGAATTCAGTGACTTTGAATGTTTTGGTGACCCGATCATTCTTAAACAGATATTTCTTGATCTTTTCAATACGATTGAGATACAAACTTTAGAAAGAGTAACAAAGGTTACAATAAACCTGAAGAAAACTAAAGAATCAGGGACTGAAAGCATTATTGATCTGAGAATACAAACAGATAATCCTATTATTCTGATAAATGATATTGGTGTTGAAAAAAGTCTGGCCGCCAGATTTATATCATCAGGAAAGGGCACGTTCAGCCAGGAGATTGGAACCAATTCTACCGTTTTGAACATTTTTCTTCCTTTTGCTAATCCTGTCACTGAGGCAAAACAGAGCACCACTTCACAAAAGATTGAGGAGCTTGTTCAGAAAGACAAAATTCATAAAGATCTCAAAAACCTCAAAATACTTCTTGTTGAAGATAATCTTATAAACCAGAAGATTACTTTGCTAACGCTCAAACCTCTCGTTCAGAGTATCGATACTGCCTCAAATGGTAAAGAGGCGCTTGATAAATTCGGAACCACTAATTTTGATCTGATTCTTATGGATATTCAGATGCCAGTAATGAGCGGACTGGTGGCAGCTGAAAAGATCAGAGCTCTGGAATCCACAACCAGTTCACATGTTCCGATAATAGCAATTACAGCTAACGCTATGATCGGTGATAAAGAGAAATGTCTGTCAGCGGGAATAGACGATTATATAAGTAAACCTTTCCAGCCAGCGGCACTGATTGATAAGATAAAAAAGATCATTTAGTTACGGCTGTTAAAGGTTTGAACCCGATTACCATTATATCGTCGACCTGTTCATTTGTTCCCATCCAGGTTTTAATATTTTCCTCAAGGATAGCTTTCTGGTCATCTACCGGGAAACGGTGAATTGTTAATAACAGGTACCTGAAGCGCCTGTACATAAATTTTTTATTATCTGTTCCGCCAAACTGATCGACATATCCATCAGAGAATAGATAGAATATATCCTCCTCCAAAAGATCTATTTGATGGTCAGTATAAGGTATTCCTTCAGGGTTCATACCAATAATAATCTTATCTGCCATTATCTCAACAAGACTGCCGTCACGGATAAGATAAAGGGGAAGAAAAGCACCTGAGTATTCTACCTTTTTTCTTTTCCTGTCGATGACGCAAAGTCCTATATCCATTCCATCCCGTATGATTGTTCCAATATTTTTTTCTCTGCTGAAAGTTTTTTCCAAAGCTTTATTCATTATCGCCAAAATCCTGGACGGAATTTCAATGTTGTCTTCATTGATGGTTTTTCCAATGATCTCCAGTCCAATCATCGACATCAGTGCACCTGGAACTCCGTGACCTGTGCAGTCAGCTGCAACAACAAAAACCTTATCACCTTTTTCCTCTATCCAGTAGAAATCGCCACTGACAATATTTTTTGGCTTGAATAAAATAAAAGAGTCTTCAAAGTGTTTTCTGAAATATATTTCAGATGGAAGAAGAGCCTCCTGTATCCTTTGAGCATATATCAGACTATCTGTTATGTCTTTATCTCTTAATTCCAATTCTCCCTTCTGTAATTCAATAAGATCGAGAACCTGTTGCTTCTCCTTCAGAAGTTTCCTTGTTTTAACAAGCTTCCTTGCCTGAAATATATAAAGCAAATAGAAAAGGGAAATTACCAGAGTCCCATAGAGAATAAAACTGTAAGGAGAGGTTGAAAAATTGATCATTTTACTAATCAATATACCATTGCAGGTTAATACGCTTTCAATGGTACATGCATGAGAATATGTTATATATAAGAGTAACATAAGATAATGCAAAATTAGACTAAATATTCATATGTTAAATTCAGGTATATAAAAACAGATCCGGAGCTAATCAATGATAATTTCATCGGTGCCTTTCCGGCATAACCTCAGGTATCTGATTGAGGGGGAACTTGTGAATTCTCCTATTCCGAGAGATTCCCATTTCTGATCAATTGCTGAAATGGTTTCAGTATCCGAACTGACAACATTCGGCCATTTTCTGGGAAAACCCCCTTTTCTGTAAGCCTTAATTGTTCCATCAATCATAACTGAGGAGGGGGAAATAAATACATGATCACGCTGGGGATCAGAATTACTAAGGAGTTGCCAGGCTACCATAAACAAATCAGTTACATCAACCGTATGATCAACTACTAAAATTAATCTAAAGATACTATCAGGGTCATTAGTTGAGAACATACTTTTTACCTTAGCAATAATATCTGTATCCTCCGACCGGTTCACTGAAATTATAAGGACAGGGATATTGTCTCTGAAAAGACTGAGGTTATAGTTATCAATTATATTCCGGACTAAAAAGTCACTTTTAATCGCTGAGATATCCTGTTTATCCGGTAGAAAAATTTTATGTCTTCCTGAACTTTCTTCAATTTGCTTTATTGTGGCATCAATTCCGACTTTCCCGCCAAAAGAAAAATTATCGGATGAATGATCCAGAACATCAAGGGGACCGCGACTGAACAACAGGTCTTTACTGAGATCTACATTGGCAAAAACATGAGACAGCAGCTCCCTGTAATTTCTGATATTGATGTTACCATCTACAACGATCAGGTACTTGGTAAACATCATTTGTCCGGCTCCGGCCAATGAACTTAAAACTTTCATCCCCTGACCGGGATAACTCTTATTTATCTTTACAATAACCATATTATGAGCTATTCCGGCATCAGGCATATGAAAATCTTCAATTTCCGGCTGTATAGCCATTCTTACAGGTGAAAGGAATATCTTTTCTGTTGTTTTTGCAAGCCAGGCATCCTCCTGCGGAGGAATGCCAACTATTGTTGCAGGGTAAATGGCTTTTTTTGAATGAGTGATACAGGTAACATGAAATTTTGGGTACCAGTCGGCCAGAGAATAGAATCCTGTATGGTCTCCAAACGGACCCTCCCATATCGGATCTTCAGCCGGATCAACAAAACCTTCCAGAATTATGTCAGCATCTTCCGGTACAAAAAGATCGTTAGTGAGGCACCTCACCATATTTACCTTTTTTTTCCTGAGGAAACCGGCAAGAATATACTCATTGATATTTTCAGGTAAAGGAGCGGTTGCTGAATAAGTATAAACCGGATCACCGCCAAGAGCAACAGAGACCGGCATTTTTTTACCTGTTATTTTCCAGGCTTCAAAGTGATTGGCTCCTGTTTTATGACGCTGCCAGTGCATGGCTGTTGTGTTTTTATCCAAAACCTGCATCCTGTACATTCCGACATTAGTCCTGTTCGTCTCCGGATGTCTAGTATGAACCATCGGCAGAGTAATGAATCGACCTCCATCGTATGGCCAGCATTTCAGAACAGGAAGAATACCAAGGTCAGGTATTCTGTGAATAACCTGCTGGCAAGTGCCTTTTCTTTTAATGCGTGAGGGAAGGAAGCCTGCAAGTTTAATAAGAGCCGGGAGAGTAGAAAGTTTTTGAAAAAAAGTCTCTTTACTATCTGATACATTGTTAAATATACTCTCAATTTCAGCTCCGGCATCATCAAGACTACTCCTACTGATTGCCATTGCCATCCTGATATCCGATCCGAAAGCATTTATCAGAACAGGAAAGCCGGTTCCGTTATTTTCAAACAATAATGCTTTTCCTCCGGATTTGGTTACCCTGTCGGTTATTTCCGTGATTTCGAGTATCGGATTAATAAGTGTTTTAATCCGCACGAGTTCATCTTTTTTCTCGAGTTCAGTAATAAAACCTGCTAATCCTGAGTAACTCATAAGCGATTATTTTTTGATATCCAAAGAGTAGGGACGTTGCATGCAACGTCCCTACTCATGCATGCAACGTCCCTACACCCATGCATGCAACGTTCCTACACCCCCATAAAAACAATAATGGGAACTATTCACTAGGATTAGTTCCCATTCACCGTTTACAACCGAGGCTGTTAACGATGTCAGATTACTGTTATTCTGACCGGCTGCTTCTTCTGATACAAGACCAGTTTTTGCAACCCCTGGCTTTCAGGTTTAGCCTGTTACAGCAGAACCTTCCGGCTTTCCTTTCTTCCCGTCTTGCGACGGGACTTCCGGGATGAAGTGTCATTCAGGCGCTGGTACATATTTCCCGAAGGATATTGCATCAGTTTCAGTTAACCTGGGGCCGAAGCCCTTCATATTCTGAAGCCCTGTGACTCAATCGCTGAAAGAACGTTTCCGGTTTTCGTTGACTTATCTGAACATCGTGAACGCGAAGTCCACTTAGTTCAGGCTCCGGCTCTCCTGGTGCGCAGACCCGAAGGTCTGAATGAAACGGATCGTGTCTCAATTAAGTAACCTTTTCCGTCTCCACATCTTTTGAGCAGTCTTTTATCGCTCACCTGATAGAATCAAATTTACGTCGTGGATCTTGAAAAACAATACAATTATAGCTGTTGTTATACACCCGATATAAACAGAAGTTGTTAATATTTGTTAATAACGTCGGGAAGTGAGATTGGATGGACAAAATTAGACATAAAGTACCTCTTATTTTTTATTACCGTAAATAGCGAGTGCGCCGAGAGTCTCTTCAATTCTGAGTAATTGATTATACTTAGCAATCCTATCAGTTCTGCTTGCTGATCCTGTTTTGATCTGACCCGAATTGGTTGCAACTGCTATATCGGCAATTGTGGTATCTTCAGTTTCACCTGAACGGTGTGAGGTAACAGTTGTGTAACCAGCCCTGTGAGCCATCTCTATCGCATTGAGAGTCTCGGTAAGAGACCCTATCTGGTTGACTTTTATAAGAATTGAGTTTGCACAACCCATTTCAATTCCTTTCTTCAGATAGTCAACATTGGTCACAAATACATCGTCACCTACTATCTGACATTTCTTTCCTATCCTGTCTGTCAGTAACTTCCAGCCATCCCAATCACCTTCTGCCATGCCATCTTCTACTGAATCTATCGGATATTTGTTTATCAGTTGTTCGATATAATCAACCTGTTCTTTTGAAGTTCTCCTTGCACCTTTAGGCCCTTCAAATTTTGAATAGTTGTACATACCTTCTTTATAGAATTCTGAAGCTGCACAGTCGAGAGCAATTGTTATATCAGAGCCGGCTTTGTAACCTGCAGCAGCTATTGCTTTAAGAATTGTTTCCAGAGCATCCTCAGTTCCTTCGAATTTGGGGGCAAAGCCGCCTTCATCACCGACTGCAGTGCTTAATCCACGCTCTTTCAGTACCTTTTTGAGCGAATGGAATACTTCGGTGCCCATGCGTAATCCTTCACTGAATGATGGAGCTCCTAATGGTCTGATCATGAATTCCTGGAAAGCGATCGGGGCATCTGAATGAGATCCTCCGTTAACGATATTCATCATGGGAACAGGCAGTGTAACGGCATTGGTACCACCTATATAACGAAATAATGGAAGCCCATGATATGAAGCGGCTGCTTTAGCGACCGCAAGTGAGACTCCTAAAATAGCATTGGCTCCAAGGTTACTTTTAGTTTTTGTACCATCAAGATCGATCATTTTCTTATCGATCCCTGACTGGTCGGTAACATCCATTCCTATAATTTCTTCGGCAATAACGTTATTAACATTATGCACAGCTTTCAGAACACCTTTTCCCAGATAACGATTTTTATCGCCATCTCTGAGTTCGAGTGCCTCATTTTCTCCTGTTGATGCACCTGATGGAACTGCTGCCCTTCCAAAATAACCACTTGTTGTCATTACATCAACTTCAATGGTTGGATTGCCCCGGGAATCAAGAATCTCGCGGGCATGAACACTAACTATCTGACCCATAGATTTTTATTTAGTATTAAAAAATTATGAAATATATAAAAAAAGGGATAAAGTCTTTAATTACTCATCCCTTCTCGTTTTAGTATTTTTTGAACATCTTATTTTTCTTCTGGAACTGATTCTCCTGCAGTTTCTTCAGCTTTTGCAGCGGGTTTTTCAGTCTTTTCTGATTTTACCTTAGCAGCTTTAGGAGCTTTTGCCTCTGCTGGGGATTCTTCTTTTTTCTTCGGTGACCTTCTTCTCCTTGTCGTTTTTGTTTTTGCAGCTTCTCCTCCGAGCATAGCTTCGTTATAATCAACAAGTTCGAGGATGCACATATCTGCATTGTCTCCTATTCTGTTGCCGATTTTTAATATACGGGTATAACCGCCCGGACGCTCAGCGACTTTTGGGGATACTTCTCTGAATAATTCAGATACGGCGGTCTTGTCTTTCAGATAACTGAATACCACTCTCCTGGAGTGTGTAGAATCTTCCTTGGATTTAGTAATAAGCGGTTCGACAAAAGTGCGAAGTGCTTTAGCTTTGGCTGTTGTGGTAGTGATCCTTTTATGAAGGATAAGTGATGTAGCCATGTTCGAAAGCATTGCCTTCCTGTGTGAACTTGTTCTCCCTAAATGGTTAATAACTCTATTATGTCGCATTTCTCTATTTTCTTAACCAGTTTATATTAATCTTTTTCCAATTTATATTTGCTAACATCCATTCCAAATGACAGGCTCATGGATTCGAGCAATTCATCAAGCTCTGTGAGTGATTTCTTACCAAAGTTTCTGAATTTAAGAAGGTCGTTTTTATTGAACTTAACCAGGTCGCCCAGAGTCTCAACTTCTGCTGCTTTCAGGCAGTTAAGTGCCCTGACAGAAAGATCCAGATCAACCAGTTTCGTTTTAAGTAACTGTCTCATATGCAGTACTTCCTCATCAAACTCCTCGTTTGCCATTTTATCATCCGAATCGAGAGTGATTTTCTCATCGGAGAAGAGCATAAAGTGATAAATGAGAATTTTTGCTGCTTCTTTTAGAGCATCTTTCGGATGAATTGATCCATCTGTTTCGATCTCGAAAAGAAGTTTCTCATAGTCAGTTTTTTGCTCAACGCGATAGTTCTCTACAGAATATTTCACATTTCTGATAGGAGTAAAAATAGCATCAATAGCTATTAGCCCAAACTCACTGTCAACAGGTTCATTTTCTTCTGCAGGGACATATCCTCTACCTTTATTAATAGTTAGGTCTATTTGTATTTTGACGTCCGGTTCCATTCTGAATATAACCAGATCGGTGTTTAGTACCTCAAAACTGCTCAGAGCATTGTTAAGGTTACCGGCTTTAAATACGTCCTGACCACTGACTTTAATTGTAACTTTCTCATGATCAACATCCTCAACTATCCTTTTGAAACGAACCTGTTTCAGGTTCAGAATAATCTCGGTAACGTCTTCCATTACACCAGTTATGGTGGAGAACTCATGGTCAATGCCTTCAATTTTGACCGTTGTAATGGCAAAACCCTCGAGAGAAGAGAGAAGAATTCTTCTTAGTGCATTGCCGACAGTAATACCATAGCCTGGTTCAAGCGGACGGAATTCGAATTTTCCGCGTTTGTCGTCCGCTTCCAGCATTATTACTTTATCAGGCTTCTGGAATGATAAAATGGCCATAGAATTTTTCTTAATATTATTACTTGGAATACAATTCAACTATCAGTTGTTCCTTGATGTTTTCAGGAATATCAGTACGTTCAGGTACGTTCATAAATTTACCTGCCATTTGCGTGTCATCCCACTCGAGCCATGAAAGCTTTGAATACTTTTTCGTTGTTAGTGAATCAACGATCGACTCGAGAGATTTTGATTTCTCACGGACGCCGATAATATCACCGGGCTTAAGCTGAAAGGAAGGAATATTAACTACGGTTCCGTTAACAGTTATGTGTCTGTGAGAAACGAGCTGCCGTGCGCTTGCCCTTGTCGGAGCAACACCGAGACGGTATACAACGTTATCAAGACGGGATTCAAGAAGCTGCAGCAGAACCGCACCGGTAACTCCTTTACTTCTTGAGGCTTTTTCAAAAGTATTCCGGAACTGGCGCTCAAGCATGCCATAGGTATATTTTGCCTTTTGCTTTTCCCTGAGCTGAACACCATATTCTGATGTCTTCTTCCTCTTTTTATTCATTCCATGCTGTCCGGGAGGAAAATTTTTCCTTTCCATGTTCTTGTCGGGACCGAAAATCGGTTCACCAAATTTTCTTGCTATTCTTGTTCTTGGGCCAGTATATCTTGCCATTGTCCTATAAATTTATAACTTACAAATAATCAATTCTATAACTTTTATACTCTTCTTCTTCCGGGAGCACGGCAACCGTTATGTGGCATAGGAGTTACGTCAACAATTTCTGTGACTTCTATTCCAACGTTGCTTATTGATCTGATAGCTGATTCGCGACCTGAACCCGGACCTTTTACAAACACTTTTACTTTTCTCAATCCAAGATCATAGGCCACTTTCCCACACTCTTCAGATGCCATCTGAGCCGCATATGGTGTATTTTTTTTGGAACCCTTGAATCCCATCTTCCCTGCAGATGCCCATGAAATAACCTGACCGGAATTATTTGTCAGAGTAACAATAATATTATTAAATGATGAATGAACATGTGCCTGGCCTGAAGGTTCAACCTTAACGACCCTCTTTTTTAATGCCCCAGTCTTCTTTGCCATAATCTATTTATTTAGTAGCTTTTTTCTTGTTTGCAACTGTTTTCTTTCTGCCTTTACGGGTCCTGGCGTTATTCTTAGTGCTCTGTCCTCTTACAGGAAGACCTATCCTGTGACGGACACCACGATAGCAGCCAATATCCATAAGCCTTTTTATGTTCATTTGTGTCTCTGAACGAAGTTCTCCTTCAAGCTTATAGTTATCGTTCAGAATTCTACGGATGGAGTTGATCTGTTCGTCGGTCCAGTCCTGAACTTTCGCATTCCTGTCAACACCAGCCTCATCGAGTACTCTCTGTGCAATGCTCCTGCCTACTCCGTAGATGTAAGTCAAGCCAACTTCGCCTCTTTTATTTCTTGGTAAATCTACACCAACAATACGTGCCATATAAAACTTTTCTTAAATGAGTTGCAAAATTAGTTAAAATTATCCCTGTCTCTGTTTGAACTTAGGATTTTTCTTATTAATAACGTAAATGCGACCTTTTCTCCTGACTATTTTACAGTCAGCGCTGCGCTTTTTTACAGATGCTCTTACTTTCATTACATTAATATTTCTTATTTATATCTGAATGTTATTCTTCCTTTTGTTAAATCATATGGTGACATTTCAACTTTTACCTTATCGCCTGGCAAGATTTTAATATAATGCATTCTCATCTTTCCCGAAATATGTGCAGTTATCACATGTCCGTTTTCGAGCTCCACCCTGAACATTGCATTAGATAGGGCTTCGATGATAGTACCGTCTTGCTCAATTGATGGTTGTTTAGCCATACGATTACAATTTATTTAAAACTTTTTCTATAAAATCAAAAGTTGTTAATACCTCTGCTTTCCCTTTACCAACTGCAACTGCATATTCAAAATGTGCTGAAGGTTTGCCATCAGCCGTTTTTATGGTCCATCCATCTCTCATCTGCATGGTCTCCTTTTTCCCGGCATTGATCATAGGTTCAATACAGATTACAAGTCCTTTTTCCATCTTTGGTCCTGTTCCCTGCTTACCCCAGTTAGCAACTTCAGGTTGTTCATGTAATTTTCTTCCAAGCCCATGACCAACCAGTTCCCTGACTACAGAGTATCCTCCGCTTTCAGCTTTGGTTTGAACTGCATTAGAGATATCTCCAACTCTGTTTCCGGCAACCGCTTCTTTAACCCCTTCTTCAAGAGCAGCTCTTGTATAATCGAGCAGCCGTCTTACTTCTTTTGTTATCTCACCCACAGGGAAAGTAAAGGCGCTGTCACCATACCATCCGTTTAATATCACTCCGCAATCAACTGATATTATATCACCCTCTTTAAGGATATATTCTGATGGGATACCATGAACCACTTCGTCGTTGACAGATGTACAGAGAGTATTCGGAAAACCACCATATCCCTTGAAAGCCGGCGTTGCTCCATTATCGCGGATAAACGTTTCGGCTATTCTATCGAGATAAAGAGTGGTAATCCCGGGTTTTATTATCGAAGCAATCTCGGCAAGTGTTCTCGACACCAGCATATTGCTCTCTTTTAACAACCCGACCTCTTCATCAGTCTTTAAATACAACATCAAAGAACGCTAAACTTATTATATCGATGTAACCGACCCAGATCTTCCTTTTACACGACCTGATTTCATCAGACCATCGTAATGACGCATAAGCAAATGACTTTCAATCTGCTGAAGGGTATCAAGAATAACACCCACAAGAATGAGAAGTGATGTGCCACCGTAGAACTGCGCAAACTGTGGTGTTACAGTTGCTTTAACTGCAATAGAAGGCAGAATTGCTACTATTGCAAGGAAAATCGAACCGGGGAATGTAATCCTCGACATAATTGTATCGATAAATTCCACTGTTTTCCTTCCGGGTTTAATACCGGGAATAAACCCTCCGTTTTTCTTCATATCTTCTGCCATCTGCACAGGGTTAATAGTAATTGCCGTATAGAAATATGTGAAGACAATAATTAATATTGCTGTTACAAGATTATACCAGAATCCGTACATATTTGAAAATGCAACAATAAAGCCTGAACCGGAATTCGTGTATCCTGCAATAATCATCGGAAGCATCATTATTGCCTGCGCAAAAATAATCGGCATAACTCCTGCAGCATTTACCTTTAGCGGGATATACTGGCGCACCCCTCCATATTGTTTATTTCCAACAATCCTTCTGGCATACTGAACCGGCACTCTTCGTGTACCCTGAACCAGAAGAATTACACCAAGGACAATAAGGAACAAAAATAATATTTCAACAATAAGTCCTATGGCACCTCCTGCACCATTCATCCTGGTTCCTGCTTCAAATATAAAGTTTGCCGGCATTCTGGCAACGATCCCAATCATTATAATAAGGGATATTCCGTTTCCAATTCCCTTATCGGTTATCTTTTCTCCAAGCCACATTACAAACATTGTGCCCGCGGTAAGGATTATCACAGAAGAAAATGTAAAGAATGTTCCTGTAAGAATGAATGCTGATGCCGGTAACTGGGCGTGAAGGTTAACCAGGTATGTAGGAGCCTGCAATATCAGAATTCCGACAGTCAGATATCTCGTATACTGATTCATTTTACGTCTTCCGCTCTCACCCTCTTTCTGTAATTTCTGGAAATACGGGAATACTATTCCAAGCAGCTGGACAACAATTGAGGCAGAGATATAAGGCATGATACCAAGAGCAAAAACAGATGCCTGTGAAAAAGCTCCCCCCGAGAACATGTCCAGCAGTCCCATGATACCAGAAGAGGTCTGGCTCTTGAGGTTAGCCAGTTGAGAAGGATCTATACCCGGAAGAGTAACATATTTTCCCAATCTGTATAATAAAATGATACCGAAAGTATAGAATAACCTGGCGCGAAGATCTTCTATCTTAAAGATGTTTTTTATTGTCTGTATCAGTCTCATGAAATTACAGTTTTACAGCGGTTCCCTTTTTAGCTTCGATTGCTTCTACAGCTGATTTGCTGAATGCATGGGCATGAACCTCAAGTTTTCTTTCGAGAGTTCCTTTTCCAAGGATCTTAACCAAAGCATTTTTAGAAACCAGTCCGGCCATTACAAGCACTTCAAAATCGATCTTTTCAATATTATGTGTTTCCGCCAGTGTCTGAAGAGTACTAATATTTATCCCTTTATATTCTTTACGGTTAATATTTTTAAAACCGTATTTTGGAACGCGTCTCTGAAGAGGCATCTGACCGCCTTCAAATCCTACTTTCTTGCTATAACCTGATCTGGATTTAGCGCCTTTATGTCCTCTTGTGGATGTGCCCCCTTTACCCGAGCCTTGTCCGCGACCAAGACGCTTACTATTTTTTGTTGATCCTTTTGCAGGTCTTAAGTTACTCAAATCCATAACTTTATATTATAAATATGGTTATTATCTTAAATATTTTCAACTTTAACCAGGTGTCTCACCTTCACTACCATTCCTAATATCTGGGGAGTAGCTTCATGTTCAACACTATGATTTAATTTGTGAATTCCCAGAGCTTCGAGAGTTCTTTTCTGTCTTTCAGGTTTTCCGTTTTTACTTTTCACCTGGGTGATACGAATTTTTGCCATAGTAATGTTTTTTACTAACCGTTAAAAACTTTATCCATTGCGATACCTCTGTGTTCAGCAACCGTGAAAGCGTCTCTCATTTCGAGAAGAGCTGCAAATGTCGCTTTCACCAGGTTATGAGGATTCGAGGATCCTTTTGATTTTGCAAGTACGTTCTTCACCCCTACGCTTTCCAGAACTGCACGCATAGCACCACCTGCCTTAACACCGGTACCTTCCGAAGCCGGTTTAATAAAGACTTTGGCGCCTCCGAATTTAGCAACCTGTTCATGAGGTATTGTACCATTAATAATAGGTACTTTTATCAGATTCTTTTTGGCATCTTCGATACCTTTTGCAATAGCAGTGGTTACCTCACTGGCTTTACCAAGCCCATGTCCGACAATACCATCTTCATTTCCAACTACTACAATTGCTGAAAAACTGAATGTTCGTCCCCCTTTGGTGACTTTGGTTACTCTCTGGATGCTAACAAGTCTATCCTTAAGTTCGAGATCGCTGGTTTTAACTTTTCTTATACCGTTTCCCATAATTCATTAGAATTTTAATCCGCCTTCGCGGGCTGCATCAGCCA
>JGI24133J20442_1000218_pt1 | contig 18070 bp, 18 predicted proteins | sample BarGraNGADG00311_2_FD_20442 | JGI IMG/M metagenome (IMG submission 20442)
TCATTTTCGTATATCTCTCTTACAAAATGGCTCGATTGTAAATCGGCATGTTGCTTTATATACTCAGGAGTAGATGATCCGTTTCGTAAAAAGAGAGGGTCTATGACATACCAGGCTAGTTTAGCCCGGTTAAAACCGCTGACAAGATTATTATTAAACCTTGCTTCAGGAAAAAACTGGTCCTGTCCTTGCGGGACACTGGAAATCGTCCATGCATTAAACGATTTAAGATCAAGCGGAATTTCACTGGCTTCAAAGTCGTCGATATAAGAATTCCCGGCACTTGAAATTGCCTTTGAGTGACCGGGGATCAGATTAGCAAACTCACCGAAAAAGGAGAATGTCGAGGGAGTTTTTGTATTGAGAAGTGGTATCTTGTCAATGAGCTTTGTAAGCAATTGTGATTCTGCTTTATATGAAGTATTTAAACCCCATATTGTGTTTGAGATCGGTTCTTCTCCATAATTTACTTTCTGTGTATAGGGCCTTTCAGTAAGATGAAGTATAGTTCCACCAATATCGAAGTTATCTGATACTCTGTAATCCAGATGTGTACCGACAAGTGTCTTGGTCTGGAATCCAAAAAACTGATTGTTCTCCAATGAAACCTGAATAGGTGTTTGCGATTCAATCAGCGCACTGTTAATTATCCTCACCGTACCCATATTGTAATCTACAGTATAATCGATGTTTTCAGTGAGGGGTACTCCTCCTGCAGTAACCTTAACGGAACCCTGGGGTATACTTGTGGCATTTAGCCTTATTTCAGAACCCGATTCGGATGAGTATCTTCCTGTAAGCTTGAATTTATTTTTCTCAGCCATCTGTCTCGCTACCGTCTGAGTTGAATCATAAAGCTCCTGATAGACATATTTACTTGCCAATGCAGGATCGAGAATCATCTTCTTAAGATGGCTTCCGAAAGGCTCAATAAAGGGGAAAATGATTTTCCCCCTGTCAGCCATAACAGTTACGCCGTCAATAAAATCGAAAAAACCATCAGGCTCTCTGTCCAGCTGGGAATTCAAATTGTCGAGTCCCATAACCTGAAGAAGAATCTTATCAGCCAGACTTCCTTCCGGAATGTAGTTGATAGAATTTCCGGTTTTGTCATCCTGGTAAAGAACATTCAATACAAAATCCTTTTTATCGAGCTTCCCCGATCCCAGCGAATAGATGTTCTTCATCATCAGTTTCCACGTAGGTAATTTCGGACTGAGAGTAGTCCCTTTCAGCAGCTTTAGAACCAGAGTCTGAGGGGCGGTAATTCCGTCAGTCGAAAATTCACCTACTTTAAAAACCTGACCTCCAAGTGTATATTCATAAGCAACCGCCAGAACCTCATCTGTATTCAGGGCAGTATTAAGCGAAATATACCCAAGTTGCCTGTTGAAATCATATTCCCTTTCATCAAGTTTTCTGGCGTTCTCAATCTTTTCAAAATCCCTTCCAATCTGAAATCCCGGGTATAACGGGGCAAATGCATTGGTTACCTGATCAACGTTCCGGATCATACCAAAGGACGTAGTAAGTTGCTCATACATTTTATTGGCATTATTGTCGGGGTATAGCTGCGTACCGGGAGTTGCCTGAAATGCAGGGACCTTATTAAAAATATGACTTTTGTTTTCTGCAAGATCCATAAAAGCAACTATATTCCTGTTGCTTGCTTCTTCAAAACTGCTGGACTTATTTGTTACCCATACTTCAATCCGCGCAATATTTATTCCTGAACTTACAATAGGTAAATTTTTAAGAGATTCATCATATGTGTCTCTGAAGTATTGAGAAAGAAAGAAATGTCTGTTAGCCTCATAATCATCCGCATACATTTCATAATCTGTCAATTGAGCGCCTCCCTTTGCCTCGATGACTGATGATTGTCCTTTTTGTTGGGATAAGACGGTGGTGACTGTCAGTTTTCCGAATTGCATTTCTGTTTTAAGACCAAAAAGACTATAGCTTCCCGTGATAAGAGTCCCGGTCAAGGGCAAAGTAACATCTCCAGCCTCAACTTTTTTCAGAATTTCATCTTCCTTCCCCGCATACTGAAGCTTGGTCCTGTTCTCAAATTCAAACATTGCATCGGTGTTATAATTCACACCAAGAGTCATTTTATCACCAATTGTACCTGTGACATTCATCTGAATTTTTTCTTTGAAATCGAATGTCGGTATTGTTTGCAGTTTTACCGGAAGGGTTGGATTTTGAGTTTTGGAAATATTTATCCCGAAAATAAGTTCCGCTGAACCCTGTGGTATGATATTAATAGTATTGCTTCCGAATATCTTATCAAATGCAGCCCCACCGATTTGAATCTGCGGTATCAGGCTTGATCTGAAACCGGCTTCATGGCCCGAGATACGCGATTGCCAGTAATCGCGCATTGCCCTTGAGTATTCATATTTCCGGAACTCTTCAGGACTCATGTGAACAGGAGTGCGATAATCAAAAGCTCCTATTTTCTCATAGAGGATATACTCATTCTTATCCGGGTTATAAATTACTGAAGATTTTAAATTGGATGGTTTATCAAGGAAAAGAGGAGCTTTCTGTTTGGTCTCCCAGGGATTGCCCGAATCGTCCTTAAGTTTTAGAATTGATTTGCGGGTCGTATCTTGTGTAACAGCTTTTTTTAAAGCAGCCTGACTACTCACTTCTGTTGACTTCAGGAGAAAAGAAGCGAAGAGTAAAAGATACGAAAATATCAGAATATTTTTATATGATATCCCTGATCCCAATCCGGATTATATTCAGAATTACAAGTTCTTAAGCGCTCTCTTTATCATATCCTCAACTGTCAGATTCTTTTGTTCTCTGACTATCTTATCAAGGACTTTAGAGACAGTGCTTTTGGCAAATCCAAGCATTACTAATGCAGATAACGCTTCTTCACGCTTTGTATTGTCAGCAAAGGCAAATATTTCACCACTTACTGTATGTTTGCCAAGCTTGTCTTTCAGGTCAATTATGATTCTTTGGGCCGTTTTTAAACCTATGCCTTTTACACTTTTCAGAATTTCTGAATCAGAGCCTAAAATTGCTTTTTCTATCTCACCCGGACTAAGTGAAGAAAGCATCATCCTGGCGGTATTCGCTCCTACACCTGATACTGATATCAATAACCTGAAGATATCCCTTTCCTCATTATCAGCAAATCCGAAAAGCTGATGGCTGTCTTCCCTGATGACTTCATGGACAAGGATCTTATATTCCTTTTTCCCTTCAAGTTTGGAAAAAGTGGTTAATGAAATATTAATTAAATAACCAATACCGCCTGTTTCCATTGTGAGGAACGTGGGAGTGATCAGGGTTATATCACCTTTAATATAATCTATCATAATTATGCCTCAGGGTTAAAAATATCAGGAGGAAGTTCATCTATCCGGTCAGAATGAATTTCAATATCCTGATGTTTCAGGGGATTCCGTGATATTTCGTTATACATCAGTCTGTTTCTGAAAATGTCGCATGCAAGATAAATGGCCTGACGGAATGAATTCTCTGAGGCTTCACCTTTCCCTGCAATAGCAAAAGCAGTTCCATGAACCGGTGATGTTCTGACAAAAGGAAGTCCTGCTGTGAAGTTAACACCGGAATCAAAGGACAGCGCTTTAAATGGAGTGAGCCCCTGATCGTGATACATTGCAAGGATCCCATCAAATTTTGTGAATGATCCTGCACCAAAAAAACCATCAGCCGGGAAAGGTCCGAAAGTTAATATCCCTTCTTTTTGAGCTTGTTGAATTGCAGGATTGATTATTTCAACCTCTTCTGTTCCGATTAACGAGTTATCGCCGGCATGAGGATTAAGCCCAAGCACTGCAATCCGGGGCTTACGAATTCCGAAGTCAAGGATCAGTGACTGATTCATCAACCTTATCTTACTAATAAGTGTATCCAGTGTTATCAATCCTGAAACTTTGTTAAGCGGAACATGGTCGGTAGCAACACCTATTCTCATACTCTCTCCGATCATAAACATCAGAACTTCCGCAGCACCGGCGACTGATTTCAAATATTCCGTATGTCCTTTAAAATGAAAATTTTCCGATTGAACATTCTGTTTATCAATAGGTGCAGTTATAAGGACATCAATTTTGCCGCTTTTAAGATCTTCCACAGCTTTTTCAAGAGAAATAAGAGCCGCTTCCCCTCCCTGAGGTGTTGACTTACCCAGTTCGACTCTGATATTATCATCAAGACAATTAATCATGTTAGCTTTTTTGGCATGTGCCTCTTCTGCTGTCCTGATATTATTAAAGCTGAAATTATTAACATTCAATGCTTTACGATGATAAGCGGCGACTTTAGGAGAGCCATATACGATAGGAGTACAAATATCATTTATCATCGGGTCGGAAAGAGCTTTTATTATAACCTCATATCCGATACCATTAATATCTCCTTGTGAGATACCGGCAATTATTGTTTTCTTTTCCATAAATCTTTATTTCTTTTCTGAATAGTTTGTTGCAATTCTTCTCAGGAATGTAGACAGCAGCCTCAGCCCTGATCCAACTCCGCTTTTCAGTCTGTAATAATCATCTTTTTTCAGCATTTCTGTCCCGGCTATATCCATGTGTATCAGAGGGAATTCAGCAAACCGTTCAAGGAATTTTCCTGCTATGATAGCTCCTGCCTCCCTTCCGCCTATATTCCTAAGGTCAGCAATATCAGACTTCAGCAGTTCTCCGTATTCATCCCAGAATGGTAACTCTGCAATTCTCTCATATACATCGTTACCACATTCTTCAAGCAGGTTGATATACTTTCTGTCAGCATTTGTCATTACAGCAATAGCCTGGTTTCCAAAGGTCATAGCTGCTGAGCCTGTAAGAGTTGCAATATCGATTATAAGTTCCGGAGAATATTTTGAAGCATAACTTATAGCATCGGCAAGAATAAGTCTGCCTTCAGCATCGGTATTCCCGATTTCAACAGTCATTTTATTGAACATAGTGATGATATCACCTTGGGTATAGGCATTTCCTCCGGGACGATTATCCGTCGAGGGGATCAATCCTATAATATGAAGCGGAATCCCCGTTTTTGCAACAGTATACAGAACACCGGTTACTGTAGCAGCACCGGCCATGTCACCGTTCATTCCGGTCATAAATTCACCAGTTTTAATATTCAGACCACCGGTATCGTAAACAATCCCCTTCCCAACAAGTACAATCGGTTTTTTATTAAGGCAATTTGCCGGATGCCATTCCAGAATGCAGAAAACAGGCGGATCGACACTTCCCTTATTTACAGCCAGAAGTCCTCCCATCTTGAGAGCTTCAATCTTCCCCTTAGTTAATACTTCAACTTTAAAACCAGCCGAAGCACCGGTTTTTTTGATCTCCTCCGCCAGGGCAGTTGCATTTAACTGGTTAACCGGTTCTTTTATAAGATTCCGGGTAAAATAGACAGCATCAGTAAGATCAACGAGCCATTTTACGTCTGTATCAGCTATTTCTCCATGCAGAAGAAGTTTCGACGGGTAGAAATTTTTCGTATCATCATCTTCTTTTGTCTTATATTTTTCAAAAGAATAAAAACTGAGAAGAAGGCCTTCAGCAAAATCTTCAACTGCGCCTTTATAAGCCTTATCGGAAGTTATTACGAGCTCTGAATGATTATTTCCTTTTATAAGTTTTCTCAAATTATAAGAGGTTCTTCTAAGTTCTTCCCTTACTTTAAAATGACTGATTCCATCTTTTAATCTGATCAGGTATGTGCATCTGTTATAAGAATTTATGAAAACATATTCTTCCCTGGCCTTCAACTGAGTCTGTGCAAAATCAATTTCTGATTTACCAAGTTTTAATCTTTAGGTACATGATCACTTCCAAGAATACATATAACAGATTGGGTGGATGATATTTGTGATATTTTTTGAATTTCAGGTTTCATATTATTATCCTGTGATTTTTGAAGATGTAAAGTTAACTAAAATATTGATTGTTTCGTTTCCAAAGAGTTACCTTTGAAAGTCGGAAGTCAGAAGCAAAATAAATTTCCTTCTCTGGACTTCGGACCTCGGTCTTCCGACTAATTGGTTACTAATTTGTTAGCACAGATGATTTTAGAAGGATTATATGAGAAAGCTCTCGGACTTGTTCCGCTAAATGTGGATGAAGGCATTGCCCTTTATAACATGGCTCCGATTGAAGAGCTGTTGTTTGTTGCAAACAAACTCAGGTATTTACATAATCCGGGCAATAAGGTAGGATGGATGATAGACAGAAATGTGAACATAACAAATATCTGCTTTTCTCAGTGTACCTTTTGCAACTTTTGCAGGAAGAAAGGATCCCCGGATGCGTACATAACATCTGAAAATGATTATATATCGAAGATTGATGAAATGTATTCGCTGGGTGGAGATCAGTTGCTTTTACAGGGAGGGATGAATCCGGACCTTGGTCTTGGTTTTTACAGTGATCTTTTCAGAAATCTCAAGAAATTATACCCTTCATTAAAACTTCATGCTCTCGGGCCTCCGGAAATTATTCACCTGTCAAAAAAAGAAAAGTTATCTTATTCTGATGTACTTTCTCATCTTATCGAAGCAGGGCTGGACAGTTTACCTGGTGCGGGTGCGGAGATACTTTCTGACAGGGTTAGGAAGATTGTTTCCCCTGCTAAAGCTACAACTGAGGAGTGGCTTGACGTAATGAGAGAAGCCCACAGACTGAATTTGCCTACTTCGGCAACAATGATGTATGGTCATATTGAAACAATTGATGAGCGGATTGAACATCTTATACGTATACGTGATCTGCAGGCTGAAAAAGAGGAAAATCATTTTGGCTTCATAACATTTATTCCCTGGCCCTTTCAGGATGAAGGAACTGTATTGTTAAAGAAACACGGGATCAGAAGCAGNTACAACGGTCCGGACTATATCAGAATGATCTCAATAAGCAGGATCATATTAAATAATATCAGGAATATACAAGCCTCCATTCTGACTGTTGGCAAGGAAACCGGAATGTTGTCACTTCATGCCGGGGCAAATGATCTTGGTTCTATTATGATCGAAGAAAATGTGGTCAGCGCAGCAGGGGCGAGGAACCGTTTTAATGCAGAAGAGATGCAGTCAATAATCAAAGAAGCAGGATTTGTTCCCCGGAGAAGGAATCAGAAGTACGAATTGGTGTAATTTTTATTTAAGTAGGGAATGGTCGCGACCGTTCCCTACTTAAATAAAAAAGACCTGCACTCAAATGCAGGTCTTGTTAGAATATGTTAACATCAGGTTTAGTCTTTATGTGTTCCTTCCCGATCATCATTAGCTGGATCATATTTGGAAGCTTTCTTAAATTCCTTCATCCCCTGACCAATCCCTTTCATAAGCTCAGGAATCTTACGTCCGCCAAAAAGCAGTACCACAACCAGCAATATCAGCAATATCTCTGTCAAGCCTATCTTTCCCATCTGTTTTTGTATTAGAATTTATACAAAGTTAAAAATACTTTATTTATAACCAAACCATGATAAATATAAAATCTATTTCCTGATCAGCCTCAGAACATCGTTACCATTGGCATAAATCAAAAGTGCCAGCAATAAAATCATTCCTGCAATCTGTGCATATTCAAGAAACTTGTCGCTGGGTTTTCTCCCGGTTACCACTTCAAATAATAAAAACATAACATGCCCGCCGTCAAGAGCGGGTATCGGAAGGATGTTCATTACCGCCAGTATTATTGAAAGAAATGCTGTCAGATCCCAAAACCTTTGCCAGTCCCAAACACCCGGAAAAATACTGCCAATTGTTATAAATCCACCAAGAGATTCATATCCTTTAGTATGTTTTGAAAAAATGAGCTTGAATTGCTTCAGGTAATCAGAAATCGTTTTAAGTCCTTTGTCAATGCCGGCAGGAAAGGATTGCAAAAATCCATATTTCAGAGTTTTAAAATCAAAGATCTGATCAGCAGATCCGGACCTGCCAATGCCAAGCATGCCTAAAGAATCAGGTTTTGTAGTGATATTGAGGGTTTGGCCTTTACGTAAAAGATTAAGAACCACAGGCTGGTCCCTGTTCGTAAAAAGATACTTCTGAAATTCATCAAAATATGTGAATTGTTTGTCGTTGAGGCCCACAAGCTGATCTTCCAAAAGAACACCCGATGCTTTCGCATGAGATCCTTTAACAAATATGGATATAACATATGGTCCGAAAGGCATTCTCGGTTCAATCTTACCTTTACCCTTCAGCATTTTGGGAACATATTCCTTAGGTATATCAATATTCAGAGCTGCCCCGTCGCGCTCAATCTGAATAGTTTTGCGGTTATTCAAAACAATATCGGAGGTTATTTCCTGGAAGTTTTCAATATGCTCATTGTCGACCGAAATGATCTTATCTCCATTTCTCAAACCTATTGCATACCCCACAGAATCAGTTACAATTCCATATTTGACGTTCGCTGTCGGCAGGTATGTTTCACCCCATGCAAATAATACAAAAATAAAAATCAACATTGCTGAAATAAAATTGAAAATAACACCTCCGGTCATAATCAGCAGTCGCTGCCATGATGTCTTTGATCTGAATTCCCACGGCTGAGGAGGCAGTTTCATCTGTTCCTTATCCATTGATTCATCGATCATTCCTGAAATCTTTACATAGCCTCCAAGCGGTAGCCATCCGATACCGTACTCGGTTTCGCCCTTCTTATATTTGAAAAGTGAAAACCAGGGATCGAAAAAGAGATAAAATTTTTCAACCCTCGTTTTGAAAATTTTAGCCAGAGTAAAATGGCCCAATTCATGAATCAGTACAAGAATTGAAAGGCTCATTATGAATTGCAGAATTTTAATAAGTATAGTCATCTTTCTTTTTGAAGTTTATTAATAAAACTGAGAGCTGATTCCCTGGCGCTTGAATCAGTAACGTCGAGGAAATCCAGATCAGGCGAGGGGGAATATAAACTATTTTCCATTGTATACTCCACAACTTCAGGCATCTGTGTAAATCCAATCTTTTCATCAAGAAATGCCTCAACTGCCATCTCATTGGCTGCATTTAAAATACAAGGCATATTCCCACCTCTTGAAAGAGCTTCGTAGGCCAGTGAAAGATTCCTGAACTTTTTAGTATCAGGATCACTAAATGTCAGAGTTTTACACTCATTAAGTACAAGTCGCGGAAGATCAGATTGAAGCCGGTCGGGAGAGGTCAGGGCATAGAGGATCGGAACCCTCATATCGGGAACACCAAGCTGGGCTTTTACAGATCCATCTGCGAAGTGGACAAACGAATGAATGATAGATTGGGGATGAACAATAACTGAAATCTGTTCGGGAGTAAGATCAAACAACCATTTGGCTTCAATCACTTCCAATCCTTTATTCATTAGTGAAGCTGAGTCGATTGTGACTTTACATCCCATGTTCCAGTTTGGATGTTTCAGTGCATCTGACGGCTTAACATTCTTCAACATCTCCTCTGACAAATTCAGGAATGGTCCTCCTGAAGCTGTAAGTGTAATTTTTTCAATAGGATTTCCCGATTCGCCGGCAAGACATTGAAAAATTGCAGAATGCTCTGAATCGACAGGAACAATGATGCTGCCAGAGTCTCTGACAAGTTTACCAATAATCTCTCCTGCCACAACAAGAGTTTCTTTGTTAGCCAGAGCTATTTTTTTCCCTGCTTTTATTGCGGCAATAGTTGGCCTCACTCCCGAATAGCCTACTATGGAGGCAATGACTATATCGACAGTTGAGGAAGAAACTACCTGCTCTATAGCCTCATTGCCTGCATAGACTTTTATGTTTGTATGTTTAAGATATTCTTTTAATTGCAGGTAATGATCGGGGTTCGCGATTACGACTGAATCGGGTTGATATTTATTTGCCTGTTGTACAAGCAGATCTAAATTATTTCCGGCTATCAGAACCTCGACAATGAACCTTTCCGGATACTTTGAAATGATATCCAGAGCCTGAGTACCAATGGACCCAGTTGATCCTAACAATGCAATTCTTTCCGGCATACCTACTCTCCTGGTTCTTAGAATAAGATATGTTTCTCGGGATCCAGAGGACTCCCTTTGTACCAGATCTCAAAATGAAGGTGAGGACCGGAGGTATATAGTTCACCTGAATCACCGACTACAGAAATTGCGTCACCGGCGCGGACAAGATCTCCTGTCTCCTTAATAAGGCTGGCATTATGTTTATACACTGAAACAATATTATTTGGATGTTGAACCTCGATTACGAATCCGGTTTCCATTGTCCATCCCGTGAAAATAACTGTTCCATCAAGAACAGCAGAAACAAGTGCTCTCGGTTTTGTTACAATATCAGTACCAAAATGTTTTGTTCTTACATCATACCTTCCTGAAACAATTCCTTTAACGGGAGGGAAAAAATGAAGGCTGGCCAATCCTGAGACTGATTCNGTTGCTGATGGACCAAGTGTAAGATTATACCGTTCTTCTTTTTCAACACGTGCCCTTAATGCAGAATCATCTGCAGAAGTATTGAATTTAATTGCTTTATAATTCTTTGCAGTATCTTGTTGTGCAGACATTTCAACAAGTGCATTGCCAGATATTATTGAATTCAGATTTTCGAAGTATTTATCCCTTAATTTTAGTTGATGATCGAGGGAATCAAGGCGGATCGCACTCATAAGGATATTACGGCGCATAGCAACATCAGGATATCCGGGTATAAACTCCCGGAGATTTGTGAATGAGATCAATGCGCTTGTAGCAACTATAATAAAAACAAACAGAAAAGTGATCAGAAGGAAGGCGTTATATCTGGTTAGTATTATTCTCCAAATCTCCTCTAAGGTGTGATCGTTTATTACAGAAAACCTGTATTTGTCGCGCCAGTTGCTTTTTTTCTTATCGTCCTTAGCCATTTTCTATAACTTGATTGGCCTGCAAAGATAATAATCCTGCCTCATCAAACGAGTTAACAGAACCAAAAATGGGAATTTAAACCAGTTAAANAACCTTTACCTGTTTATCTTCACTCTGCCATAAGCCATGTTTTGTACATACCGACATAGCGGAGAGGTTCATTGACACTTCAGGTGCCACAATATAAAAATCGATCTCAAAATGAGAAGGCACATTCCCGTAAACACCCGCAGTATAACGTGCTTCTGCGAGCAATGTTTCCCTGTTCCAAAGCTGGATGACGCTTATAAAATGATCATGTTCGTCTGGGTGAGGATACTCATCACCAAGTTTAACCTTAACCTCAAATTTTTCTCCTCTTTTAACCGTGTCAGGACAAAAAACATGAGGCATATGCCGGTCAAGATAATCGCGCTTTATCTCTTTGTCTTCTTTTTCTATTTCAGTTGCTTTAAATACCCTTGGCATAGTAATTAAATTTCAATTAATACAACAACTCATAATTCCGAACAACTCCTTTAGTCATAAATTTGCTAACAAACTTAGTAATTATAAATTGAATTTGTTTTCATTTTTCAACCGGGTCGTAATACTTCCCAGTTTGCAAATCAACTGGCATGTCTTTTTTAGGTACTGGATTACATCTGGTAAGTCTGTCAATTGCAGTGAAATATCCTTTAATAACTCCCATTCGCTTTATACTCTCGATAGCATAAACTGAACAGGATGGAGTAAAAACACATGCATCGATATCCTGAGAAGAAATAATTTCTTTGTAAATAAAAAAGGCGCCTGAAAAGATAAATGTCAATTCATTCCTATTGTCCTTTAACTGGTCTCCCCAATTATGCTTAATACTTTTTTCAGTAAACAGATCTTTAAATTTTTTTAAGTCTTCAGGATTCTGTGCAAGACACTTAAATGGCAATAATACGAACAGAATAATTGCAACAGTTTTCATAATATCAATACTATTTAGCAATGGCTTTTGCAGGCTCTCCGAGCAAAGAAATAAAATGATTTTTTTGACTATTGTTTATATTCTTCGCCATTTGAATTTCCTCAATTAGCTTATTTCGAAATATCTGAGCTTCACTATCTTTTTTCATTTTCAGCAGGAGCTTAAATTGTTCCAGGCTATAAACCAGATTATGTGGATGTTGTTGTGTTAGGATCTGCACCTTCAGATAGGCTTTTAAATAATCCTTTTCGGTATATGTATAAATCTTCATCAGAAAATAATTTGCTTCCGTTCCGATCATTTCATCACCTGTTGCCGAACATTCTTCGAGGTACCTGAGTCCCTTATTTTTATCTCCTTTGGGAAATGAAAAAAGCATGGCTTTCGCCATAAAATATTCATTTTCAATATAATCAATAAAATAAAAATACAACCCTAAGATTAAATTCACCTTCTCATCCTTAGCAGGACTGTTTATACAGTCTTCAATATAAGTGATTGATTTATAAAAATATATTAGTGACTTAAGAGTGTTGCCCCTGTAGTTTTCGAGACGGGCTTTCAGGGAATAGGAGTATACTATATTCAGCAGGGAGCCGATATCTTTTGTTTTATTTTTCAGTCCTGATCTGATGGATTCATGTATTATAGAATCGCAAGTCCGTAAATTATTTTCAATTGCGTCTCCGCTTAATAATTTCCACCATACCAGACTAGCTTTAATACTTGAGAGGGTGGTATTATCCATTTCTGAATTATCCATAACCACAATCATTGAATCTGCCGCACGAAATGAAAAATCATATACATTTTTGAAAAAGCAATTTATCATACTATTTTCATCGGGCAGTTTTGTGATCGCTGCAAAACCGGAATTTTCATGTGAAAGCATAAAAACCAGTAATAAAGAAATTCCTGTTCGCCGGAGTATTTTCATTTAATCCGTTCTTTTTTTAAGATTAAGTTAATATGGAACTGAATTCTCAGCTATAAGTTTCAATATTTTGTTATATACCTCATTTCTTTTAAGCTGCCTTTCCCTTGAAGCGATATCGCGGGCTTTTCCAAAGCCTCCGGTATAATATCTTTGATACCAGGGCAAAATTGCAAAAATTGCATCTACAGGACTGTATCTTTTACTTATGTTTATACCGAGTGCTATCAATCCTGACGTTAATAGCAATGAATTTAAGCCAGATTTAAGATCATGAGAGTAAGCCTGACCCAATCCGGGAATAATCATACTGAGTATTCTGGCAGTTTTAGGGGATGGAGATAACAAATTCTTTCTCGATAACAGTTCGTCAACTTCTTTCCGATCCTTCAACTCCACACAGGACTCAAAATAAGTACGGGCCTTACTGAAATCTTCAAGACCAAAATAACATGTCCCGAGGTAGAAGTTCAGACGTTTCTCAACCATTACGGAAGTGACAGTTACAGAGAACAAATCAATCAATGCATACTGATAGTTTTTGTTAAGTATCTGGCATGATGCTTTATTAAACAGCAGTTCGGTTTTTAAACTATCCTTTTCAGCCAGATTATAAGCTAAACCGTAATATTTTTGTGCCGTTTCATAGTCATTTACCAGATATGAAATCTGAGCGATCTGTCTGAATAAATAAAGTGTTTGTGTTCCATCACTGAAAAAAAGAGCCCTTTGATATGTTTTTAAAGCAGTTGTTAATTCCTTGTTTTCGAATTGATTATCTGCGAATTTTATCGTTTCTTCGAGATTCTGAGCAGGGAGTTTTTGTACTGCAGCCTGACTAAAAACCATCAGAACGGACAAAATCAAATACCTGATTATCAATTTCATTTTTCTTGTTTTTATTGTAACGTTTTGCTGCCTTTACGGCACCGAAAATATTGCCTATATAAAAACTTGCAGAAAGACTTGCAAACGTCCAGCCATAACCACTTTTTACGCCATGTTCATTAAATCCCCGGTATGCCTGCCATGCGTTAGCAACAACAAACAACATTGAAACAACGCCATCGGCCCAGTTCTTTGTATAAAATTTACCTGTTCCTGGTATAATAGCTGAAAAACCTGCTGCTATGACCGGACTTTTGAATTTAATCCTTGCTGCTTTCTCTGACAGGATTTTTATATCTCTGGGGAAGTCAGGGTTTTTTCCTGCAGCATCTTCAGCTAATAGATTAGCCTGTTCATAATCACCATTTAAAAGCAGGTCACAGCTTTGAACAACAACCTTATTTTCCAGCGACAATCTATTTTTTTGTTGAATAAATGTCCGGAACACCGACAATGAATCTGATAATAGCTCAAGTTTCACAAATTCTGTAGCCATTATTTGCGGCATTGTGTCAAGTGAACTCCCATAAAATGAATAGATCCGGTTAATTCCGGAATTTAAGTCACCAGACAATCTGTAGGATTTGATCAGGTAATATTTAAAATTGATATTATTCCTGTCAAAGTAGACAAGTCGTTCGAATTCTTCGGCTGCAAGAGTATGCTGACGGCTGGAGAAAAGATATTCAGCATATTTCTGGCTGTGTTCCCTGTCAAAAAGATTCTGAGTATAGCAGAAAGTTGGATATAAGGCTAAAAATATTAAGCTGATTATAATCCGGTGGCAATTTTTAGTTTGCAGGTATTTTAAAGTCATATTTATTTTCACCGGATAAGTCGTTAACTAAGATATTAGTAAAAGTTGTTAATTCAATATCTTTTTGTCCATTTACATAATTCTCCCTGTATATTTCCTGCGGGAATGATAAACCGTTCACCCTTATATAATTCCGAAAGAATTGCCGGCTTACAACCTCTCCTGCATTGTTTTTAAACACAATTCCATTAAGTTTTTGGTCAACTATGGATAAAAGGATGTCGCCAAAATATTTTTTAAACTCAAGCGGAGGTTCCCATGTCGAAATTACGTTATTATCGCTTTTTTCAACGCTTCTGATAGTGAATTTTGTTTTTTTTAAGCCATAATCATTCAGGTTGCCGTTTAATACAAGATTATAAATAGAGAATTCAATCCCTGCAGGAATTCGTTGTTTTCCGATGACTTTTAAATTGACGATTTTATAAAGAATGGTATCTCGCTGGACCCAAATTTCCTTTTCGGGAAAACTTACATCGTATACTATCTGTTTTATATTCTTATCATAAAATATCTTTCCGACAGTTAACCGCTGTTCTCCTGTAGGGGATTTAGCTTTAATCATAAAATCAGTTTTGATTCTGAAAAATAGCTGCGGTTCTACCTGTATGACTGAAAAGGGGAAAAAGAATAAACAGAGATATTTTAACACTGCAGATGTTTTAAGGAATAATGTTTTATTTCTAATTTAAAAACGATGATCAGAGATAAAGCTAACCTTTTTTGCAAAAAAAAAGAGTATATCTAAATTTCTGTTTGATATACTCTTTTTTTTGTGTGTCTAATCTATACGTGAACGATTGCTCCCCACCAGAAAAGATCAAGAACTACAACCACAGCTGTCCATGCAATGCAGCCCCACAATGCTTTTTTTGTTTCAACCATATCCTGATTGCTTACAATATATACCACTGCCATTCCTACCACTCCAAAGGCGCAACCCCATAGGAATGAAGGAATACCAAGAACCGGATTATTCCCGCCATCCGGCAGGGCACTTTCAGGAACAAGCCTTAAAGATGCAACGAGATTACTGTTTGTAAGCATCAGGTTACTGTAGGTTAATTCGGAGTTGGAAGTAATCATAGTAGCAAGCTGGTTCAGTTGTGCAAATTCTGAATGAACAGCATTGTAATCGAGTTTGAACAGATCGGCATCATTTGCAAGCAGAGTAAAACCTGCAAAAAACACCAGAAAAACTGAGACGAATAGTTTTTTCATAGAGCTTTAATTAATAAAATGTTAAAATATTTAATTTGCAATTCTAACAATTTTAGTTAGTTAACATAACTGAGAAGTAGAAAATTAAGTCTGTCTGAACAGTCAGATTCCTACAGACTTTCATTAATATAAACTTATCAATTAGTTTTTTAAAAACCTAATTTTCCTATTGAATTTTTTTATCGTGAAATTAAGAGAGTAGTAGTTTCGGGTAATTCAATTTAGTATTGAATTGATTATTAGTATCTCCCCTCTTATGTGCAACTGATTAAGAGAGTTACATTCTTCTTATTTCAGAAATTTCTTTAAAAATCATTTTTATTTTGGTAATTGCTCTTTATATGTTAATTTTGCCCCTCGATATTGCGGGGTGGAGCAGTGGTAGCTCGTTGGGCTCATAACCCAAAGGTCGGAGGTTCGAATCCTCCCTCCGCTACAAAGAAAAAGCCTTGTTGCGAAAGCAACAGGGCTTTATTATTTTCAGACCGACAAATGCTTGCATTTGTAAGGGATGAAAATAATGAAGCCCGAGCAACGCGTCAGCGCTGCAAGGCTTTTTCTTTGTTAAGCACCCCCCTGAGGATCAAGCCGATCCGCCGGTTGGCGGAGAGGCTTAATCCTTCCTGATTTTCGCCCCCAAACCCCCCTTCACTTCTTTCAGAGCAGGCTCTAAAGGGGGCTTAATTTCGTCAATCTTAGTGACTTACTGTTACGACTAAATAATTATGGTGGATTATGTTGCATGGCTTTTCATTATCAAGTGTAATGATTTTATTCATGTCTCTAATCAAATCAAGGTTAGATATTTCAAACCTCCCGGTAACTTCTCTCTGCCGGCATAGGGAAAGATTGGAGACTAAAAAATGCTATTTTGAAGCTTTATCGATTAAGGCATTTAAAATAGGGACGACCCATTTTTCTTTATCAATGTCATATAAAATAAAATCGCTGTCAAACTGCCAGTATGCCCAGCTAAAACCAAGTTTTTCAGCCGTGCGTGCTACATAGGCAGTATAACGGGCGCGGGATTTCATATCACCTTTATCATAAGAGCCAAATTCGCCTAAGAATATCGGGCGGTCGTTGGTTTTAGACCAATCAGCAGCAACCTTTAATTTTGTGTCAATTTCGTTTTTTTCTTCTCGGTTCCGGTCCATGTTATCCCGCTAAATCCTACATTTTCCTTTGACCAGGGAGCACCCTGATGTGTAAATTTCATTGGGTGATAAAAATGTACTGTAACTATAATATTATTATCTTCCTTTGGTAAAACCAGGGTTGGCAAAGACTCAATACCGTTCCAGTTGGCCGGACCAATTATAAGTGTCCTCGTTGGGTTTGTCTTGCGTATAATTTTCATGGCCTCAATCAGAAAAGTGTTCCACAGCTCAGAGGTAAGTTTTTGATTTGGTTCATTCAATATTTCAAAAATCACATTTGCAGGCTGGTCTTTGTATCTTGGCGCCAATTGCTTCCAGACAGAAAGGAACATCTCCTTTTTAGCAACAGGGTCATCTGCCATGGCATTGTATTCATGCATGTCAAGAATGACCATCAGTCCGGCTTCAACGCCCATTTTTACCGCCCAGTCCAGAGTTTCAAGCCAGATGGATTTGATTTTATATGTACTGTCCATATGTGAAAAAGGATGCAGGTTTATGCGAATGTTTGAAAAACCTGCCTCTTTGATCATTTTAAAATACTCTTCCTTGAAACGTCCTTTGGTATGATCTTTCCACAGCTCCTCATCATAGCCGATGATATTTACTCCTCTACCCAGTTTTTTGCATTGTTCATTTGCAGTGATATCTTGCCCATACAATTTATTTTCCAAAGAAAATAAGCAAATTATCACTAAACCTAAAATGGCCGATTTTTTCATAATTAGACTTTAAAATTAAACACGCTGTTGTTAGTTCACTTTTTGAAAGTTTATGTAATCATAATTCATCTGTCCGATCTCTACTGTATGAATGGTGAATAGTTTGCAATCCTTTTTTAAGATGGACATTTGCAATATTGTCAATATAGTTCCAGTGATGCCATTGTCTCCATGCCACAGAATCAGCAGGCACAAAAGTCGAAGGAACTGAGATCGGTCCGGTTATATCGACATCATTTAACGAGAATGAAATTATTCCGTTTTGATTAGAAGTGTACATCAAACCGAGCTTGTAACTTCCTGCTGCTTCAACATTAATTGTGTATTTTGTCCATTCTCCAGGGCTCGTCCAACCCACATAAAGTTGATCTTTTTCAGGTTCAACGAAATTAAAAGAATTGTTATCGATTGCAGGTTCCCGAAATTTTGTATAAGAAATATCAACCGCTTCCCTGATGCGAAATTCATTCAAATATGAGCC
>JGI24133J20442_1000219_pt1 | contig 17984 bp, 12 predicted proteins | sample BarGraNGADG00311_2_FD_20442 | JGI IMG/M metagenome (IMG submission 20442)
ACTATTTTTTTTACCTGGAATATGATGTTATCGATCGTAACTGATTTTGTTTCATTGTCAAAATGAATATTTTCAAAAACTTTATATTCGGCCTTAATATTACATATCTCCTGAGATTCTGAGAGTATCTCTTCAATCAGACTGGTTACAAGTTCACGGTCCTCACCTTCCTTATATCCTAAAACAGCTTCAATCTGTGAAGAGTTTAATTTAAGTTCTTTAAAGTCAAATTGGAAACTTTTTTCTTTCGGTCCCATCGCTATTCTCTATTCAATTCGCCGTAGGCGATAAAGTATTGTAGATTATTACATTAATAGATTTTCATTCCTCGTAGAGGATAAACATTTATATCACCTACCCAGTCCCGATTCAGTCACAATCCTCTGAACAATTGATTCCCAGCTTAATGTCATAATATGAATTCCATTTATCCCCTGTTTCCGTTTAACAGAGTCAATTACTTCAAGTGCAATCTGCACGCCTTCCTCAGGTGCCGATTCTCCTGCCTTCTCCATCCTCTTCAGGATTTTTTCAGGCAGACTGACCCCTGGAACCTTAGTATGAAGATATTGTGCAATCTTATAACTTTTAAGAGGTGCAACACCTACCAGAATAAATACTTTATTCAGAACATTTCTTTTATCAAGTTGCTCAAGCCATAAATCAAGCCTTTCTGGTTCAAAAATGAGGTTAGTCTGGAAAAACTGGGCACCGGCATTTATCTTCTTGTGATCTTTTATTGCTTGTAATACAGGATCTGACGAGAAAGGCGAAGTTGCAGCTCCAATAAACATTTTTGGAGAGTTCTTGATGTTTCTCCCGTCCAGATAGATCCCTTCATCTCTCATCCTCCGGAGGATCCAAAGCATTTGCACGGAATCAATATCAACAAAATTCATAGAACTAGTTGGAAGAGAGCCTGTAATGGGATTATCGCCTGTTACACAGAGAATGTTTTTAATTCCTACGGCGTTCATACCAATAACTGCTGATTGCATACCGGTTCTTGTTGTGTCACGGGCAGCAATTTGAAATACCGGTTCAGCTTTTTGATCAATAGCCACCTTACAACATGCAATGCTTGACATCTTTGGACGGGCAGAAGAAGAATCTGTAAAATTGATAACCGTTACGAAAGGCTTTACCAATTCGATGTTTCTGATAAGTTTATCCGTACCTGCACCTGTTGGAGGCGTCACTTCTGTTGCTACTATAAATTCTCCTGCCCTAAGTCGTTTTTCAAGATCGGAGACTGGTTCACAGGAAAGTGCCTGATGATATTCCCCATCGCCTTTCCACCATTCCGGCTGACGGATAGTTTTAAAAACACTATTCCATATTTCGCTCTTTTTTTCTTTGTCTTTCGATAATACCCCACTTATGAACTTTCCTGTACCAACCTTTCTTATCTGCCTGACCACATCTCCCCATGTCTCTGTACCAACTTTATCCCAATCCAGGGGAGGTAATACCTCAAGAAGAGTCTCTTCTCTACCTGTTTTAAGTGCCCTCTGATAGATAGCATACCAGACACACTTCCGGGTTTCGTCAACATAACATTTTTTTTCAGGGGTTATTCCGCCGCAGGGGCCATTTCGCATCCCCTTGGGACATTCCATCGGACAAATAAAAGCAGTCTCCTGTAGAAGGCAATTCCCACACATCCGGCAGCCAAAAAGCGGTCCTTTAATACAAAGTTCTGTCTTTGCCAAAATCCGCCTGTTGAGTTTTTCCTTTTTAAAAGGGTAAAAGGCAGGTTGCCATCTGCGTGCGGGTTTAAAAACAGACATATTAAAATTTTGAGATATAAAACAGAAAAATAAATTAATTACTACCTGACTGAAAGTTTTCCACAAATCTTACTGCATAATCATCTCTTCCAAGTATCAGATCGGTTGCCCTGACAGCTGCTGTAATTTTCTCAGGATTGGCAATCGGGCAAGTAAGTCCGTTTAATATTGCCAGACTCATGTATGCGGAATTCAGGACTTCTCTGTTTGGCAATCCAAAAGAGATATTACTGGAACCCTGAGTAATATTTAGTCCAAGTTTCTGATGGACAAGCCTGATCGTCTCAAGCGTTACAAGACAGGCCAGAGGATCTGCACTTACAGCCATTGCCAGAGGATCGATAATTACATCCTCCTGTCTGATACCGGCTTTAATAGCTCTTTCAAATATTTTTTCAGCGATAGCTAACCTCTTCCCCGGATCATGCGTAATTCCGTTATCATCCATAGTCAGGCCAATAATAGCTGCACCATATTCTTTAGCAATATGAAGAAGTGCATTCATTGATTTCTCCTCTCCATTAACAGAATTGATGAGGCATTTGCCCCCTGCTACTTTCAAAGCAGCTTCGATAGCTTTTGGGTTGGAAGAATCGAGACAAAGCGGGATATCAAACTTATCTCTTATTGCAAGAACTGTCTCAGGGAGTAATTTAACATCATCAACGCCGGGAAATCCGACATTTATGTCAAGAACATCAGCACCTGCTTTAATCTGAATTTCAGCCAGTTCCAGTACATACCCAAAATTCCTTTCCTGTAATGTGGATACAAGTTTTTTTCTCCTTGTAGGATTTATACACTCCCCTATAATAATAACAGGACCGTTGGTATCAATAACTACCTCCCTGTTTTTCCCCCGAAGCATTGTTTTCATCTTATGCAATTATTCTGCTAAGATACAAGTTGTTTAAGAAAATTAACAGCCCCCTGAGGATCGGGAGAATAAAAATCGGCTCCGATTAAGTTACAGTAATCCATTGTAACAGGAGCTCCACCAACAAGTATCTTTGAATCGGAGTATTTTTCCCTGATAGCTGTAACGGTATTTTTCATGCTTTCCATTGTAGTGGTGAGCAATGCAGAGAGACCAATTACGGCTCCCGGATTTTCACTGATTGCTTTAAGAAACTTGTCAGTCCCTACATCCACACCAAGATCAATCACTTCCCATCCACCCCCTTCAATCATCATTGCGACCAAATTTTTACCAATATCATGCAGGTCCCCTGAAACAGTACCAATAATAAATTTCCCTTTTCTTTTTGTCTCGCCCGACAGGAAAAAGGGTTTAAGATGAACCATGGCAGTGCTCATTGCTTTTGCTGCCATCAGCATCTGAGGTACATATATCTCTTTTCTGCTGAATCTGTTGCCGACAACAGCCATAGCAGGAATGAGAGAGTCAAGAATTTCATTAGGGTTTATTCCCACTTCAAGAGCCCTTTTTGCCAATTCATCAGCACCGTCCATATCTTTCATATTTGGCGGATACGGAGATGTTTTATTGATTTTCCCGTTTTCAACACAATTCACAAGCTTTTGAAGAATATCATCCATATGAAATAACTTTTAGATTGATTTGACACATATTTAACTATTCGATTATTTTACATTATTAAGTAATTCATTCACAGCATTTACAGCAAATATATAGCTGGCTGATACGTTAATGACATATTCATTTTCACCCCATAAAAACGGCCAGTCTTCCTTGTTTTCAGGGAAATCAGGTTTAAGGATCAATACTCCGGGAACAACACCACCAGCAATGAATGAATAATCGGCACGATTGTTTCCGTATGCAATTTTTTTGGATCTGGTCCCCACACCAGATACGAAGGATATATCTGAACCAGGATGGCAGCCATAGATATAGTTAAGTCCCTTCAAAGCATATTCTTTGTCGATAATTTGAGGGAATGCTTTGTGAAGAAGCCAATTTGTAACAGTAAAATCTATCACTAATCCATTTCCAGCCCAGCCTCCTCTTGAAATTGGAACACCAAATGGATTCTGTTTGCAAACAGTCAGAATACATTCATCAGAAAGTTTATCATTATAGCCTTTTAATACACGACTTGAGGCTGCCAGAGCAGCAGCAGAACCATAATTGAGGGCACTGGATTTGCTCGTAAATGCCCATCTGTCATCAGAGATTCCGCTAAATACTCCGTTAGATTCGCGATTTTTGAAATCAGGATTATAAATCAGATTATCGGTGATTGTTGAGGCATCTCCAAGATGAGTGTATTGTTTAATATCAGAAGCAATTAATCCGTTAATAGCATGTCCTACAGCTCGATACTGAGCTATTAGAGCAAGTGTTCCGTGCTCAATCTGCTGAAGGATATCGGGTTTTCCATCCGGTACATGAATATCAACATATCTCTTTTTTTGATCTATCAATGTTTCATCCCTATCGAGCCCGAATGTTTCCCGGCTTTTTACNAGGCTAAGAACAACAGCATATTGCGATTCGGTTCTTATATCAAAATCTCCGGCATCATACCATCCTCCGATATTAAGTCCCGGGATATGCTCTCCCGGTTTGTACGGGGTATCGGTATTTGGTCCCTGGGCGTATAAATCAAAATGCTTATGGTTTACCGGAGCCTGAAGAGCATCATCAAGGTGTGATGCCCCATGCCAGACGCGATAAGCCTCATTTACAAACATATGATCCATCTGAACCGGAAAATACACATCCAGTGCCGGCTGCCAGGCGTTTTCATAAACATCCCTTGCGATCCGGAAAGGAAGTGTGCGGTTCTTTCCATATTCAATTATATATAGTCCGCTGTCAGTAACTGTCGAAAAATCAAATTCCAGATAATTATACCTTAAATATTTGCCCCATGCTTTTGTTTTCCCTTCAAATTTACTTATCAGGGTTCCATTTTCTGTAATTCTATATACCGAAGCAGATTTAATTTGAGTATCATTTGTGTCAAGCTCAATAACAGCTACTTTCATCTGACCGGGATGATACCCAACCTGCGAGTGAGCTATTACCGGTTTTCGTATCCAACCAGGAATTGTCGTTCCCTCAATGTACCATTCGATTACTTTTCCGGTTTTCCCGGTTGGTATAAGACTCCTCACAACATACCATCCGTTCTGGGCTTTATTGCGTCCATCGAAAACAGACAGATCATTTTCAACAGTGCTTATCTTAATGCATCTTTCAGGATCCTCAGGAGCCAAAACGAGGGTCTTGCCTTTAGCAATAGATTTTGGTTGAACAACTCCGGAATTATCCATTTCCATCGGGCCACCCGGATAGAGAGGAAAAGTGCCGCTTATGCCATCAATAAGATAGGCTTTCTCAAAATAGGCCGAAGGAAGGAATTCAAGATTAAATCCTGCTTTTCCTTCGAGCTCCACAGGCAACGGTTTATCGATATTCACACTCAGCAGAAGACCATCTTTGTGAATTACAACTTTTACCGAATATTGAAAATTATATGCAGGATATTTTAAAAATGCCTCAACCGCATTATTCTTCCTGTCGATCTTGCGGTTAATAAATTCCGGAATTGGATCCCACTGTCCGGGAGTCGGGCCAAGCCGTACATCACCATTAGTTGCTGTTCTGACTTCATGATGGATTATCTCTATCCCGCTTATTTTTGAATCATCGAAAAGACCATTATACCAGTTGCTGAAAACTAAAACATTTAATCCTCTCTTTTCGAAATAATCAAGTTTGTTTATATGAAATGAATTCTTTTCCCTGGAACAACCAATAAATGTTAAAGTAAATATTATAAGTACAGTAAATAAACTAAAAACCTGGTTGTTTAATATATGACGTATATCTCGCATAATGTATTCAGGTAATAAATGAAGCATACTCTGAAAAGAACTGTATAATAATATAAATCCACTTTTAAAATTTAAGAACTGAGGCATTTTTAAGTAAATCTGCCTCAGTTCTATCCTAAACCCTAACTATCAAAAACTCCCTCTAATAATTCGATTCTGTGAGGAAACAGTACTTCCGGTAACCATGTTAGATCTTAACTTTTTTTTAAGCATAAGATTCCTCCATCTTAATTACTTTATTGCAGCCTCTGTTTCCTTGTTAATAAAGGATGAAATAACTCAAATAACTATAAATAAACTATTTAATTAAAAATTTACATAATACAATATTCTCAGATTTAAAACCAGAATCATGATATTCTGGTTTTATAAAATTTCCTGGACGTTTTTATCCGTCCAGGAAATCATTGAAAATTAATTATTATCAGTATCCGCAAAATTGCGGATACTGATGCAATATTTCTTCCATCCTGCCATCAGACTAATATCCCGGATTCTGATAAGCAGCTTTATCTGCATCGTTCATGTCTAATCTATCAATTTGTCCCTGAGGAATAGGGCGCAGATAATGAACCGCCTTGTTGATAGTACGCGTAAACGTTTTGGCAGTATGGCTTCCTGCATCAGCGATTTGGTATGTACCGGCAATTTCTTCCCACTTTTGTGTACGCACCAAGTCGAACCAGCGATAACCTTCGCCAAAAAACTCGCGTGAACGTTCAGCCAGGATATAATTAATATCTATTGTAGCCGGAGTGGCCGCAATCATTTCAGCGCTATGGTCTTCTACTTTAGCCGCATTGTTAGCATTACTAAAGCTCCATTTCCCGGCTCTTGCACGAAGCACATTGACCAGTTCTCTTGCACTTTTACCGGCTACAGTCGTTGCGCCCTTTACGGCTGCTTCGGCAGCTACCAGGTAGAGTTCAGAGAATTTAGCGACGTCGAACGGGCGACAAGTACTACCATTAGGAGTTCCTAATCCGGTGCCATTGTCGGTACGATACGTTCCAATTTTCCAAAGTCCCGGATAATATTGTCGGTTTATACCCCGTGGAGAAATTACATAATCTGCTCTTCCTGGAATTTCACCGGCGCCAATGTTGCTTTTACCAGATGAATGGTAAGTAATAGAACCTGCCAGTGTTTCATCCGGTAAGAAAGACAATATGGCATCTCCTACGTACACTGGCATTTTGTTTGCATTATACATAACAGTAATTGACGAAGTACTTGCACTCTTATTCCAATTGCCACGGAAAACGCTTGTAAAAGTGCCGTCATATCGCGAGTCGTTGGTTTTGTCAGCAAAAGTATTTGTAAAGACACCAATGGGAGGAACCATACGTGTCCAAGGACGACCACCCCATTGCGCTGCTTCGCGTGGAACAGAACTTGTAGCTACTGTTCCATCAGAATTCTTTGCACTTCTTAGATTCTCCATCTGCGGTGTCACCATCCAAGACGCAAAGTTATCCGGCGCTTCTCCATTTCCATAAGAAAAACTAATTCCTCCATTATATTGTTCACTTGCATTGGTGTGGTCGGCAATCAACAAGATTTCGTTGTTGCGATCATTTTGTGCTAAGTGGACTTTGTAGTAAGTGGGCTGTAAGCCAAAAGGACCAGGACTAGCGATCGCTTGGGTAGATACATCATAAGCTTGTTGGAAATACCAAGTTGCATCATGTCCATCGGGGTCGGTACGAGCAGCGTCAGGATAGGTAGGAACGTTATTCGGATTCTGCAACCACCATGCATAAGTCAGGTAAGCCTTAGCCAAATAAAGNCGGGCAACCGTTTTTGTGGCAGCCCCTACAATACGAGGAGCGTCAGGAAGATCAATTACCGCTTGTTTCAAGTCCGGAAATATACCAATTGTATAAACTTCAGGCACTGTATTGCGCACTGATGTTCTCACAGTAGATTTGTTGAATTTCAGAATGCCTCCACCCAAATCAAGAGGTACTCCACCGAAGGTTTGCACCAACTGAAAATAGTCGAATGCACGGAAAAAGCGGGCTTCGGCTATCAAAGAAGGAACCAAACCTACTGCTTCTGCATTTTCGATTACACCACTAGCAGTGTTGATATTCGGGAATGCCGCATTCCAAACCACATCGGCACGAGAGGTGGATGGCGTCATCGTCCCGCCACTGGTCATGTCGGCATCTTTAAAGTTTGCATCGGCACTATTTGCCCAAGTATATTCGTCGGTACCGGTAAGGGTAATATTATAGTAATAGCCTTGTCCATATATATAACGCAAGTGAGCGTACATAGAGGTCAATCCGCTCTGAACACCTTCCTTGGTTGTGAAAAAACCGGGTTCATAAGTAGCGCGCGGCTGTTCTTCCAAGATATCGCTACACGCCGACAGGAACAACATCATCAGTGCTCCCATAATAACTTTTATATTTATCTTTTTCATTATTCTCTTTATTTAGAAGTTATTAAAATGTTAAACTAACACCTAACATGTAGTTGCGCGTAGAAGGTGAGTTGGTACCTATGGTCAGGATACGTCTGTTAACTAAACCTCCTGTCGCCGCATTTTCATCGCCGTATGAGTTAGTTTCTGGATCCATACCTGTTTCTTTCTTGTAAGGTGAGAACAACACAAATGGGTTCTGAACAGTAGCATAGAGTCGCAAATTTTGAACACCAATGTCTTTAACCGCTTTTATATTGAAGTTATATCCCAAGGAAATGGTGCGTACTTTCAAATACGAAGCATCAAAGAGAGCCAAGGTATTACCATATTTCGGATTGTCACCGCTTATTAAGCCACCTGGTTTCGGATATTTTGCACCGGTATTATCCGGTGTCCAATAGTCCACATTCACCTGGCCTCTGCGCCCTGTCAACATATTAAGGTAGCCGCTGGCAGCATAAAGGGAGCTGACGAGCGTGCCGCCGCTTTTGAAGGCACCAATCACGGTCAGGTCAAATCCTTTGTATCCTACAGTGGTGTTCAAACCACCTTGAAAGTCGGGATCTACTTCAATGACTTGGCGGTCTTTACCTCCTCCATCCATTGCTCTGGTTGGAGTGCCATCACCATTGTAGTCGCCGAGATATTCTACTTTAATCATACCTACGTTTCCGCCCGGCTCAAGGATATCCATATAGGGGTCACCTTCCTGCCATAGCCCTATCTTTTTGGGTGCATAAATTACATTGATGGAGTGACCTACGAACCATGCGTTACCTTCGTCTTTAAGGTTCCCTGAAGCAAGGGATACAATTTTGTTTTTGTTAGTATACAAGTTGAAGCCGGCAGTCCAAGTCCAACCATTGAGGTTGTCCAATATAGTGCCATTGAGCGAAAATTCAAAACCTTTATTTTGAGTTGCTCCTACGTTTGCCATGTAACTACCCACGCCCGATGTTTGAGGAAGGTTTACACTTAGCAAAAGATCTTTGGTATTGGTTACATAATACTCAAATGTACCGGACAGGCGGTTTTTCAGCAGGCTGAAATCCACACCATAGTTCCAGGTTCTGGAATATTCCCATCCTAATGCGGGGTTAGGTAGTGTACTTACATAAGTACCTGTTACAAAATTAGCGCTCGCATCGCCGAAATTATAAGGTCGTGTACTCAACCCCCCCAGTGTCGCGTAGGGAGCAACGGCCTGATTGGAGGTTTCTCCATAGCCCACACGCAACTTCAACGAATTTATCTGGGTGATATTTTTCATAAACGATTCGTTAGCGATGTTCCATCCGACCGATACTGCCGGATAGGTATGCCATTTATGTCCGGATGCCAATCTTGAGGAGCCATCGGATCGGACGGTAGCCGAGATCATATAGCGGCTGTCATAAGAATACATTACACGACCCATATACGACTCCAGGCCGCTATTCTGATATTGTTGATCTCCAGGGAGAATAGTTCTTTCACCATCAGTCATACCCAGATTATACCATTGGAAGTTTTCGGCAACACCCTTTGCAGTCATCCGTGACTGATTGTACAGGGTTTCCTCGGCGGAGTACATAGCTACGGCATTTATTTGATGCTTATTGGCAAAGGTGCGGTCGTAGGTAAGTAAGTTTTCAATTGCCCAATTGGTTGTCAACGAGTTACTGACAGAAGCTGAAGAAGGATTGGTTTCTGAGGTGTTGTTTATTCCTTGTCCAGTGTAGCTTCCTCCGGTTGACGTACGAAAGTTCAAACCTACATTGACACGATATTTCAAACCTTCTACGCCAGGTATTTTCACTTCGCCATAGATTGTATTATAAGAACCGAAGCCTTTAGTTTGGCTAAGCATACGGTTTTTATTAGCCTCCACAACATCTCTTGTATAGACCCATATACCTTTATCTGCCGGCATATCTACAGTTCTTTTCCAAGTGCCATCAGCATTATAGGGGTTGAGAAGCGGGTCATTCTGTAATACTTGATACAATCCTCCCGAACTGGCTCCTTCGGTCACATTGTAGTTGCTGTTGGTAGTGAAACCGATGCGGAAGATTTTACCTATTTCCTGATCAAGGCTGCCACGCAACGAAAAACGACTATACGCTTCCAAGGGTACTACACCTTCATTTTTGTAATAGCCCACTCCAAAGGTATAAGCACCGTGATCTGTTCCGCCTGAAACGCCTACATCATGGCTTTGAACAGCACCGGTTTTAAAAAACAAGCCTTGCCAATCGGTATTTGTTCCCGGAATTTCATCCGCTGTATTATTTACGTATGCAGGCATATTGGCATAAGCTCGCATCGCAGCAAACTGCTCTCCGTTCATCATGTCAAATTTGGAAAACACCTCATTTACACCATAGTAGCCATTATAGGTTATCCTCGCTTTCTGCCCGTTTTGTCCCCTATTAGTTGTTACCAGGAGTACACCGTTAGCACCACGCGATCCGTAGATAGCAGTAGCCGAAGCATCTTTTAAGATGTCTATACTCTTGATTTCATTCGGGTTGATGTCACTGATGTTTCCAGCAAAAGGGATACCGTCGAGTACCACCAACGGATCGTTACTGGCAGTTAGCGAACGTGTACCACGAATACGGATTTGCATTTGAGCGCCCGGTTTAGAGGAGGTTTGCGACATTTCAACACCAGCAACGCGACCTTGTAAAGCCTGCGTAATATTAGACGATGGCACATCGCGCAACACAGCTCCACCCATTGAAGCAACTGAACCTGTTACAGCTTCTCTCCGTTGAGTACCATAACCAACAACCACTACTTCGGTCAGAGCGTTTGTGCTCTCTGTAAGAGTTAAGCTCACTGTTGTCTGATTGCCGACGGTCACTTCCTTGGGGTCATACCCGATGAAAGAAAAAATAAGGGTTGAGTTCCCTGAGGCGACTGTTATTACATAAGTCCCATCTGGTCCAGTCATCACTCCGTTGCTGGTTCCCTTTTCAACAATATTTACCCCAATCATGGGAATATTGTTTGCATCAACAACTCGTCCGGAAACCTTTATTTGCTGTTGATCGTCAGAAAAACTGACATTTGAGCCGGATCCCGCCAATAATGAAACAGTGCCCAGAATTAACAGGACGCTACTGAATCCAAATACTAGCATGATTTTTCTTATGCATTTCAGATATAAAATGCATTCCGAGGTTTTTTTTACCATACATTTGTAGTTTAAGGGTTAGTAAATAAGTGTTAGTAAATATGTGTTAGTAAATAATGATGTTATAAAATCCGCATCGAAAATAGTCAGGTTCTGATCACAGGAGATGCCGTAATATCTCCTGTTTAATTTTGCTGAATCCAGTTCATATCATAGGCCTATGTATAAAAATCTTTATCCGATCAGGTAAAAGATATTGAAAGTTTATTCAACAGAATAAACATGAAGTACCAAAAATATTAATAATATTTTAATTTTGCAACCGATTGCAGAAAATTTTTTTATTTCAATAAGAAGTCTGAATTAATCAGGTCAGAATAGACAATCTCAATTATAAAATTAATCAGCTTCTCCTATGTAATTCAAAATATATATCTTTAATTCTTTCATTTAATAGTTGAGGGATCAGGGATAAGGCAAAAGAAATCAGGAAATAGTTATAATAATAAACCAGACGTTAATTATGAAATACTCAATTATCATTATGTTTTGTTGTATAATAAATATTGTGTCAGCACAGAATTCTCCTGTAGGAATATTCCAGGCAAATTCTGATATAGGGAATCCTAAAAAGAACGGTTCGGCAATTTATAATCAGCCTGACCAGAGTTACACTCTCAGAGGTGGTGGTTATAATATATGGTTTGAAAGAGATGAATTTCACTATTTGTTCAATAAGATAAAAGGTGACTTTATCCTTACTGCAAATTTTGAATTTGTCGGAAAGGGTAATAACCCGCACAGGAAATCAGGATGGATGATACGTGAAACGACAGATGAAAAATCATCTCATATTTCCGGAACGCTTCATGGCAACGGTTTGACTGTTCTTCAATGGAGAGTGTCAGCAGGAGCTGCCATGAGAGATCCTCAGGATGAGATCTTTGCAAAGGATTCATCTTTTAATGTTATACAGATTGAAAGAGCCGGAAAGAATATTATAATGAGGGCTTCACTCACTGGTAAACCACTTGAATTGATTGGCTCTCATGCGATGGATAATTTACCGGATGAAGTACTTGTGGGCCCTTTTATATGTTCACACGACTCCAACACGGTGGAAGAGGTAAAAGTATGGAATTTAAGGATTGACAGGCCTGTTGCCGATAATTATGACCCCGGAAAATCCGGATATCTTGGATGCAGAATGGAAATAATGACTGTTTCCGACGGAAAAAGGAAAATAATATTCGAAAAACCAGGCAGGTTTGAAGCCCCAAACTGGATGCCGGACGGCAAAAAGCTTCTATTCAATATGGATGGTTCATTGTATAAAATTCCTGTTGAAGGAGGAGATCCTGAAAAGCTTAATACCGATTTTGCCGACAACAATAATAATGACCATGGTATCTCTTTTAATGGTAAGCTGCTTGCAATAAGCCATCATCGAAAGGGATTACCCGGCGGTGGCTCGACTGTCTACTTTCTTCCTGTCAGGGGTGGTGTCCCCAAATTAATTACTGAGAACACTCCTTCTTACTTTCATGGTTGGGCTCCAAATAATAAAGAGGTAGTTTATGTGGCAATGCGTAACGGTAAGACGGTTTATAATCTCTATAGAAATTCTATAAATGGAGGTAAAGAGGTTGCCCTCACAGACATAAAAGCCGGCGAACATGTTGACGGCTGTGAGTATTCACCAGACGGGAAATATATTTATTATAACGGAAATCATACCGGTTCCATGCAGATATGGCGCATAAAACCTGATGGCTCGGGCAGGGAACAATTAACTTTTGACAACTATAATAACTGGTTCCCGCATATATCACCGGATGGAAAATGGATGGTAATAATTTCTTTCTCCCCTGATATTGACCCGAACAGCCACCCATCATATAAACGTGTTATGTTAAGAATATTGCCTGCTTCAGGAGGAGAACCCAGGGTATTAGCTTACCTGTATGGTGGACAGGGAACAATCAATGTATCTTCATGGTCACCAGATAGTAAACAGATTGCATTCGTTAGTAATTCAGGGAAATAAAAAAATTAGCTATTTTTCGGGCGGGAAGATTTATTCATTAGCGATGCGTTCACGACTTTATGCAGTTATTTCGATTCCATTATTTGGCATACTCTATTGCTATACTTCTGTCGGAGTATTTATTTTTTTAATCCTCACCTTATTACATTTGAAAAGACCCGTCCGTTTTCTCTTTCAGATGTGGGCAAAATCAGTTTTCATAATTATGGGAAAAAAATTCCGGGTTTTTGGAAAAGAGAACATTAAAAAGGGAGAAAGGTATATTCTGGTTGCTAACCATGCCAGCCTTTTTGATATAGTTGCAATAACATCATTTTATCCTGGAATATCGTGGTTCGGACATGAACGGCTTCTTAAAGTCCCTCTTTTTAGCAGCCTGCTGAAAATAATGGACTATGTCCCCTTTAAAGAACCAAACTATAGAAACACAAAACAGATGATTAATCAGCTTATTTATAAATCTAAATATCAATCTGTTGCGATTTTTCCGGAAGGGACAAGGACTCTTAACGGGAAAATCAATCAATTCTATAGAGGATTTATTTATCTGTTCAGGACCAGAGATATTGAAATCTTGCCGGTCACCTTAAATGGATTTTATAAGCTGAAACCAAAAAACAGGTTTTATATTAATTTCGATTCAAAACTGGATGTAGTCATTCATAAACCCATAAGGAGAGAAGAGTTAATTGAAAAAAATGACTATGAAATATTGGAAGCAGTAAAAACTGTTATTGAATCGGCATATCATTAACAGGTAATCTGAAATACATATTAATTTTTAATTTTTACAAAATAATTTAGGGTTCTGACATGGATAAAGTAAAGAAGGAGTGGGTTTTTATTGTCAACCCGATAGCGGGAAACGGATTCGCAAAAACAGTTGTCCCAAAGCTCGAGGAAATGATTCAAAAACATAATGTTGCCGCTGAAATTGTTTTCACAGAAAGAAGCGGACATGCGACTGAATTGTCAGAAAAATACCTTGAAAAAGGATTCAGATATATTATTGCAGTTGGTGGTGACGGAACATTTAATGAAATGTCACGACCACTTATAAATAAAAATGATGTTACTACGGGAATTATTCCTGCAGGTACAGGAAATGACTTCGTTCAAATCCTGGGTTTTCCCGACCGCTTTGGAGAAAAGGATTGGGATATTTTTTTTAATAGAAACTTGATTGCAATGGATGCCGGATCGTGTAACGGGATGATCTTTTTTAATGGAATGGGGTTAGGATTTGATGCACAGGTGGCAGCTGAGAATTATACTGAACCGGGTAAAGTGAAAAGAGGAAGCAAGTACAAATATATCTGGCATATTGTTAAAACGTTGCTGTTCTTCAAAGAAAAAAAAATGATTGTTGTTACAGGAACTGGCAGGCATGAATCAGACTGTTTTATAAACACCATTGCTGTTGGCAGGAGATTTGCAGGTGGATTCTATCTTACTCCAAAAGCTATTGCAAATGATGGATTACTTGATGTTTGTATGATCAAAAAGCTCTCCCTTTTTGAAAGATTTTCCATTCTGCTAAAGGTTCCAGAAGGTAAACATACTACTGACAAAAGAGTCAATTATTATCAGACCCGGGATATTAATCTTGAATTTCCGGAAGTGGTCCCTTTTCATGTCGATGGAGAATTAAACTTTTCCAATAAATTTAATGTAAAAATTCTACCAGGGGCAATAAGAATAATCTACAATCCAGATGGCAACCACTTTTTTAAGAAATGATAATCACATAAAGAGCTACATTGCTTTCTTTGACCTTGATCGAACAATAACGAAATCAATCAGTGGGAGAGCTCTTGCCAGAGCAGCTTACCGGAAGGGTCTTATGTCGCATCGGAATCTTATAAATGCAATTTTTATTTCCCTTCTGTTCAGGCTTAATTTCAAAGATCCACATAAACTTTTGGACCAGATGGTCAGATGGGTTAAGGACATACCTGAAAACACAATTGTTGATCTGTGTTCCGAAGTATTCCAGGAAGTACTTTTCCCATCTGTATATAAAGAAGCAATAGCTGAAATAGAATTCCATAGAGCAAAAAATGCAAAAGTAGTAATCCTCTCCTCAGCGTTTACCACTGTCTGTCGGGAAATGGCGAATAATCTCAATATTGACGATATTATCTGTTCGGAACTTGAAGTATATAATGGAAAAATGACTGGACGACCCGTTGGTCATCTCTGTTTTGGTAAAGAGAAAGCCGTCAGGCTGAAAGAGTATTGTGAGAAACACAACAATAACCGATCTGAAGCCTGGTATTATGGCGATTCTATTTCAGACCTTCCTGCTCTTATTGTCGTTGGGAACCCTGTATGCATTAATCCTGATAAAAAACTAAAAAAAACAGCTTTAAAAAGAGGATGGAAAATTCTCTGCTGGAAAACTTAATTCACGACCGGTTTTATATAAAATATAAGTATGAAATATTCAGCAATATCGACATTCTATTTTATTGTCGGGCTAATCTGCATCATCCTTCTGGATCACTCAATCTTTTGGCCGGGTTTTGTTGCCAAGGCACTTATCATTCCGGTTCTTATGATATTATTTTTTGTTAATATAAATCCTCTCACAGACCGATTGCACCTGTTCATGATTGCCGGGTTCCTTTTTTCATGGGCTGGCGATGTTGTACTTGAGATCTCAAAAAATAACAACAATCTGTTCATCGTCGGACTTGTCTGTTTTCTGCTTGCACATATAATGTATCTGACCGTTTTCTTTCTGACGCCAGGTAAAAATTCCATTCTGAATAATCGAATTTATCTTCTGATACCTGTATTAATATATGGTGTAATACTGGTATCCTTTTTATATGCGGATCTTGCCGGGATGAGGCTTCCTGTTATCCTGTATACAATAGTTATTCTTTCTATGCTGGCGGGAGCCATAAACAGAATAGAAAAGGTGAAAAAGGTCAGTTATTCCCTGGTTCTTGCAGGCGCTATATTGTTTGTCATCTCCGACTCGGTAATAGCTTATAATAAATTCGTACATCAATTCGATACATCAGGAATTGTGATTATGTCAACTTATGTAATTGCACAATATCTGATAGTCGCAGGATATATTATTCAATTTAAACCGGATGCAGGTAGATAAATATTATGAAAAAAATTTAAACAATTAAATAAAATCCTTTATGAAGAGAGTATCAACCATTTTAATCCTCGTATTTGCAGTTTTGTTCTCGTGTTGTGCGCCAAAACAAGATCATAGAAATTCTGCCGGTAAGCTTTTTATAATCGGAGGAGGTAACCGGACCGATTCAATGATGAATGAACTCATAGAGATTTCAGGACTCCGGACTGCCGGGTATGTTTATATCCTGCCAATGTCAAGTTCAGTGCCCGATAGTTCCATTATCTGGGCAAAAGAAGATTTCAGTGTTACAGGACTTAAAAAGGTTTTTGGATTTAACTTCCTTGCCGGAGAAACTCCACCGCAACCACAACTTGATTCACTGCGAAACGCCAGACTCATTTATATTTGCGGAGGCGATCAATCAAGATTTATGTCAGTTGTACTTAATACTCCTGTTATGGATGCAATACATCAGGCATATAATAACGGATCTGTAATTGCAGGCACAAGTGCAGGGGCAGCTGTCATGAGTAAAACGATGATTACAGGGAACCAGAAAAAACACCAGGGAACCGAAGGAGGTTTCGTCACAGTAGAATCCGATAATATTGAGACGATAGAAGGGTTGGGGTTATTAACCGATGTAATTATAGATCAACATTTTATCAAACGACAAAGACTTAACAGACTGGTAGCTGCATCAATCGAAAATCCTGATCAGTTATGTGTCGGCATTGACGAATCAACTGCAATAATTGTCGATGGGGATTATGCTACCGTAACGGGAATCAGTCAGGTGATTGTTATTAAAAATACCGGCAAAGTAAAAATTGTTAAGAATGTGTTATTGGGAACCAAAGGACTTCAATTAAGTGTTTACTTGCCAGGACAAAAATTCAGGCTCAGATAAGTCGATATCAATTAACCTATTCATATGTGCCTTTCTTAACAATGGCACCATCTTTTACAGCCCACTTCCCCAGAGCGAGCAGATGTACCATCTGCAACCCTGAATCGAGGAAAAGAAGATCAGCATCCATACCCGGGGAAATAAATCCTTTCCCCTGAAGCTTCAGGATGGCCGCGACATTTGACGTTAAAACTTTCAAAGATGTTTCAAGAGGAATTTTCTCAATTATTACAGCATCTGCCAGTTCTCTGAGGTTAGCTGAAGGCAGACCCATTTCAAGTTTTACCAAACGCCCTTGTTCATCGAATCCGGGAAGAGATCCGCATGAGTCTGAAGAAAATGTAATATGACCTGAGGGAACACCTGCTTCAAGTAATGCTTTAAGTGCGGTTGCTGGTTTTATCTCTTCATCCTGGAAGTATGGCCATGAGCTTGTAGTAATATCAACATAACCTTTTTTGGCATAGATCTTTGAATCTTCAAAAATATAATCATTTCTGTTACAATGAGTGGGAAGGAACTGGTTATATTTCAGTTCACTGTGTTTTATTACTTCATGAATTGGTGAAAACGGATTCTTTGCGTCCCCCAGATGTATATTTACCATACCTGCTTTTTTCCCCAGCATTCCTCCTACCCTTGCCAGTGCAGTGATCCTTATTAGCTCATCTGTTGTCGGACAAGAGCTGCGATGATCTGAAATAGCGAGTTCTCCAACTCCTATGATCTCTTCAATAAGCGCTATATCTTT
>JGI24133J20442_1000221_pt1 | contig 17931 bp, 15 predicted proteins | sample BarGraNGADG00311_2_FD_20442 | JGI IMG/M metagenome (IMG submission 20442)
ATTACCACATCGAAAGACAGTTGTACACCGGCGCCATGGGTAAATGTTCTGGCAAACGAGGGATTCGGCACTGTAATTTCTGAGAATGGGGTGGCATATACCTGGGCTGAAAATTCCCACGAGTATCGTCTGACACCATGGTATAATGATCTTGTAACCGATTCAAGCGGAGAAGCTATGTATATTCGTGATGAAGAGACTGGTCACTTCTGGTCGCCGACACCTTTGACCAACAGCGAATCAAAATTATACCTGATCCGGCATGGATTCGGCTATAGTGTATTCGAACACAATGAAGGAGGTATAGTCACCGAACTTTGGGTTTATGTTGCAATAGATGCTTCTGTAAAGTTTTCGGTACTAAAAGTGAGGAACGAATCAGGGCGATCATGCAAATTGTCAGCAATAAATTATGTAGAATGGGTACTTGGCGATTTGCGGCACAAAACAGCCATGCATGTTAATACCAGTGCTGATTTAAACAGTGGCGTGGTATATGCCGTAAATTCATATAATACGGAATTCTCCAAACGGGTTGCATTTCTTCAGACTGACGATACAATATGCTCTATTACATGCGACAGGACAGAATTTATCGGACGCAACGGCACATTGAAAAACCCGGCTGCAATGTTACGTTCGCGTCTTTCAGGGAAAAGTGGAGTAGCTCTTGATCCTTGCGCAGCAATTCAGGTCCCTTTTGATCTTGCAGCAGGACAGGGACGCGAAATAATATTCAGGCTTGGTACAGGACGGAATATGGAGGATGCAAATAACATTATACGCAGGTTCAGAGGTTCAGCTCCGACTTTTAGCGCTCTTGAAGCAGTATGGCAATACTGGAATCATACACTTGGAGCAGTGCAAATCGAAACGCCTGATTCCTCAATAAATGTCCTGGCTAACGGATGGCTGTTATATCAGACTCTGGCTTGCCGGATATGGGCACGCAGCGGATATTATCAATCGGGTGGAGCATATGGTTTCCGCGACCAGATGCAGGATGTAATGGCTTTAATTCATACCAAACCTGATCTCATGAGGGAACACCTTCTTCTTTTTGCAAGCCGGCAATTTCCTGAAGGAGATGTCCAGCACTGGTGGCATCCTCCTGGTGGAAGAGGTGTTCGAACTCATTGTTCAGACGATTACTTATGGTTACCTCTGGCTGCATGTCGTTACGTACTATCTATCGGAGATACTGGAGTGCTGGATGAACAGATTCGTTTTCTTGAAGGACGCCTGCTGAACCCGGATGACGACTCGTATTACGATCTTCCAAACCTGTCAGAAGAAAAAAATTCACTTTATGATCATTGTAAACTTTCTATCCTTCATGGCCTTAGATTTGGTGATCATGGTCTTCCATTGATAGGTTCCTGCGATTGGAATGACGGAATGAATAAGGTTGGAAACCTGGGTAAAGGTGAAAGTGTCTGGCTAGGCTTTTTCCTTTTTGAGGTTCTAACCCAATTTATCAAAGTGGCACTGTTAAGAGGTGACTCTGAATTTGTTGCATTCTGCAGGAAAACAGCAATTAAAATACAACAGAATATCGAAAAGAACGGATGGGACGGGGAATGGTACCGACGTGCATATTTCGATAACGGGTTACCACTTGGATCGTCAGAGAACATTGAATGCCAGATTGATTCTATCTCTCAGAGCTGGTCAGTACTTTCAGGAGCAGGTGACACTGACAGGTCAGCGATGGCAATGGAATCTGTCAATAAAAGACTTGTCAGGAGGGACCATTCGTTGGTCCAGTTGCTGGATCCTCCGTTTGATAAATCAGATTTGAATCCCGGCTATATTAAAGGATATGTTCCCGGTGTAAGGGAAAATGGTGGTCAGTATACGCATGCAGCTATATGGGCGGCAATGGCATTCTCAAAACTGGGAAACAGCAAAAATGCATGGGAAATTTTGACAATGATCAATCCTATCAATCATGCCAAAACTCCCGAAGACGTCGCAAGATATAAAGTTGAACCATATGTGGTTGCTGCTGATGTATATGCCTTATCGCCACACATTGGTCAGGGCGGATGGACATGGTATACCGGGTCAGCCGGCTGGATGTATCGCCTGATTGTGGAATCGTTACTGGGTTTAAGGCTTGAAACAGACAAATTATTTATTGAATCATGTCTTCCTTCTGATTGGGTTACTTTAAAGATTCATTACAGATACAGGGAAACAATGTACCATATTACCTTAACCCAATCACAGGAAGACAATAACAATCTGATAATAATACTAGACGGGGTTGAATGCCCGGATAAGTTCATCCGTCTTGTGGATGATCATATTGAACATCTGGCAGAAGTAAAAGTTAATTATTCTTTGCAAATCTGATGAGCTCCATTGTAGGTTGAAACGAAGTGGACCGCTATCCTGATTTCCACGAAGAAATTCAGTCAGGTGACACTCTTTTCCCAATGAGCCGATTACCGGGTCAGATGTTCAAATAGAAAGAATGTCACCAAACAGATATTTCCAATTCTTGGCAGTCTTATGATCCGCCTATGTCCACTTTATGTTCAGGCTATTTTTTCACTACCAGGTCCATTCCGCATTTAGGACATTTACCTGGTTTATCAGCTGTTACCTCAGGGTGCATAGTGCAGGTGTATGTAACCAGTGCTGGAGAATTATTTACGCCTGTTTCCGACTTTACCGTTTTCTTAACCGAATCTGACTTTATCTCCGTATTTGTCTTCATCATCTCTTTCTTCACAACTTTTGTGGTGTCTTGTGCAAAAGCCATAGTACCGCTTATTACTAAAGCGAAAAGTGACATAAGAATTTTTGTTTTCATAATATTGAATTATTTAGTTTTCCTTCAGTTCCGCTGTTGCCCGGTTTTCCGACCGACTAATAGCCTGATTTTTAACTTAAATATAAATACGAACCAGTGATATCAGTTTTTCAGAAAGTAAAGGTCAACTCTTAAGTTGTGAATAGTATTACATAATTTATGAAAATATTTACATCATTTACACCTATAATACAAAGATTTATACTTCAGGTTCTCCTTAAAGTGTGAATCATATAAATTGTTTTCAAAATTGTGTAATACTTTCACCCTTATACTTTTTAATCTTTGCATAGATTATTTGAGCTCAGTAAAAAAAAAACGGAGATATTTTTTTCGTATGCACTGAAAGTGTTTTAATAAAAATCAGATATGCATAAATTAAAAAAGTTCACTTTAATTGCTGTCATCTCTATTATTACTATTATAGGGTTTGGGATTTTATTTTCATCGCCTGTAATAACTTATTTGATTTCAAAATATGGCTTGAAATATGCCGGACGAAAAATTACAGCAGATTGGGCATATCTGAATCCATTAACAGGCACCATTTATATTACCAACCTTAAAATCAATGAATTAAAAAGCGATAGCGTTTTCTTTTCGGCGGAAGGTATCAGCGCTAATATTTCCGTGTTTAAATTACTTTCAAAAACTTACGAAATAAAAAAATTATTCCTGAACCATCCGCGAGGAACAATAATTCAAAATGGGAAAACCTTTAATTTTGATGACCTGATTAACAAATTTTCTTCAAAGGGAAATCATGATACAACCAACGCAAGAGTTCATTTCAATATTCTAAATGTAAAAATAAATGATGGGGAATTTTATTATCGGGAACAACTAATTCCCATTAACTATTTTATCAGGAAGATAACTATCGAAAGCAGTGGCAAACGCTGGGATGCTGATACGATTAATGTTAAGTTTTCTTTTTTACCGGGTGTGGGAAGCGGTGATATAAAAGGTAATCTTACTGTCAATCTAAAAAGTTTTGATTACCGTGTTGCTATTTTAGCCCATAAATTCGATTTAGGTATTATTGAACAATATCTCAAAGATTTGTCGAACTTCGGAAGCTTCTCTGCCAATATTGATGCTAACGTAAAAGCAAAAGGAAACATCAATGATGAGGAAAATGTTTCTGCTTCGGGGCTGATCGCTATTAATGATTTTCATTTTGGGAAAAACCCGAAAGATGATTTTGTCTCTTTTGATAAACTTGTGTTATCTATGATTGAGATGAACCCGAAGGATCTTAAATATCTTTATGATTCAATCACGATAAGCCATCCTTATATCAAATATGAGATCTATGATTACCTGGATAATATACAAAGAATGTTTGGTAAAAATGGAGCCAAAGTTAAAGTAGCTAAATCGAATACCCTTCAATTTAACCTGATAATTGAAATAGCACGATATGTTAAAGTGCTTTCGAATAGTTTTTTCAGAAGCGATTATAAAATCGGCCGGCTTAGAATCTACAAAGCGGATATAAAATTCAACGACTTTTCCACAAGCGAAAAATTCGACCTGGAATTAAATCCTTTAAACGTTATTGCCGATTCAATTGATAAAGATCGCAAAAGGGTAAAAGTTTCTTTACAATCCGTTATAAAACCATATGGTAAGGTATTCGCGGCAGTTAGTATAAACCCTGAAGACAGTTCTGATTTTGATCTGGAGTATCATTTTAAAAATCTGCCTGTTTCCATGTTTAATCCTTACATTATATCGTTTACATCATTTCCATTAGACCGGGGGACCATTGAATTTAACGGTTCCTGGAATGTTAGAAAAGGAAATATACAGAGCACTAATCACCTGGTTATTGTTGACCCCCGAACCACCAAAAGAATAAGGAATAAAGACACAAAATGGATTCCTGTACCTTTAGTTATGACTTTTCTCAGGGAACGTGGCAATGTTATTGATTACGAAATTCCCATAACAGGCAATTTAAAGGATCCGAAATTTAATCTTCTGGATGTTATCTTCGATTTGCTCAGGAATGTTTTTGTAAAACCTCCGACAACACCTTACGGACTTAAAATAAAAAATATTGAAACTGAAATTGAAAAATCAATTACATTGAAATGGGAAACAAGACAAAATAAACTCCTCCCAGGTCAGGAAGAGTTTATCGATAAAATGGGAGCCTTTCTTTCAAAAAATCCCGACGCATCAATTACAGTATATCCACAGCAATATGCTTTAAAAGAAAAAGAATATATTTTGTTTTTTGAAGCCAAGAAAAAATATTTCCTGGAAACAAGTAAAAAGAATTCAAGCTCTTTCAGTGTTGAGGATTCTGATAAGGTAGATAAAATGTCCATAAAGGATCCATTGTTGGTTAAGTATCTGAACAAGCACATAACTGATTCTCTTGTGTTTACAATACAGGGGAAATGTGCCGGTATTATTGACTCAACTATTGTCAACGCAATATTTTATCATTTAAATAAGGAAAGAGAAATCGCTTTCATTCATCCTTTTAAGAAAAGGGGTGTGGATAACCGTGTAAATATTTTAAAGGGGGAAAATGTTGTTCCTTATAATGGGTTTTCGTTCTATAAAATAGAGTATAAAGGAGAATTTCCGGAATCTTTAATCAAGGCATACGATCAGCTGAATGAATTTAACAATGAAGCACCAAGAAAGAAATTCAAGCAGGAACGAAAGTCTATAAGTAAAAAATCCTCCGGATAATCATTAATACCTCATCCGCCCGTTAAATGTGTGAATCATGTAACTTATTGATGTGATTATGTAACATTCAGTTTTTAAGATTTCTGAACTTTGCATCAGTATATGATGATTCAGAATTTTAAACATTAACCATTGGGCAATAACACAACTAAATCAGCCATAGGATACCGAAAATCTTTGATGAAAAGACTTTAACACAAATAACAGTATAGTGAAAATATTAAAGTGTTTTAAAAGAACTAAAGGATCAGTGTTAAAAATCAACGATGAAGAGCCTGCGAGATCAGCTAACATGGTACTGATAAATGAAGCTGTTGATNAACTTATAACTGAAGGTGGGGAAGGTTTTTATAATTACGTCAATTCACTTGGATTTTCAAATGACNCCAATCTAATCGTGCTCTCTTCCAGGCATCATTATTATTATGATTNTGATGAAATAAATAGGGCAAAAACAGTTGTTAACCTGAAAGAACTAAACCGGATAAAGGAAATAAAGGAACTTCTTCATTCTCACCTCCATTTTCTGCCTCAGAAATGCAATTTTGTAGGGTGCTTTGTGAATAATAAAAAGAATGAAAGATTTACCTTTAAAAAAAGCGCTACTTCGAAAGAAAAAGTCATGAACTCCGATGATATAGAATTAGGAATAGTCTCACAGTTCCCATTTATAAACATGCTCTATAGTTTAATGGATTCAAAAACAAATAATTATTTGTCGGAGGAAAGTGTTTCTTCAATGCTGGGGGTTCATGGTTTTAAAGTTATTGACATGAAAGAGGTTAACGGACTTACTTTTTTCCACTCTCAGAAAGTCGGGATTGCTTTAAATTAATCCTGATCCACCTACTTGAACACTTTCAATCCAATTCAGTAAAAATTAAAAGGCCGATTTTTCAACCGGCCTTTTTTAATGATGACTTGATTTATTTTCTGTTTAAACTATTGGATTTTGAAATCCTTCAATTCTTTTGCAAGTTGATCCAAATCATGATTGAATCTTGTTTTAAATGTATTAAATTGGGTTTGTCCTAAAACTTTATAATCGGCCAATTCCTGCTTCAGGTTGTTGTTCTTAACTTCCAAAAGACTAACCTTTTTCTGGTCTGTTGCTATTTCTTTTGAATTACTTTTTGTAATAGAAGTTCTAAGATCAGCAATTGATTTCTCATTGTTTTTGAATTTAATTTCTGATTCTTTTGTAAGTTTCTGATATTCTGAAACAGAATCTTTCTGGGCTGCCTTAAGATCTTGTTTTGCTACCACTACATCTTTTTTCTCTTCTTTCAGGTTTTCTCTGGCTTTCACTGATTCTTTATCAGGAACCTGTCCGAATGTCGTTGAAACTGTTCCTGCCAGAAAAGCAATGGCAACCAGTGATAAAAATAATTTTTTCATTTGATTCAATTTTAATGTTAATATTTTGATAATTAAATTACTATGCAAAGATTCAACCCTTTAATTTGAGAACCATTACAGTATTTCACTATTAAGTTACATCATTCACAGATGAAGGCACAACGGCACAACGGTACAATGGGGTAAGAATGTAACATTGGTGTTTATGTAGATACCTGAGCTGGCTATCGGTATATTACCGGAGCAGGTTTGCCGATTTCAAAATCCCTGAAACCGAAATCAGTTGTACTGAATGAGTTCATTTTGAAGATATTCTGTCCGTTACCGGGAATTACCGGATAAAATGAAATGGATATCTGAAATGTATTAAAAACCAGGTTTTCATTTTTTATTAAAACTCCAATTCCTATCTGAGAATATAGTTTGTGGGATTTAAATCCGGAGATTGCATCACCAAGCATACCTACCGAACAAACAAGAAAGGGTCCAAAATGGAATCCTAAAACATTCCATGGAGCGTATGATTGAGTTTGTAACATAAACAAAAGGCGGTTTTTACCTGATAATCCGGTACTGTTAAATCCATCAATGCCATAACCATCATTGAGAGTTAAACTATCGTATGCGAAACTGTTTATGCCAATAGTAATCTGTGGTTTTACGAACTGCCTGAATTTCCATTTCCCTATTTCGAATAATCCCGTGAAATAATTTATTCCGGCAGTAATAACACCCTGTTCCGCGTGCGAGGCGTTGAAAAAGGTTCCTAAGTCAATGTTGGTACTCAGGTATCCCCATTCATGATAGTTACCGGCTGACAACCGTCCGCCTAAATAGGACCGCCATGAATTAAGCCTTAACTGATAACCTCCCGTCAGTTCAAGAACCTTTCCGACCGGAACATCTTCGGTTGTACCATATTTAAAAATATATGTATCCTGAACATATTTGCGGGTGGAAATTCCAATTCCAGCTAAATAAAAATCCTGACTGGAATAAATTTGTAACGGGTCATTAAAGGCAGATGGTTTTTCGCTATATCTGACACGCAGGTATCGTATTGCAAGGATCAGATTGGTAGCCAGTTCATCCTCAGTAGATCCTTTGAATATCTGAATTGCCTTTGCTGCCCAGAAATCCTGTGTCCTGAATTTGTAATTAAGAGGGACATATAACGGGTTCATACCCCTTAACGTATCTTTTTTGACCTGAGAAGCAAAAGCTATACCTGCTGCCCACTTTGCATAGGGAGAATAAAACGGGCGTTCAAACGCCACACTCTTCCTGATGTTTCCGTATCCGTCAATTCCAAAGTGTAACTTTGAATTGATGTAAGTTGTTCTAATATTCGGAATAAAATAATTTGTATTAAAGGAACTGATCCCATTGGTAAAGTTTCTTGAAAATGCATTTGTAAACTCACGTCCTGATCCCAGGAAATTCTTATCTGATATACCAACACTGATATGTGAGGATGAAATGGATCCTTCCGCGTAGATGCTCCAGATGTCCAATTCGCGTATATAAATATCTACCGAATCCTTTTTTACTCCGGAAGAAACAACATAAAAAGAGACATCATGCACAAATTTCTGGCTTCGGATCAAACGTTCCGTCTCTTTTACATAAAATGAATTAAAAGGTTCATTCTCACGGATAAGCAACAGGTTTTTGATAGCAATGATCTGTGTTTTAATATGCAAATTATTCCCAGTTTTGGTTAACCAGTTCTTTGATGTCGTGGTTGTATCAGTTATTGAATACCCGAAAGGATCCAGTGTAACAATATTGATATTCCGGATAATCTTACCCTGGAAGGTGCTGTATGGTTTCTGGATAAGCTTTTTGTAAGTTTTCTTTTTGACTTCTTTTTTTGTTATAACAGTTATCGGTTTGAAAATTAACCGGTACATGAAGGTATTAAACTTGTTTCGTTTCGAATAGGTTTCAATATTTTTATAAAGTTGAGTGGTATCATTTTTGACAATAACTTCCTGTGCGAATGCATAAGCATTTACAAATAACGAAAGACAAAACAATATATAAATTCTTTTGAACCACATTTCCAATTGACATATATGAACACCTTAACATGAAAATTATTTATTCTTTTTATCAATTCCTTTCTGTTTTTCTATCTTTTTTTCTGCAGAATCAATTTTGACTTTTTCAGCTGCTCTCTCCTTCCTCTTATAATAGCCTCTGAAGAGGAAATTCTCTTTGGCTGCATTCATGTTTTCATCAAGCCCTTTACTGCTTTTTTTAAGATTCACGATAGTCTGGTTAATATTTTCTGCTATTGTCGAATCCTGAATAAATCTACCCAGGGTCCCTCTTCCGCTGTTGACTTTAATCATTATTTCAGCGAGTTGATATGAAACAACTGCAGCATTATCTGCTGTTACCTGAAGACTTGCCATTATTGCATCAGGCTCAACTGGTTCTTTAGACAAGATTTGCTGTCCGTCTTTTGCTAAGGCCGCATTTGAACTACCCTGAGTGATAATTAAAATACGGTCGCCGATAAGTCCGGCCGAACCAATCGCTGCTTCACAATCTGATTTAATAAACTTCTGGACATTTTTCTGGATCANCATGTCAACCTGAACTGTNGAATCATTNATGATTTTAATGTTATCCACAGTGCCGACATTGATTCCTGAAAACCGGATATTATTTCCCACCTGTAATCCGCTCACATTATAAAATGTTGTAGTAAGTCTGTATACAGGAATAAACAGGTTTTTCTGCCTGCCAATTATAAAAACCGCGACAATAAAAATCATCAGTCCTCCTGCAATAAACAATCCTAAACGAACTTTGAATTTAGTTGTGTGACTTTCCATATTATATGGTTATTAATTTAAAATTTATTAAGCAATTATTTAAAGAATGATCTGATTAAAGGATCTGTAGAATTTTCAAATTCTCGTAATTTCCCTTCTTTATAGACCTCACCATCATGCAACATAATAACACGGTCTGCAGTATTACGGGTACAATTTATATCATGTGTTATAATGAGTGAAGACGTTTTATATTTCTTCTGAACATCGTTGATCAGTGAACTGATTTCATCGGATGTGGCAGGATCAAGCCCGGTAGTAGGCTCATCGTACAGAATTATCATGGGGTCTACAATAATTGTTCGTGCCAGGCTGATTCGCTTACGCATTCCGCCCGATAATTGGGATGGCATCTTATCGATGGCATCAGACAAACCTACATTTTCCAGAACTTCTTCTGTTTTTTCGTTTACCTCTTTTTTTGAAAGATTCCTTTTTATCCTTCGTAACGGGAATTCCAGATTTTGTCTTACAGTCATAGAATCATACAACGCACCACTTTGAAAAAGATAACCTATCTTTTTTCTCAATTCTCCCAAACCATTAATATTTAATGAAAGAACATCTTCCCCAAGGACATTAATCGTTCCATAATCTGATTCAAATAAGCGGACAATACATTTTATCAGGACAGATTTTCCTGAACCTGATTTTCCAAGTATTGCCAGGTTTTCCCCGTTATGAAGTTGAAACGACACATTTTTCAATACCTCCTGTGTACCAAATCCTTTCCTGAGGTTACTAATTTCAATAACCTGCCCTGAATATTGATTCTTTAAAGGTGCGACAACTGAAGTCTGAACAGGATCCATTAATTTTCAAATTTTCAAATTACACTATATTAAATCGGTGATCTGTACAGCGACCAGATCTACAATTATAACAAGCAGAGAGGAGAGGACCACTGCTGAATTTGCTGCAATACCAACACTCTCTGTACCTCTTCCGGCAGTATATCCTTTATAACATCCGACTAATCCAATCACACCTCCGAAAAAGAATGATTTTACAATGGCCGGTAAAAGATCTATGAACTCAAGATGGCTAAATGCCTGAGAGCAGAATAGAACAAATGATACGTCTCCTTTGATATTTGCTCCGACCCAGCTTCCGAATATTCCAATAGCGTCAGCATATAAAATTAAAAGGGGTATCATCAGAGTGGCAGCCAGGACTCTTGTAACAACCAAAAATTTCATGGGATTTGTGGACGAAACTTCCATTGCATCAATCTGCTCTGTCACTTTCATTGAACCTAACTCTGCGCCCATACCAGAACCAATTTTACCTGCACAGATCAATGCTGTTATGACCGGCCCCATTTCCCTGATAAGAGATACAGCTACCATTCCGGGAAGTAAGGAAACGGCTCCAAAATGAACCAGCGAAGGCCTGGCCTGAATTGTCAGCACCAACCCCATAATAAATCCGGTTACTGAAATAAGTGGTAAAGATTTATACCCGATTTGAAAAGACTGATGTAGAAATTCTTTGAATTCAAAATCACCCGAAAATGTTTCTTTAACAGTACGGGAAAGAAATATAAAAAAATCGGCAACATCTGTTAAAAAATTGTTCGCTGCGACAGTTTTTGCTATTGCTTTCTCACTAAGTTTGATGGATTGATCCTTCGCAATACTTTTTACTTTATAAACAGGATGAATTTTTTTCATGAAATGTAATTGATCTCATCCGCACCAATAAGGCTCAGCGCATCAGAATTGTTATTTCCGCTAAATTGCTACTATAATGTTAAGTAGTTCCTGTTTTGATTTTCCAAGCTTATATCCAAGCATTTCAATCATCTCCTTTTCCTTGCCTTCATGATAACGGAGATCATCATCGGTAATGACCGGAAATCTTTGTTTCAGCTTTTCTTTTTTCTTGTCCCAGTAGCCTATTACTCTAGTATTCATATTGTCTGATTTAGGGTGAATTAATAAATTTCAGTATTGATATTAATTATTCTCCTTTTTGTCCTTATCAGTATTGGACTTATCCTGTTGCTCCTTTTTGCTGTTCCCCGATTGTTTTGAAGTATTGGATTGCTGGTCCTTTTTAATATTCTGAGGAGGATTTGTGTTCTGCGATTTAATATTATTCGGTTGTTCAACCTTTCTGACATTCTTAGGAGAATTGGTGTTTTGCGACTTAACATTGTTTGTTTGTTCCGTTCTTTTGATATTCTGAGGAGGATTTGTGGTCTGCGATTTAACATTGTTTGTTGGTTCTACTTTTCTGACATTCTGAGGAGGATTGGTGCTCTGCGATTTAACATTGTTTGTTGGTGGTACTTTTCTGACATTCTGAGGAGGATTAGTATTCTGTGACTTGACATTGTTTGTTGGTACTGCTTTTCTGACATTCTGAGGAGAATTAGTGTTCTGTGACTTGACATTGTTGGTTTGGTCTACTCTTCTGATATTCTGAGGAGGAGTTGCATTCACCGGTTGTGAAGTTTTGACATTTAAATCTCGGGGTTGGCTGGTCACTTTTCGTTCTGAGGGCTGTTTTACATCCTTCAGGTTGGTAATTCTGGAGGGTGCAGACCTCTTTACCAAATTGTTGTCCTTTGATACCTCAGGCCTGTAGATCCTAAAATGGTTATTATTAAACTCTTGTCCTGGTTTGTTGTATTCCTCCACAGTAACAGGATTTACGCGTCTCCCAGTGACTTTTTGAATATCTTCCCTGGCAGGTCCGGTGACATACGTCGTATGCCTGGTATTATCAACATATGTATTATTAATTACTGAGGAACGTCGGATGATCAAGTCGTGATCTGTACGATTGACGTAATAACGGTTGATGTCTGGTCTGTCAAAATCCCTGTCTCTTACGAACATCCAATGATCGTTTCGGCTATCGTATCCCCTGCCAAAACTTACTGAGAGACTAATACCGGGTTCCATCGGAGCCCAGCCATAATAACCTTCTGCCCGTCTCCATGAGACCCATGCAGGACCCCATTCATTATCTGGTATCCAAAACCATCCATAGTAATTGTCATAATCCCAGCGACCATAGTGGAAAGGTGCCCATCCCCAAACGAAATCCGACATCCATGTCCAGCCATAGTCTGTCAATATCCAATGACCTTGAGTCGAGTATGGTACAAAATCCGATCCGGCATCCGGAATCCACACATAACCCCAACTGGGATAATCTACCCATTCCCCATAAGGGCTTAATTGATCGTAGAAAACCTGGAAACTTACATAAGGTTGCTGAGCTGATATCTTTTTAGCGAAAACTACAGAAGTAACAATCACTAAAAGAATAATTATAATAGCTTTAAATTTTGGTTTCATGGTGATTGGACTTTGTTTATAAGATATTTTCCTGCTTCTAATCAATTCATAAAGATCCCCTGATTAAAAAGAATATTCATTAATCTATACAAAATTAGAGCTTTGGCTTGTAGTGAGTGTTACATAACTTTCGCAAAGAGTTATATAATTCACGCGTGGAAATTTCGGGGAAACTTGTTACCGGAGTTTGATATCTCTTATCTGTGCATCTGATTCATTAATAATTTTCGTGCAAGAAAAATTCTGCTTTTAACAGTTCCAATCTTAAGCTTTACCGTATCTGCAATTTCTTTGTACTTGTATCCCTCGATGTACATTTTAAATGGCACCCTGAACTTGATATTCATTCGCTCAATGCTTTGGGATATTTCCTGATACGAATACGCTGAATCCGGATTATCAGAATCAGAAGCTTTTGCCTGGCTAATAAACTTTGACTCATCAGTAGGATCAAAATGAGTGCTGTGCAAAACATTATGTCTGTAATTATTAATAAATGTGTTTCTCATAATTGTAAATATCCAGGCTTTTAAGTATCCGGTATCTACAAATTTATCCCGGCTCAGGAGTACTTTCAGGTAAGTTTCCTGTACAAGATCTTTTGCATCTGCTGTATTCAACCTCAGACGGTATGCATACTTCAGTAAACTTTGTTCAAGACCCAATAATTGGTCAGAAAATTCAATTGCTGTCATATATTTGAATTTTAAATTTTACATTATTTATTTTGTTTGTATAGGTCCGGATAAAGACGTATCTCATCAAAAAAGGGTGTTCGCCTTTCTTCAACACATTTTACTGCGTACAGATATATAGCTGCACTCCATGTTTGCCAGTCCTGCCCCATGGGTCTTCCATCCTGTGCTTTTATCCACTCATTAAATCCAAAACTGACTTCAGCAGAATTGGTTACTTTAATAAGATGTGTAAGAGACACCAGTTTCTCCCTGGCTAATATGTATTTTTTAGCAGCAACCAGAGCTGCCACGTAAAAACCGCATACAAAGGGCCATACCCCTCCATTGTGGTATTCACCGGGTTTATTAAATATTGCGTATCGTGGATGCCAGTCAGGATCTTCAGGTTTGATATACGGAAAGAAGTTTGGCGGAAGATCGACTGCCAGATCACCACTTTTTCTCATGTTCTCACATTCCTCTTCAACCCAGGAAATCATCTCTTCAGCCCTTGAATGAGAGGCGATTCCGGATAAAATTGCAAGACTGTTACCCAGAAGATCAAATCGTTCACTGCTATGGATTTTATATGACCAGAGAGCATAATAGGGTTTATGTTTAACAACGAGACCTTCGTGGACATGATGATGCTTCGTTCCTCCGGTAATTGTAAACCGGCTCATTTCACTGTGCATTCTGTCAGCTTTGTCATTTTTTCTGAGAAGTCGGAGATAGCTGTACACAAGAGTGTTCACAAACAGTCCATATCCAGTGACCCATTGCTCATCGCGCCAGTCGCTGGTCGGTTGCTGGGCAACCAGATTCCTGTCTGAAGGACTTTGATATTCCATCCAGGTGAGGGCTTTTTCAACTGCCTTGGAAAGAAAATCCTTCTCGCCCGATACTTTTCTGAAAATGCCAGCACCGATCAAAAACAAAGGAGTGGTATCACTTGATCCTCTGTCCTCTATGTCGTGCACCAGCGAAGGTATATGACCATGTTTCGTCTGGTTTTTTGCGAGTGTTTCCAATACCTTTCTGATACTTTCCCAAAGCTTCCCGTTTTCAGATACCGCTATTCCAAAAATTGAAAACATCAGGTCTCTGGTATACGGTTCAGGATATCCCCAGCCTGCTGTCCGCGGAAGTCCATGATATGGTCCGTGTGCATTATGAAGCAACACTTCAACTGCGGCTTTTTTTGCCTCTTCAATCTCCTGCTGGTCTGAAAGCTTCATTATTTAATTCCTAATTTATTGCCAATTATCTCTACAAAACGTCTTGCTACTACACGGTAATCAAAGTTTTTCACTACCCTTTCCCTGGCTGCTTTGCCCATTTTTTCCCGTAAATCCGAATCAGTCATAAGAGTCATCAAATATTTGCCAATATCTTGGACATCAGCACGATAGTCCACAGTCCGGGGCTCTTCAAATACAACTCTGTGTTTTTCTTCAAAACCTGATTCATCCCCGAGAGTTACCTGATTGACAACTATTTTATGTGCTATATTTGCAAGGAAAGCTGTTTCCCCATGTATAAGTGTATCAAGCATACCCATTGCCTTAATACCTATCACCGGCTTTTCACAGGCGCCAGCTTCCACCTGGGGCATACCAAACCCTTCGAGCCGGGAAGGAGCTGCATAAATATCACATGCTCCAATCAGATATGGCATGAATTTCCGTGAAATTTTATTAGTTGCATAGGTGACATTCTTTTCAATTCCAAGATTTGTTGCCATGTCCAGGTCGGCTATGTTTTGTCTTTCAGTTCGTGGCTGGGGCCATACTTTGCAGACATATTTCCAATCTGGTGCTTTGGTATCAATAATAGCAAGTGCCTGCATAACTTCCTGAGCCCCTTTTGAAGCAGCATCGCCACCGATAGTCAGGATCATTATCTGATCGGGTGAAACACCCAGCGATTCACGTACAGCCAAAATCTTGGGATCATCCTTCTTGTGAGGAACAAAGTTATCGGTATTGCATCCAACGGGCAACACTTCAATTTTATCACCGTTAATCCCGTCGCGAACATACATCTCCTTTACCCAGTTCGAGGTCACCAGGATAAGCGGAAGAGCGTTTAAAACTTCCTGATAGTTTGCAATATAGCCGTCGGCAACCAGCCATGGTACCGGTTGAACACCGTACCGTTGCGGATGGAGAACTAATTGTGGCGTGTGTCCCCAGTAACCTACGCCGACAACAACATTTGGCTCAAACCAGCGATAATACCATTCTTTCTCCTGTGATGATTCGAAATGAACCGCCTGAGCATCAACACCCATTTCAAGAAGGCCCCTGTACAATAAATCTCCCTGTGTCGCCAGTCCTCCGGGTGAAGGCGGATAATCATATAATAACAGTACTTTCATGATCAGGTAGTTTTCAAAGTTTTAAGTTGATGAAACCATTTTTTAGCATCACGGGGATCTGTAAATTGCCAGAATGCTTCTGCCCTGGGCGTGGTTTGTGCTTCAAAAGCAGTTTTTTCAAATCCATAAGTTTCGGTAATTATACTGTATTTTCGAAGCCATATCCGTTTTGTAAGCGTACGATAGATATTGGCTTTTTCCAGAGCAACAGGATAGAGTTTTTTATTATCGTCAGCGTATGCAAAGCACCATAATTCGCTTGTTGATATTTTACCGGTATTCCAGAGTTTGATTACTGCTTTACCTGTTTCCTCATGCCTGATATGTCTTGTGTATTCACCGCCCGGATTATGAGTAATTATCAGGTCGAAATGTTTCGCAGGTATTAAATGGAGGATAGCTTGCTCAACCTCATTTCCCGTTAATGGTTTTTGTTCTGGCCCATCATCAAGATCGCCCATTATCCCTTCAGATTTAAGTATTTTTAATGAGCTATAGAAGCGAGATGAGCGGTCCTTATCGTTTCCCCTGCAAAGACAGACAATAAATGATTGCCAGGCCGGATGGCTAAGTATCGTTCCACCCGACCATAATGTTTCATCATCGGGATGAGCTACTATTACAGCGACTGTCTTTGTGGATAAAAGAGTCATATGGACAACATTCAATCTACTGATATAATATCTTAAATATTTCTTTCAGGTCAGGGGATAGTATGATGTCAGTTCTGCGGTTGCCGGAACGTCCATCATCTGTTTCATTGGTTTTTACAGGGTGAAACTGACCTCTGCCTGATGCCGTAATACGGGAAGGATCAAAGCCGTTATCTATTGTCAGAATACGAACAATCGAAGTGGCTCTTGCTGTACTCAGATCCCAGTTATCTTTAAACAAATTGGTTTTAATCGGGATGTTATCCGTATGGCCTTCAATCACTACTGTAATGTCATTGGTGTTGTTCAGGACGATAGCAAGAGATTTGAGTGCTTCTTTTCCTTTAGGATCAACCACATCACTTCCCGATTTGAACAGAAGCTTTTCTTCGAGAGAAACATAAACGTTTCCGTCTTTAGTATAAACATATAACTCATCGCTCTTATATTTCATCAGAGCATTGGCTATTGAATTTTTCAGGTTTGCCATCAAATCCTTTTGAGATTGAATAATGTCCTGAAGGGTTTTTAATCGTTTTGCCTGATCGGCTATAGTAATTTTTGATTCGGCAGAATGAACTTTTGAATCATTTTGGACTGCAGTGAATTCATTTTGCAATGATGAGTACTCATTCTGTAATGATGCTTTTGCCTGATTAAGATTTTTTACCTTTTCAATGCAATCATTAAGTTGACTTTGTATGTTGGTGCTGTCTCTTTGCAGTTTATCAACTTTGGCTTCAGATCTTGAAAGCTTTTTGCCTGCTCCGCATGATGTAAATATCAAACTAAGAATCAGGATTAATAATCCAGGGACGTAAGACGCTTTTTTCATTATGCTGAGTTATGGTTAGTATTAATATGTAAAGATCAGTCTCCCCGTAAAAAAAAATGTTACACAACTTTTTAATTATTTTACATTATTCACGTATTTTCGATTAGTTCGGGTCTTTTAATTAATTGAGTCAATCTGACTTTTTACCTAAAGAGGAGAATATTATAAGATCAATTCTGAAACGTTGTTAAAATATGTAATGAGTTATACCTATAAGGAAGAAATTCCATTTAGTGAGATGAACCGGGAAACGGGTATCAGGCTCGTGTACCTTTTCGTTGGTTATGGAAGGAAGATTGGGAAATTTCCATATTCCTGATGCCGTTTTAGCCAATCT
>JGI24133J20442_1000222_pt1 | contig 17922 bp, 17 predicted proteins | sample BarGraNGADG00311_2_FD_20442 | JGI IMG/M metagenome (IMG submission 20442)
TTACTGAGATAATTACAGGACTTGACCTGATTGAACAACAGATAAGGATTGCAAATGGAGAAGAATTAAAATTCAGGCAAAATGATATTAAGCTTGAAGGCTGGGCCATCGAATGTCGGATAAATGCTGAAGACGTTCAGGCAGGATTTGCGCCTGATCCGGGTAAAATTGAAAATTTGCATATGCCAACTGATTCATGTGTCAGGGTAGATACCGGCGTTCAGGTGGGTTCTTCGATAGTTGCAAACTACGATTCTATGATAGCCAAACTGATTGTTACAGGCAAAGACCGGAAGGATGCAATAAAAAACTGCAAAATGGCACTCGATAAAGTCTGGATTAAAGGGACAAAAACGACACTGCCATTCTTTCGGATGCTTGTCCGGCATCAGAAGTTCCAGGATGGCAGCTTTACAACTGCATTTATAGAAAAAGATCTTGAAAGATACTATTTTAACAGTGAGTATGAAGAGATGCTCGCAGCATGGCTTGCTACCAAACTCTTTATAGAAGAAAACCTTAATGATGACAGTATAAATGTCAATTTTGAACATGGAAAAGAGATGAGTCCATGGTTGCTAAACAAGAGAATAAATCAATTTTAAATCAAGCTGTTAGTCATGGCAAATGATAATCTTCAGATAAAAAAATTATACGCGCTTTCTTCCGAAAACAGGAAATTCAGTTTTTCCCTTCCGCTGAAACAGACAATCAGGATCGGGAAAAGGGATTATGAGGTTAAGCTTAAGGCTGATGAAAAATATGGTACCTATATATTATGGAAGAACCGGAAGTACCCTGTTGAGATTGTACGTTCCAGTCAGAATAAATATGAAATTCTCTTTAATGATATAAGTTACACATTTACAGTGGAAACGCCTTTTTCACTTAAGAGGATGAAAGTATTAAGTTCGAAGCGTGGCAAAATTGAGAGGGAATACATTAAAGCTCCCATGCCGGGCAAAATAATCGATGTGCTTGTGAGAGAAGGCTCCACAGTTGTTAAAGGTGAACCTGTAGTAATTCTCGAAGCAATGAAGATGCAGAATGAACTTCTATCTCCTGTAAACGGGACGGTTGTTAAAGTCACTGCTAAATCCAATACNAATGTAATGAANGATGATCTCCTNGTNGAGATAAAGCTATAAGGTGCTGGAGAAAAAAAGGAATCTCAGGCGTGATGTTTCTTTAAAAAGTGGCGGAAGAAAATAAATACAGCGATAGCAGTAATAAGCATGGCTATTATACCGTATTCAAGACTTTCAACAGGTGAAGATTCTATCCATGTCCATCCTATCCAGTAAAGCGGAGAGAAAAATGCCAGATAATTCCACGGATGATGAAGCAGGAGCCCTAAAGGAACTGTAATAAGAAAAATTGCATAAATCTTTGAGAGAGACAAGCCTTCAGTTCTGTTTTCGGCCAGACTGCAGATGAGAAAAAAAACAAATGGGGATTGGATTGATAAAAGTAATGTCACAAAGCCAGTTCTCAACCATCCCTCAGTAGAAACAGGATTGGCAACTAGAATACTTAAGAGAACCATAATAAAACTGAGAGCTATCGTAACTATTATTCTCAAGCTTAATTTACTTCTATATGCAGGTTTCTCCTTTTGTTCCGGATGGAGGGACAAATCGTTTTCATCGAGAAAGATAAAGGCATATACCATTCCAAAAAGCATTGGAATTATTGAAACAAACGTAATAGCTGTGAGTGAATAGTATCTATCAATAAGAAAACCGGATCTGGCAAAAATAATCCCGGAAATTAATGGAAAAATAAGTCTAATGAGGATAATCAGTAATAATGGGGTCAGACTAAGAAATAAAAGCATTCCATCATGCGATATGATTTTCATATCCGCCATAACTGAGCTTTTTAATCTGCCCCACATCATTTTCAGACTAAAATGAATAANANAAAGAGAGGTTTCTCAACCTTGAGAAACCTCTCTTTATATTTAGTTTTTAACCGGAATATGTTTCAGCGTACCAACAAGAAAATCCCAGAACTTAACTACTGATGCAATATTGACCTTCTCGTCAGGAGAATGAGGGTATCTGATCGTCGGACCGAATGATATCATATCGAGGTTTGGATAAACACCGCCTATAAGACCACATTCAAGACCGGCGTGAATTGCCTTTTTTTCCGGAACATTACCGTAAATATCTTTGTAAACATCACTCATTGTTTTCAGAATCGGCGAATTCATATCCGGTTTCCAGCCCGGGTATGTACCGGTCATTGTAATTTCCGCGCCTATCAGTTGAAAGACCGCTGCAATCTTCCAGGCAGTTGCCTCTTTGGCAGAATCGACTGAACTGCGTGTGAGATTATATGCCTCAAACTTGCCGTGTATACACCTTACAATTGCAAGGTTGTTTGATGTCTCTACCAGTCCCTTCATTGCCTGGCTCATTCTTTGGACACCATTGGGACAGACAAACAGGGCTCTTATGATCCTGTATTGTTCACCCTGATTCATAACTTTAGCAGGAAGATCTGCCTTTTCAGATATAAACTTAAGGTCAGGTTCAGTATCCGAAAATTCTGCTTTGTACATTTTCTCATAATCTTTAACAAACTTTTCAAATTCTTTCGCTTTGATCTCAGGTACCAATACTATTGAATAAGATTCGCGAGGTATAGCATTCCTCAGATCTCCGCCTGATGCTTCGGCAAGCCTGATACCAAAATCGGCTTCTGCCTGCATCAGAAATCTGAACATTATCTTGTTCGAATTTGCTCTTCCCAATGAGATATCGACACCGGAGTGACCACCCTTCAGCCCTTTTGCAGTGATCCTGAAAGCAACCATTCCCTTCGGTGATTTTTCTTCAGCATAATCCTTCGTGATATTTACATCAACACCTCCTGCACAACCAACATAAAGCTCACCTTCATCCTCTGAGTCGAGGTTCATGAGTATATCGCCTTTTAAAAGTCCCTTTTTGAGCCCGAAAACACCGGTCATACCAGTCTCTTCATCAATCGTAAACAGAGCTTCAATTGGTCCATGGACAATATCCTTTGATGCCAGAACTGCCATGGTTGAAGCAACTCCGATGCCATTATCCGCTCCCAGAGTTGTACCATTTGCTCTTACCCACTCACCGTCAATAACAGTTTCGATAGGATCTTTTTCAAAATTATGCTTTTTATCGCTGTTTTTCTGAGGCACCATATCGAGATGTGTCTGGAATATAACACCTTTCCTTTTTCCCATCCCTTTTGTAGCCGGTTTCCGTATAATTACGTTACCTGTTTTATCCACAATTGTTTCGAGGTTATGTTTCTTACCAAAATCCTTCATAAACTCAACCATCTTTTGCTCATGTTTTGATGGACGGGGGATCTGTGTTATTTCATGGAAGTAATTCCATAATTCCTTTGGTTTCAGATTACGTATGTCGCTCATATTCAATTATTTTTTAAGGTTAAAAATTATCCGGATAAAATTAGTACAATTTAGCAATATAAACAATGATTTTTTGAGTAGAGGATTTGAATGCGGTTAATTATTTCTGAGCAGCAACCTGAGACAAAAATGTAACAAAAACTTAACAATGCATATTCGAATCGTTTCACATCAATTTATTATCTTGTTATGTATAAAAATTACCAGGATACAAACTTCAACAATATAATATGAACTATTGTTCGCTTCAATTCACCAGATCATCACAAATTATTACTCCAATCTCTATTTAAAATTATTAACATGACATTTTTATATATATTAATCGGGCTCGTTTTGGTCTTTGACTTTATAAACGGGTTCCATGATTCTGCCAATTCAATTGCAACAGTTGTCTCGACAAAAGTTCTTTCTCCTTTAGCAGCTGTTGGAATGGCTGCATTCTTTAATTTTGTTGCATTCCTGATCTTCCCTCTGAAAGTTGCGACCACCATTGGGAAAGGAGTCATCAATCCTGATGTAATTAATCTTACCGTTATTGCTGCAGCATTGTTTGCCGCAATTGCATGGAACCTTGCAACATGGTGGTATGGTCTTCCTTCCAGCTCCTCACATACTCTGGTTGGCGGATTAGTAGGAGCAGCAGTTGCCAGTTCAGGATGGAGTTCTGTGGTAATTGGCGGAGTTATAAAAATTGTTGTTTTTATAGTAATAGCACCTTTACTTGGAATGGTTATGTCCTTTATAATATCCGCGATTGTGATCTTCCTGGCAAGGAACCATTCTCCATCTGGTGTAGATAAGCATTTCAGAAGACTTCAGCTACTATCAGCTGCTGCCTTCAGCCTTGGGCATGGTGGTAATGATGCCCAGAAATCAATGGGGATTATTTGGGTTGCCCTGGTTGTTAGCGGTTTAGCAACAAAAAATGATCCGATTGCATTATGGATTGTTTTGTCATGTCATGCTGCCATTGCTTTAGGAACGTTAACAGGCGGATGGAGGATAGTTAAAACAATGGGCCAAAAAATCACCAAGCTCAAACCCTTTGAAGGGTTCTGTGCTGAAACTGCAGGGGCTCTTACACTCTTTGGTGCGACTCATTTTGGGATCCCTGTAAGTACAACGCATACAATTACAGGAGCGATAATTGGAGCCGGAGCGAGGAAAGGTGTATCAGCAGTCAAGTGGGGTGTTACAACAAAGATATTCTGGGCCTGGATCCTTACTATTCCTGTTTCGGCACTTGTTAGTTTTTCGATCTACCACATTCTTCATATGATACTTGCACAATCTTAAAGAACCTGTAAAAGAAAATATAATTGTAATAATAATATTGATAACTTTATAATCGAATCATTTTGAATTTTGGACTAAAGTTATTACTTTGCAGCGCCTGAATCCGGAAAACTTTATAAATGTAATTATCAGAATATGAAATACTTGACACTTTTGATCAAACAATTATCTGCAAATTATTCTCGTTTTATATTTCATAGATAAACAAAATGACCTTTTTATATATTGTTGTTGCACTGGTTATAATTTTTGACTTTATTAATGGATTTCATGATTCAGCAAATTCGATAGCAACCGTTGTCTCAACAAAAGTTCTTTCTCCCGTAGCCGCTGTTAGTATGGCTGCTTTCTTTAATTTTGTGGCTTTTCTTGTCTTCTCTCATAAAGTTGCTGAAACTATGGGAAAAGGAGTCATAAATCCCGATGTAATTAATCTTACCATCATTGCTTCTGCCCTTGTGGCCGCTATTGCCTGGAACCTTGTAACATGGTGGCTTGGCCTTCCCTCCAGTTCCTCACATACACTTGTGGGCGGGCTGGTTGGAGCAGCTGTTGCAAGTTCAGGTTGGGGATCGGTGATAATGAGCGGAGTAATAAAAATTGTATTATTTATAGTAATAGCTCCTCTTCTGGGTATGGTTATGTCATTTATTATTTCAGCAATTGTGATCTTTCTGGCCAGAAAACATTCTCCTTCCGGAATTGATAAACATTTCAGAAGGCTCCAGCTCCTGTCAGCAGCGGCTTTCAGCCTTGGACATGGAGGAAATGATGCACAGAAGTCAATGGGAATTATCTGGCTGGCACTGGTAGTTACCGGTTTCGCTACAAAAAGTGACCCGATTGCATTGTGGATTGTCTTATCGTGTCAGGGTGCGATTGCATTAGGAACATTACTAGGCGGTTGGAGGATCGTTAAAACGATGGGGCAAAAAATAACCAAGCTCAAACCTTTTGAAGGATTTTGTGCAGAATCAGCAGGCGCATTAACACTATTTGGGGCAACACATTTTGGGATTCCAGTCAGTACCACTCACGTTATTACAGGGGCAATTATAGGTGCAGGAGCAAGAAAAGGTGCATCTGCTGTCAAATGGGGTGTCACAACCAAGATTTTCTGGGCATGGCTGCTTACCATCCCGGTATCTGCAGTCGTAGGTTCATTAATGTACCATCTTCTTAAGTTGATACTTGCATAAGTTAAAAATTCATACCGTAATATAATATTGATAATTATGAACATTGATAGAATTCTCAAATTTTTTGTGCCGAAAGACCATTCTTTCTTTCCACTATTTGAAAGCGATGCACAAAACCTTGTTAAAGCAACTGAACTTCTTAAAGAACTTCTGGCCAGTACCGAAATCGGTGACCATGAAAGATATTACAAGGAGATAAGGGATGTTGAACATAAAGGAGATGAGATCACTATTAAAACGTATGAGCAACTTAACAAATCTTTTATTACTCCTTTCGACAGGGAGGATATCCATGAACTTACAGCAAATATAGATGATGTGGTCGATTCAATAAATGGGATCGCCCGCAGGATTTGTCTCTACCGGCCAAAAAAGATGATGCCAATCTACAAGGAGATGGCCGAACTGGTCTATGAAGGAGCAAAAGAGATTGAATTGGCAATTCATTGCCTGAAGGATCCGGTAGCCAACAAAGAAAAAATAAGCAAAGCTTGCCGGGTAGTTACTGCAATTGAGCACAAAGCCGATGAGATATATTTTACAGGTATATCTGAACTATTTGAAAAAGAGGAAGATACAAAAGAATTATTAAAAAACAATAAAATCCTCGAGATGCTCGAAAGATGTGTGGATGAGGAGGAAGACGTCACTGATACTCTGAAGGCGATTCTGATTAAGATGTCTTAACAAGATGTGAGATGTGAGATGTGAGACAGAGATAGGCGATTCTGATTTTAATGGTTTTTCAGAAGTAAATAATATTCTCTGACACCGGCAACTAAAACTGCTGATGAAAAGAAATACTGGAAATAGATAGCCTGATCGTATTTACAGTCGTAAAAAAACAGAAGATAAATATTTGAAGCAATCAGGACAAATCCGGTTATAAGCTGCAGCGGTCTTGCACTATTCCATCCAAACCTGGTTACAGCATACACTCCAATCGTTGCAAAAAGAATACCCAAGGCGGCGCCAGCAAGGACATCAGCCGGCCAATGCACCCCTACTGCAATTCTTGATATTCCAACCAGTAATGCTATAAACACCATGCAAAGCCTGAAAAGCATGGATCTGAAATAAAACATCAATATGCCTGTAAGCGTAAAGATAGTAACGGTATGTCCGGATGGAAAAGAATGAACATAAAGTGCCGGGCCAATTATATTGATTATGCTTTTATCGATTATTGCTGGTGGTCGTGGAATATCTGAAAACGACTTTAGTAAATTGACTGCCAGTGCTGCAATAATGGCGGCAATTATTCCTGCCCATACAAGATCAGGTCTTTTTCTTATAAAAAGAATCAATATTACACTGCTGGCAAGGGTATCGCCCAGAAAAGTCAGATAAGCCCAGATAAAAGGATATAAATATGCTCCCAAAGAATTGATATCCGTAAAAAGAGCTTTATTAATACCCGTCACAACGACAAGTGAAAAACAAACCAGAAATACAATGAATAATGTAAGATTAAACTTATATCCGGCCTTCATAATAATATAAAATAACATATGGGATCACTCACTGTACTGGAAATGGGATGGAATAGAAAAATATAAACAATAATATTTAATGATACTATTCTTATTAACTCTAATAAATATTCGGATAATCAGGAAATAAGGTGGGTACTGAGCATTACGGATGAGGGATGGTTGATCAATAGACTTTTATAAACACTTATAAGTTTTTCTCTGACAATTTCCTTATCAAACTGAACGAGCAATTGTTCTGATACTTTCAGCCCTTCATTATAAAACTGTCTGTCTTCAATCATTCTTTTAGTAAGAGTTATAAATTCCTCAGTGCTTCCGGCTTTAAGATATGGATTCTTGTACAATAATCTGTATTCTTCTATATCTCTGAATATAACAGGCATTCCGCAGGCAGCGGCTTCAAGGGGTGCCAGAGGACAGTTTTCCTGGTATGATGGAAAAAGCATCAAATCTGCAGCAGCATAGATCAAAGGCATTTCTTCCAGGTTTATCTGTCCTGTCTTGAGTACATTGTCTCCGGCATTGGTAAATCTTTCATTAATCCTTTTAATGCCCTCCGTTAATCCCCCGAAAGGCCTGCCGCCTACCCATACAAATCTCACTTCCGGAATTAATTCCGCAATATCAAGAAAATCCTCAACACCCTTTCTTCCAACTAATTGGCCTACTCCAAGAACAATAAATTCATCCCCGGTTAATCCAAGCATCTGCCTTCCTCTCTTCCGTTTTTCTTCAGTTCTCTTCCAGGTATCAATATTAACAGGATTATATATATTCACTATCCTTGTCTTAGCTCCTGTATTGATAATAGCTTTTTCTACCATTGGTGAGATAGCTATACAGACATCAGCATATGAATAAACTATCTTTAGGCCAAACCTGATAAATGGCATAAAAAGCCACCAGACAGGTAAAGATCCTTTTATTGAATCCGGTATGACATGAGCTGTAAATACTCTTCTTCCTTTATATTTTCTCCCCTTCCATAAATAATAAAGGCCATATGTATGACCATGAAAAATATCCCCTGTGCCTTCATTATTTACCACGACTTCAATATCATCTTTCTCCTTTAACAATGCAATATGATTCATGAAAGCAGTATGCACACCTGTTGCTTTCATTATAAAGGGAGTCTCTGAGATCACATGAATTTTCATATAGCGAATTAGAATATTGAAGAATATATTAACTTAAGTTCAGATTGTACAGGAATTATTTATTCCTGCATTTTCTTCATGATTTTCCTTTTTCCTGTTTAAATAAACAAGAAGAAATAAACAAAATACAACTGCAAGTACAGCAAGCATGATATATTTAAAACTGCCTATATTCCCGGCAAACAGATCCCAGAAGGGACCTATATAATAACCGATAACAACATAAACAGTAGCCCAGGTTATACCGGAAATCAATGCAAGAGGTAAAAATATTCTTGGTTTGACCTGGAGCAGACCGGTAATAACAGATGTATATCCCCGGGTAAATGGTGTCAGACGAAAAATAAATATACTTAGCTGTCCTCCTTTGGATATTTTAGTTGTGAGTTTTCCTATCATTCTGTCAGACAATGGGAACCACTTTGGTTTTTTCTGCATAATATACGTACCGGTGCTGTAAAAAATAACATATAGCATATTTGTTCCGATAAAGTCGGCAAATATTGCAGTAAGAATTACAAAAGGAATATATAGAAGACCTTTGAATGATAAATACCCTGAGAAGATAAGCAACAACTCATTAGGAAATGGATTAGGCATTCCTATCTCCTGTAGAAAAACCAGAATAAAAATTGCTAAATACCCGTACTGTGTCACATAATAAACTACTTCTTCAGGCATAATCTATTATAATATTTTACAGTAAAATTATGCTGCCCTTTAACAAAGATAATTAAATACCAGTTGTTTCTGATGGACTTTCGGACAAATAAAAAATAAGTTCTTCAAACCCAGGACGCAGTACCGGGTACCCAGAACCATAAAGTTTGCTAACTGCTTTTTATCATAGTCAGCACCATCTTGAATTTCTCGACTGCATTTACCGCATGTGTGATATTTGCAGGCATAATAATATTCTGACCAGATTCGAGTATGAATGACTTCCCTCCTATTATCACTACTCCTTTTCCATCCACCGCTGTTATCATAGCGTCGAAGGGAGCAGTATGTTCACTTAATGCTTCACCTTTTGCAAAAGAAAAGAGGGAAATGTTTCCTGTCTGTTTCTTCAGAATAGTTTTGCTGACTATGCCTCCATCCGAATATTCTATTGATTCGCTGAAAGTAAAGACTTTAGATTTTTCAAATTCGTTTGTTTCCATTGAAGTAAGGTATTATCGTTTATGGATAGATCTTCTGACCAGTAAAGATACAAACTTTAATTACCTGGATCTCAATAAAAAAGAGTCATAAATTCCGGAGTTTTACCGGATAATTATGACTCAAACAGGACTTAATACTCTTAAACTGAATTACAACTAATTTATTGAATTTAAACTACTTTTTAGCCATCCCGCTGCACTTTGAAGGATCACATTTGGCTTTGCATTTAGCAGGGTCGCATTTCCCTTCTTTGCACTTTGCCGGATCGCATCCCATCTCTTTGCATTTTGCAGGATCGCATTTTTTTACTTCGGCTGTTTTGGAATCTGCCATTTTCTCACAAGCTGCGGATGATGGACATTTTCCACAATCAGCTTTTGTTTCGGTTGCAGCCTTCTTAACCTCCTGAGGAGCAGTCTGGGCATTGGCAACTTTTATAGCGACAAAAGCAACTATTAATAATCCCGATAAACCAATAATAATTTTTCTCATATCTCTGTAAGTTAAATAATTTGATCACAACAAAAATAGAATTAATTTTTTCTGGCGAGGTTATATGCAGGTTAATTCGTGTTAAGCCGATGTTAAATTTACACTATTAAAGCAAAATCTATTTATTTTTGAGAATGATAAAAAAATCAAAATTTCAGTTAATGCTTCTCATTCTGACACTTGCTTGTCTTGTCAGCCTTGTCGGTATACAGATAATCTGGATTCTTAAGGCTGCAAAAATGCAGGAAGCTCAGTTCAATCACAGCGTAAATATGGCAATGAACCGCATTGTGGACAACCTTGCGATGGACCAGGCTATATGTAAAGAAGTAACAAACTGCATGAGGGAAGACAAGGGTGGATCCTGTTATCTGATGATGAAAAACCGCGAGGAATGGAAAGGTATCGGTTCAATGATCAGAAACGATCTTAAGTATTATGGTATCAATCTTGATTTCGAGTTCGATATTATAGATAGCAAGGTGAATAAAAACAATACTGCAAATAAAAGTGTCTATTTCAGTAATGATCTGGAAAAAGCTTTGCAGCAGACAGGATTCGAATTAAGGATCAAATTTCCTGAAAAACGCGATTTTATTATAGCACAAATCGGATATATTTTTATTTTTTCAATCATCTTATTGATTTTAGTGACTCTTTCAATTATAATGATTTTTGGCTATTATAAAAAGGAAAAAGTGCTTACAGAAAATATTGTTGATTTTGTTAACAATATGACTCATGAATTCAAGACTCCTCTTACAAATATTTCTCTGGCAAACAGTATGATCTCAAAAGCTGAAACGGTAGAGAATGATAAGAAACTAAGTTTCTATTCACATGTAATTAAAACTGAACACGACAAACTTAAACAAAGAGTCGAAGAGCTGCTTAAAACCTCATTCTCTGAAACAGGTATGCCATTGTTCAATGAATCTATTGATGTTTCGCAGGTAATAGAAAATGTTATTGAGACCTTTTCAGTTCAGATCTCAGAGAAAAGAGGATCATTTTCTTTTCAGAAGGAAGGAAGTAATTTCGATATTGCCGGAAACGTCGATTTGTTTCATATAGCTATAGGCAACATTGTGGAAAATGCGATCAAATACTGCAAATCGGCACCTGAAATTAATATTCTTCTGAAATCAAAAAACAGGATTGTAGTGATCAATATTTCAGACAATGGAATTGGAATTGCAAAGGATCAGCAGGCACAGATATTTGACAAATATTACAGGGTCCCGACAGGAGATGTACATGATAACAATGGTTTTGGACTTGGATTGTATCATGTAAAAAATATTGTAACAAAAATGAAAGGAAAAATCAGAGTCTCAGGTTCAAAAGGAAAAGGAAGCAGTTTTTTCTCATGCTTCCTAATATGGATGGTTTTACCCTGGCAGAGAAAATCAAAGAATTGAACAGTGAAATACCGGTGATTATTCTTTCAGCCAGGTCACTTAAAGAGGACAAGATAAAGGGATTCAGGATCGGAGTGGATGATTACATTACAAAACCGTTTGACGAGGAAGAACTTCTTTACCGCATCAGAGCTATTATAAACAGGATAAAGCATTTTCCGGACGTAACTAATGGGAATAATCCGGTACGGATTGGAAAATTTGAATTTGATTCGAAAAACCAACTCCTGATCTTCGGGGATAAAGAACGAAGACTTACATTAAAAGAGAACAGAATTCTCAGTTTACTCAGCAATTCAATTAACAATCTCGTCAAAAGGGAAGAGATAATGATAGACGCATGGGGTGAGTCGGACTATTATACCGGCAGAAGCCTCGATGTATTTATTTCTAAATTAAGAGCTTATCTTAAAAATGACCCCGGGATAAGTATCACTACAATTCCAACCGTGGGGTATATTCTTGATGTCAAATCTTAAAAGTGAAGTAAGGAAAAGTATGGTAAAAGGAGATCCCTCGCTTTGCTCGGGATGACACTTTTTTGTGGTTACAAAGAGGAAGAAGCGGTGGTTCGCCTATTGATAGCTGGAATTTTAAACTTTTCAATGGCGAACCACCGCTTCTTCCTCCATAATCACTCAATCATGATGTCATCCCGAACGAAGTGAGGGATCTCCAAACACAGAACGAACTTTTATAGACGGTGATTTATTTTTTAATATTCGGCATCTCGAGTCCGTAACCTTTCTTTTTATCCTCAGCTTTAAGGAGGAATGCAAATACCAGAGCGAGTATACTGAGAGAAGTAAACATTACCAGATCAAAGAAATAATTGTATCTCAGGTTCAACCTTGATTTTTCAATTATTGGATAGATTGCCTGGGATGTTTTAATTTCAATTTCCCTGGCAAATTTATCTTTATCTTTTGCAGAATTAACGGCTGAAAGAGCACTTGCAGTACTCGCTGAAATAGTGCTTTTCAGACTTCCCATATCAACCGATGAAGTTAGAACTGCCTCATAAATTGTATTTTGCACCAGTGAATCAATAGTACGGCTGCTTGCTTTTTCAGCAAGCTGTGAAATTTCTTTAACCGACAGAGCAAAAGTTTTTTCAGATAATACCTGTTTATAAGCACTGGTTACTGCCTCTTTAACAGCTATTTTATTAGGTGTTACTTCAGGATTTGTTGAATTAAGAATTATTCCTAATAAAAGTGGGATTATCCATAATCCAATATTTTGAATCCAGAAAATTACGGCATATGCTGTACCCAACTGTTTTTCGGGGATAATTTTTGGAACAGAGGGCCACATTGCGGCAGGAACTAATGAAAATCCGATTCCTAGAATAATTACCATGGCGGCTGCAAGCCACCATGCATTCAAAAATGGGATCGTCAGAATACCATGAACCAGGATCAGGATAAATGAACCAATAATCATTATTGTTGCACCTTTCCCTTTTTTGTCATAAACTGTACCAAATAATGGAGTAAGGAATATAGTGCCAAAAGGAAGTAATGCCGGAATTGACCCTGCAAGATTTGGGTTAACATGATATTTATTAATCATCAAATCGGTTGCATAGAATAAAAACGGGAAAACTGCAGAATAAAACAAAACGCAGAGGATAGCAATATACCAGAATCCTTTGTTTCTGATAATAAACAGAATGTCCTTCAGCTCAAAAGCATCTTCGGCCTTTCCATTGGCACTCTGGGCTATTGAAGCATCCAGCTTCTTATCCATGAACGTGTAAATTACAAAAGAAGATAGCGCTATCAGCATGAATACAAACGCCAGCAAAACAGGAGACGAGTAAGAATAGGATTTTGCCAGCGGTAAAGCTATGCCAAGGGCAAGAGCGGTGCCAAGACGAGCAATAGACATCTGCATACCCATTGCCAGGGCCATTTCTCTTCCTTTAAACCATTTAACTACAGCCTTCGATACAGTGATTCCGCCAGCTTCAGTTCCAACACCAAATATCCCGAATCCTATAGCCGATATTATAACCTGAGTTTTTATTCCAAAAATCATGGCCCCTTCAGGGAATACATGAATCAGCGCCCAGTAATTAATTCCGGTCCCAATTGCCATCATGGAGGTGGCTAGCAGCCCTGTAAACCGTACTCCCATCTTATCGAGTATGATTCCGCTGAAAATCAACATGAATAAAAACACATTAAACCATGTGTAGGAGGATGTATATATACCAAAATCTGAGCTGTTCCATCCTAAAACACTTTCAAGCATCGGCTTTACAGGTGAAAGGGCATAATTAAAAAAGTACGCACCGAACATCGCAAATGATACGAATATCAGTGCAGTCCATCTGGCCTTTTTTGAATCACGTAAAGTATTCAGTATTTGTTCCATAATTATTTTTACAAATTATAGTTTAGGTTTTTGACAGGTAAATGTAATTAATATATTTTTTAAACATATTAATCGCTCAACTAATTCAGCATATGGATACAGGGACAAGTGTAAAAATTATTATTTAATATTCGGGAGTTCGAGGCCGTAACCTTTTTTCCTGTCTTCAGCTTTAAGCAGGAATGCAAAAATTAGAGCCAATACCCCAAAAACTGTGAAGATCATCATTGGAATTGTATAATTGTAATTTGGAATGCTTACACCGTCCACTAGCCTGGTACCTGAAATGCAGTACTTATCAAGCACCCATCCGATCAACGCCGGGACTCCCATAAGTCCCCAGTTCTGAACCCAGAAGATCAGTGCGTAGGCAGAACCTAATTGCCTCTCAGGAATAATCTTGGGAACGGATGGCCACATTGCTGAAGGAACAAGCGAAAATCCAATACCAAGTGCTATGATCAAAACAATTGCAACAGTTTTGAAATTTAGAAACGGAACCGAGAATAAGGCATGTACCAGAATTATGATAATAGCGCCGATAATCATTAGTGTAGCCCCCTTCCCCTTGCGGTCATAAAGGCTGCCGAATATTGGAGTAAGAAGTATAGTGCCAAAAGGCAATAGAGAAGGTATAGTTCCTGCGACAAGCGGATTCACTCCAAACTTATTAACCATAAGATCAGAGGCATACTTTAAAAATGGGAAAACGGCAGAATAAAATAATACGCAAAGGATAGCTATATACCACCATCCTTTGTTTTTTATTATAAACCACATATCAGCCATTTTAAATGACTCTTCTTCAGCAGAACCGGATATTGCAGCCTCCTCTGCAACTGATCTGTCCAACCTCTTGTCCTGAATAGTATAAAGGAAAAACGAAATCATACCGATGCATATCAATATTAGACCCAGAAATACAGGTTTTGCTACACCACCCATCCATACTGCAAGCGGATAAGAAGCAAATAATGCCAGCGCGGTTCCAAGACGCGCAGATGAAAGCTGAAGACCCATTGCAAGGGCCATTTCTTTACCCTTGAACCATTTAACGATTATTTTGGAAACAGTTATTCCTGCTACCTCAACACCAACACCAAATACGGCATAGCCCAATGCAGCGAAAACCACCTGTGCTTTCATACCAAGAATATGTAATCCGTCGAGGGAATGAGTTGAAATAGCCCAATACTTGACAGCGGTCCCTGCCACCATTATAATTGTTGACATATTTCCTGTGAAACGGACCCCTTTTTTATCAAGAATGATTCCCCCAAGGATCAGCATTAAGAGGAAAACATTGAACCATCCGTATGCACTTGTGAAGAATCCATATTCAGTACTGTTCCAGAGAAGTTCTTTCTCCAGCATTGGCTTCAACGGAGCCATCACATCAGAGATATAGTATCCGCAAAGCATTGTAAATGAGACTATGGTCAGTGCCGTCCAGCGTGCGGCTTTCGAATCACGAAGAGTATTGGTAATTGTTTCCATTATTCTATTCCATGACTTAATTTAAATGGGGTGAAAGTAATTAATATATTTCTCAAACAAAGTAAAAAAACTATTTGAGAATCATTTTATACCATTTTTGTAAAACTGAATATGATATATAAAATGATACATTGTGAATAATGAAAAATTTCAGTTTATTTGCAGTTAGATATATTAAAAATTAGAAGAACTTAAATCATGAAAAAATCTGTCACCCTTATAATATTTGTACTGCTTTCTTCACAGTTGTTTTCTCAGCAGAGTATTAAGTGGTATACTATCCAGGAGGCTGAAAAACTTAATCAACAGGCTCCTCGTCCGATATTTGTTGATACATATACAGATTGGTGCGGCTGGTGTAAAAAAATGGATAAAGAGACTTTTACCAATCCGGTCATTTCAGATATTCTCAACAACAAATTTTATCCTGTAAAATTTGATGCTGAGGGAAAGGAAAGTATAACTTTTTTAGGTCAGACCTTTATTAATGACGGCAAAGCAGGAAAAGCACATCAGCTTGCAGTTGCTCTTCTTAACGGACAATTATCCTATCCTACAGTTGTATTCCTGATCCCACAGAAAGATGGTAAAATTCAAGTTCATCCTGTTCCAGGTTTCAGGGATCCAAAAGATATGGAAGTATTATTAAGTTACTTCACAGCTAAGGCTAACGATACCCAATCCTTCGAGGATTTTCAGAAGGGTTTTCAGGGGAAGGTGAAATAATATTCACTATTTCCCGATAATATAATTTGCCGGAAGCTGAACAACCTCACCGAACTGATAAATAAGTTTCCGGGAATTGAATAGTTTTTCTGATCCGAGACTTATTTTCAAATCCACAACATCAGGAACTCTGTAATATAATTTATCATACTTTTTACCATCAGCTTTTGACTGATCATTATTTATGATCGTAAGATCCTTTGTTTTCTTTTCAGGAATAAATTCCACCATAACAGGTTTTCCACCCTTCATAGTTCCAGCAACCGGACCTGTAAGATCAGAGAATTGAAACAATATTTCTGGTTTTCCCACCATTTCCTTTTGTGGTATAATCTGATATGAAAAAGTAAAAGTATCTTTCATGGTTTTGCCTGTAAATAGCTCTGTATAGCCTTTTTCAAGACGGTTTATTTCGTTTATTGCTGCGTCGCTCTGAGGAAAAACAGTTGCCTCACCTGTAAGGATCAGATGTTTTCCATCTCTCATTTCCATTAGCCTTTTGGCAGCTTTTTCAGCAAGCTGATCTAAAGTAAGTTTCTTTTTCTTTTCAACAATGTAAGGTACCCGAATGAAGGAGGAATCAACATTCATCCGCTTATAAACAGTATCACGCTGTAACTGGAAATATTCATCAGATCCAAGATCAAAGTTGTGATACTGGGTTTTGTCAGACTCTCCCGTCCCATTCTGTTTCTCGCTGGAATAAAAAATACCGGGATTCAGATCCAGGATCAGACCCTCTTTCCTCAGCGAGAGAACATTTGTCTGGAATAGTGATGTACTCGAAATAACATAAAATTCCGAAGGATCTAACTCTTCATGTGTTTTTACAGTAATTCCCTTTATTGACCACAATTCACTCTCTGTCTGAATAACATCAGTAAGCCCCAGCAGATCATCTGCAAACTGCGCATACGGACCAGGTTTATAAACGGTTCTTTCCATTTCAACTACCACAGTAAATACAGTCCTTGGAAGACCATATACTATGCTCCCATCCCTCAGGGCATCAGCATTGGAAAGAGGTAGTATAATACTTTTTGGACCACCAAGTTTATTGCTGCTGAGACAGGAATAAGTTATTAATAAAATCACTAGTAATACTGAAAGTCTGATAGTAGTTTTCATATAGAATATATTTAATGCAAAGTTCAAAAACCTTAACCTTAACCTCAACCTCAACCTCACCTCAACCTTAATCTCTTATTTTATTAAACGCTTTGCCAAGGCTTTTAATTATATCAGAAGCAATTATTGATTCATAGCATGTTTCTTCCGCGGCAATATCCCCGGCAACACCATGAAGATATACTCCTGATATTGCTGCATTTTCAGGTGAGTAGCCCTGTGCCAGTAAAGACAATAATATACCTGTCAGTATATCGCCGCTTCCGGCTTTTGCCATACCAGGGTTCCCTGTGCTGTTAAAAAACACTTTACCTTCAGGTGTTGTGATGGATGTATGAGCTCCTTTCAGAACAACTATACATTTATGATCTCTTGAAAATTCAATCTGTTTGTTCAGCCTATGGAAACTATTATCAGATTTTCCTGCAAGCCGCTCAAATTCTTTAGGATGTGGAGTCAGAATTGCACCTTCAGGTATAAGAGAATACCATCCTTTGTTCAATGAGAGAATATTCAGTGCATCAGCATCTATTA
>JGI24133J20442_1000225_pt1 | contig 17741 bp, 21 predicted proteins | sample BarGraNGADG00311_2_FD_20442 | JGI IMG/M metagenome (IMG submission 20442)
TTTCTGCACATTTGCCATTCCATATGTGGCTGTTAACAGCAGCACGACGACTAAAAACAAGATTCGAACGAGATTTCGTGTTACGTTAACCATGAACCTTCGTTTGAAATTGTGTTTCTAGTATTAAGTTGTATACGCCCTCATCAGCTGCATATGAATATGCGTGAAAAACAGCTTATTACTTCAATACAAGGCAGTCGGCCAAGTTTTTAACAGCAGCATAGATCCCGATGCTATTTGATCTGTTTTGATATCCTTCAGTCAGGACATCGATTTGGCCATCAGCATGTCGATAAGTTGTGTTGCTGCGATAAAAGAACAATTACGCCTACCAGATCAGATTCGAACGCTTGTTGAAGAAACTCCTGCAAGATTGGAAAAGTCAGTCAAATATAGGTCTGACCATTCGCTAGCATGAATTGTCATTTTTGATATTGGCGTGGACAGTCAGATGTCCGTGTTACGGCTGCGCATTCGATTTTAAAAAAAGCTCAAATGTGATGTTTGCTAGGTTGCAAAGATAAAATTTAGCGCTAGTATTACCACAGCAGAGAGAATGCAGGCCACGATAATTGACCGAGGAGGAATGTGTATGGCGTTCTTGTCTTCTGATTCATAGTACCTTACCAAGCCAGCGCTCGACATAGGTCCGCCTGTTTCACGTTTCCCTTTCGCCATAATTTAAAATACAGTCCGCTACGATTTATACGTTGTGATGAGGGATTACGTTGTCGGCGGACGCATTCTAAATGGCGATGATTTTGATTTAATAACTGGTTATGTCCACGTTGAGGGAAGTAGAATCGTCGAAATAGAAGAGCGATCAAACGTCAAACCCGACAATTGTGAGGCAAGCGGCATCGTTATACCTGCTTTGATTAACGCACATACACACCTCGGCGACTCCATAATCAAAGATATCCCCTATAGTGGCGTAGACACTCTAGTAAAACCACCTCACGGTTTGAAACATCGTGCTCTTCGTGAGGCAGCACTGGGCGTGTTAGTCGAGGCGATGCATCAGTCACTTTTAGACGCTTTTGTTACGGGAACTGCCATGTTAGCAGACTTCAGAGAGGGCGGAATATATGGCATAAATGCGCTAAAAACCGCGATGGACTTGGCAAAACAAGTGAGGGTAATGATTCTAGGCAGGTTAAACGATGCACGAAATTATATAGTAGAAGATGAAATTGATACCATTCTCGATGTTGCGCACGGCCTAGGAGTAAGTGGAAGTCGGGATTGCGATAGTTCAGCCATTGGTGCGATGTTCAACAGGGCACGAACACGTGGGAAGTTTGCTGCTATTCACGCCGGCGAAAAGGACGCCTCGGATATTGATTCTGCGATATCACTCAACCCGGACTGCCTTATTCACATGACGTATGCTTCCAAACACCAGATTGAAAGCGGGATTCCCATTGTGGTATGTCCAAGGTCAAACCTCGTAACTGGTGTCGGCTCGTCTTTTCTGCGGCCGCCAATCGGAGAAATGATGCAGGCGACCACTGTTGGGCTGGGTACTGATAATGTGATGCTCAATTCAGTAAATATGTTTGCGGAAATGGAGTTCGCGTCAAAAGCATTTCTGCATGATGACATCAAGGTGCTCGAAATGGCGACACTCAACAATGCCAAAATTTTAGGAGTTGACAATGAACTTGGCTCAATTGCCGCCGGCAAGCATGCAAATCTTCTAATCATTAACAACCGATCGCACAACCTCTCTGGAACTCAGAATATTATCAGCAGCGTGGTCAGAAGAGCTCGTCCAGACGATATTGTCCTCCATACTCACGGGGGCTAGGTGCTTAGTTAGCGCGTCGAACTGCGCTATTTGCGGCTACAGCGGGAGATCACAAGTGACATCGCAAAAACCCGCATCGGCGGATCCGGCAGGTCAAAGCTTGGCTTGCTGCATGAACACCACGTGACACTAGAACGATCGCGTGATAGAGGCTTAAAAAATGATGAACGTCGAAGATGTGATGACAAGGGATGTTGTCTTCGTTGAGGTACCTGGATCTCGAGACACGGCCCTCAAAATTATGAAGGACAAGGGGATAACAAGCGTTCCTGTCGTCAAGAATCGCACGCTTGTAGGTATATTAACGCGCGGCGACATATTTAGGAATCCTGAGGAGGATCAAATCGCCCTTCTTATGACGAGGCAGCCCGTTTTTGTATCTCCGACCGCGACCATCAAAGATGCAGTCCGTTTGTTTATTGAAAACGCGATTAGACGTATGCCTGTAGTCGATGATTCGCAACTCGTCGGTTTTATTACAGTAACCGATATCGTGAGTGCCATAGTAGATATGGATATCAAGACTCCTGTGGATGACTATATCATACGTGAAATCGTTGCGGTTTGGGAAATGACGCCCGTTGACGTTGTCGGTGAAATTATGAAGCTCGCGAACACTGAAGCGAGTCCGGTACTAGATTCGACCAACAGGGTCGTGGGTATTGTTACTGAGGGCGCTCTGCTGAAAGCTAGTAAAATTGAAGATACAATAGAAAAGGCAGACCTATCTGCGGGTTCAGACGAAGATGCTTGGACATGGGAAGCGGTCAGGGATACGATGAGTCTTTACTACGGCGTATCTAGAGTAGAGCTTCCAAACTCACCAGTGAAGGACATAATGATGGCTGAATACGAATCGCTATATCACAAGACAGGTATTAGCGAATGTGCTAGACAGATGCGGCGTTTTGACGTCGAGCTCTTGCCTGTAGTGACGGCCGATGATAAATTGGAAGGGATTATAAAAGACTCGGACCTCATCAGAGTACTAGATTACTAGTTTAGTGAGGTCTCTTGCAGAGATACAAGTGTCCTTCGTTACCAAACCTGGAAAAATTGCCAAATTCGGTTTTTTAGTTCAGTTGAACTTAATTCCTTTGCCAAGGGTAGGCTTACATATAAGCATTGGGACTCGCACATGCGCTTACAAATCAAGAGGGTTAGTTAGAACATGCGTCGATTGGCGTTGCGTAGTCTGTCGCTAGTTTTGACGTTCACAGCGCTAGTAATGTTAGCGCCGCTATCGGAAGCAGCAGCGCTTTCCCCACATCAATCGACTGCTGCACAACTTGACAACAATGGCGTTTTTAACCAAATTGATAGTCTGTTAAATAATTTCACAAAGCGCTTCGACCTCAACTCTTTGATACCGCAACAAACAACGACACCGTCGGTTAACATCACTAGCGTCAAAACTGTTAACACAGGACAATCTACTACAACACCGCAAGTGATTGTTACCGTGCAAAATGGAAAAGTCGCTCTCGATGGCGTCAGAATTGATGTGGCATATAAGAATTCGGCGGGCGCGAACGTGCTCTCAAATAGCACCGTGTTAGCACTAAAAGCTGAAGAAACACGCTCAATAACATTTACGCCACAAGGCTTGTCAGCAGGCAGTTATGTGATAGGGGCTGTTGTTTATAAAAACGGCACGGACCCATCTAATCAAGCAACGCCCCCTTATGATGTGCAGCAAAATGCGGCGACACTCACAATTGCAAGTCTAACTCCTACTACGGCAGGGGCGGGAAAGGCGGCGGACGCTGAAATTGGGATCAGTAACGTTGGTGATGTTATAAGTCGTCTCAGCCCGTGGGCATATTTCATAATCGCAATGACTGGGCTTATTACAGTTGCGCTGTTTTTCGTCTTCTCACAAAACAGGTCTGGTGAAGACCGTTATGATGATGATCATTTCAAGGGAGATGACTATGGAGCAGGAGACAGCAGTATATCCAATCCCCCCGCACTCAGCAGTGCGTCTCCGACAGCCGAACATCGCTCAGATTTAGGTGTTACCTCAAAGCCACAGCGATCGAGAAAGATAGAAGTAACTGCACCTGAAGGGGCCTCTGAGGGGGCCGGGATGACTACGGCGAAGAATCCGCCTCGTTCGACTGAGCAGACGCTGCAGTTTGATGCTGACGGGTTTGTTGTTGGGGATGTAACCTCAAAAAAGGCGTTGAGGAACAAAATGAGGGGCAAGAAAGGCGCCTAGTCGCTCTTTCGCATAAACCGCTATTTTTTTACACTATGATAATGCACGATTTTGAAACCATCACCCCCATATTGCTTCTGTATCGAGGTTCTGTTTTACGGTTTCCTTTATCAAATTGATTTTTTGGCTGTCAAATGGATCTATGCGCGCTGTTAGTCTCTCTAATCGTTCAGCAGCAGTCAACGTATCCAAATTCACAAGAACTACGCTAACGCCGAGTTCTTGTGCTCTTGCGATAACGTGATTGGCTGGGTACAATCCACCAGTTAGCACGAGGCACGATGTCGAAGTCGACAAAGCGGCAAGTTGTATATCTGCCCTGTCTCCTCCGGTTATGACCGCTTTAGCGGGCGCCGTTCTGAAATATTTAAGTGCAGATTCGGGCGTCATCGCTCCGATAAGGATCCTCTCTATAGGGTGGTCTTCTCCTTCGACTATGACTTCTCCACCGAGTTCTTCAGCTATTTCGTTCGCGTGAAGTGCTTTCAGCTCCGTTAGGAACGGAATTGACCCGAGGATCTTTATCCCTCGTTTTATCATATAGTTTTCAAATTGTGGATCTTGTGACTGATTTAGCACAACACCTTTGAGCTTTACCTTGAGTTTGTCGAGAAGCAGTTTGGTCATCGCTACCATATCAAGCGAGTAAATGTCGGTCACTAGCAAGATCTCAGCGTTCAGTAATTTAGCAATCTGAATGCTTGAAACGTTGTGTAAGAACCCAGTGCTGATGTCTTTCGTCCCCTCGAGCAAAACTGCTTGCTTATCGCTGCAAATACGGTTCAAACCGCAAATAATGTCCTCAGCTTTGATGCCTTTAAAGAGGTTATAGTTGAAAGGCGATAGCAATGACTCATCCTCTAAGTTGAGGACGTGTTTCATTAGATACGCGTCTTCCTCAACCAAATTTCCTTTAACGGGGATAAGATTTTCACGGATCGGCTTGTAGAACCCTAAAACTCCTTTAAAGTTTAATGCAAGACCTAATGCGACAACGGTTTTTCCGCTTCGTTCTGACACGGAACTTATGACGAGTGCTGGAATCTCGCACTCAACTCTCAAGTTATCCACCTCCGCTATTTTTAAGAGCATTATCTCTCCTCTCTATGACAACTAGCGCATCTACTGCAATGCAGCCCACTTCTTGTACCATAAGGGGGTTAATCTCTATCTCTTGGATCTTATTGAAATCTTGGCTGATTCTGCTGACGCAGACTATAGTGCGCGCTATGGCATCGATGTCCAGCGCTTTTCTACCGCGCGCGCCAAGGAGAATCGGGTATGACTTGACTTCAGAAATCATCTTTTTTGCCTCGGCTAGCGTAATCGGGGCTAATCTATGCGATACGTCTCTCAGTACTTCTACGTAAACTCCCCCTAGGCCAAAGGTGATAAAAGGTCCGAATTGGGGGTCGCGGGTGACCCCGATTATCACCTCTACTCCGTGCACCATTTCTTCTACTGTAACTCCTCCGATTAGCGCTTGCGGCATTCTCTTGTTAATGTTAGCGTAAATTTGATCAAAAGCGTTGTTGGCTGCCTTGTCAGTGCTAATGCCTGTAATTACCCCTCCAACATCGGTCTTGTGGGAGATATCTGTCGAGTTTACCTTCAACACGACAGGGTAACCTATTTCGCGCGCCGCTCGTATCACGTTCTCTCGCGAGGTCACAATCTTGTCTTTTGGGGTCCTGATGCCGTACGCCCGCAGGACGTTCATACCTTCTTCTTCTGTTAACGACGTTCTCCCCTCTGCTTGAACTCGCTGAATTTGCAGCAACGCACCGCTTTTTTGGCCGGCCCTTCTGGGTGGCATCGATTCCACCTCTTCTGACATTGCGATCTCTCTGAATCTGATAAGGTTGCTCGCTGCTCGGATGGCAGTTTCTGGACTTGTGAAGTTAGCTGTTTTGCCTTGTTTCAACTTATCGCGCGATTTGGTCAGCTCTTTTCCGCCTAGAAAAGAGGTCAATATGGGCTTGGACGCTTGTAAGGCGAGCTTATTGAGCAAACCNGCGGTCTCTTCTGGTTCCGTCATAGCTTGCGGGGTGAGAAGCACGGTAACCAACCCGACGTTTTGATCAGCCAAAACAGTTTTCAAGGTGTCGGCGTATCGTTGTGGCTTTGCATCTCCGAGGATATCAACTGGATTGTAGATATTGCTCTCTCGGGTTAGTGCGCCCCGAAGTGCGATGATCGTCTCTTTGGTGAAGTTTGCTAATAGTACATTGAACTCAACGGCGGCATCGCTCGCAAGCACACCAAGTCCTCCGGCGTTTGTTATGATAGCCATTCCCGAGTTTTTCGGAATTGGACAGCGCGAGAAGGCTTTCGCTGCATCGAACAACTCGTCAATTGTATTGACCCGTATGATCCCCGATTGCTTGAACGCAGCGTCATAGGCTGCATCTGATCCAGCAAGCGCGCCAGTGTGGGAGGAGGCTGCCTTAGCCCCCATATCAGTCCGACCAGCCTTGAGCACGACGAGCGGTGTCATCCTCGACACCTCTTTCGCAACTCGCATGAATTCGCGCCCGTTATCAATCCCTTCGACGTAGAGCGCAACCACATTCGTCGACGGATCATGTGCGATATATTCGAGTAACTCAGCTTCTGCTACGTCGGCTTTGTTTCCGACGCTTACCAATTTATCGAAGCCTAGGCTTTCGTTGGCGGCCCAATCAAGAAAAGAGGTGCAGATTGCTCCACTTTGCGAGATAAGAGAGATATTGCCTTTGCTTGGATATTCGCTTGCGAAGGAGGCATTCATGTTCGCACCAGTGCTAATAATACCTAGACAGTTAGGGCCGACAATTCTAATGCTATGTTCTTTAGCTATTCCCCGAATTTGCGTTTCCAGGATCGCGCCTTGTGGTCCGGACTCTCGGAATCCTGCTGAAATAATTATTGAGGCCTTTACGCCGACGCGCGCCGAATCCTCGAGCACAGAAGGCACGATGCTTGCTGGGACAACGATAATTGCGAGATCGACCTTTTTTACCTTAGGATATGCTTTTAAGCCCAAGACCTCTTCGGCGTTTGGATTTACTGGGACAAGCTCTCCACGGTAGTTGGCGTCCATAAGGTTTTTTAACACCGAATATCCCACTTTACCGCTCTCTCTGGAAGCGCCAATGACTGCTATAGATCTTGGATAAAAGAAGGCATCCATCGTAGTATTTTTAGCTTTTTTGACGGCAATAAACCTTAATCGCCGATTTAGGAATTTTGCGGCTTTGGTTCTTGATTATAAAGATTGTGCCGCATTAGGATACTCGAATGTTTTATATATGAACTTGCCGATAATTGTTCACAAATAGTTCGAGGTAATCAGAATGCCACGACCGACCCAAGGGATGACATTGTTGTTGCTATCTGTCATCGCTGTCTTATTTCTAGTTAGTTACACCGTAATTCCCACATCGGCAACCACGATAGTACAACTCCAACCTAATACGGTAAGTTCAGGCGATCGGGTGTACGTAACTGCGAATCTAGCGCGAAACGCAAGTACCGTTACGTTATCTTATTACGCTGACGCTAACAAAAATGGTAAGGACGACGATGGCGGGTCTTGGGTAAAGATTGCAAATGTCACTGACGGTGGGGCGAACGATGGAAAAAATACGAGTACCGGTTTTATTAATTTTCAGTGGCTGACGCCGCCACTTCCCTCGGGACAGTATATCGTTAAAGTTGAAGATCCTAACGGGCCGACCAGAACAACCGTTTTAACCGTAAACAACGCTAAGCTCAAGCTGATACCAACCATAGTCGGGCCAAACATTGCAAAGGACACGAGGCTTGTTAAACCAGGGGAGCAGTTTTCTGTCAGTACGGAAGTCACAGGTAACTGCCGCCTTTGTCATACGACAGATAATCCCACAACGCAAAACCCAGGCGTAGATGATCAAAAGGTTAAAAAGGCGTTTTCCGCCGATTTGAGTGGAATTACAGGACTATCAACTGATACCGCTATTGCGCCTGATTACGTGCATCACCAGCTAGTTCAATGGATAGGTATTGCGAGCAAGACGCTTGCTGATAATCAGACGGTGAATGTCACGGTAACTGGCACAAATCCGGCTGGCAACTTAACAACACAATCGACAGCATTCGCTGGTGTCAACAAAGCAGTTAATATACCACCAAAATCAAACCAAAATGACACCCAGGGCAGCGCCTCTTCAGCACAATCAAGCGGATCAAGCAATCCGCTGCCTGGTTTTGAAGCAGTTTTTGTCGTAGCAGGATTGACTTTTGCAGCATATTTGGTGAATAGAAAGCGGTAGGTTGCTTATCTTAATGGGGGCGATTTTTTTAGCTTCCGATTGCCAATCGCTCCCAAGCGCTAGTACGCGTTAAGGTATTTGGCGACAATGAAACAGCGTAAGCTTGAAATCATCCTCGAGCAGGCGAAAGTGTTCGACTCTCCTTCTGCAGAGCTAGAACAATATTACACGCCCGCAACCATCGCTGCGCGACTCCTCCATTTCGCTTTCTTGCGAGGCGACATTGCTAGCAAGCGCGTGGTTGATTTGGGTTGTGGGACGGGCGTCCTTGCTCTAGGTGCGGCCTTATTAGGGGGGGTTGTCACAGGCGTCGATTCAGACGATCGAGCGCTAGAGATTGCCCGAGCTAACGCAAAGTTGCTTGACGTAAACGTGGCGTGGCTGAAAAGTGGAATAGAAAGTTTTGAGGGTTCTTATGATACCGTCGTAATGAATCCCCCGTTCGGGGCTCAGAAGCGGCGCAGCGACAGGCCGTTTTTACGTAAGGCAGTAAGCGTGGGTCAAGTCATCTACTTGCTTCACAACGCTGTTGTAAACGGCTTCGTGCGGCACTTCGTTGAGCCGCATCGCGTTACTGACGCAATTTCCGTTAAGCTGCCCATTGCACATACCTTTAAGTTTCATAAGGATGAAGTACGATATGTGGATGCGATAATCTATCGAATTGAAGTCGCTCATTAAGTTAACTATTTGAATCTGGGACAGGAAGGAAAGGGTAAGAAATGACCGATATAGTCGTGCCAGGGGACCTTATAGGTGCCTCTGAGGAATANTTNGCAGNNGAAGGNACCTANGAAGAAAGAGGCAAGATATTCGCTGCAATAACAGGAAAAGTCGAAATTAACAAGGAAGATAGAACGGTTCGGGTGCTGCCTGTGATGAAGACCCCGCCGGTCTTAAAAGTGGGCGACATTGTGGTCGGGCGTGTAGTCGACCTTAAGAATGCTGTCGTCCTTGTTGATATTGCTCGAATAAAAGGCCAAGAAAACCGCGAAATTGCGAACGCAGATCAAGGTGCGATTCATATTTCAAACGTTAAGGATTCGTACGTTTCAAAGCTTGATACAGAATTTAACCAGCAGGATATTATAAAGGCGAAAGTAATAGACGAAAAGAGTTTAAGGTTGAGCACTGTTGAAAAGGATTTAGGCGTGATTAAAGCGCTCTGTGCGCGATGTCGAACGCCGCTCCTGCGGAAACAACATAAGCTTGAATGTCCGAGTTGTGAACGGATCGAAACGCGTAAGATCTCAGAAGACTATGGAACAGGTATAATCTAATCTTCGACTGTTTTTGCNGTACGNATTCTTTGACGGGACTTTTTACAATGAATCTCAAGATTATTCGCGTCACAGAGGATGAAGCTGAGATAGAGTTTCTTGATCAGGGCCATACATTCTTGAATGTCTTAAAACACTCGCTCCTTCAAGACCCGCACGTCGAAAGTGCTACTTACAATATAAAGCACCCGATGATAAGCAATCCAATATTCTATATAAAAACAGAATCCAAGGATCCTTTGAAAGCGCTGCGGGATGCTTCATTAAGGTTAAAAGGCGAGTTTGAAACGCTGCTGGGACTTGTTAGGCTGCAATCTGAGGGGCTTGCCTGATTGCCATCATCAGATCGATGAGACACATCACACTTGATGATGGGACTATAGTTGACCTAAAAGTCGCGCGTGAGGATGATTATGACTATGGGAGGTATGAATACCTGTACGCGTGGCTATGTAAAGTCGACCAGTTTCTTGCTAAGCAATATAAGTTGGAGGATCTCATCGGCAACAAGGCACAGTGGCTGCAAAGCCTTGAAAACAACAAGGTTACGTTGCTCAGTCTCTATAAGGACAACATTATCGGTTCTGCGACGCTGATCTTAAACGAACCTCATTCACGAGCTTCTCACGTCGCTTCTTTTGGTGTTGTGGTTCACCCTGATTTTCAGCGAAAAGGTCTTGGCAAACAGCTGATTGCCGCACTGGAGCAGATTGCTCGCGATCAGGGCATAAAGAAAATCGAGGTTAATTTTTATGATGGGAACCCAGCAGCAGCAATGTATAAGTCCTTGGATTATGACTTTGAGGGGAGAAGACTGAAGAAAGCACGATTGAACGACGGCACCTACGTCGATGAAATTCTGTTATCTAAGTTTATTGACATTTTTTGAGCAAGTGTCGACAGTTTATTCTTGCTCTGTTATCGTTCGCAGTTTAGCGCCTAAGATGACATATAGTGTCTCAAAAAAGACCTTGCGTTCAGCAAGATTTCTCACAATCTCAAACTGCGCTTTCATTCTCTCCGTTACTTCTCGGTAACCCGTGAGCGAAGAGATTATCATAAGCACGCGCCCACGGCTGGTTAAGTGTCTGTCAACTTGTGTGAGAAAACGCATTATTACCTCACGACCGGCGAGGCCGCCGTCCCAGGCCTGAGTCAGCCAGTCACACGGCACATTGGTATCTGTGGGGAGGTAAGGCGGATTAAAGATGATTAAATCAAATCGACGATTATGGTTGCAAAAAAGATCGCCCTGAATTGCTTCAACGCCGTTTAAAGTGGCATTTTTTACAGCTTGGGGATTTATGTCAGTCGCTATCACGCTATGAGCAAAACGTGCGACAACTTTAGCGATTAACCCGCATCCTGTGCCTACTTCCAAGACCGAGTCAGTGGGGCGCACCACGTCGAGCGCGGCGTCGACGAGTAGAAACGTGTCTTCACACGGTTCATACACGTTCGACAGCAACTCTAGTTGTTCTCCGCGGTAGCATATCTTTTTGGCTGTTGAGAGGTTATCTAGAACCATAGCTCCAATCGTGACCCACAGACTATGCGGTCTTTTTCTTTTTTTATAGTTGGCTCAATTTAAAAAAATCATCTGACAACGCTGCAATTTTTTCGGGGGGCAGTTCATACGGCCGTAGCTGTAGACAACGTAGCGGAAGCTTAGCGATGAGTTGGTCCACGGCTTGCACGTTTAGCAGCCGAGCTGCTATAACGAGTGCAGCTTTAAGACGCTTGCGTCTCTGTGTAAAAAGCGCGCGAACGAAGGCGTGGAAGAAAACCTCATCAAGCACGTCAAATTGTGGTCTCACTGGGATGAGTTTGACGATGGCTGAATCGACCCGTGGTCGCGGAATGAATGCGGTGCTCGGGACGTGCTCCAAAACTTCAACTTGTGACTTGTAACTCAGACATACTGTAAGGCGGCTATAATTCTTTGTGCCTGGAACTGCCACCATTCGTTCTGCAAACTCTTTTTGGTACATCAGAACTCCGCATACGAACGGATGCTCCAGTAGCTTGAATGTGACTTTAGATGAGATCTGATATGGTAAGTTTGAGACCGTCTTGTCAAACGGTGGAAACTCTAGCCTCAGAGCGTCGCCATGAAGGACTTCGACGCCCGGAATTGTGCGAAGCCGCTCAGCTAAGCGCCAATCTGCTTCAATAACCGAAAGTTTTTGGCATTTTCTTGCAAGCTTCCTGGTTAAGTTTCCGGTACCCCCACCAATTTCTAAAATCGTTTCAGTTGGCCGAATGTCAGCATAATTGAGAATCCTTTCAATAATCGGGTCATCTATTAAGAAGTGTTGACCCCATTTAGCCTTATGATTTTTCCTATCGACTTCACGGGGCATTGAATGCTTGAGCCGTCGCGCCCATCGTTATTTAGCAAAAAACTTATATTTAGCGTGTTCGTCTTTAAGTTCTTCTTCTATTCTTTTCGCGATTACTTTTTCAGGGTGATACAATCCTTTGATTCTATGCGAGATATCTTCGAAACTCTCGAAGGGCCTTTTTTTGCGTTCCGAGAGAATCTCCCACATCAGTTTCTTGCCCACACCTGGGAGAAGCGCTATGGTGTGCAGACGCGTTGTTATAGGCTGCGCTTCGTTGAAGAAATTCACGAACCTTGGCTCTTGCTCTTTGACTATCATTTCAAGCGCGTACGGCAACTCCACTTTCGCGCCATGTGTGAGCTCTTTGTAGCTCACTCGCCTTTTGACGTGATCAATCTCGCTCCGCTCCTCCTCCTCCTCGCCTACATAAAGGCGGTCATAAGCTTGCGGAACGAAGCCTTCAAAGGGTATGAGTTCGAGGAGTGTAAAGTTGCCCTCACCAACGACGTGCACAATTGGTCTCTTCTTATAAACTGGATGGGGATCGTCAGGGTGTCCGTGCGGTAAGTAGTCTAAAACGCGGACATATTGCTCCCTCTCTCCTCTCATCTTCCTCGCCCTCACACCTTAATAAAAGCGTGCGATAATATCGAGTATTTCGTCGAGTTCTGCCTCCGTAAGCGAGAACCGTTCTTTTGCGTAGATAGACCGTACCTCATCTTTGGAAAGCGGTATGATATCAGCAATTCGAATTGCAATCTCCGCTTTCATCTTTTCAAGGCTCTTCAGCTCGTTAACGAGTTGCCTAGATTGTGAAGCTGTGAGTTTTGCGAAAGTATTGACGTGGTCTAGCGCCCGTCTAAATTCATAAGTAAACTCTTCTTCAGAACGGGGGGTCGTTAGTTCAAAGAAAATCTCTTTAACCTCAGAAAGCGTTAGCCCCTCCTCCTCTAAAACGGTCTTTACTATCATTATATCTGTTTCTGCGCTTTCAAATGCTGTGGACGAGCTATTATCGTTTTAACAGCGTTGCCGTCAGTTACTTTTACCACATATGCGTGGCCACGTTGCTCCACTACTGTACCAGTCCTACCGTGAAATTTTGGATTGGGCATCCCCTTGTGGACGCTTGGGTCGAGGTCGATATGAACTCTCTGTCCAGATTCAAAGCTCCTTATTGCGTGACTAACAGGAGCGATACCCCGTTCACGTATGCTCTTCTTCAGTTTGTATCGCGTTTTCCTTCGCTCACCGTGTGACCTTGGCATTAGAGACCCCCTCCGACTTCTAGAACATCAAGCTCTTCAACTTTTGCATTTACGCCTAAAAGGGCTGAAAGGCTTGGGGTGGTACGTCTATCGTCACCAGATATCAGTTCCTTTACGTAGAGCCCACCCTCACACCGAATGACTATATCTTCTCCTCTCAGTTTAGCGGAATATACTTTTTTGATCCGTTTTAATTCTGCACGACGATGAGCCACCCTTTGGGGCGTGGTTTGTTCAACGTCGCCCTCAAGTTGTAGCAAGGCTTTTTGCAGCTTCTCCGGTTGGATCGGATGGTCGTATGTCACTTTAAGCCTATAAACTTTATCCGAACGCGTGTTCTTCACTTTCACAACCGTTTCATGGTCAACAAATGCGAGTTCGCAAATGGCAACTTTTTCTTGAGATGAATTGACAGTGTGTTCTAGCTGTTGCAGGTCTATATGTCTCTTACGGGGAGACCTCACCTCCAACACAAATGGCCTGCCATTTCCAAGCATGAGCGCGTCAATATCTTCTCTGCCAGCCCCGTGAAAAACGACGTCCTTTCCGAGGCTTGCGTCAAGAACGTAAGTCCCGATTAGTTCCTGAACAGATTCCTGGTATATTTTACCCGTTAGGTTGCACTTTGGACAGCCTTTTCCGCCACAATCGCGGCACGGCCATCTCGTCTGCGGGATGCCCCTCACGAACTTTTTATACCGCCCATATAGGAATAGCGGATTAACGTGGAGTTCAACATTGTCTCGTGCCAAGTCGACGATGAGAAGAATCTCTGGCTTGCTGAATTCGGCCCTTTTGCCAGTGAGAACCTCGATCCGCTTTCCTAATTCTCTGTTTAAGGCAGATTTGAGTGGTTCTGCTGCCGTTGTTTTAGATTCAGCCCAAAGGATCTCCTCATTTTCGGCCAACCTGCCAGACAGTTTGGTACCAACGAGAAAAGAGGAGAACTCGTAGTCATGGAGCTGTTCGAGGCAGCGGTCAACCCACGAATCAAGATGCCCAAACAGACCCCCGCAAACCCAGCAGCCCTCATCTGCAGCTTCCCAGTCTTGAGCGTTGACTGGGGTGTTATTCAGCATTGCCATAACGACGCGGATCGCCTGCCCGCGTTGTTTGTTCGTCAGGTTCGAGGAGCACTCTGCAAACTGTCGCCCGAGACAGTCAGCACAAATGGGTCCTTCTTGCATTATCGAAGCGACTACGTCGAACATAATCTGTCCAATTCGTTATGTATTAGCGTTATGCACTGATCTGTGTGGAGCTTAATTGGCCCGACTCGTATGGTTTGCGCTTGACCGAGCTGCGCCGTCGCCTCCTCAAAAAGACCTAGATGATCTCCCAGTATGAAAGCAACGTTGTTTGTGTGCGGATCCACGTCTCGAACGTCTTTGCCATGTTCGTGAAGGTAAAAAAGGACAGACGCGTCGTTGTAGCGCAGTGCTTCGACGAGGCCGGCGCGCTCAACATAAACTCCTTGTGTCGACCGTCGCTGTCCCATGCTTAGCTTCACTTTGAGGGCTTTCCTGATGAGGGCGCCAGCACTCCTTTCGTCAGGATTGAGGTATCTCAATTCAGCGCCATCAAAACGTATGATCTTCGGCGGATCAGGTTCCCCCAACAGTACAAGGCACACTTGGGTGTCACGGCGTATATCAAACGACGTGACAAATGCGGCGGTAACGCAGCGCGCTAATATATCAATACGGCCTGCAGAGCCAGGCATATCTTCAAGCGTAAAATCTCCTGACGTGGCGGCTTTATGCCCAACTATAATGAACTGTCGCATAGCCGCCTCTGGACTGTGTCAGCTCAGCACTTTTTCGGTAAACGCGAGGGTGCCTGAGATCTTTTTGACACGGACTTTAACTGTATCCCCCTTCTGAGCGCCAGGAACGAATAGCGAGTATTTGCCGATCTTGGCGATGCCATCGCCGCGCTTGCCCACTGCTTCGATGCGTACTTCGTAGATACTCCCCTCTTCAAGCGCACTCGCTGCGCTCTCTTTCTTCACGTAGCGTTTCCTTATAGGTCTATGGGCCCCACAAGCGTCGCATTTTAACATGACCGTTCTATCACTTTTCGTTAAATGCGTATCCGGTCTGTTGCATTCTGAGCAGATGACATACTCGGAGACATAGTCCTCGATGATGCTGGCTATCATTTCCTGCGAGAATCTGCCTTGAAAAATGACCCGCCCCCCCTCTACTTTGCCAGCCGTCGCAAGCTCTCGTAAGAGAAACTTAAGCAGGTGCTCGGGGTTTCTATTCAGCACGTCGGAGATCTCGCCGAAATTCTCAAAAACAGTCATTCGCCCTTCAATAAACACGCGGGCCACAGGTATCGAAAAACGCTCGGCGTCTACCGTTGTCTGAGGTAGGTTTTTCATTCCGCGGTCCAAGTACTTTTCATAACTATCCGTACTACTCACCTTCTCGCTGTTCGCACCATATTGAAAGAAATGAGGTCGTGGCTTAGCTTCACACCTTGACTAGCTCACGCCCTTCGTCAACGACGATTCTGCACGGCGGCGGGACTTTCATCGAAGCGCGGCGCAACGCCTCTTTGGCTTTCAAGAAGTTGAGCGGGTTTACGTAAACGGTAAATACTCTTTGGTCAGTGCGCACACGCGCGGCAGTTCCTACCGCCTTGCCGAACGCTCCCCTCATTCCATCTTGAACCCGATCAGCGCCAGCACCGGTGGCCATCTTGTTCTCTCGCAGCACATGGTGCGGGTATAACCGCAGCTTGAGTCGAAAATTCAATCTGCCCGTTGATTTCATTAGGTAACGGTTAGCAGCAATTCTGGCCGCTTCCAGAGCAATATGTCTTATTTGGCATTCTTCGTCAGCGGTGAGCGATACCGCCACTTCAAAATCGCCACTGAGGTTGCCCGTATCGTACTGTGATATCCTGCTGCCAGGGATTCCCCCCATGTAATATTTCCTCGTGTAGGCGGGCCCTGTAATCTTTCTGTACATCTTAGCTGGTTTGCGTGCCATTCTATCCTCTTTATGTCAACTGTATCTAGCATACACGTGATTCATTAAAAAGTTTTGCTGGGTTAGAGTAAGGCGTAAACTAACGGCTCTGGAAAAAAAGACCTGATTTGTCATCAATTGCTTATGCGTCACCTAAGCCAAGCGAGCAATGACTGCCGCATGTGCCTTATAAAACGGTTCAAGCTCGTGTACGCACATAATGTCCAGCAGCTCTTCAAGCTTCTTCACTTCTCTTTTATACACTGCTTTCGGCTTTGCAGTGACGTCTATGCTTCGTGCTTTGATCATAATGCAAACGTACCCGCCTGTCCTCAAGAACATTTCAGCGTTGGTAATAGCGATTTCAGCTTGTCTCGGCTGTGCAATATCTTGGTACAGGAAATCGACCAGCTCGACAATGTGTCCGTAGTCAGGCTGGAGCGCATTAGCTACTATGGGTACGACATTTTTCACGCGCTCTGACAAGCGAACAAGGTCCCGAGCGACGCGCGGCGCAAACTCTACGGCATAGACGAGTGAAACGATGTTGGCCATGTATGAAACCGTCGTACCAGACGCGGCTCCCAGGTATAGAACAACCTGGTCCGGTCTCAGCGGCACATTCTCCTCTTTTTTCAATAATGCCGCTAGCTTACTCCTTTGCGGATTCCATAGCCGATATTCTCCAAACACCTCCTCGCCAAAGAGAGCCTCACCTTTCGTGGCGAGATGCGAATTTAACATAAAAACTCCGGCAACTTTGTGGGCCTTTATCGTCATGTCTGGTCGTGTATGGCGGGCTTATTAATCTCGCTTACGCGTTTTTCCATTTGAGCTAAAAGTTCTGGATGCGCTTTTTTTGAATAAAAATCTAGGCGAGCGGCGATAGCTAGTTTTGCGGCCATTGTCCTTGCAATCTTCCCTCTTTTGCCTAAGGGACTGCCGCGGACCAACGGATGTTGAAATATGAGTCCATGCTTAGGCGGTTTTGCGCCATACTGGAGATGTTTGAACAGCGCCTTAGATGCACCCATCACTTGAATCTTGCTCGCTGGCATTCTCGCGAGTGATTCTAGGCCGCCGGCTCGAGCGATCAGTCGTGCACCGAGAAGTTCACCAGCGAGAGAACAGAGATTAGGGGCGATGTCGCGCATCTCAAGCTCAATGGCATCGGCAATTTTCTTCCTCAGTTCGCTTAGTCGCTCGATGGATTCGACAAACTCGTGCTTAAGCGTCATGTATGTGGTTGACGGGGGGGCATCAGTTTCTGTTAAGTCCCCTCGTCTAGATATTTCAAATTCGAGGACATCCCACTCCAAAAGGCGTTCCGAGAGCAAGTTTATCGACTCGTCGATATCATCAATTCCGCCGATTAGCTGCATAATTTGTGCGTCTGGGCGAGCAAACGCGGCGGTTATCTGCTCTTTAGCACGCTGTATCGCAACGGCGCGTAGCAGCGAAATGTAGTCGTGCTCCGACGTGACCAATTGGAGTTGAATCGCCATCTCCCTGAGACGACCCCTATACTGCTTGTCTAAATCGGCAAG
>JGI24133J20442_1000228_pt1 | contig 17665 bp, 14 predicted proteins | sample BarGraNGADG00311_2_FD_20442 | JGI IMG/M metagenome (IMG submission 20442)
CCAAGCGGACCGGGTCCTCCTTGCCGCCGATCCCCAACGGGTGGATTTCCAGCGACGGGCGCGCGGTGGTCAGCGACGGACAGATCTCGAGCATGTGTGCACCGAGGATCTTCTCGTCGCCGGGCACCAGGTTGTACGTGTAGTCCTCCATCAACGAGGCACCGCCCGGCAGCCCTGCGCCCATCACCTTCGCGGCGCGCACCAGCAACGCCGTCTTCCAGTCACCCTCCGCGCCGAAGCCGTAGCCCTGCGACATGAGCCGCTGGACCGCGAGACCCGGTAGCTGGCGCAGCGCGCCAAGGTCCTCGAAGTTCGTCGTGAACGCCGTCGCGCCGAGCGACGTGAGCAGCGCCAGCAGCCCGAGCTCCTGACGAGCGCCGTAGCGCAACGAGTCGTGCCGTTCGGCTCCCTTGCGCAGCTCCGGCGCGACGTCGTACAGGTCCTCGTACTCGGCGATCAGGGTGCCGATCGCAGCGTCCTCGACCGAGTCCACCGCGGCGACCAAGTCATTGACCCCCCAGGTGTTGACCGAGACCCCGAACCGCAGCTCGGCCTCGGTCTTGTCCCCCTCGGTAACCGCGACGTTGCGCATGTTGTCGCCGAACCGGGCCAGCCGAAGCTCGTGCGTCGCGGCCCAGCCGGCCGCGGCCCGCGCCCAGGTCCCGATTCGCTCGGCGACCACCGGGTTGGACGCGTGCCCAACGACCGTCTTGCGCGGCACACCCAATCGGGTTTGGATGTACCCGAACTCTCGGTCACCGTGCGCGGCCTGGTTCAGGTTCATGAAGTCCATGTCGATGGTCGCCCACGGCAGCGCGACATTGGCCTGCGTGTGCAGGTGCAGCAGCGGGACCCGCAGTGCATCCAGGCCGGCGATCCACATCTTGGCCGGGGAGAACGTGTGCATCCACGCGATCACGCCGATGCAGGCTTCCGAGGCACTGGCCTCCAGCGCGAGCCGCCGGATCGAGGCCGAGTCCTTCAGGACGGGCTTCCAGACGACGCGCACCGGGATGGCCGTCGCGTCGTCGAGCGCCCGGGCGATCGCCTGGGACTGCTCGGCGACCTGACGCAGCGTGTCCTCGCCGTAGAGGTCCTGGCTGCCGGTCAGGAACCAGATCTCGCGGCCTGCGAACGGCGTGCTCATGCGGTGCTCTCCTTCTCGCGGACGGCACCATCGCCCTGGCCGTAGACGTTCTGGTAGCGCGCATACAGCGCGTCGATGTCCTGCTGGTCGATCGCGAGGGGCTCGCCGAGCTGGCGCGCGATGTGCACGGTGCGGGCTACCTCTTCGCACATGACCGCGGCCTTGACCGCGGCGCGAGCGTCCCTGCCTACCGTGAACGGACCGTGGTTGCGCATCAGCACCGCTGGCGAGCGCGACTCGCGGAGCGTCTCGACGATGCCGCGCCCGATCGAGTCGTCCCCGATCAGCGCGAACGGCCCGATCGGGATCTCCCCGCCGAACTCGTCGGCCATCATCGTGAGCACGCACGGCACGGGCTCGCCGCGCACGGCCCACGCCGTCGCGTAGGTCGAGTGGGTATGCACGACTCCACCCACCTCGGGCAGGTGTCGGTAGACGTAGGCGTGCGCCGCGGTGTCCGACGACGGCGCACGCGTCCCGTCGACGAGAGTGCCGTCGAGGTCGCAGACCACCATCGATTCGGGGCTGAGCTCNTCGTAGGAGACGCCGGAGGGCTTGATGACGAACAGGTTGGCGCCCGGCACGCGCTCGGAGACGTTGCCCGCGGTCCAGACGACGAGCCCGTTGCGCGGCAGTTCGGCATGCAGCGCGGCGACGTTCGCACGGACGACCGCGACGGCGTCGCGCACCTCCGCTGGGAACTGGGCCAGATCGATCACGGGGTCTCCTCGGCGAGAGCGGCGGCGGGTCGGCCGACCGTCAAGACACGTCGGCGCAAGTCCTTGAGGCGGTGCATGACGTCGTTCGCGCCGCGGCCGAAGTAGTCGTGCAACAGGGTGTACTCGGCGAACAGCTCGTCGTAGATGCGCGCGTCGTCCTCGTTCGGCGTGTACGCGGCGACAGTGCGCTTGCCCATCACCTGCGCGGCCGCACGGACATCGGGATAGGCGCCGGCAGCAACCGCGGCGTGGATCGCAGCACCCAGCGCGGGACCCTGGTCCGAGCCGATCGTGGACAACGGCAATCGCGTCACGTCGGCGTAGATCTGCATGAGCAGCCGGTTCTTCAGCAGACCACCGGCAACCACGAGCTCGGTCACCGGGACGCCGGAGCGCTGGAATGCCTCGACGATCGTCCGGGTGCCGAAGGCGGTGGCCTCGAGCAAGGCGCGATACGTGTCCTGTGGGCGCGTCGCGAGGGTCTGGCCGACGATGACTCCGCTGAGCTCGTGATCGACCAGCACCGAGCGATTCCCCGAGTGCCAGTCGAGCGCGATCAGGCCGTGCTCGCCGACCTTCTGCTCCGCGGCAAGCTCGGTGAGGTACTCGTGCACGCCGAGCCCGCGCTTCTCGGCCTGCGCAACGACATCGGCCGGCACGGCAGTGTCCACGAACCAGCCGAAGATGTCGCCGACGCCGCTCTGCCCCGCCTCGTAGCCGTACAGGCCGGCGACGAGCCCGCCATCCACCACGCCGCACATCCCCGGCACCTCGGCCAGCTCGGCGCCGTTCATCACGTGACAGGTCGAGGTGCCCATGATCGCGACCATCTGACCGGGTTCGACTGCGTTGGCGGCGGGGGCAGTGGTGTGCGCGTCGACGTTGCCGACGGCGACCGCGATGCCTGCGGGCAGACCGGTCCAGCTCGCGGCCTGCGCGGTCAGCGTTCCGGCGACCTGCCCGAGCTGGCCGATCTCGTGCTCGACCTTCTCGGCGACGAAGCCCGCGAAGTCCGGGTTCAGGGCCGCGAGGAAGTCCCGGCTCGGGTACTTGCCGTCCTGGTAGATGCCCTTGTAGCCGGCCGTGCACGCGTTGCGGAGATAGCGCCCGCAGAGCTGCCAGACGATCCAGTCCGCGGCCTCTACCCAGTGCTCCATCGCGGCGTAGACCTCGGGATCCTCCTCGAGGAGCTGCAGGCCCTTCGCGAACTCCCACTCGCTCGAGATGAGTCCGCCATAGCGGATGATCCAGGCTTCATGACGCGCGTGGGCGGCCGCGTTGATCCGGTCGGCCTGTGGCTGCGCAGCGTGGTGCCGCCAGAGCTTGACGTACGCGTGCGGGCGATCCGCGAACCGGTCCACCGAGCACAGCGGAGTGCCGTCCGCGGTGGTCGGGACCATCGTGCAGGCGGTGAAGTCGGTGCCGACGCCGATCACGTCTTGTGCTTCGACGCCATGAGCGGCGCGTGCGGCGTCGAGCGCGGCGGGCACCGCGATCCTGAGGACGTCGAGGTAGTCCTGCGGGTCCTGCAGCGCCCACTCCGACGGCAGCTCGATCGGGGCTCCGGCGAGAGCCGCAGGCCCGGCCGTGAGCGCCCGGTCCATCACCGCGTGCGAGTACGGATGGACGGCCGAGCCGAGCTCCGCGCCGTCGGACACCCGGACGACGACCGCGCGACCCGACAACGTGCCGTAGTCGACTCCGACAACCAACTCCGGACGCCGCTCGGCGGGCGCGTCGGCAAGCGTCATCGGTTCCGCTCCACGTCATCGCAGTGGCGCACCCGGAGGTGCGGGAAGACCGCATCGTCGCGGTCGTTCGGTATCGATGTTAGCGCTCACATTCTGTCTGTCAACTTGGCCTCTCTCCGGCCGGGTACGTTGGGCAGCACCGCAGCTTGGGCGGCGCCACAGCACGTCAAGCAGCGCCGCCGCAACCCGGTCTCGGAGGCCTGCGCCGCGGTCCGCTTGCTCGGGTCAGCGGGCCGGCGCGGTCGAGGACCGGACGATAAGGCTCGGCGGGATCGGCGTGTGGTCCAGATCCTCACCGGCGATCGCCGACAACAGCATCGCTATCGAGCGGCGCCCCAGCGTCAGGAAGTCCTGGCGCACCGTCGTCAGCGGCGGAATGAAGTTCGCGGCGCCCGCGATGTCGTCGAAGCCGACCACCGAGACGTCCCCTGGCACCGACAACCGCGCTTCGGCGAACGCGCGCAGGAGGCCCAGGGCCAGCTGGTCGTTCGCAGCAAAGACCGCGCTCGGTACACCCTCGGCGACCAGGCGCCGTCCGACGTCGTAGCCCCGCGCCGCGCTCCAGTCGCCAAGGATCGGGTCACCCGCCGTGAGCCCCGCCGCCGCCAGCTCCGACCGCCAACCGATCGTCCGTTCGCGGGCGTCCAGCCAGTCCTGCGGCCCGGCGAGATGAACGACCTCGCGGTGACCGAGCTCGATCAGGTGGCGCGTGGCGAGTCGCGCACCGAGGACCTGATCCACACTGATCGGATGGAACTCCTGCCCGGCGGGCGTGCCGGCGGCGATCGTGACGACCGGCACCTGCTCCGCGAATGGCCGAAGCGCGTCACTGACCGAGGCCAGCGGCGCGATGACGATGACGCCTTCGACGGCCTGCGAGAGGAAGTGCTCGAGCACGCGGGAGACACCTTCGGCCTGGGCCGGCGGCAGCGTAGCGAAGCTCACGTAGTACCCGGCTTCACGCGCTGCGCTCTCGACGGCGATGAAGGTCGACGTCGGACCGAACTCCGGCTCTGACAGCGCGACGACGCCAATGGTTCCGGAGCGGCGCGTCGCGAGCGCGCGCGCGGTGGTGTTTCGCCGGTACCCGAGCTCGACGATCGCCGCGAGCACGCGTTCGCGAGTTGCCTCGCGCACGCTCGGGTGCCCGTTGAGCACCCGCGAGACCGTCTGGTGCGAGACCCCCGCGACCTGCGCCACGTCACTCATCGCGGGTGGACGGTGCATCGTGGGCTCCGTTCGCACGTCGCGCCTAGCCCTTGGGCTGGGCGGAGAGCTCGGCGCCCATCTCGACCGACCGGTCGCGGCAGGCCTCGGCGGCGGCGATCACCGCGGCGCGCACGCCGCGCTGATCGAGCTCCCGCACCGCCGCAACCGTCGTCCCGCCGGGCGACGACACTCGTTCGCGGAGGACCGCTGGGCGCTCACCGGTCTGCGCCACGAGGGCAGCAGCGCCCTGAACGGTCGCGACAGCAAGTTGCGTCGCAAGCGTCCGGGTCAGCCCGAGCAGCACACCGGCCTCGGCCATCGCCTCGATCAGGTAGAAGGCGTACGCGGGACCGGAGCCGGAGATCGCGGTGACCGCGTCCAGGGCCTTCTCCGGCACCCGCACCACGAGTCCGGTCGCGGCCAGGATCCGTTCGATGAGCGCCAGCTCGGCCGGGGCCGCGTGCGTCCCTGCGGCGATCGCGGTCGCGCCTTGGCCGATCACCGCCGGTGTGTTCGGCATCACCCGCACGACCGGCGTGCCGGCGGGCAAACGCTGTTCGTAGAAGGACGCCGGCAGCCCCGCCGCTACCGTGGCGACGACCGCGCCGTCGGACAGCAGCGGCGCGATCTCGTCGAGGACCGAACCCACGTCCTTCGGCTTGACGGCCACCACGACGACGTCGGCGTGAGCCACGATCTCGCTCGCGGTGCCGACCACACGCACGCCGTGCGTCGCGGCAAGCTCGGCCGCCCGTGTCGCGGCCGGCTCGGCGACCTCGACCTCGTCGGGTGCCCATCCCGCGGCGAGCACCGAAGCGAGCACCGTCTCGCCCATCACTCCGCCGCCGAGCACGGCGACGCGCGTGCGTCGGCCCGTTCCGTGGTCTGCCATCTCGCCCTCTTCCGCGATGCCACCGGCGCGCACGTCGGCGTGCCGACTCTCAAGTTCGGAGCCTAGCGACCCGACCGAGTCAGCGGTTCCACCGGCGCCGCCTCGCGGCGACGGGCGCCGTCGGCGCCTGAGCGCGTCCGGCCCGAGCGACGGCGGACACAATGCCCGAGCGTCAGACCGTCCGGCGCCGCAGCGTCAGGGACCCGAGAACGATCGCGCCGACGATGAAGGCGACGAGCACCACCACCTCCGACCAGATCTGGCCCGGGTCGCCGCCCATCGACAGGTCCTTCATCGCTTGCACCCCGTAGGTGAGCGGCATGACCCGCGAGATCGCCTCGAGAGCGGCCGGCATCTGCTCGCGCGGCATGATCAGCCCGCACACGATCAGCTGCGGGAAGATGATCGCCGGCATGAACTGCACGGCCTGGAACTCGGTGCTCGCAAAGGCTGAGGCGACGAGCCCCAGCGAGGTCCCGACCAACGCCACCAGCGCGGCGACCATGATGATCGCCCACAGCGGCCCCGGCATGTCCATGCCGAGGACGCCGACGGAGAAGGCGGTCACGACGACCGCCTGGACGGTGGCGACCAGCCCGAAGGCCAGGCCGTAGCCCAGGACGAAGTCGACCTTGCCGAGCGGACTCGCCATCAGCCGCTCGAGCGTCCCGGACTTCCGTTCGCGCAGGGTGGCGACACTCGTCACGAGGAACATCACGATCAGCGGGAAGACCCCCAGCAACAGGGGTCCGAACTGGTCGAGGACGCGGGTGCCGTCGAACATCCACGCGATGAGCCAGAGCAGCAAGCACGGAAGCCCCATCAGGAGCACGAGGGTGCGCGGGTCGTGCCGTAGCTGGCGCAGCACTCGCGCGCTGGTCGCCAGGGTGCGGTGCACGTTCATCGGGCCACCTCCGTCCGCTCCACCAGGGTCAGGAAGGCTTCGTCGGCGTCGGCGGCGCCGGTGCGCTCGAGCAGCTCCGCGAGCGTCACATCGGCCAGCACGTCCCCGTTGCGCAGCAGCACCAGCCGGTCGCAGCGGGTCGCCTCGTCCATCACGTGGCTGGAGACGAGGAGCGTCCGGCCGTCGGTGGCGAGCCTNCCGAAGAGCGCCCACAGGTCGCGACGGAGCACCGGGTCCAGGCCGACCGTTGGCTCGTCGAGCACGAGCACCTCGGGGTCGCCCACCAGGGCCACGGCTAGCGAGACCCGGGAGGTCTCCCCGCCGGAGAGGCGCGAGACGCGCGTCTTCGCGTACCGGGTGAGGTCGACGGCCTCGATGGCGCGGGCCACGGAGTCGCCGTCGGTCCCGATCACCGAGGCGAAGTAGCTGAGGTTCTCTTCGACCGTGAGGTCCGAGTACACGCTCGGGTCCTGGGTGACGTAGCCGACCCGGCGCCGCAGGTCCGGGTGGCCGGCGGGTGTGCCGAGGACCGTGATGGTGCCGCTCTCGACGATCTGCACCCCGACGATGGCGCGCATCAGGGTGGACTTCCCGCTCCCGCTCGGGCCCAGCAGGCCGACCAGCCGACCGCTCGGCACGTCCAGGTCGAGCCCGTGCAGGACCTCGTTCTTCCCGCGGCGGACGACAAGTCCGCGCGCGACGATCGCGCTCGAGTGCTCGTCGGTGTGGCGCCCCTCCGATAAATTCCCCATGTGAGGAATTATGCTCCCCTGGCTCGGGTCCCGCAAGGGTCTCGGTGCCACGCCTCAGCCCTCCGGGGGGTCCAGATAGCGCTGGATCGTCGGTCCGACCCACCCGACTATCTCCTCGACGTCGGCCGAGGCGAGCGGCTCGGCCTCGAGCATCAAGCGCACCCCCGCGAGCCCGAACATCTGGCTCGCTGCAAGAGCGGCGCGCATTCCTTGATCCCGCCCCCCGGCGGCGGCGACGACACGGCCTAAGATCTCCTGGAGCAGGAACTCCCGGAAGCGCGCCAGCTCGGCGGGCTGGGTCGCGAAGGAACCGACCAGCGCCCGCAGCCGCTGTCGGCCCTCCGGGTTGTCCCAGACCGTGAAGAACGCTCGGACCAGGTGTTCCCCGCGCTGTTCCTGCGGAACCCGCAAGACGGCGCTGACCAGGCGCTCGGGTTGCGCGGGGATCCCGCTCGCGGCGGCGAACAGGTCGGACTTCGCACCGAAGTAGTGCCTGACCAGGCCAGGGTCGACGCCGGCCCGCCGTGCGATCGCGCGCACGCTCGCCGCAAGGTAGCCACGCTCAGCGAACTCCGCGCGCGCTGCCGCCAGGATCCGCTCCCGGGTGCCCGAGCCCGCGGCGCGACGTCCGCGACTCGGCGGTTTCTCGATCCCGCTGCTGCTCACGGCGACCGCCCGCTGCCCACATTGCCCGAGTATCGCTCAGAGGGGGTAGACGAGGAAGAAGTCCTTCATCACGCCCGCCGGTCCCTTTGCGACGAANANGGCTGTCCCGTTGAACCAGACCACCGTCTCGGTCTTGTCCTTGTTCTGCACGCGGTAGTACCTGCCGACTTCCTTGCCCCCCACCGCGACCGGTCCGTACTCGGGAGCCACGGTCGGCGCCGTGNTGGCCGAGGCGCTGGCGCCCGCGGTCGCGCTGGGTGCCGCCGCCGGCGCGGTCGGCGCCGGGGTGGCCGACGCCACCACTGCCGGCTTGAGATAGAACCCGACCGCGGACTTTGCGCTGCTCGCATCGGGATACTGCTCGGCGTAGACGCTGATCGGGGCGGCGCTCGAGCCGTCGGAGTAGCCGAGCCGCCAGGACTCGATCGCCCCGCTCGTCGCCTTGGTGTCTCGTACCGCCGAGACGAGCGCGTACGACAGCACCTTGGTCGGCTGCGCGCGGAGGAAAGCCGTCGCACCCGCCGGGAGCGGCGAGGGCGCGATCGTCGGAGCGGGCTGCGCAAGGGTCACCGTGCTCGCTGCAGGCGTCGGTGCGGTTTCGCGGTTCGCGAGCGAGACGGCGATCGCCACTCCCGCTCCGGCCAGCACCACGGCAACCCCGATCAGCGCCCACGGCAGCGGGCGCTTCCACCAGGGCTTGCGCGGCGGCGCGGGCGGTGTCGCGGGCGGTCCGTCCCCGGTACCGCCCGGCTCGGCCGAGATCGGGTCGAACCGGGCGGTGTCCGGCTTGCCCGACGGCGTCACCACGGGTTGGTACGGCGCCTCCGGCTCCGGGAGGTTCCACTGGAAACCCTCGAGCGGGTTGCCGCCGCGACTCGGATCGACGTTCGGGCCACCGGTTGGCTCAGTCATCAGCACATCTCCTCGCCGCAGGGCGTCGTCATCGGTCATTCGCCGCGTGAGCCCGCCACAACCGAAGCCTAGAGCGACGAGCGGCGCGCGCCCCCGGATTACCCGCGGCCCGTTCCTCTCAGCTGGACAGATCGCGGCGCCGAAACCCGATGACGCCGACCGCGAACAGCCCGATCGCAATGGCTGTCAGGACGGCGAAGGGCACCCCGGCGAACGGCTCGGACGGTCGATGGGGTCGCGGTGCGCGGCGCGGCGCGGCACGGTGCCCGAGCGGCGCGGCCGTGGCTGTCGGTGGCACCGGCTAGCGTTCGGCCCGTGGCAATAAGCACCGGGAAGATCGCACGAGCGGCCCGGCCGGCTTACCAGTGCGCCGAGTGCGGCTGGGGAACGACCAAGTGGGTCGGACGCTGCGGCGAGTGCCAGGCCTGGGGGACCCTGGCCGACGCCGGGGCGCCGACGACCGGCCCCCGCACCTCGGCCGCCGCCTCACTGCGCCGCCCGGCCCAGCCGATCGGCGAGATCGACATCGAGACCGCCCGGGCGCAACCCACCGGCGTCCCTGAGTTCGACCGGGTGCTCGGCGGCGGGCTCGTCCCCGGCGCCGTCGTGCTGATCGCGGGCGAGCCAGGCGCGGGGAAGTCCACGCTGCTGCTCGACGTCGCAGCGCGGGCAGCGCAGCGCGGAAAGACCGTGCTCTACGTCACCGGCGAGGAGTCCGCCGGCCAGGTCCGGCTGCGGGCCGAGCGCATCGGCGCCCTCGCACCGCGCTTGCTCCTCGCAGCGGAGACGGACCTGTCAGCGGTTCTCGCCCAGGTCGAGCGCGCGGCGCCCGCGCTTCTCGTCCTGGACTCGGTCCAGACCATCGCCTCGGCCGAGGTCGACGGCACGGCCGGCGGNGTCAGCCAGATCCGCGAGGTGGCCGCCGCGCTCATCGCCGTGTCGAANGAACGGTCCATGTCGACCCTGCTGGTGGGTCACGTCACCAAGGACGGCAGTCTCGCCGGGCCGCGAGTGCTCGAGCACCTGGTCGACGTCGTGTGCCAGTTCGAGGGCGAACGGCACACCCGGCTCCGGCTGTTGCGCGCGGTCAAGAACCGCTACGGCCCGACGGACGAGGTCGGTTGCTTCGACCTGACCGAGACAGGCATCGCCGGTCTGACGGACCCGAGTGGTCTCTTCCTCTCGCACGAGAGCACCAAGGTGCCCGGCACCTGCGTGACCGTGACGCTCGAGGGTCGCCGGCCGTTGGCGACGGAGATCCAGGCGCTCGTGGCCGGCTCACCCCTCACGAATCCTCGGCGGACGACGAGCGGTGTCGACTCGAGTCGGCTCGCCATGGTCCTCGCAGTGCTACAGCGCCGGCTCTCGGCGCGCCTTGCCGACCAAGACGTCTACGTCTCGACGATTGGCGGCGCACGGGCAGCAGAACCCGCGGCCGATCTCGCCGTCGCGCTCGCCGTCGTGAGCTCGCGGGAGAACGTCGCGCTGCGCCCCCGGCTCGTCGCGCTCGGCGAGGTGGGCCTCGCCGGTGAGATCCGACCGGTGTCCGGGATCGCCCGGCGGCTCTCGGAAGCGGCCCGACTCGGCTTCACGACGGCCGTCATCCCGCGCCATCCGAACGATCCCGCTACGGCGCCCGCGGGGATGCAGCTTCTCGAGGTCGGCGATCTCGCCGAGGCGGTTACCGCAAGCCGCGATGCGCGGATCCCCACAGCGTGAACCGGTGCCGCATAGGATTTGCCCATGGCCACCACGGAACACAGCGCGGACGACCTGCTCCGCGCGACCCTCGCCGCGGTCGCGCCCGGAACGGACCTGCGCGACGGCCTCGAGCGGATTCTGCGCGGCCGCACCGGCGCGCTCATCGTGCTGGGCTACGACAAGACCGTCGAGTCGATCTGCTCGGGCGGATTCACCCTCGACGTCGAGTTCTCCGCGACCCGCCTCCGTGAGTTGTGCAAGATGGACGGGGCCGTCGTCGTCGACCACGACCTCAAGCACATCGCCCGCGCGGCCGTGCAGCTCCTCCCCGACCCGACCATCGAGACCACCGAGTCGGGCACCAGGCACCGGACCGCCGAGCGCGTCGCCAAGCAGACCGGCTACCCCGTCATCTCGGTGAGCCAGTCGATGCGGATCGTCGCGCTGTATGTCGGCGACGTCCGGTGCGTGCTCGAGGACACCGACGCGATCCTCTCGAAGGCCAACCAGGCGCTCGCAACGCTCGAGCGGTACAAGGCACGCCTCGACGAGGTCGGCGGCACTCTCTCGGCGCTCGAGATCGAGGACCTTGTGACCGTGCGGGACGTGTCGGCGGTGGTCCAGCGCCTCGAGATGGTCCGTCGCATCTCGGACGAGATCCTGGGGTACGGCGTCGAGCTCGGCACCGAAGGGCGCCTGCTGGCGCTCCAGCTCGGTGAGCTGATCGGTGGCCTCGGTACGGACCGCGAGCAGGTCATCCGTGACTACGTGGACCTCTCCCGCAAGGGCCGATCCCTGCCGGACGTTCAGGCCAGCCTGGCCGCGCTGGACGGCTCGGAGCTGCTCGACCTCGGGCACATCGCCCAGGTGCTCGGCCTGGCCGGTCCGACCGAGACCCTCGACGGGGCGGTCGGACCGCGCGGCTACCGCCTGCTCTCGAAGGTGCCCCGCATCCCGGGCGCGATCGTCGATCGTCTGGTGACCCACTTCGGCGGCTTGCAGAAGTTGCTCGCGGCCGGGATCGAAGACCTGATGGCCGTGGACGGCGTAGGCGAACAGCGCGCGAGGGCGGTCCGCGAGGGCCTGTCCCGGCTCGCGGAGTCCAGCATCCTCGAGCGGTACGTGTGACCGACGCTCAGTTGGCGCGGTACGTGTGACCGACGCTCAGTTGAGCGTGAAGGCCACAGCCTCGTTCTTGGCTCCGAGCAGGGACGCCGCCGCCTTGTAGGTGCCGCTGCGCGGTGTCGCAAGCCCCGCAGGGCACCCCTCTGCGGAGCGGGTGCGGTTCCAGGCGATCGTCGCGTCGCTCTTCTGCCCCGCTCCGAGCAGCAGCAACGGGGTCTTGGCGGGGGCCGTCGCGGGGCAGTCGGCACTGGACCAGACGCGATCCGTACCCGAGGTGATGACCAGCTGGCGGCTCGCGTCGCCCATGGTCAGGGTGCACGCGGTTTTGCTCGTGTTGGTGGCGGTGAGCGTGAACGACGGCGTCTGGCTCGCGGCGTAGGTCTGGGCCGAAGCGCTCAGCGTGACATGCAGCGAGGCGCCGGTGCAGGCGCTGTTCCCGGCAGGCGAGGTAACGGTCGGCGAGGTTTTCGGTGCGCTCAAGGACCCGGCCGGGGATGCCGGTGTGGCGCCTTGGGTGAACAATGCCCAGACCAGCGCGACCAGACCGATCACTATGGCGATCACGATCAGGCGCCGGATCCAGTACACCCGCGCACCCTCAGGACCCACCGGGTGCATGACGTAACTCATGCGTCCTCCGATCCCTCGCCACAGTGGCTTGCCGGCGCAGGTCCACGCTACGTCGGGACGGGAAGCGTGCGGAGGCGGCGCGCCGGGGACGCCCGGGGTGCGGTCCGCCGGACTGGGTGTCGTCAAGTGAACTGGCCCCACCGGTCGTCTTGGGTTCTAGGGTGAATTCAACTGGTCGTCGCAACGTTGGGGTCTGATTGTGACAGGTGCTGGGCGTAGATCTCGGCGCGTGTCTTCCAGCCGTGGCGCTTGCGGGGCCGGTTGTTCAGCCGGTTCTCGACTTCACCCAGGTCCAGCGCGCTGTGGACGGACAGATCGGTGCTCTTGGGGAAGTACCGGCGCAGCAGACCGTTCGTGTTCTCATTGCTCCCGCGCTGCCACGCTGGCGTGGGCGGCCATCTCCGAGCCTTGGTCCCAGGTCAACGACAGACGCATCGGCTCGGGCAGACCCCCGAACCTGGCAACGACGCCAGGGCACACCTTCGCGGCGGTGTGGTCGGTGGCCAGGGCCGCGAACTGGACGTAACGGCTGGCGGGTTCGACCTGGGTGGCGATCGCGGTGGCGTTGAACGCACCGGTGATCAGGTCACCCTCCCAGTGCCCGGGAACGACACGGCTCTCGACCTCCATGGGACGGGCGTCGATCAGCCGGCCCGGGTCGACCAGCCGCGTCGAGCGCCCGTCCGCCCGGCGCCGGGGCCGGGGCAGCGTGCGCCCGGTGCGCAGCTTCTTGGTCAGGTCACGGCGAAGCACCCCGCGCTGGGGCAGGTCCAAGCCCTGGTAGATCGTCTCGGGACTCACGACGCACTCGGCGTAGTGGGTCCGCAGGTAGCCGGCGATCTGCTCGGGGCTCCACCCCAGCTCAAGGCGGGCCTGGACGACGTCGCACAACCACCCATCCGCAGCGTCTGGATGCGTTCACGCTCGAACAACGACAGATACCGCTCCGACGGCGCGGCACCCTGGCCGCTGTCGTGACCGATGCCGCCGTGCTCCCGGCGTCGGCGACTACCCGGCGCGCGGTGCGCGCGTTCGGCTTCGGCGAGCGCACCGTGGTCCTCGACACGAACGTGCGCCGCGTTCTCACCCGGGTCCTCGTCGGTCAAGCAGTCCCGACCCCGCATCTCACCGCTGCCGACCGGGACAGCGCCGCCGCCTTCCTGCCGAGCGACGCCGCAGAGGCAGCCGTCTGGAACGTCGGGTTGATGGAGCTCGGAGCGCTCGTCTGCACCGTGCGAACGCCGGACTGCGAGGCGTGCCCGCCAGCGGCCCGGTGTGCCTGGTTGCGGGCCGGCAAGCCCGCGGACGTCGGCCTTCGACCGCGCGACCAGCCCTGGGCCGGCACCGACCGGCAGGCCCGCGGGCGGATCATGGCGGCGCACCCGGGAGTCGGCCGAGCCCGTTCCCCTCGCGGTGCTCGGGTGCGCCGTCGACGGCGGCGCACCCGGCGACGAGGCCTTCGGCTTGCCCGGGTCGATTGACCGGGGCACCCGCGCGCCAAGTGCCGGCTGACCTCGGCCTTCCTGCCGACGTGGTGGCCTTGACAGTTCCGAAGCTCGGTTCTAGTCTTGAGCAATCGATTACACGCGCCAAGGGCCGGCTATCGGCAGGTGGGGATCTCAGGGTCGGCAGCTCGGTCAGGTCGCGGGAGGAGCACTGGTCTCGGTCGGCCTCGTGGCGGGTCGGAATGTTCGGACCAGGGCGCCGGTGACGAGCAGGGGCGGCCATCGCCGGCCCTGCTGCAGGTGCGTGCGCCAGGTGGTGAAGCCTTCTGGTAGGGACCGCTGAGAGGACGACAGTGACGTCAGCCGATTCAACTCAGACCACCCGGACGCGGCCGGCCTACCAGGACCTGCCGAGGTACCGCGACACGGAGGAACGCCATTCCTGGCACGTCTTCGGTGCCGATGACCAGCTTGGCACCATGAGTCTGCTGACTCCCGAGCGCGCGCTCCGCGCGGCCGGCAACGTCCAGACCGGCGAGAGTTTCGCGCTGAGCTGGCGGATGGAGTTGCCGGATCCGCCCTTCTTCGGCAGGCAGACGATGCGGCACACGCTCTACGACATCAGCGACACCCACCAGGGCAGCGACGACGTGTACGACAACTTCTACAGTCAGTCGTCGTCGCAGTGGGACGCGCTCAACCACATCGGAACGCCGGACACCGGCACGTTCTACAACGGGTACTCCAGTGAGGCGGTTCACCTCTCCGCCGAGAAGCCGCTCGGTATTGCCAATGTCGGCCGCCGGGGTGTCACCGGGCGCTACCTGCTGCTCGACGTCGCCCGGTATCGCAGCGCGATCGGACGACCGGTCGACCACGAGACACGCGACGCGTTCACGCCCGAGGACCTCGACGGCGCGCTCGAGATGCAGGGCGTCGAGATCGAGGAAGGCGACATCCTGCTCATCAACTCCGGCTGGATCACCTGGTACGAGGGCCTCAGTCACCGGGAGCGGATCGACGTCTCCAAGCTGTCGGTGCAGTTCCAGTTCGAGATGCCCGGTCTCGAGGTGTCCCGGCGGTCCGCCGCATGGTTGTGGGACAAGGGCGTGGCCGCCGTCGCCTCCGATCTGCCGGGGCTGGAGTCGGGTCCGTTCAGGTTCGACCTCGACTGGGACGGCTTCCTGCACTACCGAATCATCCCGCTGCTCGGGATCACCATCGGCGAGTTCTTCGCCCTGGAAGCCCTGGCGAGCGCCTGCGCCGCAGACCGTCGTTACAGCGGCCTCTTCGTGGCAGCGCCCTTCAACAAGCACGGCGGTTCCGGCTCACCCGCGAACGCGGTGGCCATCCGCTGAGTCGAGACGAAGCCGAAAGGAGTTCCGGATCGCCTGGGGTGGGTCTCCTTTGTTGGTAAGGCCCCGGGCGGCTCCAAACGTCGTCGCCTCGAACTGGAGCGATCGAGCGCGAGGACGACGACGGAGCCAGGACGGTCTCAGTCGGGCCTGACGGTGTGGTCTCGGCCGACTCGTCGGCTGTGCGCCAGAGCTGCGCCGTCAGCGTCACCCGGCAGTCACACCGGAGTCCGGCTGCCAGTCTTCACGGAGCTGCCGCGGACCACGAGTTCGGGCTCGAAGATGATCTCCCGAGGTGGCGCATCCCGGTTCCTGATTCGATCGACCAGCAGCTGCGCGGCAGCGGCCCCGATCTCGTATGTCGCCTGGCGCACCGTGGTGATCGACGGCTGCGAGAAGTCGGCCCACGCCAGGTCGTCGAAGCCCACGATGCTGAGCTCGTCGGGAATCTGGACACCGGCCTCCATGCACGCACCGAAGGCGCCCACCAGCATGCGGTTGTTCGCCACGAAGAGCGCGTCCGGCGGCTCTGGGAGCTCGAGCATCCTCTTGGCCGCCCGGTAACCCCCGTCCTCGCGGAAGTTGGCGTACTCGAAGAGTTCGGGATCGTCCGGCAACGAGGCGGCCGCAACCGCATCGCGGTACCCGCCCAGCCGTTCCTCCGCTGTGCTGACCGAGCGCGGACCCGTGATACAGCCGACCCGCCGGGCACCGGAGTCGAGCAGGTGGCGGGTGGCGTTCCGCGCCCCGGCCCGCGAGTTGGAATGGACCGAGTCGGTCTGGAGAGCGAGTCTCCGGTCCAGTGCAACGATCGCGATGTCCTGCCGGAGCAACGGGCCGATGTCGGTGAGATCCGAAGCGGGGCTGATGATCACCCCGGCGACCGACTGCGACGCGAGCACGTTGACGTACTCGGTCTCCTTCTCGATGTCCTCGTCGGCATTGCAGAGGATCACGGAGTACCCGTGCCGACGAGCGGTGTCCTCGGCACCGCGGCAGACCGAAGTGAAGAACGGGTTCTCAACGTCCGCGAACACCAGGGCGAGGACCGACGTCGTCTGGACGCGCAGCCCGCGCGCGATGAGGTTCGGCCGGTAGCCGAGGTCGTCAACCGCCTTGCGGACCCGGCGGGCGAGCACGTCGTCGACACCGGCGCTCTGGTTGATGACTCGCGACACCGTCGCGGTCGACACCCCGGCAGCCGCCGCGACCTCACGCATCGTCACCAAGAGATCCCTCCACTTCTCCGGTGCGCGCCGACTGCTCGGCGCCCGCAGCAAGAGCGCGCGGCTTGCACGGGTCGAACGGCCCGCAGCTGACCCGCGGACTGCGACCCCTGGCAGTCAAGCCGAAACGTCGTCGTCGTCGTAAGTCCGAACACATTCAACCCCACAACGGGAGCGGCCACCCGCTTCCCGGGCCGATGGTCGACCGTTCGTCGTCGCGGCGTTCGGCCAGCCGTCACGACCACACCCGGCGTCGTGCTCTCGCGCCGACGCCCGGCCACCACATCGGGCCGATCGAGCCAGCCCGCGCCGAGCCCGGTCAGAGAGCCGGGTCCAACTGGACCTTGAGCCCCTGGCGGTTGCGGACGAGCTGCACGGCGTCAGCGAACTGCTCCAGCGGCAGCGTGTGAGTGATCATCGTCTCGGCGTCGATGGCACCCGAGGCCATCAGGCGCATCGCGGGTTCGAACGTGTTCAGCACGGCCATCGAGCCGATGACGCTGATCTCGTCGTTGTATACCTGGAACGGCGACAAGGCGAGCCGCACGTCGGGCGGAGCGACACCGAACACCAACATCGTGCCACCGCGCCCGAGCGAGCTCAGCGCCGTCTGCGCGCCCACCGCCACACCGGTGGCCTCGATCGCGTACTCGAAACCGAGACGACGACTACCCATCAGCTCGTCCAGGGACTCCACCGCAGCCTCGGCGCCCATCCGGACGGCCAGCTCGCGCCGAGCAGGATTCGGCTCGACGACGCTGACCTGCGCAGCGCCGCTCCGCCGTGCGGCCTGGATCAGGAGCAGCCCGAGGGTACCGGCGCCGACGACTAGAAGCTCCGAGCCGGGCACCATCGCGAGCCGGCGCAGGCCGTGCACCACGCACGCCAATGGCTCGATCAGCGCCGCCGCTCCCCAGCTCAGCGAGTCGGGAATCGCATATGCGTTGCCGGCAGGAACCGCGACGAGCTCGGCGAACGCACCGTCCACCGTGTCGCCCGTCGCACCCCAGTCCTCGCACAGATTGCCACGCTGGCGCTGACAGTAGGTGCAGTGGCCGCAGAACAGGCTCGGATCCACGGCGACCCGCTCGCCGATCGACAGACCGGTGACACCGGCGCCGAGGGCGACGACCTCACCGGCGAACTCATGACCGGGCACGAGCGGGTACGGCGCCGGGGGAAACTCCCCATCGATGATGTGGAGGTCGGTACCGCAGATCCCGACCGCTCG
>JGI24133J20442_1000230_pt1 | contig 17617 bp, 15 predicted proteins | sample BarGraNGADG00311_2_FD_20442 | JGI IMG/M metagenome (IMG submission 20442)
CAGATCGCCCAGCGGATCCGGAACCGGCTCGAGGAAGGCCTGGGGCACGCCCACCGGCAAGGCCACGCCCAACGCATCACGCAACCGTCCCGCGTCCTCGATGGCGGCCCAGCGCTCTTCGCCGCCGATGCGCACCCGGATCAGCCGCCGGTCGCTCTCGAGGTCGACCAGCCAGGCTGACACGTCCTTGGCGGTCGACCCCTCGACACAGCGCTCAAGGATGGCCTGATGTGGTTGAGCACCCAGCACCCGCAACAGATCTGCCACATCTTCCATGCCGCGGCAACGCCGTCCCTCGGCCAGGCGCTGCAGCTCGGACNCGGTTCGTGCCAATGCTTCGGGGTCGAGCAGGTCGCGCAGGGCAGCGCCCTCACCACGGCCAAGCAGCTCGGCCAGCAGCGTGGGGTCGAGTGACAACGCGGCGGCACGCCGCTCGGCCAGGGGCGAGTCACCCTCGTAGAGGAACTGCGCGACGTAACCGAACATCAGGCTGCGGGCGAACGGTGAGGGCATCGGGGTCTCGACCTCGACGAGGCGCACCTTGCGAGACCCGATGTCGCGCATCAACGCGGTCAGACCCGGCACGTCGAACACGTCCTGGACGCACTCGCGCACCGTTTCCAGGATGATCGGGAACGACGCGTACTGAGCTGCCACGGCGAGCAGCTGGGCCGACCGCTGACGTTGCTGCCACAGGGCCTGACGGCGATCGGGTCGGCGGCGGGGCAACAACAGCGCACGGGCCGCGCACTCGCGGAAACGCGCTGCAAACAAAGCAGATCCGCCGATCTCGGTAGTGACGAGATCGTCCACGTCATCCGCGTCGAGCGCGATCAGGGACATCAGCTCGAGTCCGATGCCAGTCGATCTGGTGCCGATCGACGAGGTGCCGGTCGGCCCGCTGGTCGGCCCGCTGGTCGACCCGCTGCCGGTCGACCCGGCGTCGTCGAACTCGGTGTCCGGCAGCCGGAACACGATGCCGTCATCGCCATGCATGGCCTGTACGTCGACGCCGAACCGCTCGCGCATCCTGGCCGCGACGCACAACGCCCATGGCGCGTGCACCTGTGCGCCGAAGGGGGAGTGAACCGCCACGCGCCAGTCGCCGAGCTCGTCCCGGAACCGCTCGACCACGATGTTGCGGTCATCGGGGACATGCCCGGTGGCCTCGCGCTGTTCGTCGATGTAGGTGAGCAGGTTGTCCGTCGCCCAGGCGTCCAGACCGGTCGCGGCCACCCGGGCACGCGCCTTGTCGGGACCGAGTTTGCCGATCTCGCGGACGAACTCGCCCACGGCACGGCCCAGCTCGACCGGCCGGCCCAGGGAGTCGCCCTTCCAGAACGGCAGCTTGCCGGGCTGACCGGGTGCCGGAGTGACGAGGACCTTGTCGTGGGTGATGTCCTCGATCCGCCATGTCGAGGTGCCGAGGGTGAACACGTCGCCGATACGCGACTCGTAGACCATTTCCTCGTCGAGCTCGCCGACGCGGCGCCCCGTGCCCTCGCCTGAGGCGAGGAACACGGCATACAGGCCTCTGTCCGGGATGGTGCCCCCGCTCGTGACGGCGAGCCTCTGCGCACCCGGCCGTCCGCTGAGCGTGCTCGTGACCCGATCCCATACGAGCCGCGGTCTCAGCTCGGCGAACTCGTCGCTCGGGTAGCGGCCGGACAGCATGTCGAGCACCGAGTCCAGGATCGACCGGGGGAGTGCGGCGAAGGGAGCGGCCTTGCGCACCAGCGCTTCCAGGTCATCAACCGCCCAGTCGTCCATCGCGCACATGGCGACGACGTGCTGGGCCAGGACGTCGACCGGGTTGGCGGGCACGCGCAGCGACTCGATGGCACCGGCGCGCATCCGGTCGACCACCACAGCGGTCTGGACGAGGTCGCCGCGGAACTTGGGGAAGAGCACTCCGCGGGACACCGCGCCCACCTGGTGACCCGCTCGCCCGACCCGTTGCAGCCCGCTGGCCACGCTCGGCGGCGACTCCACCTGGATGACGAGATCGATGGCGCCCATGTCGATGCCGAGCTCGAGCGAGCTGGTGGCGACCACTGCGGGGAGACGACCGGCCTTGAGATCCTCCTCGATCAGGGCCCGCTGCTCCTTGCTGACCGAGCCGTGGTGAGCGCGGGCGAGAACCGCGGGCGCGCCTCTGGACGTGCCCGCCTGAGCCATCATTTCAGCGGGCGTCCGGGCAGCGACGGTGCGTCGAGTGTGCGCCGTGACTGCGACCATCGAGTCGGGATCACCATCAGTGGCAAGGGATTCGAGCTCGAGACGCTCCTCCCAGATCTCATTGAGCCGAGCGGTCAGGCGCTCTGCGAGACGGCGGGAGTTGGCGAACACCAGGGTCGAGCGATGCTGCGCGATCAGGTCGACGATGCGCTCCTCGACGTGTGGCCAGATCGAGGCCCGACGCTCCGGGCCGGCAGCAGCGCCGACGTCCGCGGTCACCTCGCCCAGGGAGGACATGTCGGGGATGGGGACCACCACCTGGAGGTCCCACTCCTTGGTCGACGGCGGCTGGACGACGGTCACCGGCCGACCCCCGGCCAGGAAGCGCGAGACGGCCTCGACCGGCCGCACGGTCGCCGAGAGCCCCACTCGCTGAGCAGGCTTGTCCAGCAAGGCATCCAGCCGTTCGAGACTGACTGCCAGGTGCGCGCCGCGCTTGGTGCCGGCGATGGCGTGGATCTCGTCCAGGATGACGGTCTCGACGCCGATGAGAGCCTCACGTGCCTTCGAGGTCAGGATGAGGAAGAGCGACTCGGGGGTGGTGATGAGAACGTCGGCGGGTCGGCGGGCGAACAGCCTGCGGTCGGCCGCGGAGGTGTCTCCGGACCGGATCGCGACACTGACCTCGGGCTTGGCAAGTCCGAGCCGGGTGGCGGCGTGGCCGATGCCGACCAGGGGCGAGCGCAGGTTGCGTTCGACATCCACGGCAAGAGCCTTCATCGGCGAGATGTAGAGGACTCGGCACCGGCGCAGCGGCTCGGCCGGCGGGGGAGTCGACGCCAGGCGGTCCAGCGCCCAGAGGAACGCCGAGAGGGTCTTGCCGGAGCCGGTGGGGGCCACGACGAGGGTGTGGTCGCCGGAGCTGATGGCGTCCCAGGCCCCGACCTGCGCGGGCGTGGGCGCGTCAAAGCTGCCGCTGAACCAGTCTCTGGTCGCGGGGGAGAATCGCGCGAGGACGTCGCCGTTCGTCATGACCAGACCAGCCTGCCACCTTTGCTCAGTTCAGGCCGGTTTGCTCAGTTGAGGCCGGTTCCGGGGCCGGTTATTGGACCAATGAGCGGTCTGAACTGAGCAAAGCGGCCTCGAGGGCCTGGACCAGCTGACCAGGACAAGTTCAGCCGAAGGGCGCTGAGCCAGTCGTGACCGGCACCGGCACCGTGCGGGACCCGTCGACGACTTCGCGGCTGCCCAACGGGGCCGTGAGCGCGATCCGAACCAGCTTGATCTGGTAGTCCGCGGTGCAGGCCCGGTCGGTCTCCATCGGCGTGCGGGTGAGCGTGACGACGACCCGGTCGGGCTTTTCGGCGACGTCGTGGCGCACAGCCTCGCTCGGGCAGCTCCCTGAGTCGCCGTACTGGACGACAAGCACGGTCGGGTCGGCATCGGCATAGGCCGCGTCGAAGGCGAAGGCCTCGCGACCCCCGAGCGACGGCGGCCCGGACGCACCCCCGTCATTCGACCGAAGTGATACGCCGATGACCACCGCGATCACTGCGAGTACCGCAAGCACCGCGACGGTCGCGATCGCGACGACGGTGGCCCCTCGGTTGCGGTTCATGTCGATGAGACGTCCGCGGGCGCCGAACGGTTCCGGCAGACTGACAGCGTGATCCCCTCAGCCGAGACGGCGAACGCACCAGCGCCGCGCCGCGCTCCCGAGGTGCTTGCGGTGCTCGGCGTCTCGCTGGGACTGTCCGCGGTCTACGGCCTGCTGAGCTATCTGCGGGCCGAGCTGACCGTCAAGGGTGGCATCGCGGCAACCACTGCAACGGTCGCCTCCGGCGCGCAGACCTCTCACATGGGGCTCGACATCGCCTACGACGTCACGGGCCTCGTTGCGGGGCTCATGCCGGTGCTGCTGGTGTTGGTGCTGCTCTCGCGCGACCCGGAGACCGCAGGCTTCGGGATCGGTCTCCATCGTCGACCCGTGCAACGAGAGCTGCTGCTGGGTGCGGGCTTCGCCGCGCTGATCGGCATACCCGGCTTGGTCCTGGTCTGGGCCGCCCACAACCTTGGCGTCAGCGCCACCCTGGCAGTCGTGGACGTCCCGGACACCTGGTATCGCGTGCCTCTCCTCCTGCTCCAGGCCGCCCAGAACGGCGCGCTGGAGGAGATCGTCGTTGTCGGCTACCTGCTGACCCGGCTGCGTCAGATGGGATGGTCGAACGGTCGTGCGCTGGGGGCGAGCGCGGTGCTGCGGGGGAGCTATCACCTGTATCAAGGGCTCGGCGGCTTCGTCGGCAATCTCGTGATGGGGCTGATCTTCGCCTGGTGGTTCCAGCGCACCCGTCGCGTCCTGCCGCTGGTCGTCGCCCACTTCCTGCTCGATGTGTTCGCGTTCGTCGGGTTCCTCTATCTGCGACAGCACGTCAGCTGGATCTGAGTCCGGCCTGGTGTTGCTCAGGGCAGATCCGGTAGGCCGGTCGGAAGGGGAAGCAGTGAAACGGTCGGAGTCGAGGTCAGCAGCGGCAGGGGCGGGATCACGATCGGAGATGGGCTGACGGTGATGGACCCAACGGCCACTGGAGGCAGGATCGCAGCGGTGGTGCCGCTGGTGGCGATCAGGGGCGGCGCCACGAACGGATCCACCAACACCCCGACGAGTCCGCTGATCGCCACCGTCGAACCGGAGGTTGGGACGCCGCCGTTGGTGACTGTCGAGCGCAGCCCGGTGGAGGCTGCCGGCGTTGGCGAGGTCACCAAGCTCACCAGCGAAGCGCACGGCTGCCCGCACACCGCGATCTTGCGGGCCAATGCGGTCCGGGTCTCCTGCAGCAGGGCGATGAGCGCATCGACATGCGGTCTGGACGATTCCGGCACCAACGGGCGTAGCGCGTTCAGCTGAGGCAGTGCGCGAACGTCGAAGTCCTGGACGGCGATCAGTGCCTGCGGGTTGCCGGTGCGGTCGAACTCGCCCAACAGCGCTCGCTGCCCGGCGGTGACCGCGTCGAAGCCGCTGAGCAGAGCCTGGTTGACGGAAGCTGGATCGACCTGGGCCCCATCGCGTTCGACGAGCGCCCCCGCATCGCTGATGTGCTCCTGGGCCTGGGACAGCAAGGTCGTCCCACGGTCGAAGTCAGAGCCAGCCAGCTGGACCGCAGCCGAGTCGAGCAGCGCCTTGACCGGGTAGAACAGGCCGCCGGGCAGCGCCGACCGCGATGCGCCTCCAATGACGGCGCCGACGAGCAGGAGTGACGCGGCGGTCCCCGCGAGGACACGGGGCAGCCCGCGTCCGATCACGAAGACCTTGGGTCGGGCAGCGTAGCGGCGTGCCCCGATGCGGTGTCCCTGGACGTCCCGAGAGATGGGGCGGACCTCGCGGGCGGTAAGGGTCATCGCCTCGGCGCGTATCCGAATCCCGAGGGCGCTGACGAACTCTGGCCCCGGGCCACTGGCGGGGGAGGTCAGGGCCGGGATCCGACCCGCGGTCGCGACGAGCTCACAAACCTCCGTGTCCGTGCTCTTGTAGCCATCGAGAGAGAGCTCGAGGAGGTCCGCGCGCCTGCTACCGAACGGCATGCGACTGGTCCTCTCTTCTTCCTGTTCCCATCCCCTGTGGCGTTCGGGGCTGGTGGATCTGCGTCTGTTGCGACCTGCTGTATTGAGAACGAACGCGTGCGGGTGAAGTTACGTGGACGGTNGGTCCGGCACCGCCCTCATGGCACCTCGCCCCCGAGCTCGCGATGCAGCGCGCGCACCGCTCGAAGCTGCAGCTGCTTGACCGCGCCCTCCGACTTGCCGATCACCAGGGCGGTCTCGGCCAGTGACAGGCCGTGCATGAACCGCAGGACCAGGCACTCGGCTTGCTGGGCCTTGAGGGTCTTGATCGCCTCAAACAGACGAGTGTCGCGCAGGTTTGCGAGCACCTCGTTCTCGGGGCCTTCGACCCGCCGGTCGGCGTCGATCATGTCGGCCGTGGTGACCTCCATGCGAAAGCGCGCGGACTTGGCGTTGTCGGTGATCAGGTTGCGCGCGATGGTGACGAACCACGCGGCGATGTCCTTGCCCTGCCAGCTGAAGGAGTCGATCCGTCGCAGGGCTCGGATGAAGGTCTCGGAGGTGAGGTCCTCCGCCACGTGGGACGAGCCGACCCTTACGTAGATGTAGCGGTAGACGAGGTCGACGTAGCGTTCGTAGAGCAGTCCGAACGCGTCGGCATCCCCACCCTGGGCGAGCTCGACGAGGGCGGCGACCCGTTCCATGTCGGCGGGCGGGCCGGCTGCGGTCTGGACCGATGAGCGTGAGCCTCCGGACGTGGGGCTCCGGGCGGCGGTGCCGTCGGTCACGGACAGGGCGATCCAGAGGCTGTCCAGGAATGCCCGGGTCGCCAGGGGGAGGCCGTGATCGGCGACGGCGGCATGACCAGAAGGCGTCAGCGAAGTCGCGCCACCGATGCCTTCATGCCAACCGATAGTGACCTCCCTGTTCGGATCAGTCTCCGTCACCTTTGGGTGTCTTGTCAGCGTCTGAGCCGCAGTTTCTTGCCGATGGGGACGGCGCGCGCCCCCTTCACCACCGAAATCTCCGCCCGTAACCTGCGGGCCACCTGCTCGTTCTCTATGAAATGGATTGCCGAGAACCACGGGTGAGGTGCAGCGGTGGGTGTCGAGATCAGGGTTGAAGGACTGACCAAGTCATTCGGGTCCCAGGTGATCTGGAACGACGTTTCGTTGACCCTGCCAGCCGGCGAGATCTCGGTCATGCTCGGCCCGTCAGGCACCGGCAAGTCCGTGTTCCTCAAGACCTTGGTGGGACTGCTCAAGCCCGAGCGAGGCTCGATCTGGATCAACGACCGGGACCTGACCAAGGTGCGCGAACATGATCTCTACGAGATGCGCAAGCTCTTCGGCGTGCTCTTCCAGGACGGCGCACTGTTCGGGTCGATGAACCTCTACGACAACATCGCATTTCCGTTGCGCGAGCACACGAAGAAGACCGAGGCGGCGATCAGGTCGATCGTCGGCGAGAAGATCGAGCTGGTGGGCCTGCAGGGGGCCGAGGGCAAGCTGCCCGGCGAGATCTCGGGTGGCATGCGCAAGCGGGCCGGCCTGGCCCGAGCCCTGGTGCTCGACCCGGAGATCATCCTCTTCGACGAGCCGGACTCCGGCCTCGACCCGGTTCGCACCGCCTACCTCAACCAGCTGATCGTCGATCTCAACGCCCAGATCCAGGCAACGTTCCTGATCGTCACCCACGACATCAACACGGCGCGCACCGTGCCCGACAACATCGGTCTGCTCTATCACAAGCATCTGGCCATGTTCGGGCCTCGCGAGATGCTGCTCTCCAGCGAGGAACCCGTGGTCCGCCAGTTCCTCAATGCCCAGCGCATCGGCCCGATCGGCATGTCCGAGGAAAAGGACGCCGACGAGCTCGCCGCCGAGTCGGGCCAGGAGCTGCCGCCGCTGCCACCCATCCCGCTTCAGCTCGACACGAGCAACGGCATGGTCCGCCCGTCGGCACGTCCGGCAGGTGAGTGGGGCAGGGCCAACGGCGTGGCTCCGCCTCCGGGGTCCTTCCAGTCCTCAAACCTCGCTGGCGAGCGGGCTCAGAAGTGAGCCTGACAGGAACCGCCACTGGAGCCCTGAGGCAGACGGGNTCCTTCTTCGCGTTCGCGCTCGACGTCATGAGGGCACTGCCACGGCGCCCGTTCCAGGGCAAGGAGTTCATCCATCAGTCCTGGTTCGTCGCCAGCGTCACGATCCTGCCGACCACGCTGGTGTCCATCCCGTTCGGGGCGGTCATCGCCCTCCAGCTCGGCACCCTCACTCGCCAGCTGGGCGCCCAGTCCTACACCGGCGCGGCGAGCGTGCTGGCGGTCATCCGCGAGGCTTCCCCGATCGTGACGGCGTTGCTCATCGCCGGCGCCGGCGGGTCGGCGATCTGTGCAGACCTGGGCTCGCGCAAGATCCGCGAGGAGATCGACGCCCTGGAGGTCCTCGGGATCAGCCCGATCCAGCGCCTGGTCGTCCCCCGCGTGCTCGCCATGATGCTGGTCGCCGTTCTGCTCAACGGTCTGGTCTCGGTTGTCGGCGTGTGCGGCGGATATTTCTTCAACGTGATCATCCAGGGCGGTACGCCGGGGGCTTACGTTGCGTCCTTCACCGCGCTTGCCCAGGTCCCCGACCTGTATGCCGGCGAGATCAAGGCCCTGATCTTCGGCCTCATCGCGGCGGTGGTCGCCGCCTACAAGGGCCTCAACGCCGGCGGCGGTCCGAAGGGCGTCGGCGATGCCGTCAACCAGAGCGTGGTGATCACCTTCATGTTGCTGTTCGTCGTCAACTTCGTGGCCACAGCCGTGTACTTCCAAGTTGTTCCAGGAAAGATATGACCCAGCTCAAGACGGCCCATCGCAAGTCAACCCGCCTCCAGACACTGGCCGGTCGACCCGCCACAGCCCTCGAGGACCTCGGCGGTCAGCTGCGTTTCTATGTGCGCTCCCTCGCCTGGAGTGGGCGAACGCTGCGCCGATACAAGAAAGAGGTCATCCGTCTGCTGGCCGAGGTGAGCCTGGGCACCGGTGCCCTCTCCGTGGTCGGCGGCACCGTCGGGGTCATCGCNTTCCTGGCCTTCTTCACGGGCACCGAGGTCGGGTTGCAGGGCTACTCATCACTCAACCAGCTGGGCACNGGNGCCTTCACGGGCTTCATCTCCGCGTACCTCAACACCCGTGAGATCGCTCCGTTGGTCGCCGGNCTGGCTCTGGCGGCCACCGTGGGTTGCGGCTTCACGGCTCAGCTGGGTGCCATGCGGATCAGCGAGGAGGTGGACGCCCTTGAGGTCATGGGTATTCCGAGCCTTCCGTTCCTGGTGACCACCCGGATGATCGCGGGATTCGTCGCGGCCATGCCGCTCTACGTCCTGGGTCTGTTGTCCTCCTACGCAGCCACCCGGTTCATCACGACGAGCTACTTCGGGCAGTCCAAGGGGACGTACGACCACTACTTCCACCTGTTTCTGCCGCCCATCGACATCTTCTGGTCGTTCGTCAAGGTCATGGTCTTCGCCGTCGTCATCATCTTGATCCACTGCTACTACGGCTACACGGCTTCCGGCGGTCCGGCCGGCGTGGGGGTGGCCGTCGGTAGGGCGGTCCGCACCTCGATCGTGGCCATCAACATCGTCGACTTCTTCTTCAGCCTGGCGGTCTGGGGCGCCACCACAACGGTCCGGATCGCGGGTTAGCGCATGATCGGACCCAGCCGCGGTGTCCTCTCCCGCATCAGCAACCAGGCCTACGGCGTGGCGTTCCTGCTCACGCTCGTGGTCCTCGTCGGCTTGGCCGTCGCGACCTTCCAGAAGAGGTTCACCCCGGTCGTNAAGGTCACCCTNATGGCTGAACGGATCGGCAACCAGCTCCAGAACAGCTCCGACGTCAAGATCCGCGGGCTCATCGTCGGCGAGGTCCGGTCCATCACGAGCACCGGCAGCGGAGCGAGCATCGTGATGGCGTTGCAGCCCGACCAGGTGGCCAACATCCCGGTGAACGTGTCGGCCCGGATCCTGCCCAAGACCCTGTTCGGTGAGCGCTATGTCGATCTGGTCATCCCTTCGGACCCTTCGCCCAAGACCATCGTGGAGGGCGACACCATCAGCCAGGACCGCACCAAGGTGGCGATCGAGCTCGAACAGGTCTTCGACGACCTGCTTCCCCTTCTTCGTACGGTCAAGCCCGAGAAGCTCGCAGCCACCCTGAACGCGTTGGCCACTGCGCTTGACGGCCGCGGCACCCAGCTCGGCGAGAACCTCGTCCTGGCCGACACGTACTTCGCCGCCATCAACCCGAAGATGCCGACCATCCAGGCTGACATCAGTGGGCTGGCCGACCTGGCCTCGACCTACGCAGCCGCCGCGCCGGACCTCCTGCGGATGCTGAAGTCCCTGACCACGACCAATGCGACGATCGCGGAGAAGCAGGACGCCCTGGCCGGGTTCCTCGCCGGGACAGCGGGATTCGCCAACACCGCGACGGAGTTCCTGAACGCCAACGGCGATCGGATCATCCAGGTCGGGCGCGTACAGAGACCCACACTGGCGCTCGCTGCCCGCTATGCACCGGAATACCCTTGCTTTGCAACCGGATTGGCAGACTGGATCCCTCGCGCGACCCAGATGTTCAGCAACCACACCTTCCACATCACCCTCGAGGTGGTTAAACCGCGCGCGCCCTTCAAACCGGGGGAGGAACCGGTCTGGGGTGAGCACCGGGGCCCGTCCTGCATGGGCCTGCCCAACCCTGGCTACACCCAGGCGAACCCAAGGCCCGGGATGAAGTTCGCCGACGGCACCAACGGCTTCGGCAACCAGTCGTACAGTGCCTTCCCCGGCATCGACTCCGGTCTGGCCGGCAGCTCTGGCGAACAGCAAGTGATTGCAAGGTTGTTCGCGCAGGGCGACGCCGATGCCAGTCCCTCCGCCATCACCACCTTGTTGGCAGGTCCCGTCCTTCGCGGAATGGCGGTGAGCCAGTCGTGAAGACCACAGCGAGCCTGATCAAGCTGATCATCTTCGCCCTCGTCACGCTCGTCACCTTCGGAACGCTGGCGGCCACCATCGCCAACATCTCCTTCGGTGANCGCTCCACCTATACGGCGGTCTTCAGCGACGTCACCGGGTTGGCGACGGGGCAGGACGTTCGCATCGCCGGGGTCCGGGTCGGAGAGATCACCAAGATCGGCATCGACAAGGACCGCACCAGCGCCATCGTGGACTTCCGCGCAGCCAGAAGCAGTGTGCTGACCCGTGGCACCATCGCCACGATCAAGTACCGCAACCTGGTCGGCGAGCGATACCTCGCCCTGAGCCAGGGNCCGGGNCCGGCCACNNNGTTGCGCGACGGNGACACGTTGGCGAGGGATCACACCCGGTCCGCACTCGACCTCACCGTACTGTTCAACGGGTTCAAGCCCCTGTTCGCGGCGCTCTCGCCCAAGGACGTCAACGATCTCTCCGCCGAGATCATCTCTGTCCTGCAGGGCGAGGGCGGCAACATCAACTCGTTGCTGACCCGCACCGCCTCCCTCACCTCGACCCTTGCCGATCGCGACCAGGTCATTGGTCGCACCATCACGAACCTCAACGCCGTGCTCGGGACCGTTGACGCCCACGACAAGGCTCTGGGGGACCTGCTGGACCAGCTCCAGCGGTTCGTCTCCGGCCTGGCCGGCGACCGCACCGCCATCGGCACGTCGCTGACCAACATCAACAACGTGGCCGGGCAGACCGCAGACCTGCTCGCGAACGGCCGCCCCGGGATCAAGGCCGACGTGGCCAACCTCGGGTTGCTGACCACCCTGCTGAACAAGCCGTCCAACACCGCGGCCTTCGAGAAGTTCCTCGCGACGAGCCCGGGCAAGCTCGAGACGTTGACCCGCACCGCGACGTACGGCTCCTGGTTCAACTTCTACCTGTGCCGCTTCAACGGCACGGTGGTCCTGCCCGATGGCGCAACCACGTCACCGTCGTATGCCGTGACGTCGGCGAGGTGCTCGTGATTCCCTTCCGCGAACAAAACCCGCTCCCGATCGGTGCGATAGGCCTCGGCCTGATCGGTTTGCTGCTGTTCGGCGCGTTCAACGCCCAGGATCTCCCGCTGATCGGCAGCGGGGACGAGTACCACGCCGCCTTCACCGAGGCCGGTGGCATCCGCAAGGACGACGATGTTCGCATCGCCGGGGTCAGGGTCGGCAAGGTGACCGGGATCGAGCTCGAGGGCTCGCACGTGAGGGTCGACTTCAGCATCAACGCTGACGCCGCGTTCGGTCCGCAGACCGGTGCATCGATCCGGATGAAGACCCTGCTGGGCCAGAAGTACGTTGCGCTCGAGCCGAAGGGTGCAGGGCAGCTGCCGACGGACTCCGAGATCCCGCTCGGGCGCACAGTCTCGTCCTACGACATCGTCAACGCATTCTCGGACCTGACGACCACGACAGAGCGGATCGACACGGGGCAGCTGGCTCAGTCACTGGATGTGATGGCCACGGAGTTCCGGGACAGCCCCGAGCACGTCAAGTCGGCGTTGAGCGGACTGTCGCGTCTCTCGAGGACCATCGCCTCTCGCGATGAGGAGCTGCGCACGCTGTTGGCCCGAGCGAACGGTGTGAGCACCACGGTCTCGTCCCGAAACGACACGACGGCCAAGCTCATCAAGGACGCAGACCTGTTGCTCGTCGAGCTGGCAGCCCGACGAGAGGCGATCCACGCCCTGTTCACCAACACGTCGAAGCTGGCCATCCAGCTGACCGGCCTGGTGCAGGACAACCGCGCCGCGTTGAAGCCGGCTCTCGATCAGCTGACCACGGTCCTCGCCGTTCTGACCAAGCACGAGCAGGACCTCGACAAGACGATCGCACGACTGGCGCCGTTCACCCGCGTCTACGCCAACACGCTCGGCACCGGACGCTGGTTCGACACCTACGTCTCCAACCTGACGGTCCCGGTGGGGGTGCTCAAGCCATGAGGATCAACAAGGTTGTTGCCTCGGCCCTCGTGGCGGCGCTGGTTGTCGCTGCGTTCGTCCTTTGGCCACGTCAGGAGAAGGTGCGCATCACCGGGATGTTCTCGCGCGCCGTGGGTCTCTACCCCGGATCCGATGTCAGGGTCCTCGGCGTTCCGATCGGAACCGTCATCTCGGTGACCCCCAAGGGCGACCAGGTCGCGGTGGAGCTCGAGTACGACGCCGCGATCAAGGTTCCGGCCGCGGCCAAGGCTGCGGTCGTTGCCCCATCCCTGGTCAGCGATCGCTACGTGCAGCTGCTCCCGGCATACACCTCAGGGCCTGTCATGAGCATGGGGGCGACCATTGCCCCGGACCGCACCGCGGTCCCGGTCGAGCTGGACCGGATCTCCCAGAGCATGGACGACCTGATGGTTGCCCTTGGTCCTGAAGGGGCGAACAAGGACGGTGCACTGTCCCGACTGCTCGACACCGGTGCCAGGAACCTGGAAGGTCAGGGCACCGCGATCCACGACACCAACCGCGACCTGTCGTTGGCTCTGCAGACCCTGTCCGGCGGCAAGAACGACCTGTTCGCCACGGTCAAGAACCTGCAGTCGTTCACCGCCACCCTGGCCACGAACGACACCCAGGTGCGCCGGCTCAACGCCGACCTGGCCAGCGTCTCCGACCAGCTGGCCGGCGAACGGGGCGATCTCGCAGACGCGCTGAAGAACCTGGCGATCGCGCTGAACGAGACGTCGACGTTCGTGCACGACAACAGAACCGTGCTCAAGACGAACGTCGACCAGCTCACCAGCGTGACGACCACGATCGCCAGGCAGCGCGATGCCCTGGCCGAGTCCCTCACCAATGCCCCCGTCGCAATCAGCAACCTGCAGAACGCGTACAACCCGACCAGCGGCACGCTGGACACGCGCAACAACGCCGAGCAGCTCCATGACCCGGCCTTGTTGCTCTGCGCCCTGATCAACGGTCCAACGGGCTCGGGCAACACCGACCTGTGCAAGGGCATCCAGACGCTCATGGGAGCAACCCCATGAACCGCCCCACGGGTATGCCGCGTCGCGCCAGGTCCGCCGTGTCGGCCAGGTCAGCGATGGTCGCCATCGTCCTGACGATGGCGCTGACGGGGTGCCAGGGTGCCTATGACCTGCCCCTCCCCGGCGGCGCGGCCGGTGGCAGTGACGTCTATCGCGTAACCGCGGAGTTCGCCGACGTCCTCGATCTGGTGCCCCAGTCATCGGTCAAGGTCGACCAGGTGACCGTGGGCACTGTCGAGAAGATCGAGCTGAACGGCTGGACGGCCCGCGTCACGGTGCGCCTGCCGAACTCGGTCAAGCTGCCCGACAACGCGATCGCCGAGCTGAAGCAGACGTCGTTGCTGGGAGAGAAGTACGTCCAGCTCAGCCGGCCGGCCGGCATCGCGCCGGTGGGTGCCCTCGGCAACGGCGACAACATCCCCTTGGCCCACACCGGACGCAACACCGAGGTCGAGGAAGTCCTCAGCGCGTTGTCGTTGCTGCTCAATGGTGGTGGCGTCGCGCAGCTCAAGGTCATCCAGTCTGAGCTCTCCGATGCGTTGGGCGGCAACGAGACCCAGATCCGCGACCTGATCGTCCAGCTGGACACCTTCGTCGCCGGCCTGGACAAGCAGAAGGCAGAGATAGTTCGCGCGATTGATGGCATCGATGCCCTGTCCGCCAAGATCGCCGCGCGCCGGGGCGACCTGGCCGCAGCGTTGGAGGCTCTGCCCACGGGCTTGAAGGTGCTGGCCGACCAGCGAAAGCAGCTGACCGAGATGCTGACCGCGTTGAGCAACCTCGGCGCGGTGGGGACCAGGGTCATCACGGCCAGCAAAGCGGACACGGTGGCCAACCTCCAGGCCCTCACTCCGATCCTGGGCCAGCTGGCCCGCGCTGGAGACGCCCTCCCCAAGTCCTTCCAGCTGTTGCTCACCTATCCGTTCCCGGACGAGGCGACCAACACCATCCGTGGCGACTACACCAACCTGTACGCCACGGCAGATCTGAACCTGAGCACTCTGGGTGGAAACCTCGGGTCTCCTGCGCCATCGGNGCCTGTCCCAGGGCTTCCCACCGTCCCGACCCTGCCGTTGCCGACCCTGCCGTCGTTGCCGCCGATACCGCCGTTGCCGTCGCTGCCGACCCTGCCGTTGCCGTCGAGCCCGACCGCCCCCCTGCAGTCGCCGAGCGGTCCGAGCGCGACCACGTCACCGTGCGCCACGATCATCTGCCTCGGGCTCGGCGGCCAGGGCGGTCGATGGTCCTCGCAGGCCTGGCAGTCCGGTGACTCCTCGTGGATGTCGCTCATGCAGACCGGGGGCAGCGCATGATCCGGCGCGCGACCAAGGTCCAGCTTCTGGTGTTCGCCCTGATCACCGTCGTGACGGTCTCGATCCTGTCGGCCCGGTTCGTCGGGCTGACGGACAGGCTCATGGGCGGCACCTACCTCGTCTCGGCCGACTTCGCCGACTCCGGTGGCATCTTCAAGGGCTCTGAGGCGACCTATCGCGGCGTGACCGTCGGCAGGGTCGAGGCATTGCAGCTGAAGAAGGACGGCGTCCTGGTGCAGGTGCGGTTCAATCGCGGTATCCAGATCCCCAGGAACACGATTGCGGTCGTCGAGAATCGTTCTGCAGTCGGTGAGCAGTACATCGACTTCCAGCCCAGGACGGCCCGTGGACCGATGCTGACGCCCGGCTCCGTCGTGTCGCGCGTCGACACGCGTTCTCCGGTGCGCATCGACAGTCTCCTGCTGCACGTCGACAAGACGGTGCGGTCGGTGGACCGCAGGCAGCTGGGCATCGTGGTCGACGAGCTCGGCAATGCCTTCGCCAACGGGGGCGCCGACCTGCAACGTCTGCTGGACTCCGGCGACGCCTTGACCAGGGCGGCCACCGAAGCACTGCCGCAGACGATCAAGCTGATCGACGACGGCAAGATCGTCCTGGACACCCAGCAGGCGACATCGGGCAACATCAAGGACTTCTCCAAGAGCTTCGCGGATCTCTCCGAGACCCTCCAGCGCAGCGATGCCGACCTGCGGCTGGTCCTGGACCGGGGAGTGGTCGCGTCCAGGGAGCTCGATGGCCTGATCAAGGACAACCAGGGTTCGCTGGCCACCCTGTTGACGAACTTCATCACGATCGGCCAGGTGACCACCGCTCACATCAACGGGATCGAGCAGCTGATGGTCACCTATCCCGATGTCGTGGCCGGCGGCTACACCGTGGTTCCTGGTGACGGCACAGCACACTTCGGCCTGGTGCTCAACGCCGACGACCCGGCGGCCTGCACGGCTGGCTACGGCGGTACGCAGCGGATCGGTCCGGACCAGACGAAGAACCTGCCGCCACTGAACACCAACGCCCGCTGCACGCTCCCGCGTGGGTCGTTGTCTGCGGTCCGAGGTGTCCAGAACGCGCCCAGCGCCGCGGCGGGTGCCGGTTCGTCATACCCACTGGCGATGTCAGGGACACCGGTCCCGTTGGGCAACCTGGCCACCAATGACGGCCTGAGCTCCCAGCCCTTGATCTCCATGCCCACCGCGCCCGAGGGCGCGACCGGAACCGACCAGTGGATCTGGCTCATGACAGGAGCGGCCCAATGAGAGACAGCTCGATGAAACGTCTGGTGATGAGAGTGAGGACCAGTCCTCTCACAGCCCGGATGACGCCCACCGTGGCGTTGTCGATGGCTGCCCTGCTGCTGTTCGCGGCTGCCGGGATCGGTGTGACCAGGTCCCGGGCCTACTACGCCGAAGCCGATCGCGCTGACCAGGGCGCGGCGGCACTGGCGGCCGGCCGGCAGCTCGCTGTCAACTTCGTGACCATGGACTACCGGAAGTTCGACTCCTACAGCGCACAGGTGCTGAGCGGCGCTTCGGGCTCCTTCCGTGCCGACTACGCAGCAAAGCTGGTCGACCTGAAGAAGGTCATGGTGGCCAACCATGCGGTCTCATCGGTCAAGCAGGCTGAGGCGGGGCTCGTCTCCTCTGACGGGGACTCGGCCGAGGTCATCGTTGGCGTGGTGGCACCCACGTCCAACACAGCGACCCCACAGGCCGTCGACAAGACCTACCGGCTGCGTCTGGACCTGCAGCGGACCTCCGATACCAACACACCCTGGAAGGTGGTCAACCTTGTCTTCGTCGGTTAACCGAGATACGTCGCGCCGCCGAGTGGCAGGGGAGCGTGCGCGACCGCGTGCGGTTGCCCTCGAGCCGGGCGCCGTCACGAGCGCACCCACCGCCGCGATCCGCGATCCACACACGGCCATCCGCCAAGAGCGGCCCATCACCGAAGCTCCCATCATCGAAGCTCTGACCACCCAGCGTGCAGCGACATCTGGGCGCCGCCCGAGCTGGCTGGTCGCCGGCTCCGCCCTGCTGCTGGCCACGACCGCGATGGCCACCTCATTGGCTCTGTGGAGCGCAGCGGAGGACCGTCGCACCCTGGCCGGCAACCAAGCGGCCGCTGCCTCATCCGCGGGCGCGATCGTCGAGAAGATGCTCGCCTACGACTACAAGAACTTCGATCGGCACACCACCGAGGTCAGCGCACTGCTGACCGGGAGCTTCAGGAATGAGTTCATCCAGGCGGCCACCATCAGGCTCAGGCCACTCGCACTCCAGAACCAGGCCGTGGTCCTGGCCAAGGCCAGCGAGGTGTCGGTGATGAGCACCCCCGATCTGGACGGCCATGTCAGTGTCAAGATCCTCGCGTTCGTCGACCAGACGACGACCTCGGCCAAGCTGGAACGTCCGCAGATCGACCAGAACCGCGTCATCCTCACCATGTCGCGGGTCGACGGTCGCTGGCTGGTCTCCAAGGTCGAGGCCTTCTAGCGGCATCGTCGCCCCGAGTGCTGTCAGGCCCGCCGCAGGGAGGGATGCGGCGGG
>JGI24133J20442_1000231_pt1 | contig 17520 bp, 10 predicted proteins | sample BarGraNGADG00311_2_FD_20442 | JGI IMG/M metagenome (IMG submission 20442)
GAAATAAACCATAGCCATCGAATACAGTGAGATTATAATTAATTTCAGAATTTTAGATTTAAATTCTTTTATTCCTTGAATTAATTGTTTTTCTGGTTGCATTATCAATTCAATCCACATACCACTTTCATCAGCCTCCTCAATCGTAATACTGACTTTAGCCACAAATGAAGCTTCACTTTGAGCCAACCTTGCTGCACGATAATTAGCAGCGACAGATGTTGAACTTCTTATTAATTGTCCCCGAACACCTCCTACTTTCCCAGTTGCTGCCTCACTATTTTGGCAATATATTTCCCCAGTATATCGAATTCGAGATTTACAACTGTTCCTTTTTTGATCTGGTGAAAGTTGGTCACTTCCCAGGTGAAAGGAATTATTGCGACCTCAAATGATTTTGGTTTGGAATTGACTACGGTAAGACTCACTCCGTTTACAGAAACAGATCCTTTTTCAACAGTTATATAGTCGTCGCCGGCTGGCTCATATTCAAAAGTATAATACCAGCTTCCTCCGGCCTCTTTAACACCTGAGCATACTGCAGTCTGATCAACATGTCCCTGCACCATATGTCCGTCGAGACGTCCGTCGAGACGGGTACTACGTTCCAGATTAACCTTGTCACCGGGTTTAAGTAACCCCAGGTTTGTCTTTTCCAGTGTTTCTTTTATTGCAGTTACAGTATACGTCTCACTGTCTTTTCTGACGACAGTAAGACACACTCCGTTATGAGAAATACTCTGATCTATTTTCAGTTCATTTACAAATGAACACTTCATTGTAATATGAAGATTGTCTTTTTCTTTTTCAAGTTTTACAACCTTAGCGGCGGTCTCTATTATTCCTGAAAACATATATTACTTCTTTAGTTAATTGAAAAGACAAAAATAGAGATTTTGAAAACCAATAAGCGCAAAGAATGCAAAGTTTTCTCGTGGTCGTTTGCCCACCTAAATACCCCTAAAGCAAATTCGCTCATCCGTGTTTTTGCCCCCCTACCCCCCTAAAGGGGGGCTAATTCCTTAATCACTTCTTGAATTTTCGTTATTACCCGGTCTATATTGTAGATAATCTCTTCATTGGTGAAGCGGATAACTCTTATTCCAAAATTATTAAGCATACCTGTTCTTCCTAAATCATATTCATTTAATTCTTCATTATTATGCACATCTCCATCAACTTCTATGACGAGTTTGTATTCATGACAGTAAAAGTCGACAATAAAAATACCAATGGGATGCTGTTTGCGAAATTTAGTATTAAATACTTTTCTGTTTTTCAGTTTATTCCAAAGTAATATTTCCGACAGAGTCATGTTTTTTCTTAGAATAGCAGCTGTTCTTAATACCGTGGAATTTGCTCCATAGAACATATTAATTCTATAAAAGTTTGTCTTCATAAAGAAAGCAGCAACATCACAAATATATATAATTCTCTTAAATATAGACTTTAACCCCCCTTTAGGGGGGCAGGGGGGCAAAAAAACAGAAAAAAAGGGGGGCAGGGGGGGTAAAAAAGAAGCGAAAGAGAATTGACTATTCAGTCCAGATTAATTTCTTCCCGAACCCCAACCTGTTATCCGTCATTTTTATAAGAGTGAGTCTCACAATCCAGAGATGGGTATCCATCAGTGCTGCAGGTGGAAATTTCTTAAGATAGGTCCATCTGGCTTTTGATAACAACGCCCCTTCCGGTTCAGAAACTATTCCCTGAAACTGAATTCCGCGTATCTTACCGATTACTATTGTCTCAAGAACTACCGAACCTGCAACCATGGGATTTTTAATAAACTCTTTCCCATGACGGGTATCGCCATCGGTGGTAAATACCAGTGCATTTTCTTCTTCGAGATACACATAAAAACAATTTGCGCACCATGGTTCATTTCCGACCGTGGTGGCAATAGTGAGGACGTGATGTTTCCTGAAGAACCGTATGATTTTGCTGTCAATCATTTTCCATCCATCTGAAACCGTTATTGTCAAATCCTGCCAGATCGATGATACGGTCGACAACAGTCATTACAAGATCATCTATGGTTTTGGGGTTACTGTAAAAGGAAGGTGTTGCCGGACAAATTATTGCTCCTGCCAGCGTGAGTGTTTTCATATTATTTATATGTATCAGACTGTAGGGAGTCTCGCGCGGAACGATTATCAGCCTTCTTCTTTCTTTCAGCATCACATCTGCCGTGCGGGCAATCAGATCATCGGAAGTACCGTTGGCGATCCGACCGGTTGTACCCATCGATGCAGGGCATATAATCATAGTGTCGTATTGAGAAGATCCAGAGGCGAATGGAGTATAGAATGTTTTATTGTCATATTCCTTCGCAGGAGGTGTCAGGCGAATTATTTTCCCGGTTTCAGCTTTCCATATCTCCTTTGCTGTTTCTGAAAATATGACAGCAATCTCCTGTGGTGGAAATTGTAATTGTTGAAATTTCTCCAGGAGTTTATATGCATATATTGATCCGCTGGCGCCGGTAATGGCGAGGACTATTTTCCGGGTTTTATTTGCTGAATGGTTCATTTAATAAAGTAAAGAAGGCAAAGATAGGTAATTCAAGGCATTTTTGGTCCACTGGCTTACCAGACAGTACTTCTATGTGAGAGGAACCCCCTTTTAATTCCCCCCAGAGGGGGGAAAAAATCTGCTTTTTTACGAATTTTTTCTCTCCATCGTGGTGAAAAATCTGCTTTTTTACGAATTTTTTCTCTCCATCGTGGTGAAAAATCTGCTTTTACTTGAGTATTTTCTCCCCCTCTGGGGGAGATGCCGCGAAGCGGCAGAGGGGGTCTATTCCCGAAAATGAATCATAATAAATGTATGCCGTCCTCCAGTTGGCGGAGCAGCCTCTCCTTCAGAATCGCAATCCCCCACGAAGCCTTTTCCTTTATCACCTCCACTTTCCTGCTAACCGGGAAAGCAACATCTTTTGGATCGATAAGCCAGAGAGATGCTTTATACGGAGCATAAGATATGAGTCCTGCTGCAGGATAAACATTTAGTGATGAGCCTACCACAACAAAGATATCTGCATCAGCCGTAAGGTTCACCGCCTCATCCATCATCGGCACTTCTTCGCCAAACCAGACAATATGCGGACGGAGCTGACTTCCCTTTTCACAGTTGTCGCCGGGATTAATATCCTTATAACCTATATCATATATGAGTGACCGATCCAGAGTACTCCTTGCTTTGGTAAGCTCCCCGTGAAGGTGCAATATTTTTGTGCTGCCGGCCCGTTCGTGCAGGTCATCGATGTTTTGTGTGATGATCTGTACATCAAAATGTTTTTCAAGCTGAGCCAATCCGAAATGTCCCTCATTTGGTTTACAGCCGGCCAGTTGTCTTCGTCGTTCATTATAGAATCGCAATACCAGTTCCCTGTTCTTTACCCAGGCCTGTGGTGTTGCCACCTCGGTTACATCATATTCTTCCCAGAGGCCCCCGGAATCCCTGAAGGTTTTTATTCCGCTCTCCGAGCTCATTCCGGCACCGGTTAGTACGACTAATTTTCCCATATTAATACAATATAATATTCTGATAAAGGTACATAATTAGAATGACGAAGGGACTGAGAGACGAAGAGACTGAGGGACGAAGGGACTGAGGGACGAAGAGACTGAGGGACGAAGAGACTGAGGGACGAAGGGACTGAGGGACGAAGGGACTGAGGGACGAAGAGACTGAGGGACGAAGAGACTGAGGGACGAAGAGACTGAGGGACGAAGAGACAAAATAAAGACAGCTGGATAATAATTATTTTGTAATTTTAGATTGGAATAATAATTGTCTTACCTAAATCGCTGAAACATGAAAATTAGATCTCACAAGGAATTGGACGTGTATATCCTTTCATTTGAAACTGCCATGAAGATTTTTGAAATAACTAAGAGATTTCCTAAAGAAGAGACTTATTCTTTGACTGATCAGATCAGGCGATCTTCAAGATCTGTTTGTTCCAATCTTGCAGAAGCATTTAGAAAAAGGAGATATCCGAAATCTTTTATTTCAAAACTTTCGGATTCTGAGAGTGAAGCTGCAGAAACACAAACCTGGCTTGATTTCTCTTTAAGTTGTGAATATATAACTGAAATCGAGCATTATTCCTTAAATGAAACCTATGACAAAATATTAGGAAAATTAGTCAACATGTCACTTCATCCAGAGAATTGGAGTTGGTAGCGCCTTTCAGTCCCTTTGTCTCTTAGTCCCTCAGTCCCTTAGTCTGTTATTTATTCCGGATTTTACTATCTTTGACCGAAATTTTTTATAAAAATAATTTTACAAATTGCAGATTTAATGGGGAAACGGTTTCCTGAATATAAAGGTCTTGATCTTTCGAAAGTAAATAAAGAGATTCTCAGAATATGGGATGAGAATGATACTTTTAATAAAAGTGTTCGTGAAGTAAACGGAAAAGGTGAGTTTGTTTTTTATGAAGGTCCGCCTTCTGCAAATGGTATCCCCGGCATTCATCACGTTATGGCTCGTACGATCAAGGATGCAATCTGCCGTTTCAAGACACAGTGTGGATATGAGGTGAAACGTAAAGCCGGCTGGGATACCCATGGTCTGCCNGTTGAACTGGGGGTTGAAAAAGCTCTTGGCATAACAAAGGAAGATATCGGTAATAAAGCTTCTGCTAAATATATTTCCATTGAAGATTACAACAATGAATGCCGTAAGGCAGTAATGAGATATACCGACCTGTGGGAAGACCTTACACGGAAAATGGGATACTGGGTAAATATGGATCATCCTTATGTGACCTACGATAACCGCTATATTGAAACACTCTGGTGGCTGCTTAAACAACTCTATACCAACGGATATCTCTATAAGGGTTATACAATTCAACCATATTCCCCTGCTGCAGGAACCGGATTAAGCTCCCATGAGCTTAACCTCCCCGGCTGCTACCGCGATGTAAAAGATACAACCTGTATAGCACTGTTTAAACTTATAAGGGATAAGAAATCGGAGTTCCTTTATAATACGATCGATACTGCTGAAGTGTATATGATGGCCTGGACCACAACACCATGGACACTTCCCTCAAATACAGCACTGGCTGTCGGAAAAGAGATATTATACATAAAAGTACGGAGCTTCAATCCATATTCCGGAGAGCCGATAACAGTAATTATAGCCAAAGATCTTCTCAATTCATTGTTCCCGGAATCAAACGCAACTCTTGAATTTTCAGAGTACAAACCGGGCAATAAAAAGATCCCTTTCAAAGTTTCGGGTGAATTCACCGGAGCTCAGCTGGAAGGCATTAACTATGAACAGCTTATCGACTGGATCAACCCGGGAGAAGGGGCGTTCAGGGTGTTAACAGGCGATTTTGTCACGACTGAAGATGGTACAGGAATTGTTCATATTGCCCCTACATTTGGTGCCGACGATTACCGCGTGGCAAAAGAAACCGGTGTACCCCCTCTTCTTGTTAAAAGAAAAGACGGAACCACAGGTCCGATGGTTGATAGACGTGGCTACCTTGTCCCAATCGCTGATCTTGACGAAACTTTTGTTAAACAGAATGTCAACAAAACCACATACTCAGGTTTCGAGGCCCGTCCGGTAAAAAATGAATATGATGACAGTCTCGCCCCTGATGCAGAAACAATCGATGTTGAAATAGCTGTGATGCTTAAGCAGCAGGGCAAAGTATTCAGGATTGAGAAGCAGATACACAGCTACCCTCATTGCTGGAGAACCGACAAACCGGTTTTATACTACCCGCTCGATTCGTGGTTCATCCGTACAACAGCTTTCCGCGATCGTATGATAGAGCTTAACAACACCATCAACTGGAAACCATTAACTACAGGGACCGGCAGGTTTGGCAAGTGGCTCGAAAACCTGGTTGACTGGAACCTATCCCGTTCGCGCTACTGGGGAACACCTCTTCCAATATGGATCACTGAAGATAAAAAAGAAGAAAAATGCATCGGATCTGCAACAGAACTTAAAGCTGAGATCAAAAAATCAATAAAAGCCGGGTTCATGAAAAAAAATCCGCTTGCAAAATTTTCCGAAAATGATAATTCATCAGTGAACTACGAAAATTTTGACCTGCACCGGCCGTTTGTCGACGATATTTTCCTTGTGAGTGACACAGGGAAGAAAATGTTCCGTGAAGCAGATCTTATAGATGGCTGGTTCGACTCGGGTGCAATGCCTTATGCCCAGGTGCACTATCCTTTTGAGAACAAGGCTGATTTCCATGAGATGTTCCCGGCCGATTTTGTAGCTGAAGGTGTCGATCAGACAAGAGGCTGGTTCTTTACCCTTCATGCCATAGCAACAATGATCTCAGATTCGGTAGCTTTCAAAAATATAATTTCAAACGGACTGGTTCTCGATAAGAACGGGAACAAAATGTCGAAGAGGCTGGGAAATGCGGTCGATGCGTTCTCCGCTATCGAGGAATATGGTTCCGACCCGTTGCGGTGGTATATGATAACCAACTCGCAACCCTGGGACAATCTTAAGTTCGACATCTCAGGTGTGGATGAAGTTAAACGTAAGTTCTTCGGTACATTGTACAATACCTATTCGTTCTTTTCACTTTATGCAAATGTTGATAATTTCAGACACACCGAAAAAGAGATCCCGGTTAATGAGCGACCTGAGATAGACCAGTGGATAATCTCGCTGCTTAACTCGCTTGTGAAAGAGGTAAGAGGAAGTTATGAGGATTATGATCTTACCAGAGCCGGAAGAGCGATACAGGATTTCGTAACTGAAAACCTGAGCAACTGGTATGTTCGTCTGAACAGAAAACGGTACTGGGGAGGGGAATACGATAAGGATAAACTTGCAGCTTACCAGACACTATATGTCTGTCTTGAAACAGTGAGCCGGCTTGCTGCTCCGATAGCTCCGTTCTATATGGACCGTATTTTCAGCGATCTTAATGACATCACCGGAAGACATAAAGAGAATTCCGTTCACCTGGTTATTTTTCCGGAATATGATGAATCGCTTATCGACAAGGCTCTCGAAGAAAGAATGGATATTGCCCAGAAAGTATCTTCTATGATCCTCGGATTGCGAAGAAAAGTAAGCATCAAAGTCCGTCAGCCACTGGCCAGGATCATGGTCCCTGTTCCCGATAAATTTTTCAGAGAAAAATTTGAAGCTGTTAAAGATCTTATCCTTGCTGAGGTAAATGTAAAGGAAGTGGAATATATCGATGACACTGCTGCCATACTTGTCAAAAAAATAAAACCAAATTTTAAAACGCTTGGCCCCAGGTATGGAAAACTGATGAAAGAGATCAGCATCGCCATCACTGCGCTTACACCACAGGAGATTGTAGCTTTTGAAAACAATGGGAATCACCCTGTCACAATAAACGGACAACAGATAGTCCTGACAACGGAAGATGTTGAGATAAACTCCGAAGATATTCCGGGCTGGCAGGTTGCCAATGAAGGCAGGCTAACAGTTGCTCTTGATATTACAGTATCAGACGATCTGCGCTATGAGGGCATCGCCCGGGAGTTCATAAACAGGATCCAGAATATCCGTAAGGAGAATGGATTTGATGTAACCGACAAGATAACCGTACTTATCGAGGATCAGGAATTTGTCAATGAAGCAATAAGGCGACATGCTTCATATATAGCCTCACAGACCCTTGCCACATCCGTATCCCTTACGAAAATCTTCGACGAAATTAACAGCCGCGATGTGGAGATCGATGAGGTGACGGTCAGAGTCTCTGTTACAAAGAATAACTGATTATATTTGCTTATAAATTGCAGACTATGAAACGCATTCTCGTAACCGGTGGTGCCGGATTTATAGGATCTCACCTTTGTGAACGATTACTTGGTATGGGGCATGAGGTGATCTGTCTCGACAACTATTTCACGGGGTCGAGGATGAATATTATCCATCTGCTCGAGAACCCCTGTTTTGAACTCATCAGGCATGATGTCACAATGCCTATTTTTGTTGAAACGGATGAGATCTATAACCTTGCCTGTCCGGCTTCTCCGGTTCACTACCAGTACAATGGCATCAAAACGATCAAGACCTCGGTTATGGGTGCAATAAATACCCTTGGCCTTGCAAAAAGGACAAAATCAAAGATCCTGCAGGCTTCAACAAGCGAGATATATGGCGATCCTGAAGTACATCCTCAACATGAAGCCTACTGGGGAAATGTTAACACCCTCGGCCCAAGGGCATGTTATGATGAAGGGAAGAGATGCGCAGAAACACTCTTCATGAATTACCACAGTCAGAATAATGTGCGGATAAAGATTGCCAGGATCTTTAATACATATGGTCCGAAGATGAACTCCAACGACGGCAGGGTAGTTTCGAACTTTATTGTCCAGGCACTTAGAGGGGAAGATATTACTATCTATGGCGATGGGTCGCATACGCGCAGCTTTCAGTACGTTGACGACCTTATCGACGGACTTATCAGGTTAATGGATTCACCTGATAGTTTTACAGGACCGGTAAATCTTGGAAATCCTGTCGAGATGAATATAAGTTCTCTGGCCGGAATGATAATAAAAATGACCGGGTCAAAATCAAAGATCATTTATCTTCCTCTTCCCCAGGATGATCCCAAACAGCGTCAGCCTGATATTACACTTGCCAGGAAAGAGCTGGGCTGGTCCCCGAAAGTTGATGCGGAAACAGGGTTGGCGAAGACGGTGGAATATTTCAGGAAGAGTTTGGGGTAAAAATAGAGTTGAAGCCCAGCGATATTGACCCCCTTTTATTCCCCCCAAAGGGGGGAAAAATCTCGTTTTATTACGAGTTTTTCTCCCCCTCTGGGGGAGATGCCGCGAAGCGGCAGAGGGGTTTTGCTCGCCGAAAAAAATAATATCTTTGATTCATGATAGACCGCTCCACAATAGAACGTATACTTGATGCTGCTCAGATAGTTGATGTGGTGCAGGAGTTTGTTCCCCTGAAGAAAAGGGGTGTAAACTACCTTGGGTTGTGCCCTTTCCATAATGAGAAGACCCCTTCATTCACTGTTTCTCCTTCGAAAGAGATCTTTAAATGTTTTGGTTGCGGAAAAGCCGGTAATTCAGTCAATTTTGTGATGGAACACGAGCACCTCACCTACCCTGAAGCGCTCAAATACCTGGCCAGGAAATATCACATCGAGATTGTAGAAAAAGAGCTGACACAGGAAGAGCTTGAGAAACAGAACGAAAGAGAGAGCCTTCTTGTTGTTACATCATATGCAGCACGTCAGTTCACTGAAAATCTTTTTCATACCGATGAGGGAATATCCATTGGTCTGACTTATTTCAAAGAAAGAGGATTCCGGCAGGATACCCTGAAGAAATTCGATGTAGGTTACAGCTTTGAAAAACGTGATGCCTTTTCTAAAAAAGCGCTGGAAGACGGGTACAAACAGGATTNTCTTATCAAGACCGGCCTTTCAATCCAGCATGAAGATCACATCTTCGACAGGTTCAGCGGCAGGGTGATGTTCCCGATTCACTCTNTGTCGGGACAGGTACTCGGATTCGGTGGCAGGGTCCTGAAAACTGACATCAAGTCGGCAAAATATCTGAACTCCCCTGAATCGGAGATTTACCATAAGAGCCGGATACTTTACGGAATATACCAGGCACGGAAATCAATAACACAGGATGACCGGTGTTATCTTGTAGAAGGATATACCGATGTGTTGTCGCTTCACGAAGCCAATATTGAAAACGTGGTTGCTTCATCCGGAACCTCCCTTACCCAGGAACAGGTAAGACTGATTAAAAGATTCACCCAGAACATTACAATACTGTACGATGGCGATGCTGCCGGCATAAAAGCCTCTCTCAGAGGAATAGACCTGGTACTCGAAGAGGGCATGAATGTTAAGATAGTTCTTCTTCCTGACAGCGAGGACCCCGATTCCTTTTCAAAAAAGGTAAGCAATGATGAGTTCCTGAAATTCCTGAAAGAGAATGAAACAGATTTTATTCGTTTTAAAACTCAACTTCTTCTGTCGGAGGCCAATAACGACCCGGTAAGAAAAGCCGATCTTATACGTGATGTTGTGAAGTCAATTGCTGTCATTCCCGAGGCAATAACCAGAACAGTATATATAAAGGAGTGCAGTACCGTCCTTGACGTAAGCGAACCAATCCTCTATCACGAGGTGAATAAGCTGCGGCAGCAAAAGAGTTTCCAGGACAGGAATAAATACCCGGGACCGGAAGATCTCCCTGTTCCTCCGCCTGTTATTGTCAAGCCTGTACAACATGAAACTTCAACATATTATTCAGAAGAAGCGGTAGTCAAGTTACTTCTGAAATACGGCAGTATGGAATTTGAAAGAACGATTAATAAGGAAGACGGCAAGGAGGATGTGTTAACCGTATCGGATTATATTGTAAGAGAAATCACATCCGACGATCTTCTGTTTGACGACAGTGTGTGTTCAAAGATATTTTCCGAATTCCGGTTTCATATTGAACATGGTCTTATTACCGGGGAAAAACAGTTTGTTAAGCATGACGATCCGGAGATTTCAAAGCTGTCTGCTAATCTGCTATCGGAACCGCATCAACTGAGCAAGATATGGAAAGAGAAACAAACGTTCGTTGAGACAGAGGAGATGAAGCTGAAAGAGATTGTAGGTGATGCAGTGCTTAAATTCAAGAGTGATAAGATAATTAAAATACAGAAGGAGATAAAGATTCGTCTCGAAGAGGCTCAAAAAGCCAATGATATGGAATTGGTGCAACAGCTGATGAAGCGATATGCAAATCTCAGTGTTGTACTTGGATTAATTTCAAGGAAACTGGGGAACAGGATATTGTTGTAGTAGTTTTGAATGTTTGAATCCATAGTGTTTGTTTAAGAAAACGAAATTTTCATCTCTTTTCCCATCGAACCATATTTATTAGTAATTTTGAATTATTATTTAAGAATAGATGAAAAGACTCCTTTCTTTACTGACAATCTTTTTATTACTTGTTACCTTTTCCTGCAAATCGGGGAAAAAAGGAAAGGATTCTTTCAGTCCCTCCTTTTCAACCTATAAATCAGACTCTCCAAAAGTTAATCCCCTGGATGAAAAAAATGAGATATTTTATGGAATCCTTACTCCGGTTGAAATATGTACAATCTTTAACCGGCTTGGTGTACCATACAATAATGCCACACTAAATCCAACTTCCAACAGGGATCAGTACCTCAGCAGCTCAAAAGCCTCAATAAACACTGGAATCTACGGAGTGGATTTCGGATACCTTAAGGTTTTTGGTATCGGTCAGCAGATGATCGATTATATGGTGACCATACGTGAAATGAGCAACAAGCTAGGAATACCTGATAGTTATCTTAATGAACCTATCAAGAAAGTCCAGAGCGATATTTCCGAACCGGATACAATCCTGTTACTGATGAATGAAGCTTTCACTAAAATGGAGGCTCATCTTCGTGAAGGAGGAAGAGAGAGTACTGCCGGGCTCATGATAATGGGAGGATGGGTAGAAGCAATGTTTATTGCCACCCAGCTTGTTTATAATCCGGCAAACCCTGATCCTGAAGTAATACAGAAAATCGCACAGCAGAAATATACTCTTACTACACTGCTCAGTTTCCTGAAAAACTATTATGACGATCCTGTTGTCGTCTATTATTCTAAAAAACTAAAGTACCTGAAGAACTATTTCGACTCATTCGATATCTACTTTAAAAAAGGCGATCTTGAAATTGACACTGCAAAACAGGTGTTCCGCTCAACCGGCAGCAAGATGACTGTTACTGTTGAAACTTTAAACAAGATCCGCGATTATGTAGCCAAGCTCAGGACTGACATGGTTACGCCGTAAGAATCAGGTGCTCCCCGCTCGTTTTGACTATTTGAGTTATTTAATAAGTCCTTTGTGTACCTTCGTGATGACCTTAGTGTACCTTAGTGGTAAAAACTAAAACCTTGAACCACAATGGATCACAAAGGATATCACTAAGGAACGCAAAGGAGGAAGTCAAAAAAAGTACTTTTTCAACATTCCCCTAAACCAGTTTTTATTTGTAATTTAGATTCTCTAATCTGATTTAGTGCAAACAAATATCCTGAAAATGAAAGCGGCAAAACTTATTTCAATTTTCTTCATTCTTCTTCTCGTATCCTCATGTGGTCCAAAGGATAATAAACCTTTAAGACCTTTTAAAAGTCAAGCTCCTGAAGCTGTTCCGGCAAATATCCCCCTCGATAAAGGATTCAGCGAATATATTTCAGGGTACTCTTCAGGCGTAATTCCCGCCAATTCGTCAATTGAGATACGATTTACACCGGAGTTTGCAGCTAAAGTAAATAAGTCTGCCACAGGATTGTTTGTTTTTGAACCATCAATTAAAGGGAAAACAGAATGGAAAGATGAAACAACTCTTGTCTTCACTCCTTCACGGTTCCTCGATCCGGGAAAAACTTATACAGGCGGACTAAACCTGAATAAACTTTCGGAAGTGAAAGAGAGGCTGAGGATATTTCCATTAAGGATACAGACTCTTAAAAAAGATTTCCGTGTTGGCTTCGGAACGCTGGAATGTTCCAATGCTGAAGGAAACGGCTATCTCCTGCACGGGGAAATTGTTACATCAGATTTTATTGCGCCTGCAGAAGCCGAGAACTACATAACCGCAAAACTTGGAAGAAAAAAGATGGAGTTAACTTGGGACCATTCGGTTAACCTCATTCATAAATTTACGGTAACCGGTATTGACCGTACCAGCAAATCGCAGGAACTTACGCTTTCGTGGGACGGCTCATCAGCCGGAGTAAAACAGAAAGGATCTTCTACTTTAAATATTCCGCCGTCAGGGGAATTCGACATTCTGGATGTAATTACCAGCTCAGGTGAAAGTCAGAGAATCGACATCATATTTTCCGATGGTGTTGATCCTGCCCAGGAGACCGACGGACTTATTCATTTTACTCCTTCATCCGAAAGCACTATCAGTATTGCTTCAAATATTATAAGCATCTTCCCGACAAAAAGATTACAGGGAGCTGTCGGGTTGAATGTTGAAGCATCTGTTAAAAACAACAAGGGGGCAAATCTCTCATCAGCATTTGCGAAACAACTGGACTTCACTTCCTGGATACCTCAAATAGTCCCCGAAGGAAAAGGAGTCATTCTTCCTTCTTCAAAGAATCTTATCTTTCCTTTCAGAGCTGTTAATCTTAAAGCCGTTGATCTTAAAATAATCAAAATATTTGATAACACCATTCCCTATTTTCTTCAGGAGAATGACATAAACGGTGACAACTCTATTAAGCGGTTCGGCCGTCCTGTTTATTCAGGACGAGTTGAACTGGTTACCGGTTCTGCAATGAATGCCGGAACATGGAATCTTTACACAATCGATCTGGCTGATTATATTGATATTGAACCCGGGGTCCTTTATAAGGTAGAGCTCGGGATGAGAAGATCTTATTCGCTTTACCCATGCAGTGCAGCTGGAGGAGAAAGTAAATACGAAGAAGCGCTTCAGCAGGCACAGGAAAAGAGCCGTGAGTTTTGGGACGATCCGGAGAATTACTATGAGGACAGTGAGGCAGAAATATACTATGGATTCAGATTCGACTGGAATGATCGCAACAATCCATGCACTGATGCTTATTACAGTCCCGACAAAAGAGTTTCAAGAAATGTCCTGGCATCAAACCTGGGACTGATCGCTAAAAAGGGAGATGACAATATTCTTCATGTGATGGTAAACGATCTTCTTACCGCCCTGCCATTAAATGAAGTTTCCATTGAAGTTTTCGATCTTCAGATGCAGCTTATTTCTTCCGGAAAAACAAACCCTGAGGGAGCGGTTGCAATATTCTGCGAAAGAAAACCTTTCCTCATAATTGCTAAAAAGGATAAAGACAGAAACTATCTTAAAACCAATGACGGATCATCTCTCTCCTTAAGCTCTTTCGATGTTGCCGGGAACAAACCGGAAAAAGGGATAAAAGCATTTATATATGGTGAAAGAGATGTATGGAGGCCCGGTGATTCAATTTTTCTTTCAATTTTTATCAAAGATATGAAGAACGATCTTCCGGCAGGGCATCCTGTTCAGTTCGAGCTTATAAATCCATTGGAACAGAGAGTCGATAACCAGGTGCAGAAACCTGAAGGCAGAAACCTTCTGGTATTCGCATCAAAAACATCACCTGAAGCAGTCACCGGGAACTATAATGCCCAGTTCAGGATCGGAGGAGCAACTTTTACAAAACGGGTAAGAATTGAAACTGTCAAGCCAAACAGACTGAAAATATATCTGAATTTCCCCGGTGAAATACTTGGAGGGTCCAATCCCGTTACGAAAGGGACTCTCAATGTAAAATGGCTCAACGGGGCCGTTGCAAAGAATCTGAATTCGTCAGTTGAGTATATTCTTAAACCGACAAAAACAGAATTTGAAAAATACCGACAGTATATTTTTGATGATCCTATAAGTAAATTCCACTCCGAAACTGTTAATATTTTCAAGGACGCTGTTGATGCCAGTGGAAATGCCTCCGTTGTTTTTGATCCCGGAAAAGAGATCAATGCTCCCGGAATGCTGAATGCTGTTTTTACTGCCAAAGCATCGGAACCAGGCGGTGACGAGAGCATCACCCAGAAATCCTTTAAATATGCTCCTTACCCGGTGTTCGTCGGTATTAGCCTTCCCGGACTTAAAGGGAAAAGCAGGATGCTCTTTACTGATGCCGATAATGAAGTCAAATTAGTCACAGTTGATGAAAATGGCAAACCTGTGAGATCAGAGGTTGAAATAACCATATATAAGATCAACTACAGATGGTGGTGGGAATCGGATGAGGAAAACCTTGCATCCTTTATTTCAAACAACAATTACAAACCTGTATTAAAGAAAACAATTACAACTTCCGGAGGAGAAGGCTCTTTTTCATTCAATATTGATAAGAAAGAGTGGGGCCGATATCTGATCAGGGCAACAACTCCTGCAGGCCATTCCACCGGGAAAATTCTACTTATCGACTGGCCATGGGAATATGGGATGAAGGGAAATACCGAAGGGGCCACACTTCTTGTTATCAATACCGATAAGGATAAATATAACCCCGGCGACGAAATAAAACTTTCTTTCCCGGCTCCTGAGAATGCAAGGGCTATTGTGACTCTTGAAAATTCGACAGGTATCCTGGATGAGATCAGGGTTAATGCAGAGAAAGGCAACACTGTTGTAACTTTTAAAGCCAGGCCTGAAATGGCTCCGAATATCTATGCATATGTTACTGTTATCCAGCCCCATGCCCAGACTGTCAATGATATGCCAGTGAGGTTGTATGGAGTGGTACCGGTAATGGTCGAAGATCCGGCAACCAGGCTGACACCTAAAATCGAAATGGCCGATGAGATCAGGTCACAAAAACCATTTGTGATAAAGGTCAGCGAAACCAACAGGAAACCAATGACCTATACAGTAGCAGTGGTAGATGAAGGACTGCTCGATATTACCGGTTTCAAAACTCCCGATCCATGGACATATTTCTATGCCCGTGAAGCTCTCGGGGTTCAGACCTGGGATCTCTACGATTTTGTTCTCGGGGCTTTTGGCGGAACTCTTGAAAGGATCTTTGCCATCGGAGGAGATGAAGCCGTGGTTGATAAATCTGCAAATAAAGCACAGAGATTTGTACCTGTCGTGAAGTTCCTGGGACCCTTTAATCTTGAAGCAGGTAAAACGAATACTCACACATTAACACTTCCTCAATATACCGGCTCGGTAAGGACGATGGTTGTTGCAGGAAGCGACAGGGCGTTTGGTATTGCAGAAAAATCTGTTTTTGTAAAAGATCCTCTGATGTTACTCGTTACGGCTCCGAGGGTTATAAGCCCCGGCGAAAAGGTGGCCCTCCCAATATCTCTTTTCATTCAGAAAGACGGGATCAAAGATATCTCCATCAAAGCCGAAGGAAATGATCTTGTGAGCTTTGAAGAGAAAACAAAAAATATACCGGTGTCCGGTACGGGTGAAAAGGATTCGGAATTTTCATTTACTGCCGGTGAAAAAACAGGAGTGGCAAAAATAAGTGTCACTGCTACCGGAGGCGGAGAGAGTGCAACATACATAATGCAGATTGAAATAAGAAGTCCGAACCCGCCTGAGATACGCGCCGAATCAAAAATGATAAGAAAAGGTGAAAAGTTTGAAACAAACTTCAAACCATTCGGTATTGAAGGGTCCAACTCGGCTATTCTCGAAGTATCTTCCCTCCCGTCAATAAANCTNGAGAAAAGGATGGAATACCTTCTCGATTATCCCCACGGNTGCTCNGAACAGATCACCTCGGCNGCTTTTCCGCAGTTATGGCTCAAAGATCTTTCGGGTAATGATGCGTCTGTGACAAAATCTGCATCTGACAATATCACTGAAGCCATCAATATACTTGTCTCCCGGCAGATGATCAGCGGAGGCATAGCTTTGTGGCCGGGTTCATCGCAGCCCGATAACTGGGTTACATCTTATGCAGGGCATTTTATGACTGAAGCGGAGAGGAAAGGATACAGTCTCCCGCCAGGATTCAAACAGAAATGGATGAGTTATCAGAAGAGAACTGCACAGGACTGGCGTTTTGATACAAGGTATAAACAGTCGGCTAACGATCAGGCTTACAGACTCTTTACCCTTGCGCTTGCCGGTCAGCCTGAAAAAGGGGCAATGAACAGGCTCAGGGAATCTTCAGGAATTCCTCAATTATCGCGCTGGTTGCTGGCAGCAGCCTATGCAACGACCGGGCGCCCGGAAGTGGCTGCCGGTCTGCTCGATGTCAGGAACACAGTTACGGAACAGGAATATTATAATTATTACTATGGCAGCGAGATGCGCGATAAAGCAATTATATTATACACCCTTACTCTCCTGAAAAATGAAGAACAGGCAGTGTCGCTACTCAAAGTGATCTGTGATAATTTCAATAATGACAGCTGGTACAACACTCAGGCGATAGCATGGGGACTTTTTTCATATATGAAATGGATAGAGTCAATACCGGGTAATAACAACAGCCCGTCAAAGATTCAGATCACCCTGAACGGTAAAAAATCGGAACAGACAATCGTATCAAAACAGGTGTGGTCGAAAGATATAAGTGAAAACAACGGAAATAATTCGCTGATTGTCGAAAACAATTCAGATAACCCTCTGTATATCACTCTTACAAGGAAAGGTGTTCCGCTCATCTCCGACATCACCCGTGAAGACAAAGGGTTAATAATGAAGATCGATTATCTGGATATGGATCTGAAACCTGTGGATCAGAAGAACCTCAGGCAGGGATCTGATTTCATGATGGTTGTGAAGGTGACTAACAACACTTTTGCAACTGTAGAAAACATTGCACTGACGGAAATGGTCCCTTCGGGATGGGAGATCCGCAATACTAGGTTGTTTGAAGCAGACTATGGTATTAAGGAGAGCACATCTGATTACCGCGACTTCAGGGATGACAGGGTGAATACCTATTTCAGTCTGACACAGGGGCAAACC
>JGI24133J20442_1000235_pt1 | contig 17396 bp, 14 predicted proteins | sample BarGraNGADG00311_2_FD_20442 | JGI IMG/M metagenome (IMG submission 20442)
CAATAATCCGGAGCAATCAATGCATTTCATAGTTGTTCCTCCCATACAATGAGGCACACCAAGGAATTTTTGAGCGGTTATAATGATTTCATTGGCGCTGGTATTGTGAGTATTTATCTTTTTTTCGGTACCCGATTCCAGAAAACCTTTCAGCTTTCTGTTTTCAGCATGGCTTTCGATATTGTGAAACGATGGTTCTTGATAAAAATGTTTGGAGCAATAGGTATTAAATAGCTGACATACTGCAACTAATAGAATAATAAATTTACCTTTAGTCTTAGAAAATACTTTCATCATCAAAAACTCTGCTATAAAGCGGAGTAAATATGAGGATTATTTTCTTATTTAAAGAAATTGAATATAATTGTAAAGAATTAAATTAAAAGCCTTAATATAACAAGAGATTGCAAATTTTTCGGAGAAGAATACTCTGAACCAAACATTGCATGAGAGACAGAAACCTTCTACCAACTACGAAATAAATGACTCACATTATAAGAATTGCTAATTATGAAACAAGTATTATCAGGTATTGTGATTTTTGCATTAACAACAATAGCATCTGGTCAATCAACTATTACAGATATGACAAATTCAAAACAAACCACCATCTGTAACCCTCTGAACCTGAGTTACCGGTTTTGCCTTGATGATCCTTCACGACGCGAAGCCGCTGATCCTGCAATGGTTTTGTTTAAAGATGAGTACTATCTGTTTGCATCTAAGGCCGGAGGATACTGGCATTCGGTCAATTTAATCAATTGGGATTTTATTACTACTCAGGACCTGCCTTTGGAAGACTATGCCCCGGCAATAGTGAAAATCAAAGATACCTTGTATTTTATGGCATCCGGTGGGGCCCCGGTTACAATTTATAAAACATCAAATCCCAAAACCGGTAAATGGGAAGTGGCCAATTCAGCTTTCCCGATTGGAATGACTGATCCCGATTTGTTTCTCGATGATGATGGCCGTTTATATTTTTATTATGGTTGCTCTAATAAGGAACCAATTTATGGAGTTGAACTTGATATAAGGAGTCTTAATCCCAAAGGGACGCCTGTTGCATGTTTTAACAGTAAGAAAGAAGACTACGGCTGGGAGCAAAAAGGCGATTATAACAACCAGCCAGAAAATCCATGGATAGAAGGAGCCTGGATGACAAGACATAAAGGCAAATACTATCTTCAATATGCAGGACCAGGTACTGAATATAAAAGTTATTGTGATGGACTATATGTTTCAGATAATCCGCTTGGGCCATTCAAACTGGCTTCGAATAATCCCTGCTCATCAAAACCTGATGGATTCATTGCAGGGGCAGGTCATAGCAGCACTTTTCAGGATAAATACGGGAATTACTGGCATATTTCAACCATGACCATCTCTCAAAAGCACATGTTCGAACGTCGTTTGGGCCTGTTTCCTATGTTTTTTGACAAGGATGGGATTCTTTATACATATACCGGTTTTGGAGATTTCCCTTTTAATATCCACGGGAAAAAAGTATCAGGTCCTGATGAATTGTTCCCAAAATGGATGTTGCTTTCATATAATAAACCGGTTGAAGTTTCGTCTGAATTAACCGGTCACCCGAAAAAGTACGCTGCTGATGAAGAAATCCGCACTTACTGGAGCGCACAAACCGGTAATAAAGGTGAATGGATCAGTATCGACCTGCAGAAAGAATGCACAATAAATGCTGTGCAAATAAATTTTGCCGAAAACCAGACACAGCTGCATGGCCGCAATCCTGAAATATATTATCAATACCTATTGGAGTATTCGGATGATAATAAAACATGGAAACTTTTAACAGACAAAACGCTTAACAAAACAGATGTTCCACATGATTACATCCAGCTTACAGTTCCGATAAAAGCACGTTATGTAAAGCTCACCAATTATTATGTTCCCGATGGCACATTTGCTTTGGCCGGGCTGCGTATATTTGGGAACGGACATGGGATCCAACCCCAGAACGTTAAAAATTTCAGGGTGGCGCGTACACAAAGTGACCGGCGAGAAGTTAAACTGAAATGGGATAAAAACAGAGATGCAGTTGGCTACAATATCCGTTACGGAACTCAGGTTGATAAATTGTATCACAATTATCAGGTACTTGGTGCAGATTCGCTGACAATACGAAGTCTGAACAGGTTCCAGAAATATTATTTTACTATTGATGAATTTAATGAAAATGGCATCGATAAAGGCACAGAGATAGTTGATGTAAACTAGGAATCAGATACTCTATAAACGGCGCGACGGCGCAACAGCGTGACATTTTACGCAGGCACCATCTTACTGTAATGAAACAGTTCGAATAAAGCAAGACAATTAACATAATCCTGGATGTCAATTTAAAATAAATAATTATTACTTTTATTGTCCGGTGATGGAGTTAGCCATTATTAAAAGCGCCATGAGTACTGTTGAGACGGCTAATAATGTACTTCGCTAACGAGGAACAAAAAAGGAAAAAAAATACTAATTAAATTAAATAGCTATGAAAATTATTAAAGTATCTGCACTGGAAATCCTTGATTCAAGAGGGAACCCAACAGTCGAGGCAAATGTTACACTTGAAGATGGAACAAAATCAAGAGCAATGGTACCCAGTGGTGCTTCCACAGGCGAACGGGAAGCTTGTGAACTGCGTGACGGTGATAAAAAACGCTATGGAGGAAAAGGCGTCCTGAAAGCTGTTGAGAATGTAAATAAAATTATTGCAAAAGCAATTGAAGGTAAAGTTTTAAACAGTCAGCGTGAACTTGACTACATCATGATTGATCTGGATGGGACAAACAATAAATCAAAACTCGGAGCAAATGCTATTCTCTCTGTATCAATGGCTTATGCACGTGCAGAAGCCGAAAGTGCAGGNATCCCGCTNTANCAGTATTTAGGNGGAACCAACGCCCATCTCTTGCCTGTCCCGTGTTTGAATATTATAAATGGCGGCAAGCATGCTGACAATAATGTCGATTTTCAGGAATTTATGATAGCACCTCATTCAGCAGCAACCTTCACTGAAGCTATTCGAATGGGAGTTGAAGTATTCCATACACTAAAATCAGTCCTGAAGGCAAAAGGATACAGCACCGGTGTTGGTGATGAAGGTGGTTTTGCGCCGGACCTGAAGTCAAATGATGAAGCAGTTGAAGTAATCCTGGAGGCCATTACCAAAGCAGGTTATAAACCCGGAAACGATGTAAGCATCTGCCTTGACCCGGCTGCAAGTGAAATGTGGGAAAATGGGAAATACAAGCTTTTTAAAAGCACTGGCAAATTAATTTCCAGTGATAATCTGATAAAACTCTGGGAGAACTGGGTAAAACAATATCCCATTGTACTGATCGAAGACGGTCTTGCCGAGAACGACTGGAAAGGGTGGAAAAACATGACAGATCTATTAGGCAATAAGATCGAGATCGTTGGAGATGATCTCTTCTGCACCAACAAAGCAATCCTTGCAGAAGGCATTTCAAAAGGTGTCGCAAACTCGGTCCTCATTAAGCTTAACCAGATTGGTACGGTTACTGAAACACTCGAGACAATCGAACTTGCCTACAAGAATAAATACAATGCATTTGTCTCCCACAGGAGTGGCGAAACACCCGATAGCTTTATCGCTGACCTGACAGTAGCTGTAAATGCNGGACATTTAAAGACTGGCAGTGGTTGCCGGGGTGAAAGGATCGAAAAATTCAATCAGCTGATGCGTATTGAACATGAATTAGGTAAATACTCCAAATTTGCAGGCAAGAAAGCATTTAAAAACGCTTAAGAAATAAAACAGGAGGTAGTATTAATTAAGCAACTTAAATCAAATCCGGAACCTGCATAGTAAGAGACTATCTGCAATCTGCATGAAGGGGCTGGTGTTAATATAATTATATACTGACATCATTGCCCCTATTTTATTATCCTCAGACGGCCCGGGGTCGTATCGATAATTTCAATACCGCGGGGTTCAAGGCTGACATCGCGCGATCTTTTATCTTCATCGAAAACTTTTGTTTTTTCAGCTGTGTCACTATTATTTATAATTACGAGTTTTTTTGTATCGGGATAGAAGGCGCAATCGGTGCGGATATTGCTGCATGTCCATGGCCCGAATTCACTTTGTCGTCCGGATGCGAAATACAGACATCGGTGCAACAGGCGTGTATTTTCCGGGGAAAACTTAAAGCCCGACAGATAAATTGATTGACCTTTACCGAAATTATTAATGACAATTTTCGGGAACCCATCTTTTTCCGCGAGAACCGTTGCATCTCTACCCGTCACAAAAACATTGTCAATATCTTTGCCAAAATCGATCTCACCTTCAATATCTTCAAGAATAAAATGCTTCTTTCCCGAAGCGAAACATTCCAATTTCACTTTACTCAATGTCAGACCAATTTCCCTGTCAACTCCCAACAGATGCGACAACTGGAAGTATGGATTCGAATATTGAATAGCCGCAGGTTCTCCTATTCCAATAAATCCTCCGCCACCGGCAATCCAACCGGTAATCATCTCGATGATTTTTATGTTTTTCCAATGTTCGCCGCCTGACCATGCAGTTCCTACCTTACCTGCGTTGAGAATCACGTCAACGTCCTGTGGGATGCCATGTTCCATAATGTCATTAAAACTAATAAACGAAACCTCAACAGGTAAACCGGCCAGTGATTCAGTAACCTCGTATAGCTCCATCCCATGAATGAAGTGACCAACGTAAACCCAGGAACGAAGCTTTCCCCAGGCAGTAAGAACTGCCACCTTCAGCGGTGCAGTAAAAGGACCGCCACCGGCATGGAATAGTTTAATTGTGCGGAATTCCCGGGTGATATCTTCGATGGTTTTCACGAAATCCGGAAAGTCTTGCACCAGATGTAAATATCCACCCAAGCCAATCCGGTCGATCGGAGCACGCAGCAAACCTCTCCGGATATTTGCCCAGAACTGTCTGGCATCAAGTGCAGGATCGCCACCTTCCATGAATGTGGGTTCGCCTCTTAGTCCTGTTGGGAACAAATAAGGGTGAAGGCGGAGTTCTTTTAACCCTACACCTTCAACCCCAGCGCATAACCTGGCCTCGAAGGCGTTAAATACACACTTGATCAGGCCGTCGAAACCAATATCTTTAAAGCGCTTACCGTAAGGTTCGGTCCCAACCCAATGATCATCGTAAAACATATATGCGACCTTGTCAGAAGCGTGTATCAGGTCGATACATTTGCGCCCAAAACCTACCACGAACTCATTCATAAAGTCCATCCAGTCCAATAAACGTTCAGATGGCACATTATGACTCGTGCAGTAGGCACCTTTATTGACAAAATCCTCACTCGTCATTTTATATCCCCTTGATTCCTCAAAAAGACGCATAGCGAGCGGACTGACCGTCCCTTCATAAGAGCCCCAATCAGCATATGTAAAACGCTGTATCGCCGGATCACCCCAGAACCAGGCAAAATTATAAAACAGGGAGGTGAATCTTACAATTTTAGTATCTGGATGCTCAACCAGCCACTTATGCAAATAGTCGAGCATGAACTTTTGGGTTTCAGGGTAGATCGGATCCACCGGCAGCTGATGCTCACGGTCGCCCCAATTGTTGGTTGTGTGATTGTACATGGAAATTCCTTCCCATATTTGATAGGCCAAAAAATTGACGGTGTATCTGTGCCACTTTTTAACTTTATTTACAGTGACAGTACCTTTGACCATATCAAACATCCACAAATTTTCAGATACCTCCTCTCCTGTCGTCCGGTCGAATACCTGCCACCACATCTTTGGATCATCATTGAAATTGACTTCAAATTGCTCGCGAAAAAAACCTTTTAATAAATTCAATTCTACCTTATCGCCTTCTGCCACAACGGCTTCACTCATCAGATAATTTTGCTGTAGTTTATTTCTGTTGGCTTTGGCCCACTCATTATCAGCCCTAACAAGGCAGATAGTGGAATAGATATCATAATCCGCGGATATAATCTTGTCGGACAAGACTGTGCCGTCACTGTCGCGGATGGCGTCAGCTCCCCATTTTTCTGCAAGTTCAAGGGTTAAATCTTCATAACCAGCCTCTCCGGGCAAAGTAAAGTCCCCTTTAATCATCTTATTTTCAGCCATATTTGTCTTTTAATTATCGATTATTTCTTTTCATTAAAGAAGGAAATATCGTAGTATGCTTCTTTCGTTTATTTTCAATTATTCTTCAGACTTTTTCCTCTCGCTAAGATCTTTTTCTATCTGCAACAAAAGTTTATCATTAATGGGATAAAAGTAGAACATGATGCCGCAAACCATTATAAAGCAGGCCGGTATGATGCTAAATAATATTTTAATCCCATTGACTACTTCGGGTGTTATTGGTTCCTGCTTATTGTAACCGTAAAGTCCAAGCAAAAACAAAGCTAAAAATCCTCCTATTGCCACACCCATTTTAATAGCAAACATTACACCGGCAGTCACTAATCCTGTGGCCCGCTGCCTGAATTTCCATTCATGAAAGTCGGCAACATCGGCAAACATGGCAAAAATGAAGACTGGTATAGCTCCGGCCACTACGGACCAGATGAAATTCATAATGCTGAGCAATACGAAATTGTCTTGAGGAAGCCAAAAGAATGAGCCTCCCAGAACCACGCTGGCAAATGACAGAAAAATCGCTACTGTTTTTCTATCAAAATGTTTTTTCAGAAATGAACTGAAAAAGACTCCACCCATCATACCAATTGTTCCAATAGTCATGAACGTTGTCGTCTGATCGAAATCCAGTTTCTGAGAACCAAATGTCAGACTCAGAAGTATCTTACTGCCTTCGCCATTGACATAATTGAAATAGTATGCAACCATTCCGTTTCTAATCATGTTATGAATAAGCCAAAATACCGATGCAACAAATATTATTATCCAGGGCAGGTTTCTGGATACATTCCGAAGGTCTCCCCTGACAGAACTCTTCTGTTCATTGTGGGGTTTTACACGTTCACGGGTGGTAAGAAACGTAATGATCAGCAGAACAATAGCAATTGAACCAAAAACTCCCATTGTTACCTGAAAACCCAACGCCTGGCTGTAACCTAGTGTTGCGTTATAGCCAGGATGGGCTGGATTGGCTCCAAATAATTTGGCCAATGGCAGAGTAAAAGTGGTAATTAATAACATCCCCACAAACGCAAAGAAAAAGCGATACTGTGAAAGAGTTGTTCGCTCTTTTGGATTTGGTGTCATCACTGACATCAAAGAGGAATATGGGATATTAATCGCAGTATACGCTGTAGTTGCAAGAATATAAGTAACAAAGGCATAAACAATTTTTATATTCTGGCTCCATGGCGGAGTAATGAACATAGCGAAAGCTAATAATCCATACGGAACCGCCATCCATAAAAGATAAGGCCTGAACTTGCCCCAGCGGGTATTGGTACGATCAGCTACCATTCCAATTATAGGATCGAAAATCATATCCCAGAATCGCGTAATCAGAAACATAAAACTTGCCACTTTTGCATCGATACCAAAGACATCAGTATAGAATATCATCAGAAAAAAGCTCCATGCCTGGTACAGAATGTTGGAAGCTGTATCCCCAAGGCCGTAGCCTACTTTCTCAACCAATGAGAGCTTTTCGTCTGATTTGCTAAAAACCTTGTCTGCAGCAACTGATTGAGCGCCTTCAGAAATCGAATTTTTGTTGTCAGTCATTTGTTTGGTTCTTTTCTAGGTAACTAAGATAATTAAAATTCAGCTTACAAACTCATACTTAAGTTTGCTGATGCTAAATTTAGTAAGAATATAATATTACACGTTGCAGACTTATTTTATTACCGAATTTTAATCCATTACCTGATTTTCCTTTTCGGGCGAGGTTCGACATATCATAAGGAAAGTTCCTGACCAACTTTCATTGTTATTGGATAATATATCACGGGAATAGAACTGTAAAGTATGTAATTCTTTTCAATAATTGTGTAAAGTAATCTCTTTACCCAGACTTATCTTTGTTGCTTCAAAACAAGAAACTATAGTCAGAAGTTCTATAGTAAAAAGTAGTATGAAATCAGAACTTTTCTATAGTAATTAAATTTTAACAGCTCTTTATTATGAAACCACTAAGAGTAAAAAAATCAGATAAAAATAATTTTAAATTTCCAAAATCTCCAACCGGTATTCAGGGTCTGGATGAGATTACAAATGGAGGGCTGCCTAAAAACCGTCCTACGCTGTTGTTAGGGAATACCGGAAGCGGGAAAACCACTATGGCAATAGAATTCCTTGTAAATGGAATTGAAATGTTTGATGAACCTGCTGTATTCATGGCCTTTGAAGAAAAAAAGGATGAACTGGTGCTGAATGTCAAATCATTAGGTTTCGACCTCGATAAACATATTGCGAATAACAAAATATACATTGAACAGGTACTGATTAATCCGGATGAAATGCGGGAAACCGGTATGTATGATCTTGAAGGGTTATTTGTGAGGCTCGAACAGGCAATTTATAAAGTAATGGCAAAGCGTGTGGTGCTTGATTCTCTGGATACACTTTTCAATGATTTCGATTCTAAAATACTACGTTCGGAATTTCTAAGGCTTTTATCCTGGTTGAAAGAAAAGGAAGTGACCGCAATAATTACCTCAGAAATAGGAGATGTTTTTCTTACGCGACAGGGAATAGAAGAATATGTAGCCGATTGTGTTATTTCACTGGATAACCGTGTAATCAATCAAATTGCGACCAGGCGATTAAGGATTGTAAAATACCGCGGTTCTATTCATGGTAACAATGAATATCCGTTTATTATTGATGAGAAAGGGATATCTGTATATCCAATTATAAGCAAAGTAGTCCAGCAGGAATCAAGTTCAATAAGAATATCTTCGGGTATTGAAAGCCTGGATGAAATGCTGGGTAAAAAAGGTTTTTACGAGGGAAGCAGCATTCTGATATCAGGAACGGCCGGTACTGGAAAAACGAGTCTGGCGACTTCATTCGCATATAGTGTCTGTAAAGCTAAAAAAAGTTGCCTTTTTTGTGCATTTAAAGAAGCACCAAACCAGGTAATAAGGAATATGGGATCGATAGGAATCGATTTAGCTCCGTTGATTAAAAATCAAGGGGTATGGTGCATTCAAGCGAGGTAAGAATGTTTAAGATCTCAAATAAGGGAATCATTTTAATGCCTATTGCCAGTACAAACAAAAAAACAACTCCTTCTGAATCCAAAAGAAGAATTAAGGAGCATCAGAATTTATCCACATCTAAAGAATCATTTGGACTGAAAGAAACTGCCCGTTAATAGGTCAGGTCTCTTTTTTAATAAAACATTCAATTTTAAAAACAAGTTGTTATAATGTCAAATAAAGTACAAAAAGAGTCAAAAGTTAAGGTAAAAGCTGAAAGCCCCGGAAATGCAAAGTATATTCTCAGGTTATTTGTTTCCGGCATTTTACCTAACTCTGCCCGTGCAATAAAAAACATAAATGCAATTTGTGATCAATATTTAAAAGGCAGGTATGAATTAGAAATAATTGATATTTACCAGCAACCATCTTTGGCCCTTACTGAAGAATTAATTGCAGTACCAGTCCTGATAAAGAAATTTCCATTACCGGAAGAAAAGATGCTTGGCGATCTGTCAAATATTCAAGAGGTTCTCAAAGGACTTTCCCTTGTTAAATAATTAAGTTCTCAATCTAATGGTAAAAAATATCATAGAACTTTTAGAAGAGACTGAAAAGTTGAGCAAAGAAAATGCCGTTCTTCAGAAACTGCTGAGAAATGCTTTGGAATCAATTGAGGGATTCAAATCTGACAAAATAGATGCGTTGGTTATTGCCAATGAAAAAGCGCTGAAAGTTTATACAGAAATAACGGCTGATCAGCCCTACCGCATTTTAGTTGAGAAAATGCATGAAGGAGCCGTTACTTTGAGTGAAGATGGAACTATTCTGTTTTGCAATTCCTATTTTGCAAACATGGTGGGCCTCCCATTACAAAAAGTAATAGGAACAATATTCGAAAATTATATTGGCGATTCTTTAAAAAAACGCTTTGAAGCCCTGCTTAATAAAGAAGAGACCGTCAATGCTTTAAAAGAAGAAGTTATAATTTATGCAAGTGATGGGAGGCATATACCTGTACTGATGACCGTAAATGCTTTCATGTTGCATAATAACTTTGTTTTAAGTATTATTATTACAGATCTTACTATTCAAAATGAAAATCAGGAAAGATTAAAACGAAGGACTAAGCAACTGGAAGATAAAAACTTAGAGCTCGAAAGCACAAATAAAGAACTTGCCTTTCAAATTAAAGAAAAAGAAAAACGTGGAGAAGAGTTAAGTATTGCTAAAACAGACGTAAAAGAGCTGGAAGGACTTAACATTCATAAAGAAAAGGTTCTTGCCACACTTTCACACGATTTAAGAAGCCCTCTGGCCGGAATTATCGGACTGGCTGATCTGCTGAAAGAAAACTTTGAAACTTTTGAAAACAGTACGGTAAAGGAAATGCTCGAACTCCTGTATAAATCATCAACGGATGAATTAAATATGCTGGACTCCCTGGTGGAATGGGCAAGAATAAAATACGCGTCGGAAGCATTTTCTCCTGAAAATATTGAACTTGTCCAATATGTGAAAAAGGTTTTTGAAACTTTAAATGAAAATGCTGCTGCAAAGAATCTTAATCTTCATAATGAAATTGAAGAAAATATAACCGTCTTCGCTGATGGGAAAATGTTACTTTCCATACTTCAAAACATAGTTTCAAATTCCATAAAACACACTCCAGAAGGAGGAAAGATCACCGTTTCAGGCATAAGAAATGAGGATAAAATTATCGTTGAGGTAAAAGATACAGGTATCGGAATGTCTAAAGCAATAAAGGATAAGCTTTTTACACCCCAAATGGTCTCACTTTCAAATGCAAGGAAAGAAAATAAAGGAGCCGGCATCGGTTTATTATTGGTAAAAGGCTTTTTAGAAAAAAATGGCGGTGAAATATGGGCAGAAAGCATTGAAGGCGAGGGCTCATCCTTTTATTTCACATTACCTGCGAAGGAACCTGACAATATGAAGATACAATTCCAGAACGACCAGAGTCATTTGGCCGAAGATCAAACGAACACTAAATCGCAGATACAGCTATAAAACTTGTGTTATCCTCACGCTATCGATTATAAAACTTATGCGCCTGGTATATAACCCCCTCTTTCATCTGACGCAGCCATCTACCCCTTTAGTTGTTTATGGTTGTTGTATCAATCAGATACAATCCTATGAAAAATATTAAATATTTAATATTAAGCAGCTGCTTAGCTCTATTCTACATTAACCCAGCATTCACACAAACTGCCAATAAATTTGATTTTGAGAGAATTGAAGATAATTCATTTTTAATTGAAGAAGCCTACAATCAGGATCCTGGAGTAATTCAGCATATTTCAGCATTTCAGTATATGAAAGATAAAACATGGCTCTATACTTTCACTGATGAATGGCCTGTACCAGGAAGGAACCATCAGCTTTCAACAACTATTCCTGTTTTGAACAACGGTGAAACCGGATTAGGGGATATAGCATTAAACTATCGTTATCAGGCTGTTTTTAAAAAACGCTTTGCTTTTTCTCCACGATTTTCACTGCTGTTACCTTCCGGAAATTATAAAAAAGGTTTGGGGGAAGGAGTTCCGGGCTACCAGCTGAGCCTCCCGTTCAGCTATTTGCTCTCCAGAAAAATTGTTACTCACTATAACCTTGGCGTGACTTTTACCCCCAATGCAAAAAAAGCGGATGGTTCGCAATTCGACCAGGTAATATACAATTATGGCTTAAGTATAATTTTACTGTTAAATAAAAACTTCAATTTCATGTTTGAAGCTGTCGGAAATACAACTTTCACAAAGACAAAAAATACAGGTACTAAAACTACCAATTCACTTCTCATAAATCCCGGATTCAGATATGCAATAAATTACAAATCGGGACTGCAAATAGTACCCGGCATTGCAGTACCCATTGGTCTCGGCACATCAAAAGGGGAATTAGCTATTTTTGCTTATTTATCCTTTGAGCATCCTTTGTGGAAACCTTAATAATCAATCCTTTTTTATTATCTTCAGGTCGCTTTTCAGCTTACTGAAAAGAACTTTGTATTCATCCGGCACTTTTTCCAGATCGACCGGTGTACTGCTACTGCCTACTGTCAGTTCGTAATAGTTACCATCTTTGACCCGGGGGGCAGACGGGCTGAAATGAATGATTTTAATGAGCCTGTTTAACTCCTTATCAGTCAAATTCACCTCAGCTTCAACAGCTTTGGTTATCGGAATGAATCCACCGGTTCGTATAAGCTTTATTTTCATCAGTCATATTAAACTTTAGCTTCTGACCAGCCTTGCTTCACCGCTTTTACTTCAGGACTATTGATCCCAAAGATCTTNTCAGNATGAACAATTGTCAGGTTTTTTACATCCACAAATTTAGCATTTTGAGCTAAACTCCTGTCAGTTAAAACTGAGTACCATATACGTCCCGCTTTTTCCCATGCATATCCTCCCATATTGTAAGCGGTTACATAAAAAGCAAAATTAGGGATCCCTGAGTTAATATGCACCCCTCCCCAATCGCCCGATTGATTATTCGGCAGGTTTTGATATTTATCCATTGTGGCAGGTTGCGGGTCATTTCCTAATTCCGGATGATTAATATACCCGGTACCAGGGGCTTTCATGCTGCGTAATGCATATTTTATGCCGATCATCACCTTCTCTCCAATCAACCAGTTTGATTTCTTTACATCCTGATTGTTAAATCTTTGCTTTATCATTATACCAAAGATATCGGAAAATGATTCATTCATGGCGCCGGCCTGGTTTTCGTAATCAAGATTGGCTTCATTTTCCGTAACCCCATGTGTAAGCTCATGGCCTATAACATCAATATCACTGGTAAAACTGGTGAAGACTAATCCGTCACCATCACCATAAACCATACGCCTGCCATCCCAGTAGGCATTGTCGAGTCCCTTATCATAATGCACATATTGTTTGATGAGCAACCCTTTATTATCAATGGAGTTCCTGGAAAATAACTGCCAGTAGAAATCCCAGGAAGCCTTACCCCCCTTAATTACATTTTTTCCTGCTATGGAAGTAATTTTCTGATTGGTCTTTGAATCCCAGAGCAATATAGCTCGGGAAAGATCGGTTTTTTGCTTGCAATCGTAAACCTCCATCTGCATAGCCTCTTTAGCAGCCTGCTTTGTAATCACACCAAGAATGGTTTTTTCGTGCAGGCTGGCTTTCTGGAAAAAACTCCTGTCATTGAAGAACCGGAAGCTCCTGAAATTAGAATTAATTGCCAGGTCAGCAATCTTTTTATTGGTCGATTCCATCAGTCTCGTCAACATGTAAGGTGGAATGATGCAATGAATGGGGTTGATGTGGTTTTTACACATAATGTTTAAGATTTTAGATTTAAATCCAACATATTAACCATAGACTTATTAGCAATGATTGCTAATAAAGCCTGTTCCTAAAATGTCTTATTTGCAGACAGGTATAAATTTAGGAAATTCCGGAATAAAAAACAAAATGAAAATGTCTGTTCACTTTTTGCTCCCCAACGGAGGACCGCTTCTTCGGGCAGTGCTCGACAAAGTCAAAAACGAATCAAAACATCTCTCAACAATTCCGGAATGATTTATTATTCAGATCTTAAAGAGTTTACAGGATTCTTCCAAAGAGTATAATACACTCTGGAGGATAATGTAAATAAAGATATTAAAAGTAAAACTATTACAGGTATGGAAACAGTTGAAGCATTAACATTAATATGATGTTTCCAGACACTGTCTAATAACGTTTGTGATAAGAAGTAACCTCCATAACCTCCAAAGAATGATGCTATAAGCAATATGAAAAAGAAGGGTTTAACGATCATTTTATTTATTCGGAAGGATGGGGCCCAAAATACTTTCCTGATACCAATCTCTTTGGTACGTTTAATGATATTAAGGGATACAAGCGTATACAGGGCAATTAATGAAAGGAAAATAGCTACTCCGGACAGAAAATTAAATACCTTAAGAATATTTTTATTATCAATTTGAGAATATTCGTAGTTTACATCATTTATTCTTCCTCCGTATGGTGCATAAGGGATCAACCTTTCCCAATCCTTCTTAAACTGATCATTTAAGGATAGAAGTTTGTTTTTATCAGCTTTGATTAACAATTTGTTTAAATGATTTTTTGGAGTAATAATCATTACAGTTGGCACAATGGGATCGTAAAGATTCTGGTAAAAATTTTTCACTACCCCTGTTACAATCAAACTAAGAGTGTCGATTTTAATTTCTTTACCGATCGGATCATCCCATTTGAACTCTTTAACCAGGTTTTCATTCACTATTGCGGATCGATTGAGATCGGAGGATTCAAATTCAGAAGTAAACTCACGACCGTTAACCAGTTTTAAATCCATAAAACTGCAATAATTCGTGTAGGTGCTAAGGAATCGTACCTCTAAGTATTTATCAACATACTTTGCAATTTTTGTTGTAAAAGTTGATGGAATGTGATCCAGGGTAGCAACTGTTTTTATAACATAAGGATTCTTTTCTGCTGATTCTCGGAGAATTTCAAGATTTGAAGGTGAGCCGACAGGTATAGTAATTATCTGATCTTTATTATATCCGAAATTAAAGTTTTTCTGGAAAACTGCATTTTGAGCAAATGCTATGCTTGAAACTAAACCAATAAGAGAGATACTAAACTGCAAAATGAGGAGTATTCTTGAAAATACATCAGTTCCACTGAATTTCACTGCTCCCTTTAAAATTTCAAGAGGTTTAAAAGAACTGATATATAATGCCGGATAAGCTGCTGAGAGAACAGTGGTAAAAATCAATGTGGCTGCCAAAAATTTCCAAACGGGAATATTTGTAATAAAGTTTCTATCAATTATGTCAAACGATAACATTTTGTTATATTCAGTACCCAGAAAGGAACCTATGAAAAGAGAAACAATTAGCGCTAAAATACAAATCAGAAAATTTTCCCCGATAAATTGAACAATTAAACCTGATCTGCTACTTCCGACAACCTTTCTGATACCAATTTCTTTTAACCGTTTATTAGAAATTGCTATTGAAGTATTTATGTAATTAAAACAGGCTAAAAGGAGAAGAAACAAAGCCATTATAATCAGAGTTATTGTTTGAGCCGGATGCAAATCTGTTCCTACCCAGTTCGACCTTAAATTCTGGGAATCTTTTGTAAATTTTTTTAAACTCTGGATATAATATTTTTCAATTTCCCATTCTTTCAAATTTTTGTTATGAATATCAATATACCTGACAAGTAAGTCTTCAATTTCAACAACACGCTGTGGATCAGATACCTGAATGAATGTTGCGGCTGTCCAGTTTTTCCAGTCAAACTCGTTTATTCCAAACATAGCTATATAGTTCGGGTAAATAGTTATTGCATCGAACCTGACAATTGAATTATGAGGAATTGTTTTATAAACACCTCCGACAATAAATTCTGCTCCTTTTCCTGTTTCATTAAAAACAGTAATTGTTTTTCCGATTGGATTTTGTTTCCCAAATGTTTTTTCAGACGTTTCTTCACTCAGTAAAATTTTGCTTTGGTCTTCAAAGGCAGCCGAATCGCCCCACTTCATGGGAAATGTAAACANCCTTAAAAAATCTTTATCTGCAAATCCAATATTTTCAGTAAATACCTTCGGGTCATTTTCTTCTTCTTTGTACCGGATTGACAGTCTGACTTGTGTATATCGTACCATAAGATCAATTCCCGGGATTTCAGATAATATAGCAGGACCTAATGAGACCGGTGAAATACTATAGTTCAGCAATTGATTATTAACACGCTGTTTAACATTTACTTTATAGATTTTATCAAGGTTAACATGCATAGTATTATAATCAGCCTCGAACCGGTAGTTGAGGTAAGCAACTATACAACAACCCATTGCTGTTCCCAAACCCAAGACATTTATAACTACAAAAACTTTATTTTTCACGAAATTGCGAAAAGCCAATAACAAAAATCTTTTAATCATAACATTTATCTTAATTACTATTTCCGGGTAAATGCATTAACCGGGTATCTGAATTAAGATTAAAGACGAAAGTATAAACGGGAAGGATACGGTGAATTGGAAAAAACTATTTCTCCGTTTTCACTTCTAACGAAAGGAAGTAGGAATAAAGTTACCGGTTAATTGAATTACTGATCAGATCTTATTTTTTAATTCAGCCCATAATTCTCCCTGTTCGTTCTGATAACAACTACAGTGAGTTCTCAATTCCTCATATAATTTGGTTTTTGCCCTATGCAATCTGATTTTTACCGTGTCAACTGAGATAGATAGTTTTTTTGCTATTTCTTTGTTTGAATAGTCTTCAAAACTGCTTAATATGTATATTCTATAATAGTTTTCAGGTAACTTTTTTACAAACGACAGGTAGCATTTTATCATTTCATTTCTGTATATCTTTTCTTCAATGGAATTAAAATCTTTAAGATGAATCTGGTTTATTCCGGCTTTATCTCCAGTCATAAAAGATGACTGATTATCAATCTCTTTAGATTCTATTGCCTTACATTTTGACTCTTTTCTCATTTTGTCCCGGGCCGAGTTCAAAGCTATCTTAAAGACCCATGAAGAAAGTCTGGATTCATCTTTTAGAAGGTGTAAGCTTTTATGAATTTTTATAAAAGTCTCCTGTGCAATATCGTGAGCATAATTTTTCCCGACCAGTGAAATTAAATACTTCAAAACTTTCTTATAGTACTGCTCATATACATTATCAAAACTAAGCACTGATGCAGTTGAAACTGTATTCATATTTGTGAACTTTTAACTTTATAGTGATGTAAATAGCGTTTCTGATTTTAGTTATCATCAATACAAAGCTAAAAGAAATATTAAAAATTTAGAGATAAAATAATAAGACGTGATTATCTGGTTATCTCATCAAGCTTAACCTTTCCTCGCTCCTACCATATTGATAAAAAGCCGTTTCCTTTTGGCAGCAAATTTGAAGTCATCATAATAATTCGTTAAACATAGGTATAAGTTTGTCCGGAGTCAACGGTATAATCCTGCCAATAAAATGACTGTACCAGTGAGGTGTTTTTTATCGCAGGGTCTGTACTTAGAGTAGTGGTAGATATTTGCACTGAAATTGCTTTGGTACTTTCATGGAAACTGACATAATTATGAAGATAGTAATTTCTTTGGAGTAGATATTCCGTTGTATTAATAATTCCTAAGTTTTCTGAGAAGCCCCGTCAGGGGCGTTAGATTTAAAGCAGGGCAGCGCCCTGCTTATGCAGGCAAAGAAGCTTAATG
>JGI24133J20442_1000238_pt1 | contig 17282 bp, 13 predicted proteins | sample BarGraNGADG00311_2_FD_20442 | JGI IMG/M metagenome (IMG submission 20442)
GCCATATGCATATTGGAAGAGTCCATTGCAATCATCAGGTCAAGCTTACTCATGAAGGCCAGTTCCTCATTGAGATCAAGCTTCCCGGCAAGGTTGGTTGAACCTGCAATTTTTGATTGAAGAGCTGTTAATCTTTCAGAATCTTCCTGCCCTCCGAACAACCAGAATCTGCATTTATGATTTTCAGATATCTGTCCGAGTAACCTGACCATGTTTTCTTCCGGCCACACTTTCAGTTTATGTTTTGCATAGGGAGCCACACCGATGTTCAATCCATTTTGTGAAGCCATCATTAAACTGGCTTTTGTAACTGCTTCTGCAGATGGAATAATCCATGGACCTTCCGTTAGTTTCACAGGAAAACCTGCCCTGGCAAAAACATCACGATACCTCTCCACCGAATGCTTTAACTGTACTTTTTTCTTCCCGGTGATCAGCGATTTCTTCTCACTTCTCCCTTTATCTATTACAGCTGCATGGACTCCGGTTAGTCTGAAGAAAAACCGCAGGATCTTTGATCTCAAAACATCATGCAAATCTATGATGTAGTCAATTTCCGAATGCCTGTTGATATCTTTAAAAAGTCGTATCAGTCCCGGAAATCCTTTATGTCTTTTTTTTAGATCGGGGATAAAAAGTTCAAGCCCGTTAACAGAAGAAAAAAATGGTTTGAAAGCTGCCCGTGTAAGAAGCTCAAGTTCAACATCGGGATATTGCTCCCTCATCCCTTTTAAAACAGGAGTAGTGAGGGCAACATCACCCATGGCGGAAGTTCTTATCACCAGAAGACGCATTTCAGTATTTTTCGTAGGATTTTTCTTCAATGAGTCCGGAAGAGGTTCTAATATTAATTTCTCTTTTCAGTTCCGATCTCCTGTCATTCCTGATATACACGGCCCGCGCTGTAGAAATAAAATCTTTGCCAAAGTCCTTCTTTCTCTCAAGATCACGTATACGGTCCTCAATATCCCATAATTCACAATTCACTTCATACAAAGCCTTATATAATGCATCTGATGCGCCCATGATAGAGGATGAAGCTTTAGAAAGCTCGTTATACTCCTTTTGCAGGTTTAAGAGTTTACCCTTGTCTTTGATCCTTTCAAGTTTTATCTGGATAATGGTAAGTTTATCAATTATCTCACCGTTTGATACTTCGATTTTCATAGTGGGATTTATTAAAATTCAAAAGTAGTATCTTTTAAATCCATTAACCGCAAAGGTCGCAAAGATTTTACGCAAAGATCGCAAAGAACAAGCTTTTGTCTTTTTACTTTTATCTTTCGTCTTTATTAATACGGATCCACATCAATTGCAATCTTAAGCGCCGAGGCTCCCTTTTGCTTTTCGAGCCTGTCAATTGCCTCAATAATAAATTGCTTGGCTTTTGCAGGAGGTTTTTCCCGTTCAATTTTTATAAGTATAGTTTTGATATACCACAACTGCACCTGAGAAATAACAGGTGATTCAGGTCCTAATACTCTTTTACCGAATATCTCTCTGAGATCGCGTCCGAGGATATCCGAGTAATAATTTAATTGTGTGCGGTCTTTGTGCTTAACGCTGATTTTAACCATACGGCTGAAAGGCGGATAATTGAAGGTCATTCTTTCCTCAGCCTGCATTCTGAACATTCCGGGATAATCATGGTGGAGCACCAACCGGATTATTTTATTGGCAGGGTCAGATGTCTGTATCACAACTTTACCCTGCTTTTGTCTTCTTCCTGCCCGTCCGCTTACCTGTTCCATCAGTTGAAAACTTCTTTCATGTGCCCTGAAATCAGGATAGTTTAAAAGGTTGTCGGCATTCAAAATTCCTACCACAGTAAGATTCTCAAAATCAAGTCCTTTTGAAATCATTTGTGTCCCGATCAGAATATCAATCCGTCTCTCTTCAAAGGCCCTGATTATTTTGTTAAACGAGTTTTTATTCCGTGTTGTATCCTGATCCATCCTGGCAACTCTTGCAGCCGGAAACACAATTTTTATCTCATCCTCAATTTTTTCTGTCCCGAATCCCCGTGTCACCATTGCGGTGGAATGACAGTTATCGCATTTCGATGGCATGTTGGTTGTATATCCGCAGTAATGGCATACAAGCTTATTTATTCCTTTGTGATAAGTCAGATTAACAGCACATTGAATACATACCGGAATCCAACCACATTCGGAACATTCAATATAGGGAGAAAAGCCTCGCCTGTTCTGAAATAGAATTATCTGTTCATCTTTACCAAGAGCCTCATCCATTGCCTGCAGCAATTCTGGTGTAAAATGCGAGACCATCAGTTTCTTCCTGTATGCTTCCCGGGTGTTGGCAAGAATAATTGCAGGCAGTTTAATAAGACCAAATCTCTCTTTTAATTCTGTAAAACCATACTTTCCATTAACTGTGTTATTATAAGTTTCAACCGATGGAGAAGCCGAGCCCAGAATGGTTTTTGCATTATGCATGGCGGCCAGCATTATAGCAGAATCACGGGCATGATACCGGGGCGCCGGATCGTGCTGTTTATACGATCCGTCATGCTCTTCATCCACTATGATCAATCCAAGGGTAGAGAATGGAAGAAAAAGAGAAGATCTTACACCCAGGATCAGTCTGTAACTATTAAAGGGATCTTTTTCAGCGACCCGTTTCCATATTTCCACCTTTTCAGGATCGCTGAACCGTGAGTGGTATACTCCTGTAACCGCTCCAAAATGTTTTTTAAGCCGAAGGATTATCTGAGTTGTAAGAGCTATTTCCGGGAGCAGGTAAAGAACCTGTCTCCCTTTTTTCAATTGTTCTTCTATGAGGTGAATATAAATTTCGGTCTTTCCACTGGAAGTCACACCATGCAGCAGCACAATATCTTTTTCTCCGAATTGGGATTTAATTGATTCATAGGCCAGTGACTGGGCTTCACTAAGCTGCTTTATTGGCTCCCTGTAACTGTCAGTTTCAGCTATTCGGGAAACAGACTGAGAAATTGATTTTAGTATTCCCTTTTTTATAAGAACATCTAAAATACTGGCAGTGGAATGAGCTTCGGACAAAAGTAATGACCTGCCAAGTGGCAAAATCTCTGATCCTGTTGTATAACTTGTAAGCCGGATATAAGCTGAAAGAATATCCTGTTGCCGGGGCGCATTTTTAAGTTTATCAAGAATCCCATTTAACTCCTCATCGGTAAATTTTCCTGAAAGTTTAATGAATGTTTCAAGCCTGGGTTTAAAATTATTGTGACTTATTCCGGCTGGTACGGCAGCTTTCATTACCTCTCCTTCACTGCACAGATAGTATTCAGATATCCATTGCCATAATCTGAGCTGCGATTCATTAATCAAAGGGATCCCGTTAAGCACCTCAATAACAGATCTGACATTTTTAACATCAGGTGCTTTGTCATGAACACTGCAAACAACGCCCGAATATAGCTTTCGTCCTCCAAACTGAACAGAAACCATCGCGCCCGGTTTAACATCTTCAGGAATATTATCAGGGATCCTGTAGGTGAATCTTCCCCTGACTGCCAGGGGCAAAATAATATCAGCAAATCTGTTATTTGTCATTTGTAAAAGCAGACTGCAAAGTAAGAATAAATGGGATAATTCAGTTCGATTTAACGAAACTTGACATTACTGTCAGCAAATGTTCCCTTCTGATGGGTTTGATAAGGCAGGCATCACATCCGGCTTCCAGAATAATATCTTTATCATCTTCAAAAATAAAAGCAGTCTGAGCAATTATCGGAAGATTCTTTCGGATTTTTCTGATCTCCTTTGTTGCTTCTATCCCATTCATTTCAGGCATCTGCATGTCGAGAAGCACAACATCAATATCTGGATTTGCCTTTATTATTGCTAATGCCTCGAAACCCGATCTGGCTGTAATAATTGCAACTCCGGTGTCTGTCAGTATACGGTTAAGGTAAATCAGAACATCCTTATTATCGTCGACAAGAAGACATTTTTTTGAACTCCAGTCAATGTTTTTTATAAGATGTTCATTATTCAGTATGGCTACTTTAGCTTTTGTGCTGCCGGCCGGTCTGTAGGGAATTGAAAAACTGAATTCGGAACCCACTCCTTTTTCAGACTCAACGAATATCTTTCCTCCCATTCTTTCGATAACTTCTTTTGCGAGGGTAAGTCCGATACCAAGTCCTTCAAAAGGACGATGATGACCATCAAATTCCTGTCTGAATTCTTCAAATATATGACCAAGGTTCTCTTTGTTTATCCCAATACCGGTATCCCTGATTTTAAATACAATATTCTGATTTTCTAATAAATAAGAGAATTCAACTGATCCTTCAAGAGTAAATTTCACTGCATTATCCATCAGGTGATTTAAAACTCTTTTAAGCCAAATCCTGTCTGTGAATATAAGGTCGCCAATATCTTCAAAATAATTTTTAACATTCAGGATAATGGATTTTTCGTTCCGTTTTATAACCTGACGGGCCTCCTCAATTATCTCATTGACAATTGTATTCAGGGAAGCCTCTTCATATGTAATTTCAATCTGGGAACTTTCAAGCCTCGATAAGTCGATAATATCGCCGATTATCTGAAGCAATCTTTCGCTGTTATGGTTAATATGTTCAATGTATTCCTCTTTAACCTCATTAGGTAAATTATTTGAGAGCAGCAGGTTTGAAAATCCAACAACACTATTCAGAGGGGTTCGGATTTCATGTGATATATTTGCAAGGAAGTTAGATTTTAACCTGTTACTTGCTTCAGCCCCTATATTAGCTTTTATGAGATCTTCATGAACCTGTTTCATTCTGGTAATGTCACGTGAAATTGTAAGTGCCCCCAGAACCTCTCCTGAATCGCTCCTGACAGTGACCGACCTGGACGACAGATTCATATAATGCCCTGTTTTATGTCTGAGTCTCAGTTCGGTTTCAAAAAATCCATTATGTGCGAGAGCCTGTTCCTTTTTTAATTGATAATCCTGATCATCAGGATGGATAAGATCAATCTGATTCAATGCATTATAAGAATCTTTTTCATACCCGATCATTGAATAAAAAGCAGTATTAGCGTATTTCAATTTCCAGTCCCTGTCGTAGAAAGAGATGCCATCATTAGCAGATTGAACCAGCATTTCATAGAACCTGTCAGACTCAAAATCTCTTTTTTGGACAAGCTCTTTTTGAATTGCCAGTTCTTTGTTTGATGTAAGCAATTCGGTATTTATATCTGAAACCTGCCTGTTTCTTTCCAGTAATTCCTTGTTTACTTTTTTAAGTTCAGTTGAGAAAAAAATTATTACGGCAATAATTACAACTATTAATGCCAATAGAATAAGTATCAAATGACCAAAAGGCTTTGATAAAATCACTCCTGCCAACCCCCAAGCCCAACTTTTGATAATCATAATCTATAGCCCAATGAATTTATAACACCAAAAACTTTCATAATAACAGGATTGTACATTTTAGCAAAAAACAAAGATACCCCCTATGAAAATTTGTATTTCCATCTAAAAGTATGAAAAAAGAAGCCCCATTTCAATTCTGCGGCTAAATAAATGAATTTTACTCATTTAAAACATGATATAACACAAATATAAATATTCATACTGTCACCGCAATCTGAATATGTATAAAAAATGCTAAATTGCAACCCGGTATTTTAAATTTTCCTTTGCTCTGATGATGAGATTGAGATTCTGGATTACAATGAGTATAACTCTAAGTTTATCAGGACTAAAGCTCATGATCAAGGAATAATAATTTAGTGGTAATGGAAAAAAATGATAGTCAGTATTCTGGCGGCAGAAGATATAAAAACGAAGATATTACAGTTTATTGGAAACCATCAGCATGTATTCATGCTTCGTATTGCTACAGGGAACTCATCGAAGTTTTCGATCCAAGCAGGAGACCATGGGTTGATATGAACGGCTCTACCACTGAAAGAATCATTGAAGTTGTAAATTTATGTCCTACTGAAGCTCTTGCCTGGAAATGGAATGATGAATCAAAAAATGACTCCGTAGAAAGTGATCATCTTAACCATATTAAGTTCAGGAGACCCGAACTTATGAATACAGAGGATCCTGGTTCGATGGAACAGCCGGTTTCTGTAAAAGTTATGGCTGATGGACCTATTGTGCTTAAAGGCAATTTTACACTGCTATATGAAGGCAATAAAAAAGAGGTTCATGAGAGTATGATCTCTATTTGCCGGTGTGGCGTGAGTGACCATATGCCATTCTGCGACGGGCAACACAGGAAAGCTGGTTTTATAGGTTAATAATTCAGGCATGGAGGAGAATAAAGAAAATAAATCTCAGGCAACGATCGAAGTTATTGAATACGGACCATTAAAAATTACCGGTAACTTTTTGCTGAAGGATCTGAAGAGAGACAAGGAGGAGTCCCCTGGTGATATTTTGCTTTGCAGATGTGGGAAATCGGGGAACAAACCTTTTTGCGATGAATCGCATAAAAAATAAAAATTGTTTTAAGACCTTCAACGGGCGACAATATGATAACAATTCTGGACTTTCTCATAAGTAGCCCAGCATTTATGTTCTTCTCTCAACTGCCAGATGATCTCGGCCAGAGCCTCTTTTAAGAACTTCTTATCACAATTAGTTAAAACCCATTTTCGCGCTATAAACCTTTTATAACTTATATCGAAAGCGTTACCATACAAATGAGGACTGTTTGCTGATGCATTCCCGTTGTATCTTTTCAGACTCGTCATATTTTCAGTTTTCCTTGTCATTGATGTCAAATAAAATTTGATACCTCTTAAGCCCTTCTGTGAAGATTTTTCACTAAACCTTCTTGCAATTTCATCAAGAAGTATCTTGCTGTCTTTAGTAACATAAGGGTAACTGAACGTCATTTTTTCGACTATATATCTATTACCGCTTTTGACTTTAACTAATTTCCCCTCCGAAATTCTATTCTTCAGGTCGCTTGCATTTTTACAGGTTTTTATACCTCTTAATTTTGCCGCCTCTGAATAATCTACGATTCTGTCATTCAGTTTTCTGCTGAAATCCTTTTGTCTGTAATCTAAACACCGGGTACTGAAGTAGTCTATCCGGGGGTGCCAGATTAATAAGATACTGAAACAAACAGCCAAAAATATTTTCAATAAGAAAGAGAGACGCAACTCACTGAATTTCATCACCAGGTTCGATCTAGAATAGTTGTTTAATTATATTATGAGACGTCTCAATCTTTAGCTTAATATTTTTGTAACCAGGTTAGCTGCTTCCATGAAAGAGATAGCCGAAAACACCGCCAGCCCGGAACTATCAATTATTTTTTTTGCTTCTTCTGCGTTTGTTCCCTGAAGTCTTACTATTACCGGAACTCTTATTTCTCCTATTGATTTATAGGCTTCAACAACTCCACTGGCAACCCTGTCGCATCTCACAATCCCTCCGAAGATATTAATGAGTATCGCTTTCACAGCAGGATCTTTAAGGATAATACGGAACCCGGCTTCAACAGTCTTTGGGTTGGCGCCTCCTCCAACATCCAGAAAATTTGCCGGCGATCCGCCTGAAAGCTTTATAATATCCATTGTTGCCATTGCCAGTCCTGCTCCGTTCACCATGCACCCTACATTACCATCGAGCTTTACGAAATTCAGATTATGTCGTCCAGCCTCTACATCAACAGGATCCTCCTCATTCAGGTCTCTCATTGCCAGCAGCTCAGGATGCCGAAACAACGCATTATCATCAAGGACAAGTTTGCAGTCGACTGCCAAAACTCTGTTATCGCTGGTCTTTATTACGGGGTTAATTTCAAGCAGCTGAGCATCGCAGGCTAAGAAAGTCTCATAAATACCCGAAAGAAACTTTTGCATATTTTTAAAAGCAGTATCAGACAATCCAAGCTTAAAAGCGATATTGCGGGTCTGGAATGGCCGGAGTCCGACTCCAGGGTCAATTTCCTCGGTGAAGATACGATCAGGCGATTTTTCAGCAACTTCTTCAATAGACATACCACCTTCAGGAGAGTACATAACAATATATCTTCCAATGGATCTGTTGAGAAGAAGACTTATGTAAAATTCTTCCGGTTCAGATTCTCCCTTATAATAAACATCCTGAGCAATGAGGATTTTATTTACTCTTTTTCCTTCAGAACCAGTCTGTGGTGTTATCAATTGCATTCCAAGCATCTGGCCGGCAATCTTACCAACTTCTTCTAAAGTTTTCGCAAGTTTAACACCGCCACCTTTTCCCCTCCCTCCGGCATGTATCTGCGCTTTTACAACGTAAAACTCAGTGCCGAACTTTTCATGCAATTGTTCAGCAACCATAACTGCCTGATCAGGAGTTTCTGCAACAAAACCTTCCTGAATGTCAACATTGTAGGCCTTAAGTAAAGACTTACCCTGAAATTCATGAACATTCATTTTAAATAAGTTTAATTAATTACCCGGCTCTTATCCTGAGAATTCACTGATCGCAAAATAACAACAATTAACAGATTAATTAGTTATTTTAGCATAAAAAAGAATGCGTAAGCTGACCAACCGGGAACTTGAAAGAAAGACGGTAGAACAGTTCAGGAATACTGAAAAATCTCCATTTATTATAGTTCTTGACAATGTAAGAAGTCAAAGCAACGTCGGATCAATATTCAGAACCGCAGATGCCTTCCTTACTGAAGCGATATATTTATGCGGGATAACCTCCTGTCCTCCTCACCGGGAGATACAGAAAACAGCTCTTGGAGCTACGGAATCAGTATCCTGGAGATATTTTTCTGAAACTGCAGATGCTGTTGGCGAACTTAAAGAAAAAGGGTATAAAATAATCGCCCTTGAGCAGGTTGAAGGATCAGTAGAATTGCAGGATCTGCAGATTGAAAATGACCATAGATATGCTTTTGTATTCGGACATGAAGTAAACGGAGTGGATCAGGAAATCGTTAACTCCTGTGATCTGTGTGTTGAAATTCCGCAGTTCGGAACAAAGCATTCATTCAATATTGCCATAAGCGTGGGGATAGTTTTATGGGAGGTAAATAAAAAAGTAAACCAAACTCTCCCCTCCTTTTGATCTATCAATTTGACTATTTAAAGTATATAAAATAAAAAAAGGGACTCTTTCGAGTCCCTTGCTAATAGATCTTATTCAATGATTTATTGTACAGTAGATTTAAAAGTATCATCATTGAAGAACTTTGCAAACTCAAGGTCAGTCTTTGCATAAGCTTTCCACTCAGCATTTAATCCTACAGCTTCACGAAGATTGGTGAGCATATAATTTTTGTCATCAGTACGAGCTCCGATAACAGCTTTAAGATAAGATGGCTTTCCGGTTTTGCCGAGATCCTTCATGCTGTCAAGAGTTGCTTTTGCCTTGGGAACATCACCTTTCAGATATTGAGCAAGAGCAAGATTGTAGCTGGGTTCTGTGCCTAAGTAATTAACTGCTTTGTCATATTCACCTTTTGTTATTGCAATAACACCAAGTCCCCATTTTGATTCAGGGGTTGCTGTTGTCATCGAATTGAAGTACTCTTCAGCCTTTGGTAGATCGCCTTTTACAAGTGAGCCAAAACCAAGGTTATTCTTTGCCACATCGTTATTCTCGATAGCTTTAGCTTTTTCAAATGCAGCAATAGCTTCGTCAGTTTTACCCAAAGCCATATAGGTATTTCCTATGTTATTCTGTGCGCGGAAATCTTTTGGATTACTTTCTGCAGCTGCCTGATAAAATTTAAGTTGTTCGTTAAGATCTGTTGTAAGACTGGCAGCACGCAGCATCTCCTCCTGATTTAATGCTTTAGGATCTGCTTTCATCTGTGCAAGTATCTGCTCATCAGAGCGACCAACGACATCAACATTAACTGATAATTTTGATCTTCTCAATTTGGGAAGGATATCAGTTTTAAGAGCTTCAAATGCTGCGCTCATATTCTTGATCTCTTTCTCACGAACTTCGGGATCAGAATACATTGAGAGAACACGAAGGATAAGATCTTTATCCTGAATACTTGATTTTTCGACTTCTGTTTTAAAACCATCCCAGTCCTCAGGAGTAGTTTTTTCATTGAAGAAACCGTCAGCTTTTGCAGCTTCAACCTTTTTGAATTCCTTCTTTATGAATTTGTCAGCGGTTACACCTCTTTTCTTTGATAATGGTTCATTGATTTTCATTGAACCATCAGGAGATGCATATGAACTGACCTCGGTACCTTTTAACGTACGACTTGAATCAGCGCCTACAGATTTAATGTAAGCTTTAAGAAGTGCAATGTCTTCTGCTTTAAGTTCTTTGCTGGTAATTTCTGCCTGATTTATCTGATAATGTATATCGGCCAGTTTATTCTCAGGATTTACTCTGACATATTTATCTTTCATTACTATTGGCTTGCTTTCTTTCTCAACCAATGTTGATGTGGCAATTATACCGTCTGCAAGCTTAGCCGGTTCAAAGTCAAGAGTCTTTTTGCCTCTAACAGCTTTTATCCTTAATACCAGTTGTGACATTTTCATGGCATCCTTGTAAGGAATGGTGCCGGTATAAGTAAAATCTCCACCAGTAGTGGTAACGACCTTATTATTACCTGCAACCTTTTCTCCCTGAAGAACCTGAACTTTATCAAAAGGAGTTTCTCCACCGGTATATGTGAGAACAGGAGTGGCGGTAACAGTTGTTTTCTTATCGAAGTACTTGGCAGGATAGGTACCTTTAATTGTAACTGTAACTACACCGGCATGTGTTTCAAGAACTTTAGGAGTAACCTCATACTTAACTAAGTTGGAGTTTTTCTTCATTTTATTCAAACCGCTGCAACCTGTCATAACTGCTGCGGCCAGGATAAGGATAAAATAGCTTCTGAATTTTTTCATAATTTAAAAGTGTTATTTGTTAATGTAACCTTGTTTGACTGTTTTTAATGAACAATTAACTAAAAAAGTTTTGACTTAAACGCAAATTTACAATAAAATAGTCAAAATTTAAACATTTTAAACAAAATAATATGACCATAAATGATGATTAATAATATTTTTATAATGAGTAGTCACACAAGCTATTAACGATCATTTACAAAAGCATTCCCCATAATTTATCTGATCAGCTTTACAATAATACTCATCATTATGTTTTTAAACTTCTTTTGTGAAAATCAACAGTTTCATCCTTGAATCGTCTGTTTTATACACATATAGCTATTTAAATCTTATAACACATGATTGCTGTGCAAAGTTCTCACTTTAATAATAATAAGTGTTACATAATTTTTGGAATATGTTACACCATTCACACATCAGGCATTAATTTAAAAAGACAATTTCAGGCATTGCTGATTCTGAAGCAAATCATAGAAACAATCACAGAATCACCTTATTCAAACCAACAGGATAATCATCGAAAAATATAGTATCTATTATTTTTGAATAATGCTTTTCATCTGCCACAAAATCTATATCATTAACATCTATAACAAGATATTTGTTCTCCGGATTTTGTTTAAAAAATGAAAAATAGCTATTCTGGATTTTCTGAAGGTATTCTTTTGTTATTGATTTCTCATAATGTCGTCCTCTTCTTTCAATATTCCGAAGCAATCTTTCAGGATTGATATGAAGGTATACATAGATATCAGGTTTGGGAAGTGATCCGTAAATAATGTAGAAAATCTGCCGGTAAAGATTATACTCATCTCCTGTAAGCGTTGATGCAGCAAACACCAGTGATTTCATAAAATAATAATCTGCAACTGTAAAAGACTTAAATAGATCCTGTGGAACAAGCTCTTCCTTTAGCTGTTTGTATCTGCTTGCCAGAAATGAAAGTTCGAGAGGAAAAGAATATTTTTCAGGTTCTTTATAGAATTTTGGCAGAAACGGGTTATCTGCAAAATGTTCAAGGATAAGATGGGCATTGAACTGATCTGCAATTCTTCCGGCGAGAGTAGTTTTACCTGCACCGATATTTCCTTCTATAACTACATAGTTGTATTTAATCTTCATCCCTGAAAACAATTGTTATTTCAATTAATCAAATTTATAAATTGGCGGTTAATTAGCAATAAAAAAGCCGGCTTTTAAAGCCGGCTCTGTTTACTTATTCTGATTTTCTTCAGGGTTGCGTTTTTCATTCTCCTGCCTTGGGGGACGAGGGAGCAGTTCTTTCCTCGATAATTTGATTTTTCCGCTTTTAGGATCGATGTCAATTATTTTAACCTCGACTTCCTGTCCTTCTTTCAGTACATCCTCTACTTTATTGACCTTCTTCCACTCTATCTCTGAGATATGAAGAAGTCCGTCTTTATTTGGCAGTATCTCTACAAATGCCCCGAACTGGACTATTGTTTTCACTTTTCCTTTATATACCTGACCGATTTCCGGAACCGTAACAATTTTTTTAACCCAGTCGAGCGCAGCAGTTATAACTTCAGCATTCTCACCAAAAATATTGACATCTCCATGTCCATCAATCTCTTCTACAATAATTGTCGCTCCGGTTACACGTTGTATCTCCTGGATTACCTTGCCACCCGGACCAATAAGTGCGCCGATCAGCTCTTTTGGAATTGTGAGCATTTCAATCCTTGGAGCATGAGGTTTAAGTTCCGGACGAGGTTCTGAAATTGTCTGGCTCATAATATCCAGAATGTGCAATCTTCCCGCTTTAGCCTGATTGAGAGCTTTTGTAAGAATTTCAAATGAAAGTCCCTCTACTTTAATGTCCATCTGTGTGGCAGTTATACCATCCCGGGTACCCGTCACTTTAAAGTCCATATCGCCAAGATGATCTTCATCACCCAAAATATCAGAAAGAACTGCATATTTTTTTGTCTCTTTATCTGTTATGAGCCCCATTGCAATTCCCGATACAGGCTTCCGCAATTTGATACCGGCATCCATCAGAGCCAGTGTTCCGGCACAAACTGTAGCCATAGACGAAGAACCATTTGATTCAAGAATATCAGAGACAATCCTAATCGCGTATGGATTTTCATCATCAGATGGCATCATATTCTTAAGAGCCCTGTGAGCAAGATTACCATGACCGATCTCCCTTCTGCTTAATCCACGTGCAGCTTTAGCTTCTCCTGTAGCAAATGGAGGGAAATTATAGTGGAGGGTGAACTTTTCCGTACCCTTATTTAATACGTCATCGATAATTTTTTCATCTAATTTTGTACCCAGTGTGACTGTTGTCAGCGATTGGGTTTCACCTCTGGTAAAAAGTGCTGAACCATGAGTTGCAGGAAGCGTATCTATTTCGCATTCAATCTGCCTGATTTCCTCAGGTCTTCTTCCATCAAGACGAATATTGTCATCGAGAACCAGTCTTCTGGATGCCTCTTTCAATACATCATGATAATATTTTTTTACCAGATTTTCATCAACAGGATTCTCTTCAGAGTATTGACTCAGGAATTCCGTAATAATAGCTTCAAAAGTATCAATTCGTTTATGCTTATCAGCTGTAGAGGATTTTGCTGCCTGGTAACATTTGGTATATGTTTCATCCCAGACTTTTTTTCGGAGATCTTCATCATTAACTTCATGGCAATACTCTCTTTTAACTGTAGTGCCTAACTCCTGAGCAAATTCCATTTGTGCCTTACAGTGGATTTTAATAGCATCATGTGCAATCTTAAGAGCTTCGAGCATCTCTTCCTCTGAAACTTCTTTCATCTCACCTTCAACCATAAGGATATTGTCGTATGTGGCAGCTACCATCAGATCGATGTCTGAGTCCTTAAGCTGAGTAGCCGTCGGATTGACAACATATTTTTTATCTATCCTTGCAACCCTCACCTCCGACATCGGACCGTTAAATGGTACATCTGAAACTGCCAGAGCGGCTGATGCAGCCAGGCCTGCAAGTGCATCGGGGATTATGTCCATATCTGCCGATATAAGACTGATTGTAACAAATGTTTCAGCGTGAAAATCATCTGGAAAGAGAGGTCTCAATGCCCTGTCAACGAGTCTTGAAATAAGTATCTCATAATCCGAAGGCCTGGCTTCTCTTTTCATGAATCCTCCGGGAAACCTTCCCGAAGAAGCATATTTTTCCTTGTATTCAACTGATAAAGGCATAAAGTCAGTATCTTCCTTTGCCTCTTGTGCTGACACTACAGTAGCCAGCAGCATTGTCTTTCCCATTTTTAGCAGTACAGAACCATTGGCCTGTCTGGCCATTCTGCCTGTTTCAAGGGTTATTATCTTCCCGTCGCCGAGATCAATAATCTTTTCTTTAATTTTAAACATTATATGAGTGATTTATGATAATTGAAATTACAAAATAACTTAAATAGTATGAAAAAAGGCAATTTTGAATTGCCTTTTTACTCTATTTACGTAATTTCAACGCTTTTATGATTTCGCGATACCGTCCGATATCTTTAATTTTAAGGTAGTCTAAGAGCCTTCTTCTTTTCCCTACAAGTTTGATAAGCGCCTGCTGGGTGCTAAAATCTTTTTTGTTCTTCTTAAGATGTTCGGTAAGATGATTGATCCTGTACGAGAATAGCGCTATCTGGCCTTCTGCTGTACCTGTATCGATTTCAGATGATCCAAAGGTTTTGAAAAACTCCTGCTTTTTTTCTGTTGTTAAATACATATCTCTAATTAAAATATTGTTTATCCAAATATAGATCGAGTCTCCAATTTTGGAACGCAAAAATAAGGCTTTTTTATGAAAGTTATCAAACAATTTGCTTTTTTTTTAAAAAGTTATTGAAATATTTCTTTTTTCAGGAGCGAATAAGTGCAAATAGTTATTGTTTCATCATCACTTTAAAGACGGAAAAATGATGCTGAAAGTTGCGTTAAATAGTGCTATCGTTCAATTATTTGTCAAAGAAAATCGAGCTTTCGTCAAAAGCTGTTCAGAAAATTTGAAAAGAATTTGTTTACGGGATAGTATTAATCAATACAAGTGCTGTTTAAAAAATTTCCCCCTCTTTTCGCCGGCTGACGGAGAGAGGGGGAAAGTAAAAAGGTTAATACATTGTAGCTAGCCTATTTCTTAGGAGGCTCGTAATCCGTTCTCATAACCTTGAATTCTGTTCGCCGGTTAATCTGGTGCGCAATTTCCTTCTGTTCGTCATTAGCAAGAGTATTAACAAGCTGTTCAGTAAGTTGTGTCCCGGCCTTCAGGAAAGAATACTGGGAAGAAATAGTTGCATCAACAACTTTCGTACTCGATTTTCCGTAACCTTTAGCAGTAAGCCTGTCAAGTTCAATACCTTTGGTTACCAGATAGTCTACAACTGACTGAGCTCTTTTTTGTGAAAGGATCAGATTATATTCCTCAGTATTCCTGGTGTCGGTATGCGACATTATCTCAATAGTGACAGTTGGATTATCAATGAGAGTCTCAACCAGTTTATCCAGAGAAACCATTGATTCTGGTCTGAGGTCCCACTTATCAAAGTCGTACAGAATATTGGGGAGGTCTATTGGTCTGTCTACCGGAGTGAGAAGGATTGTAACCATAAATTCCCGGCTCTTATCCTGTCCTTTGGTAGTTTCTTTTTCTTTGCCATTGAGATACCCTTTTTTCGAAGCAAGGAAGATATAGTCAACATCGGCTTTAAGGGTAAATTTAAAATCACCTACATTACCTGTTTCGGCCTGCAGGTTCGATCCGTCGCTTGCAATAAGCTGAACCGTGGATGAGCTAATCGCCGCACCGGTTTTTTCGTCTTTTACCAGTCCTGTTACATTGAATTTCAACGGGGGCAACTCAAAAGAGTACAATTCATCATTCCCCTTTCCCTTACGTGTTGAACTGAATATTCCTTTTTCATTTAAACCCTCGAATGCAATACCAAAATCATCAGCAAAACTATTAATGGGCGGCTTCATATTCTGTACTATCCAGCTGCCATCGGGTTGGGGTTTTGCTTTAAATATATCGAGGCCTCCCATTCCTATCAGACCATCGGACGAGAAATATAATGTCCCGTCTTCCCTGATATAAGGAAACAGTTCATCGCCAGGAGTATTGATATCGGGACCAAGATTAACCGGTTTTGACCATGTATCTCCAGGTCTGAGCCTGGTTACTTTCCAGATATCCTTTTTACCAAAACCGCCCGGGAAGTCGGAAACAAAATACAATGTTAAGCCGTCCTTAGATATTGAAGGATGTGCGGCTATAAGAGAATCCGGTAGGAGTCCAATGTTTTTAGGATCACTCCATTTATCGCCGTTTCTTTTGGTGTACATTATTATACAACCTCTTTTCTCACGTTTTCCTGCTTCACACCGTGTAAAATACAACTCATTATAATCTGATGAAAAAGAAGGAGTTCCCTCTTCAAATTCACTGTTTATTACTTCGACAGGAACAGGTGTACTCCATTTTGATTTTTTATCAACCCGACTTTCAAAGATATCTGTGAAATTCTGACCGGTTGCCCCATGTGTCTTCTTACCAGCCACTCCATCACGTGAGGTTGTAAAATAGATCAGACCATAATCATCACGACCATATGCCGGACTGAAATCTGATTCTTTGGAGTTTATGTCTTTTAGTTCTTCAATCTTATATGCCTCAGGATTTCTCATCCATTCATTAGCAAGCTCACATGAACGTATTTCCTGATCTGCCCTTGCATCTGATGGTGCTATCTGTTTGTATTTTTTAAATTCGTCAACAGCCAGAGGATATTTTCCATTCTTTTTAAGTGACTCAGCCAGCCAGTACTGAGCTTCAGGTTTAGAATAAGATGATTTTACTGCAAGTTTATACCATGTTTCGGCATTTTTCGGATCATTGGTCAGCCTGTAACATTCGGCAATCATAAATACCATTTCCGTACGTAAGTTTTTGTCTGCTTTTTTTGTTTTGGAATATGCATCCTTGAAGAGATCTATTGCGTCATAATATTCGCCGGCAGCGAAAGAGGAATAAGCTTTATCTGATTTATGTTTCTGAGCTGAAATCTCAGGAAAAGCTACAAAAATCAAAAATAAAAAGAGTAGTAATAATTGTTTCATGATACTGACATCAATTTGACCATAAATGTAATCAATTTAAGGAATTCTGATAATAATAATTAACGGTATGACTTTGTAATTATTGTAACTAGGTGAGCACCTCATCCCTCTTCTGTTTTTTTGGCCTCTCCCCAACCCCTCCCCCAAGTGGGAGGGGCTAAGACAATACAAATCATTTAGTTACACCCTTCTCCCGCGAAGCGGGAAGGGGGATGAGGTTAAAAACAAAAAAGGATCCCAGAACGGAATCCCTTTTCTCAAACATGAAAAAAAACCAACCAACTATTTATCTTGTGAAAAGCAATTCTCTGTATTTTGGTAATG
>JGI24133J20442_1000242_pt1 | contig 17161 bp, 22 predicted proteins | sample BarGraNGADG00311_2_FD_20442 | JGI IMG/M metagenome (IMG submission 20442)
ACGACGTGACCGCGGAGAAGGCTCCCGCCAAGAAGGCGCCGGCCAAGAAGGCTCCGGCCAAGAAGGCCGCCGCCGAGAAGGTCGTCGGCGACAAGGCGCCGGCTACGGCTGCGATCCGGAAGGCTCCGGCCAAGAAGGCCGCTGCCGAGGTCTCGGGGATGAGCACCCTGCGGCTGCACCACTTGCGTCCTGCCCCGGGCGCGCGCACCGCGAAGACCCGCGTGGGTCGTGGTGAGGCGTCGAAGGGCAAGACCGCAGGTCGTGGCACCAAGGGCACGAAGGCTCGGTACCAGGTGGCAGCACGCTTCGAGGGCGGCCAGATGCCGCTCCACATGCGTCTGCCCAAGCTGCGTGGCTTCAAGAACCCGTTCCGCACCGAGTTCCAGGTCGTCAACCTCGACAAGCTCTCCGAGCTCTACCCCAAGGGTGGCTCGGTCACGATCGAGGATCTCGTCGCCAAGGGCGCAGTCCGCAAGGGCTCGCCGGTCAAGGTGCTCGGCACCGGCGAGATCACGGTCAAGATCAGCGTCGCGGTGGATGCCTACTCGGCGTCCGCGAAGGACAAGATCCTCGCGGCCGGCGGTTCGATCGAGCAGGACTGACGCATGAAGGGGGCCGGTGGCGAGACAACGCCCCGGCCCCGTTCTGCTCGTCCCGCTCGAACCGTTAGGGTGCTCACGGCTGTGCTCATCGTCGGTCCAGTGCCGAGCGGGTCCGCGGTCGCATCACGACTCACCGCCGTCGGCGGAGCAGGAGGATAGGTGCTCAGCGCATTCGTCCGGGCCTTCCGGACGCCAGATCTGCGGCGCAAGCTGCTCTTCACCATTGCGATCATGGTCATCTTCCGCCTGGGATCGTTCATCCCGACGCCCGGGGTCTCGTACCCGAACGTCCGCCAGTGCATCGCGGAGACCAGCGGTGCGAACGACCTGCTCGGCCTCGCGAACCTGTTCAGCGGTGGCGCACTCCTCCAGCTGTCGGTCTTCGCGCTCGGCATCATGCCGTACATCACGGCGAGCATCATCGTCCAGCTGCTCCGCGTCGTCATCCCGAAGTTCGAGGCGCTGCACCAGGAAGGCCAGGCCGGCACCGCGACGCTCACCCAGTACACCCGGTACCTGACGATCGCGCTGGCGATCCTGCAGTCGACGACGGTCATCACAGTCGCCCGCAACGGCCAGCTGTTCAACAACTGCGCCGTCCCCGTCATCCCGACACGAGCGTATGGAACATCGCCCAGATGGTCATCACGATGACCGCGGGCACCGGCCTGATCATGTGGCTCGGCGAGCAGATCTCCGAGCACGGCGTCGGCAACGGCATGTCGCTGCTCATCTTCACGTCGATCGCCGCCGGCTTCCCGACCGCGCTCTGGTCGGTCGCCGGTGGCGCGAACGGTGCCACCAAGTTCATCGTCGTGCTCGCTGTCACCGTCCTGGTCTTCGCGCTCGTGGTTTTCGTCGAGCAGTCGCAGCGTCGCATCCCGGTGCAGTACGCGAAGCGCATGGTGGGGCGCCGGATGTACGGCGGGTCGAGCACCTACATCCCGATCAAGATCAACATGGCAGGTGTCATCCCGGTGATCTTCGCGTCCTCGTTGCTCGCGGTTCCTGGTCTGATCGCCAACTACGGGCAAAAGACGTCGGCCTGGGTCCAGTGGGTGTCGAACAACGTGGCCTCGCAAGCGGCGCCGTTGCACATCGTGCTTTACACCGCGCTGATCATCTTCTTCTGCTACTTCTACACGGCGATCACGTTCAACCCGGACGAGGTCGCGGACAACATGAGAAGTACGGCGGCTTCATCCCGGGCATCCGGGCCGGCCGGCCGACGTCGGAGTACCTCGACTTCGTGATCTCCCGGATCACCGCACCGGGCTCGATGTACCTCGCCTTCGTGGCGCTGATCCCGACGATCGCGTTCATCCTGCTGCACGTCAACACCCGGATCCCGTTCGGTGGCACGTCGGTGCTGATCGTCGTCGGTGTCGGCCTCGAGACGATCAAGCAGATCGAGTCCCAGCTGCAGCAACGCCACTACGAAGGATTCCTGCGATGAGCGCACGTCTCGTCCTGCTCGGCCCGCCCGGGGCGGGCAAGGGCACCCAGGCCGTTCGGCTCGCCGCACGGCTAGCCGTGCCGGCCATCTCGACCGGTGACATCTTCCGGACGAACGTGTCCGAGGGGACCGATCTGGGGCGCCTCGCCCAGGAGTACATGAACTCGGGGGCACTGGTTCCGGACGAGGTCACCAATGCGATGGTGCGGAACCGGCTCGCTTCCGGCGATGCGGTCGACGGCTTCCTGCTCGACGGCTACCCGCGCAACGTCGCCCAGGCCGGCGAGCTCGACGACATGCTCAATGCGACCGGGGTCACCCTGAACGCGGTGGTCGAATTCACGGCCGACATCGACGAGGTGGTGACCCGCCTGCTCCGGCGCGCCGAGATCGAGGGGCGCGCGGACGACACGGAGTCGGTGATCCGGCACCGGATGACCGTGTACGGCGAGCAGACTGCGCCGCTGACCGCGCTCTACCAGTTGCGCGGCATCCTCGTGCAGGTCGACGGCATGGGCGGCGTCGACGCCGTGACGGACCGTCTCGTCGGCGCGCTCGACGCGCGGATCCGCTGACCTGAGCGCCCGTGTTCGGTCGGGACGGGGTCGAGTACAAGACGCCTGAACAGATGCTGCTCATGCGCAAGGCGGGGCTCGTCGTGGCGGCCGCATTGCGTGCGGTCCGGGACGCCGCCCGGCCGGGGCTCAGCACCGCCGATCTGGACGAGATCGCCGCGGGCGTCATCGCCGCGGCCGGAGCGACACCGTCGTTCCTCGGCTACCACAGCTACCCGGCAACGCTGTGCGTCTCCGTCAACGAGGAGATCGTGCACGGTATCCCGGGCAGCCGAGTGCTGCAGCCGGGCGACGTCGTCTCGGTCGACTGCGGAGCGATCGTCGACGGGTGGCACGGGGACTCGGCGTTCTCGATGGTGCTTCCCGAATCCGAGGTCGCCGACGTCGCGCTGGTGGACGTCACCGAGGGGGCCATGTGGGCGGGGATCGCCGCGCTCGCGACCGGTCAACGGGTAGGCGATGTCGGCTGCGCGGTGGAGGACGTCGTCGAAGCCGCCGCGGTCGAGTACGGGGTCATCCAGGAGTACGTCGGTCATGGCATCGGCAGCGCGATGCACCAGCCGCCAGAGGTGCTCAACTACCGGACCCGAGACCGCGGGCCGCGACTGCGCCCGGGGCTGTGCCTGGCCGTCGAACCGATGCTGACCCGCGGCCAGCGCTACACCCAGGTGCTGGCGGACGAATGGACCGTCATCACGCGCGACGGCGCTCGCGCCGCACACTGGGAGCACTCCGTTGCCATCCACGACGGGGGCATCTGGGTGCTCACCGCGCCGGACGGCGGTGCGGAGCGACTGGGCGCGCTCGGCGTCACGGTTGCCCCCTTGGGGGAGTAGCCCGGCTGCGGTTTCCCGAGCACCCGGCGATGCCGTACGATAGTTCGTTGGGTGTGCGCCCAGTGGATGCCGCGCGAGCGGGGTCCGGGTGCGCGAAACGTCACGTCGAGTGGCGGGCGGGTCCGCGAACGGCGGCGCCGCCACCGGAGCAGTGAACAATGGGAGTTAGCGGAGGATTATGGCAAAGAAGGACGGTGTCATCGAGATCGAGGGCAGCGTGGTTGAGGCTCTCCCGAACGCAATGTTCCGGGTCGAACTCACGAACGGGCACAAGGTGCTCGCCCACATCTCAGGCAAGATGCGCCAGCACTACATCCGGATCCTCCCTGAGGACCGCGTGGTGGTGGAGCTCAGCCCGTATGACCTGTCCCGCGGCCGCATCGTCTACCGCTACAAGTAACCACCACACGATTGACGCCGTCGTCGGTGCACCGCAGGTGCGCTCACGGGACGGCGGCGGAGGAACGAGCATGAAGGTCAATCCCAGCGTCAAGAAGATGTGCGACAAGTGCAAGGTGATTCGCCGGCACGGTCGCGTCATGGTGATCTGCGAGAACCTGCGTCACAAGCAGCGCCAGGGTTGAGTCCGGCNCTGCGCGACGTACTCGCGCAGCTCGTCCCGGTGTCGCACCACCAGGTGTGACATCGGACAAGCGCATCGTCAGCGTCACGGACCACTCTCGGGTGGCCGCGGCGCAGCCCCCGGTCGGAGGCCGGGGCCCGCAGCACGCGGGACGACGATGTGGCAGACCTCCGAAGAGCAGTACAGGAGTCTGACTGCAGATGGCACGTCTTGTCGGCGTCGACCTCCCCCGCGAAAAGCGGCTTGAGGTTGCGCTCACCTATATCTACGGCGTCGGCCGTACCCGCGCCCAGCAGACGCTGGTCGCAACCGGCATCAGCCCGGACCTGCGTGTGAAGGATCTCGGCGACGTCGAGATCGTCGCGCTGCGTGACTTCATCGAGACGAACTTCAAGGTCGAGGGTGACCTCCGCCGTGAGGTCGCCGCGGATATCCGCCGCAAGGTGGAGATCGGCTGCTACCAGGGCATTCGGCACCGTCGCGGCCTACCCGTGCACGGTCAGCGCACCAAGACCAATGCGCGTACCCGCAAGGGTCCGAAGCGCACCGTCGCCGGCAAGAAGAAGGTCGGCAAGTAGTAGTCCGCCCGGCGCTGCAGGCCAGCGCCGTTGCAGTCCGACGACTTCCCACCAGGAGAGAACAAGCAGATGCCTCCCAAGACTCGCGCTGCGGCCGGGGTTCGCAAGCCTCGCCGCAAGGACAAGAAGAACATCGCGCTCGGTCAGGCGCACATCAAGAGCACCTTCAACAACACCATCGTGTCCATCACCGACCCCTCGGGTGCGGTGATCTCGTGGGCCTCGGCCGGACAGGTCGGATTCAAGGGCTCGCGCAAGTCGACGCCGTTCGCGGCGCAGCTCGCCGCTGAGGCGGCGGCTCGGCGCGCCCAGGAGCACGGCATGAAGAAGGTCGATGTGTTCGTCAAGGGCCCGGGCTCCGGTCGTGAGACCGCGATCCGCTCGCTCCAGGCGACCGGCCTCGAGGTCGGCTCGATCCAGGACGTGACGCCGCAGGCGCACAACGGTTGCCGCCCGCCGAAGCGCCGCCGCGTCTGAGACTCGACAGGTCCGGCCCGACGGTCGGCACCCCGTACCGGGGACCGACGTCGGGTCAGGCCGCGGCTCGCCGCAGGTCGGAGAACCCGGCCGCTGAATGTGCACCACCCCGCCCGGCATAAGAGCCCGAGCGGGCCACCGCCTGGCGTCAAATAGCGGACGCTTCGCCGAAAGGAAAACAGATCGTGCTCATCGCACAGCGCCCTACCCTGACCGAAGAGGTAATCTCCGAGCACCGCTCCCGGTTCGTCATCGAACCGCTCGAGCCGGGCTTCGGCTACACGCTCGGGAACTCGCTTCGCCGCACGCTGCTGTCGTCCATCCCCGGCGCGGCCGTCACGTCGATCCGGATCGACGGCGTGCTGCACGAGTTCAGCACGATCCCCGGTGTCAAGGAAGACGTCACCGAGATCATCCTGAACATCAAGAACATCGTGGTCTCGTCGGAGAACGACGAGCCCGTCGTGATGTACCTGCGCAAGCAGGGCTCCGGCGCGGTGACCGCGGCCGACATCACGCCGCCGGCGGGTGTCGAGGTGCACAACCCCGACCTGCACATCGCGACGCTGAACGCGAAGGGCAAGCTGGAGATCGAGCTGATCGTCGAGCGAGGCCGCGGCTATGTCTCGGCCCAGCAGAACAAGCAGTTCGACTCCGAGATCGGTCGGATCCCGGTGGATTCGATCTACTCGCCGGTCCTCAAGGTCACCTACAAGGTCGAGGCGACTCGTGTCGAGCAGCGCACCGACTTCGACAAGCTCATCGTCGACGTCGAGAGCAAGGCCGCGATCTCACCGCGCGACGCTGTCGCATCGGCCGGTAAGACCCTGGTCGAGCTCTTCGGTCTTGCTCGCGAGCTGAACGCCGACGTCGAGGGCATCGAGATCGGCCCGTCGCCGACCGACGCCGCACTCGCCGCCGACCTCGCCCTGCCGGTCGAGGACCTGCAGCTGACCATCCGGTCCTACAACTGCCTGAAGCGCGAGGGCATCCACACCGTGGGTGAACTCGTGGCGCGCAGCGAGGCGGACCTGCTGGACATCCGGAACTTCGGTGCTAAGTCGATCACCGAGGTCAAGGAGAAGCTCGCGGAACTCGGTCTGTCGCTCAAGGACAGCCCGCTGGACTTCGATCCGTCCGCTTCCGCCTATTACGACGGCGACGAGGGCGACCTCACCGAGGACGAGCAGTACTGACGCCGGGTGGGTGCGGGGGCCGACGCGGCGCACGCATCCTCGATCACGAGAACTGAGGAGTAAGAACCATGCCTACGCCCACCAAGGGTCCGCGGCTCGGTGGCGGCCCGGCGCACGAGCGGCTCATCCTGGCCAACCTGGCGACGAGCCTGTTCGAGCACAAGCGCATCACCACGACCGAGACCAAGGCTAAGCGGCTCCGGCCGCTCGCCGAGCGTCTGATCACCTTCGCCAAGCGCGGCGACCTGGCCGCGCGTCGTCGCGTCCTCACCGTCGTGCGCGACAAGGGGGTCGTGCAGGTGCTCTTCACCGAGATCGGCCCGGCGATGGCCGAGCGCAACGGTGGCTACACGCGCATCACGAAGATCGGTCCGCGCAAGGGCGACAACGCTCCGATGGCCGTCATCGAGCTCGTGCTTGAGCCGGTGAGCCCGAAGCAGGCGACCGTCCGTGAGGCCGAGAAGGCGACCAAGANGGCCGCTTCGAAGCCCGCGAAGGCGACCGCCGCCAAGGTCGAGGCCGCTGGNGCCGCTGAGGCAGCTGAGGCTCCGGTCGAGGCTCCGGCTGACGCCGTGGTCGAGGCTCCGGTCGAGGCTCCGGCTGACGCCGTGGTCGAGGCTCCGGTCGACGAGGTCGACGCCACGGACGCCGTCGAGGGGGTTGCGGACGAGGCCGCGAAGGCCTGAAGCCGCAAGCAACGCCGAAAACACCGTAAGGGGTGGCCCTGGGCACGCGCCCAGGGCCACCCCCTGCGTCGTCCACGGGCGCTGAGGGGCCCTCGAGCCGCCATCCGGGCCTGGGCCAGGGCGGCCGCGCGCCATGGCGCTCACGCGCTTCACGTGCCCGAGTTCGCGACGTCTGGCGGCCGCAGGCCCAACCGGGCCACCGGGCCCGGATTCAGCGCGCCGCCCGGTCCCGATCTGGGCATAGTGGGGCCGTGAACGCGACACCTGCCCAGACACCGGTGGTGCTGATCCACGGGATCCGGGTCACGTCGACGATGTGGCGCGCGCAGCAGGACGCGCTCGCGTCGACCGGGCGACCCGTAATCGCGGTCGACCTCCCCGGCCACGGCGCGCGCAGCGGCGAGCCGTTCACGATCGACGGTGCGCTGGCAGTCGTCCACGACGCCGTCGACGAACTGGGCCGGCGGGTCGTCGTCGTCGGCCTGTCGCTCGGCGGCTACATCGCGATCACCTACTCCGCACGGTTCCCCGAGTCCGTGGCCGGCGTGGTCGCCGCGGACTGCTCGGCCGAACCGGTCGGCATCGCCGCGCTGAGCTTCGAGATCTTCGCGAGCGCGATCGGCCGTCTCCCGGACCACGGCGAGCGGCTCAACCACCTGGTGCTCGACCGCTTCCTGCCCGACGGCGGCGTGCGCGACATCGCCGCCGGCGGGTTCTCGCCGCTGGTCGTCGCGGACGTCGTCGACGCGCTGCGCGCGACGGACCCGTGCGCGGACCTGGCAAGCCTGCAGGTACCGGTCTGGATCGTGAATGGCGAGTGGGACCACTTCCGGCTCCAGGAGCGCAAGTTCCTCCGCGCCTGCGCAGACGGTCGGCTCGAGATCATCCACGGGGCCGGGCACCTGTCCAACCTGATGGCGCCGGTGGAGTTCACCCGGGTCCTGCTCGAGGCACTCGACGACGTCGACGCGAGGCACCCGGTCGACGCAGGCCAGTAGGTTTGGTGCATGGCTGGCCCGGTCGAGGACGCGCGCGCTGCCGAGGTGCGCATCCGTCTCGACCTGGCGTACGACGGGACGGCGTTCGCCGGCTGGGCGATACAGCCCGGGCTGCGTACCGTCCAGGGCATGCTCGAGGAGACCCTCGCGACCGTGCTGCGGCTACCCGAGCCAGCGCGGCTGACGGTCGCCGGGCGCACCGACGCCGGCGTGCACGCCCGCGGCCAGGTGGCTCATCTCGACGTCCCGGTCGAGGCGTGGCTCGGCGTGGTGGGGCGGGGCGGGCGCGGCCCGGGCGCAGCGCTGGTCAGCCGCCTGGCCGGCGCGTTGCCGAGCGACCTGGTCGTCCGCAGGGCGGAGGCCGCGCCGGTGGGCTTCAACGCGCGCTTCTCCGCACTGCATCGCCGGTACAGCTATCGCATCTCGGACCAGCCGGCGACCCGCGACCCGCTGCGCAGGCCCTACGTCCTCTGGCACCGGCGCGAGCTCGACGAGGGCGCCATGGCCGACGCGGCGGAGCGACTCCTCGGCGAGCGCGACTTCGCGGCCTTCTGCCGCTCCCGCGAAGGGGCCAGCACCATCCGGACGCTCGAGGTCTTCGCTTGGGCGCGTCCGTCATCGGGACCGGATGCCGGACTCGTCGTCGCGACCGTCCAGGCCGACGCGTTCTGCCGCTCGATGGTGCGCGCGCTGGTCGGTGCCTCGATCGCCGTGGGCGAGGGCCGCCGCCCGCCGAGCTGGCCGCTGGCCGTGCTCGCGGGTGGTCAGCGTGACCCCGGCAGCACCGTCGCCCCGGCGCGCGGTCTCACTCTCGACGAGGTGACCTATCCGGAGGTGGACGGTCTGGCGGTGCGTGCGAAGCAGGCCCGAGCAGTGCGGCAGCTCACCCCTCGTCCTTGAGGCCCCACTCGAGCTGCTCGTCGGCATCCTCTATCGGGTCCTCGCGCGGGTCCGACTCGTCGACGAGGTGCATCGCCGCCTCCTCGGCGCTCGCGCCGCCACCCGCGATCCCCACGTCGGCGGCGTACACGTCCTGGCTCGAACCGGTCTCCTCGGTCGGTGCGAGCAAACGCCCGGCGCGGTCCACCTGGCGGGCGCCGTGCTCCGGAGCCGCCCAGGGCTCGGGCTCTTCCTCGGCGAGCCGGAGGTCGAGAGGCTCGCCGAGCTCCTCCTCGCGGGCGGTCTCGCCCCAGTGGTTGTGGCGCGGTCGTTCGGGCGGCGAGTAGCCCTCGTCCAGCACGTCCCCGACGTCGCGATCGAGCAGCGTGTCCTCAAGTGGCAACTGGTCCGAGTCGTACTCGGAGTTCCACCCGCTCTGTCCACCCGGGAGGGCGGCGTCGTGACTGCCCATGTGCACACGGTGTCACCGCGCGGCGGCATCTGCATGTTGAACTGCCCTAGGCTGGGCCTGACGGGTGACGCAGGTGCGGTGTGCCGTCGGTCTTCCGCATCCGTGGTTTTGACCCCCTGGTGTGACAGCAGGTATCGTGGCAGGTCGTTGTGCGTTCACACGGCGGCCGGCGCTCCCACTGGCCAGGCCACGCGGTTGATGCGCAGAGACGATCTCCTCGGTGATCGGCACCAGGCCGAACGCCGTACTGACCACATCAGTGACACGAAACGAAGGCTTACGACCGTGCGCACGTACACCCCGAAGCCCGGCGACGTCGAACGGAACTGGTACGTCATTGACGCTACCGACGTCGTTCTGGGTCGCCTCGCGAGCCATGTGGCGACCCTGCTGCGCGGCAAGCACAAGGCCACATTTGCCCCGCACGTCGACGGCGGTGACTTTGTCATCGTCATCAACGCTGCCAAGGTCGCCCTCACCGGCAACAAGCGCGAGCAGAAGAAGGCCTATCGCCACTCCGGCTATCCTGGCGGCCTCCACGCGGTGACGTACGGCGAACTCCTTGCGACCCGCCCCGAGCGCGCCGTCGAGAAGGCGGTTCGTGGCATGCTGCCGAAGAACTCCCTGTCGAGCACCCAGCTGAGCAAGCTCAAGGTGTACGCCGGCGCGGAGCACCCGCACGCTGCGCAGCAGCCGCAGCCGTTCGAGATCACCCAGGTCGCCCAGTAGGCATCCGCCTTACTCGGGACGACATCACCAAGGACGCGAGGACCCCAGTGGCAGAGACCACGGTCGACATCGACCTCGAGGGCGAGGACACGCCCAGTACGTACACCTCCGAGACCAGTGCCCGGACTGGCCGCGGGCAGAGCATTACTGCCCCCGGCGCAGCGCTCGGCCGCCGCAAGGAGGCTGTCGCCCGGGTTCGCCTGATCCCGGGCACCGGGACGTGGAAGATCAACGGACGCACGCTCGAGCACTACTTCCCGAACAAGGTGCACCAGCAGCTCGTGAACAGCCCACTCAAGCTCGTGGACGTTGAGGGTCGCTTCGACGTCATCGCGCGCATCACCGGCGGCGGCCCCTCGGGCCAGGCCGGCGCCCTGCGCCTTGGCATCGCCCGGGCGCTCAACGGGATCGACACCGAGGCGAACCGCCCGGCGCTCAAGAAGGCCGGGTTCCTTACTCGCGACGCGCGCGTCGTCGAGCGCAAGAAGGCCGGCCTCAAGAAGGCACGTAAGGCTCCTCAGTACTCCAAGCGCTGATCGTGCGATCGCGCTAGGCGACGGCCCCGGTGGTTGCGACCGCCGGGGCCGTCGCTGCGTCGCCCCGTGTGTGTCATGGTCGTCAGGTTGGCAGGGAGGACTTCGATGGCTCGACTCTTCGGGACCGATGGCGTTCGAGGCCGTGCGAACCGCGAGGTGACCGCGGAGCTAGCGCTCGGCCTCGCGGCGGCCGCCGCGCACGTGCTGGCGCTCTCCGGCGCCTTCGCGGGGCACCGCCCGCGGGCGGTCGTCGGGCGTGACCCACGGGCGTCGGGTGGCTTCCTCTCGGCCGCCGTCTGCGCCGGGCTAGCGTCCGCGGGCGTGGACGTGATCGACGTCGGAGTCCTGCCGACCCCGGCCGTTGCGCACCTCACCGCGGCACTCGACGTCGATCTCGGCGTGATGCTCTCCGCCTCGCACAACCCGATGGCGGACAACGGGATCAAGTTCTTCTCGCGCGGCGGCCACAAGCTCGCGGATGATGTCGAGGACGCGATCGAGAGCCGGATGGGTGAGATGTGGGACCGGCCGACCGGGAACGACGTCGGACGCATCTCGATCGACACCGGTGCGGCTAGCAATGCCTACGTCCAGCACCTCCTCACGACCCTGCCGAACCCGCTGGCGGGTCTTCGGATCGCGATCGACTGCGCGAACGGCGCAGCGAGCGAGGTCGGCCCGGCAGCCCTGCGTGGCGCGGGCGCCGAGGTCATCGTGATCAGCGCAGCACCCGACGGGCGCAACATCAACGACGCGTGTGGGTCGACCCACCCTGAGCCGCTCCAGGCCGCCGTGGTCGCTTCCGGCGCGGACCTGGGGGTCGCACTCGACGGCGACGCGGACCGCTGCCTCGCGGTGGACCACACCGGTGCGCTGGTGGACGGCGACCAGATCATGGGCGTGCTGGCACTGGCGATGCGCAAGCGTGGCACGCTCGCGTCGGACACGCTCGTCACGACGGTGATGAGCAACCTCGGCCTGCGGCTGGCGATGAAGGAGGCCGGCATCGTCACGGTCGAGACGGCCGTCGGCGACCGCTACGTGCTTGAGGCGATGCGCGGGAACGGCTATACGCTCGGCGGCGAGCAGTCCGGGCACGTGATCATGAGCGAGCACTCGACGACCGGCGATGGCGTGCTGACCGCGATGCACCTCGCCGCTGAGGTCGCGGCCTCGGGTCGTCGGCTCGCGGACCTGGCCGGAACGGTGCAGCGCTTCCCGCAGGTGCTCGTCAACGTGCGGGGCGTGGACCGGACCCGGACCGAGTCGGACGACGGCGTGCGGGCAGCGGTGGCCCGGGCCGAGGCCGACCTGGGCGAGACCGGACGCGTCCTGCTCCGCCCGTCGGGGACCGAGCCCCTGGTCCGGGTCATGGTCGAGGCATCGACGCCGACGCTCGCGCGGCAGATCGCCGACTCCCTTGCCGGCGTGGTGCGGGAGCGATTGAGCCTGTGACGGCAACCGTTCGGGACCAGGTCGAGCGGCTGGTGCTCTCGGGTGCGCCCGCGCCGATCGTCCAGGCCGGACACCCGGTGCTACGGACGATCGGGGAGCCGTACGACGGCCAGTTGGGAGACGAGCTGCTCGAGGCGCTCATTGAGATGATGCGCGCGACGATGAAGGCGGCGCCTGGTGTCGGCCTGGCGGCGCCCCAGATCGGGATCGGGCTGGCGATCGCCGTCGCCGAAGACGTCGGCTCCACGGAGGCCGACAGTGCCGACGACCGCGAACGCTTCCCGTTGGCGTTTCGGTCACTCATCAATCCCAGCTACGAACCGGTCGGGACTTCGCGGCGCAGCTTCTACGAGGGCTGCCTCAGCGTGGCTGGCTGGCAGGCCGTCGTTCCGCGCTACCGGACCGTCCGGCTCCGGTGTCATGACGCGAGCGGTCGAGCCGTGGACGAGGTGCTGACCGGATGGCAGGCGAGGATCATCCAGCACGAGACGGATCACCTTGCCGGCCGGCTCTACCTCGACGGCGCCGAGCTCCGGTCGCTCAGCTCGGTGGGCAACTTGGTCGAGTTCTGGACCGGTGAGGGTTCGCCGCGCGCGGCCGCTCGCACCCTCGGGTTCCCGCTCGGCTGAGAGCCGCCGCCTGCCCGCAGCCGGCTCGTTGGCTCGTCGGCCGGAACTTTCGACCCGCATCTTGGTGCCTGGAGCTCGGACCGCACCGTACGCTGGTGCGCGGCCCGGCTGGTGCTGCCGGCTGCCCTGCCGCGCGACTCAAGAGGACGGGTGAGGCGTGTTCGCATCGTTCGGGAACCTGGCGAACTCGATGGAGCAGTGGATCCTCGCCCTCGGCGGTTCCCCCTGGGTGTACCCGGCCCTGACCGCGTTCGCAATCGTCGACGGCTTCTTCCCCCCGATCCCCTCGGAGTCAGCGGTGATCGCTCTCGCCGCGGCCGCGACGTCTGGCGGAGGGCCCAACCTCATCCTGGTCATCGCGTTCGCGGCGGTGGGCGCGTGGGGTGGTGACCAGATCGCATACCAGATCGGCTCGATGGTCGACGTGCGCACACTGCGGATCATGCGCGGCGAGCGGGCCCAGAAGGCACTCGACTGGGCGGAGCACGCCCTCGAGCACCGCGGCCCCGCCTTCATCATCGGGGCGCGCTACGTGCCCATCGGGCGGGTCGCGGTGAACATGACCGCCGGTGGCGTGCACTACCCGCGGCGGTTCTTCATGCTGCTGGCCGCGATCGCCGCGACGACCTGGGCCATCTACTCGGCTGCGATCGGAATCGCGGCCGGCTTCCTGCTGCACGACCAACCCATTCTCGCCATCCTCGTCGGCATGGTCGGAGGTCTTCTGATCGGGACGCTCGTGGAGAAGATCATGAACGTTCGGTCGCGGCGCAAGGTCGCCGAGATGATCGCCTCCGAGGACTGATCGGGGCAACGGCTGACCGTCAGAGCTTGCGCAGCCNGACNCGCNGCACGCTGTGGTCCTCGCCCTTCGTGAGCACGAGCGTCGCGCGGCTCCGCGTCGGCAGGATGTTCCGCAGCAGGTTCGGTGCGTTGATCGAGTCCCAGATCTGCCCGGCAAGCTCGATCGTCTGGTCATCGGTCAACGAGGCATACCGGTGGAAGTACGACTCGGGCTGAGCGAACGCGGTCTGCCGGAGGGTCAGGAAGCGGTCCACGTACCACTGGCGAACGTCCACGGTCCGCGCATCGACGTAGATCGAGAAGTCGAAGAAGTCGCTCACCGCGAGGCTAGACCCGCGCTCGNCGCGCGGCCNGGCGGGCGCGAGGACGTTCAGGCCCTCGACGATNAGGACGTCGGGCTTGCGCACNGNNACGTGCTCGCCCGGCACGACGTCGTAGCTNAGGTGNGAGTAGANNGGNGCCAGGACCTCATCCCGCCCTGCCTTGACCTCGGCGACGAAGCGGAGCAGCGCGCGCCGGTCGTAGGACTCCGGGAAGCCCTTGCGATCCAGNAGGCCGCGGCGCTCGAGCTCGCTGTTCGGGTACAGGAAGCCGTCCGTAGTGATCAGCTCGACCCGCGGCGTGTCCGGCCAACGGGCNAGCAGCTCGCGCAGGATGCGCGCCGTCGTCGACTTGCCGACCGCCACCGAACCCGCGACGCCGATGACGAACGGGGTACCGCCGACGTTTTCGCGGAGGAACGTCGACGAGGCCGCGTGCAGCCCGTTGGTGGCGCCGACGTAGAGGTTCAGCAGGCGCGACAATGGCCGGTAGACGGCGTCGACCTCGGCCAGGTCGACCGGGTCGCCGAGCCCACGCAGCCGCTCGACGTCCGCGCCGGTGAGCGGGAGTGGCGTCGACTCCGAGAGTCGGCTCCAGGCTTCGCGGTCGAGCTCGACGAACGGAGTGAGCGCGGGGGCGGTGTCATCGCTGCGGAGAGCCACGGCAACAGTTTGCCCGAGACGGGCCGCTGAACCGAATGGGGACCGCTGGGGCGCGCCGTGGCTACCACTAGACTCGGCAGATGTGCGGAATCGTGGGATACGTCGGCGCCCAGCGGCCGAGTGGCAGACCCCTGGATGTCGTGCTCGGCGGTCTGCGCCGCCTCGAGTACCGCGGATACGACTCGGCCGGTGTGGCGGTCGTCGACTCGGAGGGCGGGCCGCTCGCCACGGCGAAGAAGGCCGGCAAGCTCGTCAACCTCGAGAACCTGCTCATCGCGCACCCGCTCGCGCCGGGCTGCGCCGCGATCGGCCACACACGTTGGGCCACCCACGGTGCGCCGACCGACCTGAATGCACACCCGCACCTGGCCGATGGCGGTCGGCTCGCGGTCATCCACAACGGAATCATCGAGAACTTCGCGGTGCTCAAGGCGGAGCTTCTCGCCAAGGGCGTCGAGTTCGCCTCGGAGACCGACACCGAGGTGGCCGCACACCTCCTCGCGGAGGCCTTCGCGGAGACCGGGGACCTCGCCGAGTCGATGCGCGCGGTCGCGCGCCGGCTGGAGGGTGCCTTCACGCTGCTCGCCGTGCACGCCGACCGCCCCGGCATCGTCGTCGGCGCCCGGCGCAACTCCCCGCTCGTCGTCGGCCTGGGGGACGGCGAGAACTTCCTGGGCAGCGACGTCAGCGCGTTCATCGCGCACACCCGGGATGCCCTCGAGCTCGGTCAGGACCAGGTCGTGACGATCACGCCGGACGGTGTAGTCGTCACCGACTTCTTCGGCGCCGCGGTCACGCCGCGCCGGTTCACGGTGGACTGGGATGCCGCTGCCGCCGAGAAGGGCGGCTTTCGCTCGTTCATGGACAAGGAGATCCACGACCAGCCGAAGGCGGTCGCGGACACCCTGCTGGGCCGCACCGATCCTTCGGGCCGTCTGGTCCTGGACGACCTGCGGATCGACGAGGGCGTGCTCCGCGCGGTGGACAAGATCGTCGTGGTGGCCTGTGGGACCGCGGCAAATGCCGGTCACGTCGCGAAGTACGCGATCGAGCACTGGTGCCGGATCCCGGTCGAGGTGGAGCTCGCGCACGAGTTCCGCTACCGCGATCCGGTCGTGAACGAGAGGACGCTCGTCGTGGCGATCTCGCAGTCGGGCGAGACGATGGACACGATCATGGCGGTGCGCCACGCGCGCGAGCAGGGCGCCAAGGTCCTGGCAATCTGCAACACGTACGGATCGACGATCCCGCGGGAGTCCGACGCCGTGCTGTACACGCACGCCGGGCCCGAGGTCGCGGTGGCGTCGACGAAGGCCTTCCTGGCTCAGATCACGGCCACCTATCTGCTCGGCCTCTACCTGGCGCAGCTGCGCGGCAACAAGTTCCCCGACGAGATCCGCGAGATCCTGGCGCAGCTGAACGCGATGCCCGCGAAGATCCAGTCGGTGATCGACAACGCCGAACCGATCCGGGTGCTCGCGCGGGCGATGCGCGAGCAGAAGGCGGTGCTCTTCCTCGGCCGCCACGTCGGGTTCCCGGTGGCGCTCGAGGGTGCCCTCAAGCTCAAGGAGCTGGCGTACATCCACGCCGAAGGTTTCGCGGCAGGTGAGCTCAAGCACGGTCCGATCGCGCTGATCGAGGAGGGTCAGCCGGTGTTCGTCATCGTGCCGTCCTCGAGCGGGCGCGACTCGGTGCACGACAAGGTCATCTCGAACATCCAGGAGATCCGGGCCCGCGGCGCGCGCACCCTGGTCATCGCGGAGGAGGGTGACACCGCGGTCGGGCCGTTCGCCGACGACGTCTTCTACGTTCCGCGGACGCCGACGCTGCTCGCTCCGCTCGTCTCCGTCGTCCCGCTGCAGATCTTCGCTTGCGAGCTGGCGACCGCCCGCGGCCTCGACGTCGACCAGCCGCGCAACCTCGCGAAGTCCGTCACGGTCGAGTGAGCGGTTGAGGCGACCGGGACAGCCGTGATCATCGGGGTCGGGATCGACGTGGTCGACGTGGCACGCTTCATCGCCACCCTCGAACGGGCGCCCCGACTGCTCGAGAAGTTGTTCACCGCCGAGGAGCGCGAACTGGCTCCCGCTTCGCTGGCCGCGCGGTTCGCCGCCAAGGAGGCCTGCGCCAAGGCGCTTGGCGCGCCGGCCGGGCTGCGCTGGCAGGACGCGAGCGTGTCACGCGGAGTGGCCGGGGAGCCGTCGCTGCTGATCACCGGAACGGTTCTGGACCGGGCCCGGAGTCTCGGCGTGGATCGTTTCCACCTCTCCATGTCGCACGACGCCGGGATCGCCTCGGCCGTTGTCATCGCGGAATGCGGCGGCTGAGCCGTGCTCCGCGCCTATACCGCTGCTCAGGTGCGCTCGACCGAGGAGCCGGTGCTCGCCGAGGCGGGTGGTGCCCTGATGGAGCGGGCTGCGTTCGCCCTCGCGGTCGCGGTGCTGCGGGAGCTCAGGGCTCGCCGGGGTCGGGTGCGTGGTTCGCACGCGGTCCTGCTGGTCGGCGCCGGCAACAACGGCGGTGACGCGCTGCACGCTGGTGCCCACCTCGCGCGGCGCGGCGTGTCCGTGCTGGCGGTCACGACGACCGCACGGGTGCACCCGGCAGGCCTTGCCGCGCTGCTCCGGGCGGGCGGGCGGGTCGTCAGCGTGGCCGAGGGCGGCCCCGGCGAGCCGTGCTGGCTCGGC
>JGI24133J20442_1000252_pt1 | contig 16880 bp, 12 predicted proteins | sample BarGraNGADG00311_2_FD_20442 | JGI IMG/M metagenome (IMG submission 20442)
GAGCCGGTCCGCGAAGGCGCTGCGCATGGCGTACCAGAGCGGCTTCTTGCGGCCGTAGCCGTCGACGGCGGCCCAGGACACCACGGGCCAGCAGTCGTTCAACTGCCAGACGATCGCGCCGGTGTTGTGCGGGTGCAGCGACCGGAACCACTGGAGCGCGGTGCGGACCGCGATGGCCTGGTTGAGGCTCATGGCCCAGTGCCACTCCGGCATGCTGTTCGGCAGTGGCAGGTGCGGCACCAGCCCGTCCGTGAGCTTGACGTTGCCCTCCATCGCCTTCTGGTGGACGAGCATCGAGGGTGACTCGGGCGTCAGCGGCTCATCCGGCAGTGCCTCCGTGAGCGTTGACCAGGTCGGCGGCCCCTGCCAGCCGAACTCCGCCACGAATCGCGGCTTCACGTCGCGGTAGGTGGGGTAGTCAAGCCGGTTCCACTGCTCCCAGAGGTGCATCGTCCCGTTCGACTCGTCGTTCGGGTGCATCGAGCGGTCGGGGGAGAAAGGGCTGCCCGGCGTGTAGACCACGTGCGGCGCCAGCTCGGCGACCAGCTTCGGGAAGACCTCGTAGTAATAGCCGGCGCCCCAGGTGCGCCCCTCGAGACGGGCCTCCCAGCCCCGCTCGACGTACCCCCACACGTTCTCGTTGTTGCCGTTCAGGATCGCGAGGGAGGGGTGCCGGCCGAGGCGGACGACGGCCTCGCGGGCCTCAGCGGAGATCTCGGAGAACATCGGCTCCTCCTCGGCGTACGCCGCGCAGGCGAGCAGGAAGTCCTGCCAGACGAGCAGCCCCAGCTCGTCCGCGATGTCGTAGAAGTCCTCGCTCTCGAAGATGCCGCCGCCCCAGACGCGGATCAGGTTGACGTTCGCGTCTGCCGCCTGCACCAGCCGCTCGCGATACCGCTCCTCCCCGATTCGGGAGGGGAAGGCGTCGTCGGGTATCCAGTTGACGCCCTTGATATACACGGGCTTGTCGTTGACCACGACGACGAATGGTGTGCCCGCCTCATCGGGGGTCGTCTCAGCGCGTACGGTACGGAATCCGATGCGGTGCGCGCGGTCGTCGAGCACGTCGTCGCCGGTGAGCAGGGTCACCGTCAGGTCGTATCGCGCCTGCTCCCCATATCCGCGCGGCCACCAGCGTTCCGCGTTCGGTACGACGAGGCGCAGGCGGGCTTCGCCGTCGACCACGTCCGCCCGGACGTCGACTCCGCCGATGGACGCGGCCACGGCGAGCGGCCGTGCGTCGGTGGTCTCGACGAGCACGCGGAGGCCCACGACGCCGTCGTCACCCTCGACGGTCGCGGAGACGACCGAGTCCGCGATGCGCGCGGTCGACCAGGTCTCGAGTCGCACGGGGCGCCAGATGCCGCTCGTCGCGGTGTCCAGACCCCAGTCCCAGCCGTAGCCGCAGGCCATCTTGCGCAGCGCGTTGTACGGATGATGGTTCACGTGCGGGCGGTACTCGAGCTCGAGGGAGGCGCGGTCCGCCTCCGGCACCGGCGCGGAGAACAGCACTTCGAGCCGGTTCTCCCCGTCCTGCAGTCGTCCAGCGATGGGCACGCGATAGCTGCGGTGCTGGTTCCGGCTTTCAAGGACGACCTCCCCGTTCAGCCGGACGGTCGCGACGGTGTCGAGCCCTTCGAAGACCAGGTCAGCGCGTTCGGCGACGCCGCTGGAACCCGTGAACGTGGTCGCATAGCGCCACGAGGTGCTGCCGATCCACTCCTGCAGCTTCTCGTTCGTACCGATGTACGGGTCGGCGAGCAGGTCGGCGGCGAGCAGGTCGGTGTGCACCGTGCCCGGCACGGTCGCGGGCAGCGTACCGGCCTCGCGGACGGCAGCCGGTACGGGTCCGTGCAGGGGCTCGACTGTCCAGCCGTCGTGCAGATGGCGGCTTGTGGTCTTGTCGAGGGTCATCCGGTTGCTCCTTCGTTCAAAGTCGGTGGCTCCGCTACGACGACATCCGTGCCTGCGAGGGCTGCACGGACGTCGTCGCGCGGGACTGCTCGCCCACTCCCCCGTTCGAGAACGGGGGAGCGGGACTGTCGGGCGCGTCCCGGACTACTTCGTCGCGCCCCGGGTGATGCCGTTGTAGATGAAGCGCTGCAACGCAAGGAAGATCACGAGCGTCGGGATGATCACGATGATCACGCCGGCGGCGATGATCTGCTGGGACGCACTGAATGGGCCGATGAACTTGAACAGCGCTGTCGAGATCACGTTGTGCTCGGCAGACGGCAGGTAGAGCAGCGGGATGTAGAACTCGTTGTAGATCGCGATGCCCTTGATGATGATCACGGTCGCGATGGCGGGCTGCAGCAGCGGGAGGATGATCCGCCAGTAGACGCCCCAGCGGCTCGCGCCATCGAGCATTGCGGCCTCGTCGAGGGACTTCGGGATCGACTGCATGAACTGGATGAAGATGAACACGGACACGATATCGGTGCCTGAGAAGAGCAGGATTGCGCCGGGGTAGGTGTCGACCAGACCGAGCCCGTTCACGATCTGATAGGTGGCGACCTGGGTCGTGACGCTCGGGACCAGGGTCGCGATCAGGAACAGTGCGAAGACGACGTTCTTGAACCGGAAGTTGAACCGGTGGAGCGCGTAGGCCGTCATCGTTCCGAGCAGGATCGTGATCACGAGCGAGACTGACAGGATCAGCGCGGTGTTCGCGAAGCCGCGGAGCATGCCGCCGCCCACCCAGGCGGTCCCGAAGTTGGCGAAGTTGAACCAGTTCTGCGGGGGTGCGAGCGGGGAGGTGGTTGCGTACTCCCGCGCTGTCTTCAGGCTGGCGAACACGATCACCACGATTGGCAGCAGCAGAACCAACGAGAAGGCGATGAGCGAGGCGTACTTGCCGAGCGCGCCCAGCACACGGGTCACGGCGATGCTGCCCGACGAGCGCAGGCGGCGGCGCGTGATCGGTCCGGATACGGCGGTCATGGGTTGAGCTCCTTCTCGCGGAGATCAGCTGAGGGCGACGTCGTCGTCGGGTACGAGGCGGCGCTGCACGAAGGTGACGAGCAGCACGACGATCAGCAGGATCACGGCCATGCCGGAGGCGAAGCCGACTCGCTGGAACACGAAGGCCTGCTGGACGGTCGTGATCACGAAGGTGCTGCTGCCGTTGGCTCCGCCGGTCATGATGTAGGGCAGTTCGAACACGGACAGTGATCCCGCGATGGCGAGGATGAACAACAGGCTGATGATGCGCTTGATGCCCGGGACGATGATGAAGCGGAACTTGTGCCATGAGTTCGCGCCGTCGAGGTCGGCCGCCTCGTAGATCTCGTCCGGGATCGACTGGATGGCGCCGAGGAACAGCACGAAGTTCAAGCCCGTGTAGCGCCAGACGGATGCTCCGGCCATCGAGATATTCACCCAACTCGGGTTGCCGAGCCACAAGGGGTGGCTCGAAGCGGGACCGAAGCCCAGGCCGGCCAGTGTCGCGTCCAGCGTGCCGCCCGGGCGGAAGAAGAACAGGAACATCAGGCCGATCGCGACACCGTTGAGCAGGTAGGGGAAGAAGATGATCCCCTTGAAGAGGTTCCTGAATCTCGTGGAGAAGCTGAGGATCGTCGCGAAGTAGAGCGCGAGAGCCATCTGAACGAAGGACGCCACGAAGTAGTACAGGCTCACCGTGAAGACCTGGAAGTACTGCGGGTTCGTGAACAGGGACACGTAATTTTTCAGCCCGATGAAATTCTTGCCGAGCGCGATGCCGTCCCAGTCGGTGAATGAGTACCAGAACAGATTTGCGACCGGGTAGTAGGTCAGCGTGATCAGCAGGACCAGCGGAACCGCCATGAAGAGCAGCGGAGTCACGCGGAGCTCGCCGTTCGGCCCGCGCAGCCAGCGTCGGCGTCGGAGCCGGGCTGAGGTGGGGCTCAGGACCTTGTCGAACTGGACGCCCGTCGCGGCGTCACCGGTGATCTCGGACATGCTGCACTCTCTGGCGGGAACGGTGGGTGGACGTGGCGGACGGTCGGAGCCGCGGATCGCTCCGAGGCCCCGACCGCCGAGGGTCAGCCGGCGGACTGCTCTGCCGCGGCCCATTCCTTGTTCAAGTTGTCGAAGAACGACGTCTTGGTGCCCGATGCAGCGCCCCGAGCAACGTCGACCAGCTTCTGGCGGTAGATGCCACCCGTGAGGTCGATCTGCGACGTCTTTATCAGGGTCGCCTGCAGGTTCTCCTGGCCCTTGGGTGCGGGGTCCTGCTCCAGGTACTGCACTCCATCAGCGGTGAAGTCGGCCAGCGTCGACGGGTTCTTGCTGTTCACCGAAGAGCCGATCGCGCCTGACTTGGTCGCGTAGTCCGAGTTCAAGGTGAACCACTTGATCCACGCCATCGCGGTCGCCTTGTTGCTCGACTTCTTGTTGATCGCGCTGAAGTAGTCCGGCGCGACGGTCGCGACGAACTTGCCGTTCACCTGGTACGGGAAGGGCATGTAACCGATCTCGTTCGGGTCCTTACCTGCGGTGGTCGCGGCGTCGCGCATCTGCTGGATCGCCCAGGAGCCGAGGTACATCGTCGCGACCTTGCCGGTGGCGATCAGGGCCTTCGAGCCCTCCCACGCGGTCGTGGTCGGGTCCGTCTCCGAGAGCCCGTCGTGCACGATGTCGAAAAGTAGCCCGTCGGAGATGGCCAGGTACGAGTTGGTCCCGGTCCAGGGCGCCTTCATCGTGTTGATGGCGTTGTTCTCGTTCTTGTCGCCGGTCATGCTCGGGTCGCCGTTCCACTGCGACAGGGGCCACTGGTCCTTGTAGTTCGTGTCGTAGGGGACGGCGCTGGTCTTTGCTTTGATCTGCTTGAGGTCGGAGATGAATTCGTCCGGTGTCGTCGGCGGTGTGGTGATGCCGGCGTCGTTCCAGACCGTCTTGTTGTAGACGAAGCCCATTGTGTTCCCGAAGGTGGGGACGCCGTAGGCCGTGCCGTCGTACGCCTTGGCCGTCATGAACCGGTAGGTCTTCGACAGATCGCTCACGCTGCCGAGCGGCTCGAAGAAGGACGAGAACTGATTGGGCGCGACAGTAGTGGGCAGGGCGAGGACGTCGCCGACGTTGCCCGACGAGAGGCGTGTGGTGACGTCCTGCTCGTAGGTCGTGATGCCCTCGAACGAGACCGTCGTACCCGGGTACGCCTTCTCGAACTCGGACGCGTACCTCTTCATCGTTCCGTCGGTGATCAGATCCGTCCGCTGTGTCAGGACCTTGATCGAACCGGTCACCTTGCCGTTGAGCCCACTGCCGCTCGAGCCGGATCCGCCGCCGCTGGAGCAGGCGGTGAGTCCGGCCGCGACGACGAACACTCCGAGGCCGGCGATAACGCGCCGCATCTTCATTGTCTCTCCTCTAGATCGCCATTGACCGACAGGGAAGCCACAGGTGCGGCCACTGTCTCCCGAGGAGCATACATGGGGCTCTTCACGATCGAGGGTGTAGGTGGGATCTGAATCCGCCGGTCTCCAGCAGGGATCTGGCGATGTAGTTGGTGAGGTTGCGGAATCCGAGGGCGGAGCCGCGCAGGTGTTCCAGGCGGCCGTTGACGCTCCTATTTGTCTTGTCAAGGCGTGCTGGGAGCGCTCTGGGCGGCGGCGTTGAGGTGGCGGTAGATCTGGCGTGCGAGGTATCGCTTGAGGCAGCGGCGAATCTCTCTGAGTGTGCGTCCCTCGGTGGTTCGCCGGTCAACGTAGGCGCGGGTGCGTGGGTCCATCCGCATGCGGGTGACGACGGCCATGTGCAGCGCCCGGTTCAAGCGGCGGTCGCCGCCGCGGTTGATCCGGTGGCGAACTGTGTTTCCCGAGGAAGCTGGGATCGGGTTCACTCCTGCGAGGCTGGCGAAGGCGGCTTCGGACCTGACGCGGCCGGGATGTGACCATGCGGTCAGTGCCACGGCTGCGGTCACGGGACCGATTCCGGGCTGCTCCAGCAGTCCGCGGGCCGGGCTCTGGTGGACCAGTTCGGTGACTCGCTTCGAGTTGACCTTGAGGTCCTCCTCGAGCGCAGCCACTCGCTTCGCCAGCCGTGTGGCTTCGTCTCGCGCGGTGGCGGTAGCGAGATCTTCCTTCCGGCTGCGCCACGCGGCGATCGTGGTGATCTGGCCGTTGGTGAGCGGGCGGCGTGCGTCGATCCCGAGGTCGATGACGCGCAGCAGCGCGGTCAGGGCGTTGACTGTTGCGGTCCGTTCGGCGCTCATGTGGTCGCGAGAGGCGATCAGGACTCGGACGGCGGCGCGAACGCCGTCATCTGCGCGCGGCTGGCGCAACATGCTCACGTCCAGGGGTAGGACGGCTTGGGCGATGCGGCGGGCATCCAGAGGATCGGACTTGCCGACCCCGCGGTTGGCGCGAGCGTTCATCCGGGCCGCTTCGACGACGAGGTATCCGGCGTCGGCGGCGGCACGGGCGAGGCGGGCGCCGTAGGTGCCGATGCCCTCGATTACCCAGAGTGCGTCAAGATCGCCGCCGGTGCGGCGAGCGGCCCAGGCGACGGCGCGAGCCAGCCCGGCGGTCGTGGCCGGGAACTGGGCGTCGTCGATGACTTCGCCATTGGGTGCAGCAAGGATCGACAGTGCGTGGTTGCGGGCATGAGTATCGACACCGATGACGAACGGGTGGGTATGCGCGACGATGGCCATGGGCGTTCGACGCTCCTTCCTCGGCAGGGACATGGGCGCGGTCGCCAAGCGGCCGGCACCGATCCGGCAGGAGTCACGTCGGGGCAGATCTGTGATGGGCCACGATCTCTCGCGAGGTCGGGCAAGCTCCTGATCAGGTCACCGAAGTGGGCCGGACGGTGCCGGCCGCGACGCTCCGTGCGGACAAGTCAACGGATGGACACCGCGACAGCGGGCCAATTGCTTCGTGAGTCACACACAGAGCGCCACGACCGGAACCATCCTGACCAGCCAGTCCCGGACCAGCCACCGCCACACTCACAGATCGCTTCGGTCGGGCCGTTGCTGGTGCCGGGGCGGTCGAAGTAGGCCAGGACGTCGGCGGCCCGGCGCTTGAGGGTCCGACCGAGCTTCCTGATCTCGGTCAGCGCCGCGGGCACGCCCTGGCTGACCGACTCGACCAGGGCGGACATCAGTTTCTGTCCTCGGGTCTGGTCGGGTTCGCGGTAGGCGGCGATCATGCGCTGGTAGATCGCCCAGGTCGCTTCGACCTCGACGTGCTCGTCGGACTCGAATAGGTCTGTCAGGCGCTGGCACTGTTTGTCGGTGAGCAGGTCGGCGCCGGTGTGCAGGGTCCGGCGCGCGGCGTAGAGCGGGTCGCCGGTGCGGCCCCGGTGTCCGTGGGTGTCCTGCTGGACACGGCGACGGCACTGGTCCAACGCCTCGCCGGCCAGACGCACGACATGGAAGGGATCCATCACAGCGACAGCGTCGGGCAGTTCCTCGGCTGCGGCGGTTTTGAAGCCGGTGAACCCGTCCATCGCGACGGCCTCGACCCCGTCGCGCCAGGTCTGGGGGCGCTCGGCGAGCCAGGTCTTGAACGCTTGCTTGGAGCGTCCGGCGACCATGTCCAGCAGCCGCGCCGGCCCCGTGCCGTCACGGATGCCGGTCAGGTCGATGATCACGGTGACGTACTTCTCGCCACGGCGGGTGTGTCTCCAGACGTGCTCGTCGACTCCGATGACCTTCACGCCGTCGAACCTGCCGGGGTCCTCGATCAGCACGCGCTTGCCCTCGGCCAAGACCGCGTCGTTGGCGGTGTTCCACGCCACCCCCAGACCCTCGGCGACGCGAGCGACGGTCAGGTGCTGGCACACGATGCCTTCCAGCGCCCACCGCAACCCGCGCCGCGACAGCTTCGCCCGCGCCTCGGCCGCGCGCGTGGTGTCCTGACGCCACACGTGCCCGCATCCGCTGCACCGGTAGCGCCGGACGGTGACCTCCAGCACCGTGGGGCGCCACCCCAGCGGCTCATGCGCCAGCCGCCGGGTCACGGTGTCGCGAGGCGACCCCTCGCATCCGCAGCGCCGGCACCAGCCGTCCGGCTCCAGAACGCGGCAGGCAAGCACCGCACGGTCCGGCTCGAGTCGCTGCCCGACAACTTCGAGCCCGAGCTCGTCGAGCCGGGCGAACGTGGTCAGGTCAGGGCAAGCGAAGGTAGCGTCAGGCACGTCGAGGTCTTCCAGGTGGGTGGCGTGAGAACCCCCATCATCGGGAGACCTCGACCCCTACCCCCCGACCGACGCGCCGACCCGAACTACACCCTCAACTGTGAAGAGCCGGTCTTCGACGAACCGAATCTCGTGTCGTTCGCGGGTCTGGTCCCGGTGATGGCACTGGCCCGTCGGGCCGGTCTGGGCGAGCTCGCCGACAGGTGGTTGAGCGTGCCGACGGACAAGGGCGCCAACGCCGGGTTGAAGGTCTGCTCGCTGGTCGCGGGGATGGCCGCCGGCGCTGACAGCATCGACGACGTCGGTGTGCTGCGTCACGGCGCGATGGACAAGGTCCTGGGCGCGAGCTACGCGCCGTCGACGTTGGGGTCGTTCCTGCGGACGTTCACGTTCGGGCACGTGCGCCAGCTCGACGCGGTCGCGTCCCGGTTCCTGATCGCTCTGGCCGCCGACACGAAGCTGCTGGGTGCACCCGATACGCGCAGCCGGGTGATGGTTGACCTCGACGACACGATCATGCAGGTTCACGGCTACCAGAAACAGGGCTCTGCGTTCGGGTACTCCGGGGTCCGCGGCCTCAACGCAATCCTGGCCACCGTCTCCACTGACACCGTCGCCCCGGTGGTCGTGGCCCAACGGTTGCGCCGAGGTAATTGCGGGTCCTCGCGCGGGGTGACCCGCCTGGCCCGCGACGCCCTGACCACCATCCGCCGCACCCACTTGGCCAGGCGGGACGTCCTCGTTCGGGCCGACTCGGCGTTCTACTCTCGCGCCCTGGTCGGTGCCGCGCTCAAGGGCGGCGCGGACGTCTCGGTCACGGTGCGGATGGACCCCGTGGTCCGGCGCGCCATCGCCGCGATCAACGACGACGACTGGATCACGATCCGCTACCCCCAGGCGATCTACGACCAGACCACCGGGATGTGGATCTCCAAGGCGCAAGTCGCCGAGGTCCCGTTCACGGCGTTCACCTCCAAGAAGACCACCGAGCAAGCCCGAGGGCGCCTGGTGGTGCGACGCATCCCCGACCTGAACGCCCGCGCCGGCCATGGTCAAGCCACGTTGTTCGAGACGTGGCCGTTCCACGTGTTCTTCACCACCACGACCCTGGACACCGTCACCGCCGACCAGACCCACCGCCGTCACGCCGTCATCGAGAACGTGCACGCCGACCTCAAAGCCTCCGCGATGGCGCACCTGCCCTCGGGGGTCTTCACCGCCAACGCCGCCTGGTTGGTCTGCGCGGTCATGGCGTTCAACCTCACCCGCGCCGCCGCCACGATCACCGGACCCGCCTTGGCCAAGGCGACGACAGCGACGATCCGCCGCAAGCTCATCCAGATCCCGGCCCGGATCAGTACCTCCGCCCGGCGCCTGCACCTGCACCTACCCGTCGGCTGGCGCTGGCGCGAGGAACGGACCGAACTGTTCCGTCACGCCTGCGGGCCACCGGCGACCGCGACGACCTGACCACCAGCCCCACGGGCACGACACCGACCAGACGTGGAACACACGGGCAGCGAGGCCCGCATTCCCACCATGCCCACCGATCAATACCGGCAAGAAACGTCCGCTACACCACACGCGCCGAGTTCATCGGTGGATCCAGGCTAAATGGAGACCCCCTTCTGTCTGAATGCCGCTCAGTGCCGAATACGGGCGTCCGGATGTATGGGCTCGGCGGATGCCCGCTGGCGGCGGCTGTAGTCGGCGGCGTAACCGGCACACTACCCAGATGCCGGGCGATCGCGGAGATCGTCCAACCTTGGCGACGCAGTGCGTGCACGTCGATGTCGTCCTCCCGTGTGAGCATGAACGGTAGGGGCCCCCTTGAGCTGGTAGCTGTCAGATGCCGTCAGTCTCAAGGGGGCTCCGCGGGTTGACGGAGCCACCCGGGTGGGGAGTTTCAGTGAGCAGGTCTGGGGAGTTTCAGGTGAGCGTCATCAGCGGAACAGCTGGTCGTTGATGAACTCCGATCTGGGGTATTCATCTGACCGGACTAACCCAGGTCAGGATGCTCTCCATGGCCGCGCCGCTGGTGGACGCTCCATGCTGGGTGGGCACCCCCGTATCCCGGGCGGTGTGGGTGGCACCGCCTTCGGCTGTGGGTTGATGATCAGATCGCGATAGCGCACCGGATCGTGGGCGACAGCGAGTTCGAGCACGCGGTAGAAGACGAGTCCCCTGCTGCGGGATCTTCGTCGGTTGAAACGGAACACGAACTCGTCCAGGTAGCTCTGCAGGCGCGCCTCATCGACCGACCCCTGGTAGGTGCCGAGCAGCCAGCGCGTGACCAGGGAGGCGATGCGGTGAACCCCGGGCAGCAGCCTCGCCGGGGTCCTGTCCGCGGGCGCGAGCGGCCCGTTGGCTGCGCGGTTCGTGGGTGTAGCCGAGCTTGTCGATGCCGCGGTAGCCCTGCCAGGCGTCGGTGATGAGTCTCGCGCCGGGCTCGACGTGCTCGGTGACGAACGGGTGCAGCGAGGCGGCCGAGCCATCGCGCAGGATCGCCATCCGGGCCCGGCCGTACCCTCGCGGTTCCTTCAGCTCGACTGCCACCCCGACCAGGGCCTTCTTGCCCTTGGCCCGCCCGCCACGCAGTCCCGGCTCCTCGCCGCCGATGTAGGTCTCGTCCACCTCGACCGTGCCGGCCCACCGGCCCAACAACTGCTCACCGAGACCGACTTCCCGCGCCACAACCGCGATCGGCCGGCCGGTATCGATGACCAGATGAGCCGCCTCGCGACGGTAGGCCGGGGTGTAACTCGTGCGCTTGCCCTTGCCCGACATGAGGACTTCCTGCCTGCGGGATCAACAATCCAGCTATCAAGGTGTCCGCCATCCAGGGTGAACCCCAGGCCTGCGGCATCTTGATTGCACTCACGACGCCGGCCAGTGCAACAATCTCTCGGCTTTGCCGGTGTTGAAAAACGACCTGTGCCCGCTCAGGTCACCCACGACGGGGACTCTCGGGTAGTACCTGTTGCGCAGGTCGATCGACGGCAGGTCGCTGGACGTATTCGCGGCGACGACGTAGAACGCCTCGAATCGAGAGAAGTCGGCAGTCAGCACGGCCATGCAAGCGCGAGCCGCGGACTCTACGGGCGTGTAGCCCCACAGCTCCTTGCGGCCGCCATCTGGCCGGGTGGCGTTGTGCCGCGCCATGTACGCGCGGTCGCGCAGTGCGTGCAATCGTAGGCTGGCAATCACCATGTCCTCGTATCGGCGAGCAAACGCCGCCGCCTGCTGTTCGGCAAGCCACTTCGAGAGGCTGTACGGGTCTTCGGCGTAGGAGGGGTGATGCTCGTCAACTGGAAAGTAGTCATATCGCGGTTCACGGCTGTAGTAGCCACCGATCGCGTTCACACTCGAGGCCATACACACGCGACGGATGCCCGACGCTTCGGCCACGCTCAACGCGTTGTAACTCGAGACGACGTTGTTGTTGTGGACGACGTGGCCTTCCTCCGCGTCAGGGGTGATGTACGCCGCCAGGTGCACGAGGGCCTCCGCACCCGCGACGGCGGACTCGAGCTGGTGGTAATCGGTGGCGTCCGCGGTGTGCCGCTGTACGCCATCCAGTGCGATCGGGTCTGTCGCCGCTGTCCGGTCGATAGCGATTACCGTGTGTCGCTGGGCGAGCGCGAGCTCGGTGACTGCGCGACCGAGCACTCCGTTTGCGCCTGTGATGGCGATCCTCATCGCGCCACCGAGACTCCGTCGCGACGGGCAGCCGCGAAATCTTCATGATATACCGCCTCCTGGAGCCCGCGGATATAACCGACCGCGAACAATCGGCCGAGGACCGAATACCCAGGCTTCTCGTTGTTCTCGCCGTCCAAGGTCGGAACGTGGTCGGGCCGTAGCACCCCCTCGAAGCCGATCTCGCGGTACGCGTTCAGGCACTCCAGCAGGTCCGTCGGTCCGTCATCGTGCCACGCCTCCTCAAACTTCTCGACGGTCCCGCGGACGTCGCGGAAATGCACGAAGAACACCTTCTTCTGCTTACCGAAGCGCCGGATCGCGCTCGGCAGGTCATCGGTCATCAACCGGAAGTTGCCCTGGCACAGAGTGATTCCATTTACCGGGCTGGGAACCAGATCCAGTAGCCGTTGGTAGTTGTCGAGGCTGCTCATGATTCGCGAGACACCACGAATCGGCGACAGCGGTGGATCGTCGGGATGCATCGCGAGCTGCACGCCGCAATGCTCGGCGACTGGAACAATCTTGCGCAAGAAGTACTCAAGTGACGTCCAGAGCTGCTCTTCCGAAATCGGTCCAAGTTCGGTCGGCGGGGCGTCGGCAAGCAGCGCGTTGTCGTATCCGCTGACCAGCGACCCGCCACGTGAGCGAATCGCGGTGCTGGTACGCACCCAATTGAAGTCGGTCATCCACTCGTAACACCACGTCTTGATGCCAAGCAGTCCCATGTTTTTGAGCAGAGAGATGACAGTGTCGATCTCGGCATCGCGTCCGGATAAGCCGCGCTTGGTGAGATTGAGCGGTGGCCTGGCCTCGATCACCTCAAGGTTGAATCCCGCCCTTTCATACAAATCCTTGAGTCGCAGCAGTGGCATGTATTCCCACGGCTCCGACTCGCCAGCCGCCAAGGCATCGGCCGAGTAGAAACTGCCGACGGCGTATCGGACTCCGGCCTGCTCCATCAAACGCCATAACGGTGTTCCCGCCAGCGCCGGTGGCAGTATTTCAGCGATCTTGATCATCGACGTTTCCTAGTTTCTCAGCTCCAGAGCCGGTCGTGGCTGGTTTCGGCATTCCACATCTTCGTGCTCTCGAAGAACACCGGGTCACTTGGATCGAGGTGATCGCGCATCAGCTCCTCGTTGATGTCACCGAAGCCCAGTCCGGGCGCGTCGGGGACGATGATGAAACCGTCTTGTATCAATGGCCGGGGCAGGCCGGTTACCAAGTCACTCCACCAGTCGGTATCCGCAGCGTGATGCTCCAGCGCAAGGAAGTTCTCCGTCGCTGCGGCGATGTGCACGCTCGCCATCGTTGCGATCGGGGTAGCGGCCAGGTGAAGCGCCATCCCGATGCCGTGCTCTTGCGCGAAGTCCCCGATGCGCTTGGTCTCGAGAATGCCACCTGCGGTGGCCGGATCCGGATGGATGATGCGAATGGCGCCGGCCTCGACAAGCGGGCGGAAGTTCTCCCTCAGATAGATGTCCTCACCGGTGCAGGTCGGCGTCGTGATGGATTCGGTCAACTGCCGCCACTGATCGGTGAACTGCCAGGGGATCATGTCCTCCAGCCAGGCCAAGGTGAACGGCTCCAGCGCGCGACCGATCCGGATGCAGGAGTCGATCGCAATGTGGCCGAAGTGGTCGGCGGCGATCGGGATGTCGTAGCCGACGATGTCCCGCACGGTGCCGACATACTCGACCAGGCACTCGATGCCCTTCTTCGTGAGCTGTATTCCCGCGAACGGATGCATGGTTGTGTCGATATCGCGCGCCCCCCGCGGGGCGATCAGCGTTCCGGGGACATCCCACAAGAGGTCGATTCCGACGTCCATCTTCAGGAACTTGTAACCGCGGTTCTTACGCTCCAGCAGCCGCTTGCCCATTTCCTCGGCATCGGCCGCCGACGGCGTGTCGGCGTAGCACATGACGGTGTCGCGGAACTTGCCCCCGGCTAGCGCGTAGGCAGGTACGCCGTAGGCCTTGCCTGCCACGTCCATCAAGGCCATCTCGATCCCGCTGACGCCCCCGGCCTGACGAGCGTGATGACCGAACTGACGTATCTTGCGGAAGATCTTGTCGATATTGCAGGGGTTCTCGCCGATGATCCGGCTCTTGAGCATCAACGCGTAGGTCTTGCTCGCCTGATCCCGGACCTCGCCGTAACCGCTGATTCCCTGGTTCGTATCGATCCGGATGATGCTGGAGCGTAACGGTACGCCAACCAGATTGGCGATTCTGAGGTCGGTGATTCTGAGCGTTGAGGGGATCGAAGACGTGGAGACATTCATCTCTAGAGTGGGCCGCATCGAACTACCCTTCCCTTCCGTATCCGCATGAGGAGGTCATACGGGGTTCAGCTCGATCAGTGACTGGGCTCGTTGTCACGTCGCCACTGCTGAAAGTCTTCTTCGATGTGCTGAGCCCAAGCAGGGACGTCGATCTCTGCGCTGCTATAGACCCGTTCCACCAGGCGGAACTTGCCGAAAACATCTCGGACGGCGATGTTCTCGGCGGCCGCTGCCACCTTCGCGGCGAGGTGGGCCGGGATAAAAATGACACCGCTCGAAGTTGCCAGAACCACATCACCAGGAATCACAGTGGCTTCGCCAATCTGAATCGGCAGGTTGATCCCGGCCAGAGTCACGTCCAAGATCGCCGTTGGGTGGGTACCTCGACAGAAGAAGTTGACTCCCTCGAGAGCGGTCAACCCGGCCAGGTCCCGGATGCCTCCGTCAATCACCGCACCGGCCTTGGTCCTGGTCGCGACCGCTGTACCGAGGTTGTCGCCTATGACCGTGCCGTCTTTGACCTTTCCGAAGATGTCGGTGACCATGACGTCGCCCTCGACGAGGGTGTCGATGATCCAGGAGTTCTGCCGGTCGCCCGCGAGTTTGCCTTCTCGAGCGCCTGCTTTAACCACCGCGTCATCGAAATCGGGTCGGTGCGGCAAGAACGCCGATGTGACGGCTCGTCCGACCAGCACTGCGCCCGGATGGGTCTCGAACCAGCCACCGGCGAACTGTCGCGGATACCCCTCCGCGCGCAGGACGCCCCAAGCCTGTTCGATGGTCGCGCTGCGCAGTTTGGCCAGCACCTCGTCCGGCACCCGGGGACGCCCCGATTCGAATCGCTCGCCCGTCCAGCTCGCGGTGAGTTCGACCAAGTCGGATTGTGCGGGGGTGATCTGCATGCTGTGGCTCCACGGTTGTTGGGAACTGAATGGTGTACGCGGCACGGCAGAAATTCCGCCACAACGCTGCCGACGAAAGGTTCGATGACGAACAGGTGACACGGGTACAAGAATTTCGACCATGTTGGTCGAGGGTTAGCGCAGAACCTGAGCGATGCTGCTCGCAGCACCGAGCAGGTCCGCAGCGAACGTGTCGAGTTCGTTACGCTGTGTCATGAAAGTCACCGTCGAGATGCTGATGCCGCCCAGCAGTCGGCGACTGGCATCGGCAACCGGTACCGCGATGCAGCGGATCATCGGTTCGTTCTCTTCGTTGTCGATAGGAAACCCGCGGGCGCGGATCTCATCCAATTCGCGGTGCAACTGGGTTCGATCGGTGATCGTCGTAGAAGTATACCGGCTCTTCGGATCTGAGCGTGGGTGAGGTCGCCGCGGGGCGGGTGCGTGGCGGTCCGGGGAGGTAGGTGTCGGGGCCTCCAAGATCAGTAGCGACCAAGCTGACTGATGTTCGGAGACCCCGACGTGTCGAATCGTAGATGCGGCGTCGGTGCGCCCTGGTGCGCCCGCGCTGATGAGATGTTCAACGCCCCCGGCCTGCACGTGATCGACGTGCACCACGACCGCGGCGGACGGCTGGTGGTGACGGTCGAGACCGACGAAGTCGTGACGGGGTGCCGGGCCTGCGGGGTGGTCGCGCTCGGTCACGGGCGCCGGGTCCACCGCGCGCACGACGCCCCGGGGTTCGGGACTCAGGTCGTGGTCGCCTGGCGCAAGCGGATCTGGCGCTGCCCCGACCCCGACTGCCCGGTCGTCACGTTCTGCGAGACCCATCCGCTGATCGGGCCGCGGGCCAAGCTCACGGCCCGGGCGATCAGGTGGGCCACCGACGCACTCGCCCACGACGACACCACGGTCTCAGCCCTGGCCCGCCACCTCGGGGTGGACTGGCACACCTGCTGGGACGCGATCGAGATCGAAGCCGAACGCCGAATAGCGAACCCTGAGCGGCTGACCGGCGTGGTCACCCTCGGTGTCGACGAGCACATCTGGCGCCCGTCCCACCACGGCGGGGACCGAGCCGTCACCTCGATGGTCGATCTGACCCGTGACCAGGACGGACATGTCCGCGCCCGGCTCCTGGACGTGGTCCCGGGCCGGTCGGGGACGGCCTACTCGCGGTGGCTGACGGCCCAGCCGGAGGGGTTCACCGCGACCGTCGAGCACGCAGCCCTGGACCCGTTCCGCGGCTACGCCAACGCGATCCGCGACGAGCTACCCGACGCGGTCGCGGTGCTGGACGCGTTCCACGTCGTCAAGCTCGGCACTGGCGTCCTCGACGAGGTCCGTCGCCGCGTCCAACAGGACACCCTGGGTCACCGGGGCCACAAGGACGACCCGCTCTACAAGATCCGAGGGCTGCTGCGCCACGGCGTCGAGCACCTGTCCGACCGTCAGGTCGCCCGCCTCGAGACTGCACTGGAGGTCGGCGACCCGGACTGGGAAGTGACCATCGCCTGGGGCTGCTACCAACGGCTGCGCTCGATCTACCACCAGCGCACCGCGGCCGCCGGCAAGAAGATCGCCACCGACATCATCGCGACCCTGCACACCTGCCCGATCCCCGAAGTCGCCCGCCTCGGACGGACCCTACGAGCCTGGCGAACACAGGTCCTGGCCTACTTCGACACCGGCGGCGTGAGCAACGGCGGCACCGAAGCCATCAACCTCATCATCGAGAAGACCCGCCGCCTCGCCCACGGGTTCCGCACCTTCGACCACTACCGCCTACGCATCCTGCTCGCCGCCTCCGGCACCCGCCCCTGGAGGATCAACCACGCATGAATCCGAAGAGCCGGTTCACG
>JGI24133J20442_1000259_pt1 | contig 16653 bp, 17 predicted proteins | sample BarGraNGADG00311_2_FD_20442 | JGI IMG/M metagenome (IMG submission 20442)
TTGATTCAGATCGTTATATAACAATATTGGAAGGAACCGGAATATTAAAATAAACCTAAAATATAAGATATATGAATAATCAATATGTGAGCCAGGTAAAGGATCTGACAAATCCTGAAAAGAATGTCATCTATAACATGACACAGGAAGAGGCAGTTAATATTGTAAGATCGGGTGATGCCGAAGCTGTCAGAAAGATTGATGGTCAGTTTTCTCTCGTATCAGTAGAAGGTAAAACGATAAGGATGGCAAGGTCAATTGGAAGGCCGATTCGCTATTTTATTGCAAAACGCCCTGAAGGACCTGAACTGGTTATTGCTGAACGAATTGATGTAATATACAATTATCTGAAAAAGGAGGGTCTTGATCATCAGTTCCATCCTTCATATACCAGGATGGCCCCGGCTCACTATATTACTAAAATTGAACTTTTGGGATGTCCTGATCCTAATCCTGTTTATACCCGGTTTTTTACTCCTGAACGCAACAAATTTTACAGTCAGGATCCCGTTGAGATAGGTAAAAAATACATTGGTGCATTATATGCCGAAATCAAAAAATGGCTGCAGTTCCGTGCAAAAACAGGTCCGGTTGGGGTAACTTTTTCTGCCGGAATTGACAGCGGTTCTGTTTTCCTGCTTACCTATCATGCCCTGAAAGAACTGGGTGAAAGCCCTTCAAGGCTCAAAGCTTTTACACTTTCTATTGATGGAGATGGGGCTGATTTACTACAAGCCAGAAAATTTTTGGAAGTTCTGAATCTTGGATTGTTTCTTGAACCAGTTGAAGTGGATTATTCAGCACTGGATTGGAAAAAAGCTGTAAAAGCAGTTGAGGACTACAAAGCTCTGGATATACAGTCCGCTACTATGAATTTATCTCTTCTACAGGGTATCCGGTCACATTATCCCGAATGGAAATATATAATTGACGGAGACGGAGGTGACGAAAACCTTAAAGATTATCCAATTGAAGAAAATCCTGAATTAACTATTCGCAGTGTCCTGAACAACCTGATGCTTTATCATGAAGGTTGGGGAGTTGAATCAATCAAACATTCTTTAACCTATTCAGGAGGATTGAGCAGAGGATACATGAGAACCTTTACACCTTCAGATCTGTTGGGTTTTGAAGGATTCAGTCCTTATACGCTGCCTAATGTGATAGAAATTTCTGAGGGCATTCCCTATATAGATTTGACCGNTTGGGATCATCAAAAACTTTATGATCTTAAGGGACAAATAGTTTCTTATGGAATTAAAGCTGTTACCGGAATGGATATGCCTGTTTTNCAGAAAAGACGGTTTCAGCATGGAGCAGCTTCCGCAAAAGACTTTAACAGGCATTTTCCTGGCAAAGAGATAGCTTACCGGAAAGAGTTTCTTTCAAATTATGAATGAAGATCCTGATTTCGCTGTCAATAACCAGTGGATAGTATCCATGAGGGGAAACAAAAATCCTGTTGACCCTCAGAAGCCCTACGCGTGGCTGGTAGAAAAAGAACGAACCATTTCAGGGAAAATTGAAGAAACAGGAATCATTTTTCTGACTAACAGGGAATGTCCATTTCATTGCCTGATGTGCGATCTATGGAAAAACACGACTGACATTTCTGTCCCGGTCGGTGCTATACCAAACCAGATTGAATGGGCCCTGGAACAGATGACAGAAATTAAACATCTTAAACTATATAATAGCGGAAGTTTTTTTGATCAAAGAGCTATTTCTGGAAAAGACTATAAAAAAATTGCATCGTTGATAGAAAGTTTAGAAACAGTTATTGTTGAAAGCCATCCAAAGTTAATCAATGAAAAGTGTCTATATTTCAGGGATATGCTCAAACCTGAACTACAAGTTGCACTGGGACTGGAAACTGTGCATCCTGAGATTCTCCGGAAACTTAATAAGCAAATGACTCCGGATGATTTCATGAATTCGGTAAGTTATCTTACACATCATGGAATCAGGTCAAGGGCATTTATCCTACTCAGGCCTCCCTTTCTATCTGAATCAGAAAGCATATATTGGGCTGAACAGTCAATCGACTTCGCATTCAGAGCCGGAGTGGAATGTTGTATAGTTATTCCCGTCAGGGCAGGAAATGGTGCAATGGATTCGTTAATTCAAAAAGGTGATTTCAATCTGCCCGATATTCATTCTCTGGAAACTGTTTTGGAATATGGCATAGGACTAAATAGAGGCCGTGTATTTGCCGATGTATGGGATTTAGGTCAGTTTTCCAGCTGCAATAAATGTATTGATAAAAGAACTGAACGACTTACAGCGATGAACCTGAATCAGAAAAATGCCTCTCCTGTTGAGTGTGTATGCAATCACAAACATATAACTGGCTTTGTCTGGTAGCTGATCTCCTCTTTTTTATAATATACTTTTTCGAGAAATAACCCGCTTGGTGGTGCAGTAAGTTTAGCAGGGATATCTGTTTTAAGTTTGAAAAATGAACCCACTTCAGAAGGAGACAATTTGCCCCTGCCAACTTCAACCAGTACTCCTGTCATTCGCCTTACCTGCTTCCAAAGAAAGTGTGAACCCACTACATGAAAAACAAGCAAATCACCAAAATCATTTACTTTTGCGTGAAGTATCTCAACTTTGGTTGATGATTGCTCTGCATCTTCATCAGTAAAGTACCGGTAGTCTTTCAGCCCGGGGAAATTTTTTGCAGCTTCATTCATCAGATTAATATCAAGCTGATCTTTTATCCACCAGACAAACTTTTTACCAAAGGCTGTACGTCGTCTGCTTATCTGATAAATATAACTCCTGGCATTTGCATCGTGCCTTGCATGAAATTTCGGATGAGCTTCTTCAACATTGATGATGCATATATCGGGTGGCAGTCTGTCATTAATGCCATATTTTATCTTTAACGGTGCCAGATCTGTTATTACATCCAGGTGGGCAATCTGACCCGAAGCATGAACGCCTCCATCAGTCCTTCCGGCTCCGAAAATATCAATCTGTTCATTCTTAAATAATTCCCGGCAGGCGTCCAGAATTTCTCCCTGTATTGTTTTTCCACCCTTCTGCATCTGCCAGCCCGAGTACCTCGTCCCCTCGTATTCTATTGTTAATTTGAATCTGCTCATAGTCTTTATTTTAATATCTGTAAATGTAACAAAAATGTCTCCTTAATCGTAACAACATGATGATGGTTATATGGATGGGAGTTGGGAATTGCTTCGTCTCCCAATTTCATCGGGATCCTCGCAAAGACATCGCATAAAATATAGTCTTCATGATTGTTTTACTACTAATTCATATTTGCTATTTTTGTAGCTGAATGAAACAATAATAACTGAATTTGTTTTATATGAAAAACAGATACATGAATCCTTACCTGGCTGGTACAATGTTAGGGATAGTTCTGCTCATGGCGATGTTCCTTGCAGGTCGGGGCCTGGGTGCCAGTGGTGGTATCAAATACTGTGTAGTTTCTATTGTAGGTGCTGTGGACCGTCCTCATGCCCAGGAATCCATTTTCTACAATAAATATTTTGAAGGGGGGAAAAAACCTCTGAAGAACTGGCTCACAATTGAAATTCTGGGTGTGGTTGCAGGAGGATTTTTATCGGGAGCAATTTCGAAAAGACTGAAATTTAAAATTGAAAAATCACCGAATATATCTAATACACGACGGTTGATCTTTGCTTTCCTTGGCGGAGTATTCTTTGTTTATGGAGCCCAGCTTGCACGCGGATGTACAAGCGGGGCAGCGCTCTCGGGGATGGCCGTTCTTTCTGTTGCCGGATTTGTGACTATGGTCGCAATTTTCGGTTCTGCATATCTCTTTGCATGGTTCTTCAGAAAAAACTGGATATAATGGGACCAATTTCATCACTAATAGCAATGCCCGAATGGCTCGATTTGCTTATTGCACTGCTGATCGGCATCGGATTCGGGTTTTCCCTCGAACAAGCCGGATTCTCTTCAAGCCGTAAACTTGCAGGGATGTTTTATGGATACGATACAACAGTAATTAAAGTGTTCTTTACTGCTGCAATAGTTGCACTTATCGGATCTCAACTGTTAAGTTACTTCGGGTTGCTTAATCTTAACCTGGTCTTCGTAAATGAGTTTTATGTTGCTGCTTCAATCATCGGAGGTGTAATTATGGGAGCCGGATTCATCATGGGTGGGTTTTGTCCGGGAACTGGTTTAAGTGCTCTATCAATTGGCAAAATTGATGCAATGGTCTTTTTTCTTGGCGGACTTACGGGAGCCTTCCTCTTTGCCGAGACATATCCCTTCATTCAGAAACTTGCCAACGGATCATACAAAGGACCTGTTAAAATTAACGAGGTAATGGGTATTTCACCAGGCCTTTTCACTTTTCTCCTCATTATTGCAGCGGTTGTAATGTTCTGGCTTGCTGAGGCTGCGGAAAAGAAATTTGCACGGCCTGATATAACAAATGAAATTTAAATAATTAAAAGATGAATACCAGAGAAAAATTTTCAGTCGGACTTTTATGTCTGGGGATTTTACTTGCTTTGTTACCCCTCTCCGGAAGCAGTACCTTAACTTTAAAACCTAAGGAATTATTATCTCAGGTACTCAACGATAAGACATCATTAACTGTCGACCAGGCAGCACGGTTTCTGATTTCTGAAGATAGTTCCGTTCAATTTATTGATCTCCGCTCCCCTGAAGAATTCAAAGCAGTGAATATACCGGGCTCAATAAATATTCCCTATAGAGAACTGCTTGGTCATGACCCGGGCAGTATTCTGAATAATGGAAAAACCTGGAATATCTTTTATTCTAACGGCGATTTTGATTCAAACTATGCACTTGCAGTTGCAAGGGGATTAAACTTAAAGAACACTTTTGTAATGACAGGGGGCCTTAATGAGTGGTTCAATACTGTGATGAACAGTAACTTTACAGGCGAAAAGATATCAGCCAGGGAAAATGCCCTGTTTGAAACCAGAACCAGAGCAAAAAAGATGTTTACAGAAATGAATAGCCTGCCTGATAGCCTTAAGCTGAAATTTATCCAGTCAAAACATATTGCCGCTAAAAAACTTGATGGGGGATGTGAGTAACGAAAAGACAAAAGACAAAAGACAAAATTTAAAGGTAAATCCCGCAAAGCGTGAACAAAAGTAAGGATCAGAAAATATAAATTTGATAATATAATAGATGGACTTAATAAAGAAATACAGGTTAGTGATTGCTGTGGTACTCCCGATTTTAATTCTGGTTCTTCTCAGGTCATTGGGTGTAAACCATTTCAAAAATAATGTAAAAAGATGGGCTGAACCATCGGTAAAACAATCAAATACAATTGATATTAAACAATCGGACGCTCTTTCCGGGAAAAAACTGATTATTAATCTCGATAATGATGTCATTGGAATCAGGGAGATATCGGCGGATGCTCAAAATATACCTGCTGATTCAGTTCTAACTAAAAAGTATTTTAAAATTATTAGAAAGCATGACGGCCCGGTTCTGCTTTTTTCATCACAACCGTCAGTATCTGCCAGGATATGGATGATTCTCAGTCAAATGGGTTTCAATAATACCTATATTCTCACCAACAACAAGGACAACGAGGTATTTAAATACAAATTCCGGCCGGATACATTATCTCTCCGACCGGAATTATAACTATCAGAAAGGTCAAAAATACTATTTCACAACTTCGAAATTATTAACATCTTCCGAGGTAAACGGAAGCCACGATAAAGCAGTTCTCTGCCTGATCATTTTGTCGTACATGAAACTGTTGTTTCCATATCTCAGGGTGTGTGCATCATAACCAAACAGACGAAGGTAAGCTGTTGCAAAACCTGAGTTGTGACCTGTTCCGCAATAAACTACAACAGGCTTATCTGCAGGAATAGATCCCATTTCATTGGTAAACCCCAAAGTGCCTTCCGGTTTATATCTTACAGCTCCCGGTATATGTCCATCTTCATATTTATCTTTCCGGTCAAGGTTTATTATATAATACTTTTGTGGATTGCTGAAAACCTCATCAGAGGTTATAAAGATATTACCTGTCCCCTCTTCAAATATTTTTTTGAACCTTGCTGTCCCGATCTCAGTTCCTATTGACAAACCAGTTTTAAGTTCCGGCATACCAATTAATGGGGGCCGTTCATTAGTCTTATTTTCAAGTTTGGCTTCGTACTTCCCGGATACTCCTTTCAGCCATCCTTCCTGTGCATACTTGTTATTCCATCCACTCATCCCCCATCTCATTGAAAACACATTCCCATAGCCCATAAGCCTTAAAAGGGAGGTTGTGTAGCTTGAGAGCTGTCCATCTTCACAGACCATTATTATCTTATCATATTCAAATGGTTTGATTCCGGTTTCAAAATAAGATGGCAGTTCTTCAAATTTCTTATTAACCGCACCTTTTATGTGTCCCTCAGAAAACTGTTTTGAAGGCCTGATATCTACAACAAGAATATTCTTTCCCAGACTTTCGTTGACTATTGAAGCTTTAATCAGAGAGGGGAATACTTTGCTGTTTACATAATCACCATTTTCCTTAAGATCTTTTAACAATAACGAAGTCTCATTTCCTATTGTAACAGGCTTAATAACTGCCTGAACAACCTCTTGTTTAGCCTCCGTTTTTTTGCCTTTGCATCCGGTAATTGAAAAGATGATCAGGAGAAAAATAAAGAGTATCGGATAATATTGTCTCTTCATATTATTAATATTTCTAACCGGTTAAATTTTTACAGGAACTCTATCCTTATCAAATGTGAGTGTCTCGGTGCGGTTGCCAACTTCATCATATTTAAATTCTGTAATCGCAACACCGTTTTCCGGACTGTTAATTAAATTCCTGCCTTTATCCATATTCTTAACCTCAATCAGGGCGCCATGGCTATCATAAACGTTCAGATTTACCGGAACAAGTTTACCGCTAACATACTCGTTATCCTGGTCGTATAATTCAGTTTCTAAAACATAGCCGTTCTCATCAACCTTGATAACACGTTTTGACCATCCCCAGTAAAGATTTGACATTTGTCCAATTACATTAAAAACCGAGAAGTTTTCAAGGTCACCATTCTGGTTGGGAGTAAAAGTGAAATAAGAAACTCCAATATCACCACAATTCTCTGCTGTACAATTATAGAGAGTATCGGCTTTAAAATTTGCCATACGGGTAGTATACCCTTTGTCGTTATATGTAAACCTCAGTTCATAGAACGGACAGAAAGGATTCATAACTGTTTCTTCTCCTGCAAGATTGTAACGAAGTTCTTTTACCATCCCATCAGGAAGTACACTCCAGGTCCAGGAATGGATCTTATTCCTGTTTTCAATCATTTTTCCGTCTTTATCCAAAAACATAAGACCCGTTCGATTACCATTGGCATCAAGTGAATACTCGGAAGCAAAAACACCTCCTGATTCAATTGGTTGGTTATCCTTATTGAAATAATGCTTAACCTGTTTATTATCTGAATATTCATAAGTAATTTTTGCAGCTCCCTGCATAGATGAATAGCCAAGAAGAACATTATTCCGGACAAATTCCACTGATAAAAGATGTCCGGTTTTATCATAGGTAAATTTGTAGCTGTTGATGGTTTTCGCCTGATCAGTAGTTAACGGGTGGGTTCCTTTTTCAATATCGTAAGGTGTTTCACTGAATTGCAGATTCCTGTAATATTCCACACCAGTATGCATGTTTTTATTTGTTGTCTTACCGGTACAGGATATAATCCCGAGAACTATTGTCAGGATTATAGGAATAGCTAGTTTACTAAATTTCATATGCTTAACTGTTTTAGTTTATAATAATTAGCAAAAGTATTGATAATTCAGATTTATCAGACATTTTATTNAAAAATAAACAATTGAAATAAGGATATGTTTAAAACTGGTGTGCAGCTTGCAGTAAGCGGTATATTTCTATATTTGCTTAAATTCTAATTCTTCCCATCATGGAAACCTCATTCTTTGATTCCAGTCTGTTCATTTATGTTTTTATGCCTCTGTTAATATTCATGGCCAGGATTTGCGATGTATCTATTGGTACTTTGCGTATAATATTTGTATCAAAAGGTAAAAGGAATATAGCTCCTGTTCTTGGCTTTTTTGAAGTACTTGTCTGGATTACTGCCATAAGCAAGATAATGGAAAACCTCGATAATTATATAAATTTCATAGCATACGCTGCCGGTTTTGCAACAGGTAATTTTGTAGGTATGATTATCGAGGAGAAGTTAGCTATGGGAATACTGATGATAAGGGTTTTTGCAAATGAAAGAGGACCTGAACTCGTACAGACTCTGAATCAAAGAGGTTATGGAGCAACAGTAGTTGAGGCCCACGGAGCAAGAGAGAATGTACACCTTATATATTCAATTGTAAAAAGAAATGAGCTGGAGAATGTCCTTGATATAATTACCCGGTTTAATCCAAATTCATTTTATACAATTGAAGATGTAAAAGCAGTTAATGAAGGCATATTCACTCCAAATAAACCCAACAGTATATTCCCTTTTAGTAACATTTTAAGACAATGGAGAAAGGGGAAATAAGATATAAGACAATAGTAAAAAGACAAAAGACAAAAGACAAAAGACAAAAGTAAAAAGTAAATACACTAATAGTAAGTGAATTAGTGGAGCTGTTGAAAAAGTCTTTTTTAAAGGAAATTCTTTAAGAGCAATCAAAGAATGGAATATAATAATATCTAAATTTGCAAACATTTAAAATTATTATTCAATGGATCAATTCAGCAGCCACCCCCTTTATCGCAAGCATAGTATTGACAGCGCAATGAGCTCATTATGGGAGTTTTATAAAAAGAAATTCCCGTCATTATTCAGTATGTCATTCGTCATGTCTTTAGTGATTCAATATGCTTCGACTTTTGTGAACATGAAAGAATTATCTTCAATCACTGATCCAATGATATTGCTGGAAAAAATCAAAGGTCTTCTCCTCCCTATTTTAATAATATCTCTGATAAATCTTCTCTTTTCTACTATCATTCAATACTATATAATATATAACCCGGTCAATAGCGGGAATAACATCTTTGTCTCAATAGTAAAATCTCTGAAGTATTATATTCCCTATCTTATAATTATGGTACTTCTTGCATTTGCAGGATCCATAGCCATTATTCTTGGAGTATTTGTATTGATTATAGGTGCATTCTTTGCAATGTTATACGTTATGACACTTTACCTTTTTATATTGCCAATAATGATGGTTGAAGGCATAAATATCGGATCTACAATCAGCAGAACAGTAGCCCTGACACACAGGAATTTCTGGTCGAATATAGGCTGGGTTGCGGTATTTATTATTATTATGTTAGTAATATCGGTAATCTTCTCCGGAATTATACTTCTTCCTTTTACGGGAAGCTTTGTAAAAACAATTATGAATCCCGAGAATGCTACAAAACTTATTGATGTTACGTCTAATCCATTATATGTAATACTCTCGGCAATTGTAAGTGCCCTTATACTCCCTTTAATGCCAATATTTGCCTGTATTCTTTATTTCAATGCTAAGGCAGGAGAAGAGCAAACTCAGTCTGTTATACCTTTAAATCCTGAAAATGAGAGGGTAAGAGTTGAGGATCTGTATGCCAAACCATATTCTGAAGATCATCCGGATAATCCGGAGAAGAAAGACTGAAGACTTTTACAGGTCGTTCTCCCCCTTCACATATCCAAAGTTAGCAAGGATTCCGCCATCAACGTACAGGATATGTCCATTAACAAAGTTACTGGCTTTAGAAGCAAGAAAGAGAGCAGCATTAGCCACATCCTCAGGTTCACCCCATCTCCCGGCTGGTGTACGGGTCATAACAAGGTCATTAAAAGGATGTCCGTTCTCGCGAATAGGCGCCGTTTGAGAAGTGGCAATATAACCCGGACCTATCCCGTTGATCTGAATATTATACCTGGCCCATTCACAAGTCATATTCTGAGTAAGCAGCTTAAGACCTCCTTTTGCTGAAGCATATGCAGAGATAGTATTTCTGCCATATACGCTCATCATTGAACACATGTTGATGATCTTGCCGCTTCGTTTTTCAATCATTTTTGGTGCAACACGTTTAGAAATAATCAATGGGGCAACAAGGTCAACATCAATGACCTGTTTAAAATCGGATATAGCCATCTCTAGAATAGGTATACGTTTGATAATACCGGCATTATTTACAAGTATATCAACCGAACCTACACTTTTTTCAATGAGAGAGATCCCCTTATCCACATCCTTTTCATTAGTTACGTCGAATTTCAGGGTGAAGACATCCAATCCCTCTTTAATGAATGCCTCTTTACAAATTTGCAATTTATCATCCTGAAGATCATTAACGCATACTTTCGCACCCGCTTTAGCAAGCACCAATCCAACGGCTAATCCTATTCCATGAGTTCCTCCGGTAACCAGAGCGACTTTTCCAGTAAGATCAAATAAATCTTTCATTGCATATTAGGTTTCATATTTAATTCAAAATTTCTTAATTCGTTAAAGACTTTGGCGGTAGATCAATATTATTTAAGTGTATCAGGTTGACGGATATCCATATCTCCGTAATCAAGATTTTCACCTGCCATACCCCATACAAATGTATAATTTGATGTTCCGGCCGCGCTATGAATACTCCATGATGGTGAAAGGACGGCCTGTTCATTCTTCATCCAGATATGCCTTGTTTCATCCGGATCGCCCATGAAATGACAGATGGCCTGTTTATCAGGTACTTCAAAATAGAAATATGCTTCCATTCTGCGGCTATGGGTGTGAACAGGCATGGTATTCCAGACACTACCCGTTTTGAGTTCCGTCATTCCCATCTGTAACTGACAAGTCTCAATGACACTGTTTACCAGCAATTTATTAACAGTCCTGTGGTTAGAAGACTCCATTTTACCCAAAACTACTACCTCGGCATCTGCAAGTGTTACCTTCCTGCAGGGATACGCATGATGAGCAGGTGCCGAATTAATATATAGCTTAGCCGGTTTTTTTTGATCGGCTGACTTAAAGACAACATTATGAGTGCCTTTACCCAGATATAAAGCTTCTTTAAAAGCCAGTTTGTATGTTTTTCCTTCAGTATCTATAATAGCATCCCCTCCGACATTTAATATACCCATCTCCCTCCTGTCGAGAAAATGTTCTGATTTCAGTTCATCGGTTGTTTCCAGATTTAACTGCTTTTTAACCGGCATTGCACCTCCAACCATGTAACGATCGTACATCGAATAGACTAAAGATATCTCATCTGGTATAAATACATTTTCAATAAGAAATTCTTTTCGAAGCATATCCGTATCATAGTTTTTTACATCGGTTGGATGAGCGGCGTATCTAAGTTCTACTTTCATGATATAGTATTTAAAATATTTCTCACATTAATTAAAAGGTGTCGGGCGTCAGTCGTAGGGTGCCGGGCGTCAGGCATCAGGTGTTATAGGACCTGATGCCTGTTGCATGAAGCCTGCCGCCTGTTGCCTTTATTTTTCTTTTCCAAATAAAGCATTAATTACAGCATAGTTTACTTTGCATTTCTCAATCTTCACGTTTTCGGCCAACTCCATAAAAGTTGTCATTGCCTCTTCAATAGTCGGTTTCACGCCTTTGCCTGACCAATAGTCAATCACTTTTTGATAACCCGCTGGTTTTGAAATAGTCATTAAACTACTCTCAGAACCGATTTTTTTAATTGTCCACCATGACCATCCGAGGTTATTTGTTTCAAGAAGATTTATCACTGCTCTAAACCATTCATTAGTATTTTCGCCCGACTCTCCCATCCAGAACGGTACATTAAATTTTTCTCTTATATCAAGATACTTCTGAATTGTTTCAACAGTGGTTGCATTCCAGTATTTATGGAAGCTATATACCATATTATTATCCCAGGGAGGAGTTAGTCCGGTATAATCATTTGCAAACTGGTTACCTTCAATGAAAATAATATGTTTATTATCAACTTCACGAATCTTCTGTGTAATTGCAAGAAAGAGTTTTTTCAGAGACTCATTACCTTCAAGTTTATAATTGGTTTCGTTTATAAGATCGTATCCACCGATCCATTCCTCATTTTTATATCTTTCTGCAAGCTTCTTCCAAAGTGCTATGGTTTTTTTCTGATTTTCTTCACTATTCCAAAGATTTGGTTTCAGTGTATCCACATCGGCAATGGGTCGGTCATTTCCCTGTCCGCCAGGTGCTGCATGAAGATCAAGGATCAGATAGATTTTGTTTTTCTTACACCATGAAAGCAGGTTGTCTGTTAATTTAAATCCCGTTTCTTTCCAGGTATTTTGTCCCGCCACAGACTCTTTATCAACCGGCAGCGTAAAGAGATTATAATGCATCGGGAGACGTACCGAGTTAAATCCCCATTTTTTCAAAGAATCAATATCTTTCTCTGTTATCATATTATTCAGATAACGTTTGTAGAATTCCTCACAATTCTTTTCCCCGATTAATTCACTGATCCTCGATTTTATTTCNGTCTGAGTACCGGTAACTTTAGAAAGTTTAAGCATATAGGGTTCCTGCAGCATCCANCCTCCAAGTCCGATTCCCCTGAGCAAAACATTTTCACCTTTTTCGTTTACAATCTGTTTTCCTTTNACTCCTAGAAAGCCCTGNCTTAGAACGAAATCTCCCGAGATGATGAGATAAANAGTAAGTGCAACCGTAAAAATGAAGTTTTTCATATTGTAAACTTATTTAATATTAAAGATCGATCTCCTGACTTTTTTGCCTCTTTGGGGTGTCTAATCTACTTTTATCCCATCTTTGGGGATTTGGTTTCGCCGAGCTCCGTTTCGTCACGGAGTTTACACCACAAAGCGGGGTTACTCAACTTTTTACTTTTGTCTTTTATCTTTTATCTTTTGTCTTTATTATAGAATTCCTTTATCAATCAGCCTGGTAATTTCCGTTCCTGCCATCAGAAATCCGCCTACGCCATATACTTCAGTCATTTCTTTTGTAACACTTTTAGGATCTGCTCCTATTGGTTGAATAAATCCAACCTTTCCATCGGGCCATACTGATGTAACCATTGATTTCCAGCCCTTTATTATTGCCGGAAGATATGTTGTCCTGTCAAGATAACCATTATTCACACCCCAGGCAAGGCCATAGACAAAAAAAGCAGTTGCACTCATTTCAGGATTTGGATAACTCGCCGGGTCGAGAAGACTTGCATGCCAGAATCCATCAGCGGACTGCAATGAAAGTAGTTTTGCAGCCATTTCCTTATATATTGTTACAAAATAATCCTTATGTTCATATCCGGCAGGAAGTTCTCTTATTATTATTGGCAGACCGGCAAACACCCAGCCATTACCACGTCCCCAGAATACTTTTGCTCCGTTTGACTCTTTCCTGGTGAAATAATTTGAATCCCTGAAATAGAGATCTTCATCTTTATCATAAAGATAATCCGTGGTTGCTTTATACTCGTTATACATAAAATCAAGATACTTTTTCCTGCCTGTTATGTTGGCCATTTTTGCCCACACCGTCGGACCCATGAAAAGAGCATCGCACCATGACCATCGCTGAGTTGACCAATAATCCTTAGTATTCACGAATTTAAGATCGCCTTTTGCAGGATCCTTAATTATCTGATCGAGGTATGCCCTCATAGGTTTGATCATTTTCTTATCCTTATACCTGCGGTAAAGTTCAATATATGTCTGGCCAACACAATAATCGTCGGCATGATATCTTCCAAGCGGATTCTTTCTGACCATATATGACCATCTGTTTTTCTCTGATATACCTTTAAGCCATTCATAATACGAATTATCGCCGGATATACCGGCCCATTCAACCATACCTGCATAAAGAGCACCATTAGTCCAGTCAGCAAGGTCATGCGTAAGTGGAGTTTTCACCTGCCAATCGGCGACTACTTTCAGAACAGTTTTAATGTCAGTTTTATTAATATCTGACTTAAACGAAGGGATTGTCTGTTCCTGTGCAAAGACTGAAAGAGAGCAGATTATTAAGACGGTTGTCAAAATACTTTTATTGGTCTTCATAAGTTCGGTTTTTATCGGATATTAAAATGCAAATTTCTCAGTCAACTCAAAAATACACTCATTCATACGAAACACAATATTATAACATTATCATCTTTCCGGCTAAAATTTAATTTTGTCTTAAATAATGTTAAACAAATTAAAAAATTATTGATAAATTGAATTGTTATTTATAATTTCGTGATCGTTAACGAAGTATTAAAATTCAAATTTAAATAATTTTATAATCTCTTAATAGATATGAAACCATTTATTCATGAGAATTTTCTTCTTGGTAATAAAACCGCAGAAAAAATCTATCATAAATATTCTGAGAATCAGCCTATAATAGATTTTCATTGTCATCTTATGCCTTCAATGATAGTTGAAGACCGTCAATTTAGCAATCTGACACGGGCATGGCTGGAGGGAGATCATTATAAATGGCGTGCAATGCGAACAAACGGAATCAGTGAAACATATTGTACTGGAAATGCTCCGGATATTGAAAAATTTAAAAAATGGGCCGATACAGTTCCTTCAACATTAGGAAACCCGCTTTACCACTGGACACATCTCGAACTTGCAAGATATTTTAATATCAATGAACTTCTTTCTCCTTCAACCTGTGCTGGTATTTACGAAGAAGCGTCAGCTTTACTACAGACGAAAGAGTTCAGTACCAGATCTATAATCAGAAAAATGAAAGCTGAGGTCATCTGTACCACTGATGACCCTACCGATACTCTTGAACATCACAAAAAACTGAAAGCTTCTTTCGAAATTCCGGTTTTTCCAACATTCAGGCCAGACAATGTGGTAAAAACAGAAGAGCCTGAAAAGTTCGGGTTATACATCAGGAAACTCGAACAGGCAAGCGGGATTGAGATCAAAAACTTTGAAGCTCTTGTTGAGGCTTTAGATAAAAGGCACAAGTTCTTTCATGAAATGGGAGGCAGACAATCTGATCATGGTCTTGATCATTTCTATTTTGCCACTTTTACTGCATCGGAAATTGATAAAATCCTTAAGAGTCTTCTAAGGGGAGACGCCATTTCATCTGAGGAAACAGAAAAATACAAAACAGCAATCATGCTTGAACTGTGCAAATTGAATCATAAACGAGGCTGGATCCAGCAATTTCATGTTGGCGCTTTGAGAAATAACAATGCAAGGATGTTCAGACAGATGGGTCCTGATACAGGGTGGGATTCAATCGGAGTTGCCCAGGATGCCTTGAAAATGTCGAAATTTCTTAGTGAACTTGATAGTAATGACCAGCTTACAAAAACAATCCTTTACAATCTTAATCCTGCAGATAATGAGATGATGATAACCATGGCCGGAAATTTTAATGATGGTTCATCAGCTGTGAAAGTACAATATGGAGCTGCATGGTGGTTCCTCGATCAGAAGAGTGGCATGGAAAAGCATCTGAAAGATATAGCTGCTCTTGGATTATTAAGAAGATTTATAGGAATGGTTACCGACTCACGCAGCTTCCTCTCCTACCCCCGGCATGAATACTTCAGGCGTCTTGCCTGCAACTGGATTGGGGAAGAGATCGAAAAGGGGCTAATACCTGATGATGAAGAACTGCTGAGACCTTTAATTGAGGGTATCTCGTACAGGAATGCAAAGGAATATTTTGATTTTTAACACATTATAAATGAACGAATTAAATTTAAAAAATAAAGTAGCTGTTATAACCGGGGGTGCTGGTATTATATGCTCAACCATGGCTAAATCACTGGCGGCCAATGGTGTAAAAACAGTCATCCTCGACCTTAATAAGGATGCCGCGAATGAAGTTGCCAGGCAGATCGAAAAAGAATTTAATATATCCTCAATGGGAGTCTCAGGCAGTGTTCTCGATAAGGCATCACTGGAAGCTGCACGGAAAGAGATTCATGATAAATTCGGAATGATTGACATCCTTGTAAACGGAGCCGGAGGAAACTCTCCGGCAGCTACTACGAAAGTTGAAAAAATGGAGGGTACAGAAAACGAAAACCTTGAAGAGACATTTTTCGGTCTTCAAATTGAAGGATTCGATAAGGTATTTGATCTTAACTTCAAAGGCACAATTATTCCCTCGATGGTTTTTGCTGCCGATATGGTTAAGAAAAAATCAGGTGTTGTAATAAACATTTCTTCAATGAATTCATACAGGCCTCTCACCAAAATTGCTGCTTATTCTGCAGCAAAAGCTGCAGTAAATAATTTCACACAGTGGCTGGCTGTCCACTTTGCAAAAACCGGTGTCAGGGTTAATGCTATTGCTCCAGGATTTCTTCTTACAAATCAGAACAGATTCCTGTTAATTGATGAAAAAACCGGAGGCTTAACACCCAGAGGAAAGAAAATTATAAATGGTACACCCATGGAACGATATTGTATACCTGAAGAATTAACCGGTACTCTTATCTATCTTGTATCTGACCTTTCAAAGTTTGTTACAGGGGTTGTCATTCCGGTCGATGGTGGGTTCAGTGCATATTCGGGAGTGTAACGGTACAACGGAACAACGATAAAACGATAAACGATAAACACTAAACTTCAACTAAGTAAAACAAAACCTTCAAAGGATAAAGAAAGTTTCATAAAGATTTAAGCTATGGCAAAAAAC
>JGI24133J20442_1000261_pt1 | contig 16551 bp, 13 predicted proteins | sample BarGraNGADG00311_2_FD_20442 | JGI IMG/M metagenome (IMG submission 20442)
AGCGAGCGAACGATGTCCGCCTGGGCAGCCGGATCAGCGGTCGTTGGGCCCTGGTAGATCCAGGTGATCCCCAGGTCCTGCGCTGCCTTCTTGCCGCCCGCGTTCATCGCCTCGAAGTACGGGATTCCCTGCAACTTGGGGACGAATGCCACCTTGATCTTGCCACCGCTCCCTGCGGAGCTCCCACCGGTGGAGCTGGAAGAGCCACCGCCTGACTTGCTGCAGCCGGTGAGGGCCAAGGCAATACTCGTTCCAACGACCGCGGCGGTCAGTGGCCAACGATGCTTTCGATTCATGTGGATCTCCTCACGAACAGGGTCTTGGTTGAGTGCATCTGAGCTGAGATACGAGGAGAGGATGGCCTCACCCCTCCGCCTATGGCGGACCGACTTGCACGGGGATTTCTCTATCCTGTACCTCCTTGCAGGCGCTGCTCGCGCGCGGGGGTGCGGATCACGACTGGATGTAGACGACTTGTGTCCGCGTGTACTCGAGCAGTCCGTGCTTGCCGTCCGCCCCGCCGACACCGGAGTGGCGGGTGCCTGCGTGGAAGCCCTGCATCGCCTCGAAGTTCTCCCGGTTGATGTAGGTCTCGCCGAAGTCAAGCTCCCGCATGCCCTTGAGGGAGTTGTTGAGGTCCTTGGTGTACAGCGACGATGTCAGGCCGAACTCGGAGTCGTTGGACAGGGCGATCGCCTCGTCGAAGGAGTCGACCACCTGGATGGGCAACACGGGGCCGAACACCTCGGATTTCATGACCTCCATCTCAGCGGAGCAGCCGGTGAGCACCGTCGGCTCATAGTGATAGCCCCTGTCGACGTCCGCACGCCGTCCACCGGTCACGACGGTGGCGCCGGCCGCGACGGCCGTCTCGACCTTGCCAGCGACCTTGTCGAGTTGTTCTGCGTTGATGAGCGCGCCCATGTCGAGATCCACCGTGACGGACGGGTCCCCATACTTGGTTGCCTCCATTGTGGTGGCGATCTTGGAGATGAACTCGTCAGCGACCCCGCGCTGGACGTAGACGCGCTCGGCGCAGTTGCACACCTGACCCGTGTTGATGACCCGGGACGCGTGTATCGCCGTGACGGCCAGGTCGATGTCCGCGTCCGCCAGAACGATCGCGGGCGCCTTGCCACCGAGCTCCAGGTTGAGCTTGGTGATGTTCGGCGAGGCGGCCCTCATGATCGCGGCACCCGTCTCGACCGAACCGGTGAAGCTGATCATGTCGACGCCCTGATGGGCCGACAGGGCCGCGCCGACATCGCCCCGGCCTGACAAGAGGTTGAAGACGCCGGCGGGCAGGTCTGTCTGCCCGATGAGTCGGGCCATTGCCAGGGCGTTNAGTGGGGTCGACGAGCTTGGCTTGATGACGCAGGTGTTGCCGGTGACCAGGGCGGGNGCCATCTTGCGGGCGAGCAGGAAGAACGGGAAGTTCCACGGCAGGATGCCGGCCACGACGCCGAGCGGTTTNCGCATGACGAAGATGTGCTCGCCTGCGCGGTCGCTCGGGAGGATCTCGCCCTCCAGGCGCCGCGCCCATCCGGCCATGTAGTCCAGGTAGTCGGCGGTGAAGCTCACCTCAACGGAAGCCAGCGCCTGCGTCTTGCTCTGCTCCATGACGAGCAGGCGCGCCAGGTCGTCGGCGTTCTCACGAACCAGGGACGCGAACTGCGTCAGGTAGCCGGCCCGCTGGATGGCAGGCCGCTGCGCCCACTCCTTGCTCGCGTCGCGCGCGGCGGAGACTGCCGCCTCGACGTCGTCCATCGTGGCCACCGGTGCGCGGTCGACCAGCTCCTGGGTTGCCGGGTTCTCGACGTCATAGTATTCGCTGCTGGTGCGGAACTCGCCCGCGACGTAGTTCTGATAGTTCGACGAAGTGCTCACTTGGACTCCTTTGTCGGTATGGCCTTGGTGGACTTAGAAAACGCTATGGGCGTCATACGGTCTCTCGTCTCCCCGATGCCGCAGACCTGATGAGGGCAGCTACCGCTCTCGCCTGATGCAGAGCGTCGTCACGACCCATCAGGTGATGTGCTTCGTGTCGGACGGCTTTTCCGAACTCCTCCAGCTCCAGCTGGTAGGGGTTGGCCTGAGGCATGGAAAGGCGTCGTGCCGGTTTCCCTGAGGGGACCAACGTCAGGCCTGGCTCGAGGCCGTGCCAGGGATCGGAAACGCTGACAGAGCCCAGTGTGCCGACCACCTCAAGGTGGCTCCTGTCGGGGAGGTCGAGACCGCAGTCGAAATGTGCGAGACCTCCGGAGACAAGCTCCATGGTCGCCGCGAAAGAGACATCGACCCCGGCGGGTCCGAGCCGCTGGTGCGCCGCCACCGACCGAGGTTCACCGGCAAGCAGTCGCGTAGCGCTGAGGCAGTAGACCCCTACGTCAAGGAGCGAACCGCCGTCAAGTGAGGAGCTGAGACGCACATCCCCGGGTGCCTGGATGGGCCAGCTGAATGATGAGACAACCAGCCTGACGTCTCCGATCAGAGCGTCTTCGTGAAGAAGCCGGGCCAGCGCTCTGATTTGCGGGTGGTAGCGATACATGAAGCCCTCACTGAGGACGAGTCCGCCCGCCTCCGCTTCGGCGAAGGCTTCCTCGACCTCAGCCGGACGGCTGCTGTACGGCTTCTCGCAGAGCACATGCTTGCCTGCCCGCAACGCCCGAAGCGTCCAGGGATGGTGCAGCCCATTCGGCAGGGGCACATAGACGGCATCGACACCATCGTCACGCAGGAGATCGTCGTAGCTGCCGTACGAGCGTTCGATCCCCCATCTCGCCCCGAACTCTTCAGCGCGACGTAGGTCACGGCTCGCGATGGCGACAACGTCGACATCCGAGGCCAGCGCCGCCCCCGCCAGCATCTTCTCGTTGATGTTCGCCGTCGAAAGCACTCCCCAGCGCAAGGGTTGACTCATGCTGACTGACCCGCCTTGCTGGCGGTGAGTGCGTCGGGATCCGTCGTTGGACGCTGCGACGGTCGGCTGGCGTAGGCGGCTAGGGCGTGGACGATCTCGCGGCTGGCGGGGTACAGGTCTAAATACAGGCGGTACAGGTCTTCGTAGTCGGATGCTGTGGACTCATCGGGTGTCAGCATCCCGGCGGGAGGGTTCCAGTCGTCAATAGAGACGTCGTGCTCGAGCTGGGCCGCGAGGAGCGCTGCGCCATAGCTGGCGCCGATGGTCTTGGACGGGATGACCTGCGTCATCCCGGTGACGTCCGTAACGATTTGGGTCCATAGCCCGCCCTGGGTCCCGCCGCCCACAGCGACAACGCGGTCAATGACCGCGCCGGCGGATCGCATGACGTCGATGTTGTGGCGGACGCCGAGCGCGACGGCTTCGAGAACTGCTCGATAGATGTCACCGCGGGTGTGGGTGAGCGTGAGCCCGACCAGCACGCCGCGGGCGTCCGGATCCATGATGGGTGTGCGCTCGCCGGCGAAGTACGGAAGCACCAGAAGTCCACGTGCACCCGGACCTGAGGCCTCGGCCTCATCGAGGAGGGTTGCAAAGTCCGGGGATCCGACGAGGTCGCGCACCCAGCTCGTGATCGCGCCCGAGGTGGCCATGCCCCCAGCGAGGCTGCGGGTGCCTTCAAGTGCGCCCACCGTGCCCCACATGGAAGCGCTGGTGATCTGGGTCTGCACGGTGTTGATCAGGAACATCGTGGTTCCGTACATCAGCATGAGGTCGCCCACGTTGTGTGCGCCTACGCTGAGCGCTTCCGACCACGCATCGATGGTTCCGGTGATCACGGGGACTCCGGCGTCTATGCCGGAGACGGCATGTGCGGTGACGCCAGCTTGTTCCCCGGGCCAGCTGAGCGGGGGCAGTTCGAGCCCGGGAGCAATCAGCGTGGCCCAGGGCAGGTACCAGCTCAGCGACCGGGTGTCGAACATGGGAGTGCACTGGCTGGCGGAATGGTAGTCGAGGACGTAGTTGCCCGTGAGCTTGTAGGCGAGCCATGAGCTCGGCATGTAGAGCCGCCTCGCCTTGGCGAACACGGCCGGCTCGTGCTCACGGAGCCACGCCAGCTTCGGACCGACGGCCTGACTCGAGAGCGCTGATCCGCAACGGTCGAGGATCTCAGCTGGGTCGATCGCGGCGTTCAGTGCGTCGATCTGGGCCGTTGCACGGGTGTCTACCCCGTAGAGGATCGCAGGACGCAGCGGCAGAGACCGCTCATCGGTCACGAGTACGCATGGCCCCATCCCAGACACGCCCACAGAGACGACGTCGACATCACCGGGCGAGGTGAGCTCTGTGGCGATGTCGACGAACTCCTGCCACCAGATCTCAGCAGACATCTCGACATGACCGGGAAAGGGTCGCTCGACGGAGTGGGCGCGGACCGCCGAGCGAAGGATGCTCCCCTCGAACGTGACGAGCACACCCTTGCTCGACGAAGTGCCGATATCGACGCCTAGAACGACCTTCTTGCGCATCAGCGCCCTCTCCATGTCTGTCTTCGTCAGGTTGTTGCCGACCAACGCGGGCAAGCCTCAGTCCGCCACCTGCACCCCGACCGTGAGCAGGAGGTTGGCGTAGACGCGCTGCTCGCCGGTGGCGATCACTATCGCCACGTCATTGGTTCGGCAGGCTTCGTAGAACTCAAAGCGGCCGAGCTCCGTCCATGCGACGCCCTTAGCCAGAGCAAGTCGAAAGCCCTCATGCGCCGGCACCTTCTCGCCCCCGCCTGGCACCATGACTGCCACCGCCTCGATGGGAATGGTCTGCGCGAGGACGTCGAGAACGTCATCAGCAGTCGGGAGCCCGGGACGCAGGTTCAGGTGGATCCGCACGGCACCTTCTCGAGCACCAGTGCTGTGCGGATAGTTGCCATCAGCAATGAGCACCTTCGAACCGTGGCCGGCAGCGGCAAGCGCTCCGATCAGGGCCGGGTGCGTCAGTGGGCCTTTCAACATGTTGCTACTCCGATCTGTCCAGGCCGAGGGGGCCTGGCGAAGAGATGAACCAGGACGAGAGTCAGCTCATGAGCTCTCTGGAGTTGGCGTCGAAGACACCGACGGCTGCATCGGTGAGGGGTTCCGAGAGCAGCTCCCACCACAGCTTGGGAGCAATCGTGAAGTCCTGAACTCCACACATGGCCAGTGCTGCCAGCTGGTCAGGGGTTCGGATGCTCGCCACGAGGATGCGAGCCGCCGCGTGTGCCTTGTCAATGACGATCTGCATCTGCGTGATCTCCGCAACGCCGTCCAGGCCGGCGTCGTTCATCCGGCCCAGGTACGGCGCTAGATATGTCGCTCCGGCGATGATGGCCGGCACCACCTGCACGTGGTTGTAGACGGCGGTGAGCAAGGTGCGGACTCCGCCCGTCTCCAGGGAGCGCACGGCGGCCACACCGGCAGGGGTGGCCGGCACCTTCACGACGACGTCGCCACAGGTGTCGACCAGCCCGGCGGCGCAGGTCAGGTAGTCCTCGACCGTTACGCCCCACGCCTGGACGAACACCGTCTCAGCACCAGTCGCTCGCACCCAGGTCACAAGCTCAGGGAGCTCCTTGAGCTTGACCCCTGCTCGTGCGAGAAGAGTCGGATTCGTGGTCACCCCGGCGAACAGACCCGTTTTGAGGAGAGGCTCCAGAAGCTCTCGCTCTGCGCTGTCGATGAACAACTTCATATGACTTCCTTCTCTTTCACAGACGCCTGCTGCGGCCCGACGCCCTGAGCATCTCCGAGCCGCCGAAAATGACCCATCCTGGCGAACCAGTCGGTGAGGTCGGAATATGCACTCTCGAAGTGCTGAGCCGCGAGCGCGTAGTCGTCGGACTCCATACCAGGCAGGAACGTGGCCTGGCGTGACGACTGCGTCCGTGCAACATCAAACCCGTCGACTGCGCCGACGCCGACGAGGGTGGTGATCGCGCATCCGAGGCTGTTCGCGTCCGAGATCGTGGAACGGCGGGATACCGGAACCCCGAGCACGTCTGCGAAGATCTGGAGCCAGAGGTCGCTGGCTGCACCACCCCCGACAACGCTCACCGTGTCGATCGAGGCGCCCCCGGCTTTGAAAGCCTCAGCGCAGGCGCGCAGGTTGAAGGCCACACCCTCGAGGACGGCTCGCACCAGATGGCGATGGTCATGATGGCGGGAAAGACCCAGGAAGGTGCCCCGAGCGTCAGTACTCCAGCGTGGAGAGCGCTCGCCCATCAGGTAGGGCAGGAAGAACAGGCCCTCTGGGGCGGCGCGCACTTCGCCTGCTCCCCTGAGCAGCTCGGAGACATCGTCACGGCCGGCATCCGGTCGAAGGAGGTTCGTCACCCAGTCCAGGCTCGATCCAGCCGACTGCATCGTCGCCATGGGGACGTACTTCGCGGGCACGACATGGTTGAAGGTGAAGGTTCTCATCAGCGGGTCGTACAGCGGTTGCTCGCTGGCCGTTGCGAGCCATGCCGAAGATCCCAGCGATATGTACGCGTCGTCCTCCGGTCCCAGCGAACCCACTCCAACCGATGCCATTGGCCCGTCGCCCCCACCAAGAACCACCGGCGTGCCCACAGCCAAGCCCAGCTCAGCTGCTGCTGCAGGTCGCAGACCCCCGGCAATCGTCGTGGAGCTCATCACCTCGGGGAACAGTTCCGAAGACACGCCGGCCGCCTCGAACATCTCCGGCCACCAGGTCCCACTCACCTGGGAGAAGGCATTGGTTCCTGAGGCGTCGGATGGGTCGGTGAGCAGACGACCCGTCATCCGGTGCACAACAAAGTCCTTGGCCAGGCAGACGTGCGCCGTCCTCTTCCACACATCAGGCTCGTTCTCCTGGACCCACATCACCTTCGGTAATGAGTAGCTCGCACTCATCCGATGGCCCGTTCGTCGGTACGACTCCTCGGCCGGGATGTGCGCCGTGAGTCTGGCTGCCTGCGCCGCGGCGCGCTGATCCGCCCAGATGACTGCCGGCCGTACCGCGTCGAAGTCCGGTCCGAGGAAGACCGCGCCCATCATCTGACCGGACGGGCCGACCGCATCGATCTCGCTAGGCGTAACCCCGCTTCGATCCAGCAGCTCGGTCGTCGTCGCCACCACAGCGCGCCACCACAGTTCAGGATCCTGTTCGGCGCGGCCACCGGCACCGAAGTCGATCGGGTATGCGGACGTCGCGGTGGCAATCATCTGCCCGCTCATGTCGTGGAGCGAGGCCTTGTCCGCGGTCGTGCCTATGTCATGAGCGATGATCACTCTGTTGCCACCCTGCCGAGAGTGCTGAAACGAGGGACGACCTCCGCGGTGAGGTGGACATTCCTGTTTTCTTTTCCATCAATGAGATCAGCCGCCAGGTCAATCGCGTTCTCGCCTATTGACCGAAAATCCTGCCGCACGCTCGATAACGGAGGCGCGTACCAGGCTGCTCCCAGGACGTCGTCGAAGCCAATGACCGCGACATCGTCGGGGACGCGAAGGCCAGCCTCCGATATGGCATAGAGAAGCCCCAACGCAAGGTTGTCATTTCCGGCAAAGATCGCCCGCGGCTTTCCTCCCGCAAGGATCTCGAGCCCAGCGCGATAGCCCTCCGCCGGGTCCCAGGACCGCCCTTCGACGACTCTCGGATCGATACCGACTTCTCGGCAATGAGCTCGAAAGCCCTTGAGCCGATCGATCGCATCCTGCCATTTCAGGTCCCCGGTCAGGTGAAGAATATCTCGGTAGCCACGTTCGGTGAGGTGCGCCGCAGCCATCCGTCCGCCGGCAACCTGGTCGATCGAGACCGTCGAGATGCCGTCGAGGTCTCGCTGTCCCGCCAGCACGAGCACCGTCGGGGTGCTCTCATGCACCCCCTGGACGACCGGAACGATCCTGCTCGACTCGGCGAGCACGACGACACACTCAACTTGGCGGCGCTGGAGATGGACGTAGGCGTCTCGAACGAGCTCAGGACGTGCCCGTTCCTCGGTGGCGATGACGACGTAGTAGCCGGCCTGTCGTGCGGCCGCCTCAACCGCCATCAAGGTGTCGACCATGCCGAAATGCGGATGTCCAGCAATGAGAACCCCAATCACGCCGCTCCTGCTGGAGGCGAGGGTCCTTGCCGCCAGGTTCGGATGATATCCAAGCTCTTGGACGGCTTTGAGCACGCGTGCTTTCTTCGCAGCCTGCACCCCTGCCGAATCATTTAGCACCCGCGAGACGGTCTGCAGTGACACTGCCGAGGCTTTAGCCACGTCGGCCATGACCACACGGCGTTTCGTTGTCATCCTCAACCTCCTTCCGTAACGTCCTCGGAATACACCTGGAAGTTCGCCAGAAATGCCGACACGCGGCATTCAGGGAGATTCACAAGGGATCAGAGGCCGTACAGCGCCCGCATCCCGATCAGCTTCTGGACCTCGCTCTCGGGCAGCTCGCGTTCGCCGCCGACCATTCGAGCGAGAAAGGTGATCTTGGCTGTGTACTCGAGGCGCTCCATGCTCATGTAGGCCCCCATCAAGGTCGGTCCCCATGAAAGGGCACCATGGCTCTCCAGCAGGCACGCCGTATGGCTGTGCACAAAGGGCTCGACCGCGTCGGCGACTGCGACGGTGGACGGGGTCCCGTACGGCGCGAGCGCGATCTCCGGCATCGCAATGACCGACTCTGGCATCATCTTGCCGACCAGTGCCTCACCCTTGATTGCGAAGACGGTTCCGAACATGGGATGTGCGTGTACGACTGCCCCCACTTTGTCCGACAGGTCGTAGAGCCGAAGGTGCAGCTTCATCTCGGAGGAGGGCATTACTCCGTCGGCAGCCTCCAGGATCTCGCCTTTGATGTTGACCTTGACCAGTGTCTGCGGCGTCAGGTAACCCTTGCTCACTCCCGTTGGGGTGCAGAGGACCTCATCTTGCGAAAGTCGAGCCGAGATGTTGCCGTCGTTTGCAGCCACCATCCCTCTGTTCCAAAGGTTCTTGCCAATATCGCAGATCTGCGCTCGTAGAGCTTGTTCGTTCATGATTCCTAGACCTCTCGGGTGGTGATCTGAAGCATCTTCAGTGACTGGTTGAGTAGCTCGCGAGCCGGCCCTCCATGGCCAACCATGATTCTTGTGGGCCAGGTAGGTAGGTTCGCGGGCTGAAGGAGGTTCGGACAATGTCGTGTCGTTGGTTGTTCGACGTGATGACACCGGCAACCTCGAACTGCGCCAACAGATTTCCCACGGCGCTTGCCTCTGTGGGCCCGGCGATGACGGCCTTTCCGGTGGCCGAAGCGGTCATCTGGCACAGCAGCCCGTTGTAGGCACCGCCCCCCACCAGATGGACGACGTCCCACCGTCGATTTACGATCTCCTCGATCTTCCGGAGAGCCATGGCATAGCAGACCGCGAGGCTTTCCAGAATGACTCGGACTATCTGCCCTCGTGAATCTGGCACGACGTTGTAGTGGTCCAGACAGTACTGCGCGATCTTCGCGGGCATTCCTCCCGGCAGCTTGAATGTCTCATCGTCGGTATCAAGGACGATCCCCAGGGAATCGGATAGGTCGGCCAGCGCCAAGAGCTCCTCGATGCCGCCAGGGCCGCCAGGGCCGCCATCTTCACCCCATTCCCTCTGACACTCTTGGAGGATCCACAGGCCGGTGATATTGGCGATCAGCCGGTTTCCGCTGTCGGCCCGGGCTTCGTTGGTGAGCTTCGCGTCGAACGCCGCCCGACCAAGAACCGGTGCAGCCGTCTCGACCCCGACGATCGACCAGCTACCCGAGCTGATGAAGGCGGCCTCTTCATCGCCTGTCTTGGGCAGGGCATGAACCGCGCACGCCGTGTCGTGACCCGCAGCGTTCACGACCGCTATGTCCGAACGAGAATGCGCATCCCACGGGCCCCGCCGTAGCAGCCCGCGCGCGATCAGGTCGGGTTGTACCGGCCCAAACCATTCCCGGGGGATCCCGCTCAGGTCCAGGAGCTCTTTCGACCAACGCCGGGAGCCGGTTTCACAGAGCCCGGTGGTGCTGGAGATGGATCGTCCCCAACCCATCTCACCACCTAGTCGGTAGGCGAAGTAGTCGGGTAACAGCAGAGCTCGTTCCACCTTCTCTGAAAGATGAGGATCAGCGGCCAGGTCAGCAAACAGCTGGTTGCCAGTGTTGATGTCGTCGGGTTGGACACCGGTACATTGCCATCGCTGCTCCCGGCTTGCCCGCGAGTAGAACTCCCGGGCAACCGGTCCGGTCCGGGAGTCGCGGTAGGCGTGCCCCTGACCGTAGCGCTCGCCGTCTGGCGCAAGGAGCACGTAGTCGACTCCCCACGTGTCGACCGCCACGCTGCGCACCGCAACCTCACGATCATCCAGGGCCCTGGCGATGCCAACGCCAATCTGCTCCTCGAGATGTACCAGGTCCCAGACCAGGTCGCCGTTGACGCTGTGTGCGCCGTGGGGGAAGCGGTGGACCTCGTCCAGCGAGAGTGACTCGCCGTCGAGTGTGCCCACCACGACGCGACCGGAGCTCGAGCCCAGATCCACGGCGGCAGCGGCGACTTTCGCCATCTCCTGCCCTTAGCCTTTCGCGGTCTTGAGGGCCGGACCGAAGTTCGCGCAGGCCCGGAAGTCTGCGCTCTCAAGGTTCTCCGACCCGAACGAGGACCACACCTTCGGTCGGAAGACATCCTGCGTCGGGACGTTGTGCATGCTCACCGGGATTCGGAGCATCGACGCGAGCGTGAGCATTCTGGCTCCGATATGCCCGTAGCTGATCGCACCATGGTTGGCACCCCACTGGTTCATCACCTCGTAGACGGACGTGAAGGCACCCTCGCCCGTGAGGCGCGGAGCGAACCAGGTGGTTGGCCAGGTGGGGTCGGTCCTGTCTTCCAGAACCTTGGAGACCTCTCCCGGCAGACTCACCGTGTATCCCTCGGCGACCTGCATGACCGGTCCCAGACCGCGGACCAGGTTGATCCTGGTCATCGTGACCGGCATGCCCCCCTCTGTGGTGAAGTGCGTGGAGAACCCTCCACCACGGAAGTAGTCCTTGTTGGAGGCGTGGAAGGTCGTGGCTTCCAGGCACGCGTTGATGTCCTCGTCGGTCATCTCCCAGAAGGGCTTGATCACAGGCTTGCCGTCACGGGTGGCCTTGCCGCTTCCATCCAGGGTCGTCGCACCCGAGTTGCGCAGGTCGATGATGCCGCCGGCCCCCTCGCCCTCCAGCGTGTGTCCGGTCACCCTCTTGACCGACTCGGGGCTCCAGAAGGTCCTGACGTCGGAGAAGATCTGCGGGGTGTTCGTGAGGAGATTGCCAAGGAGCATCGACACGCCGTTGAGGGAGTCGTTCTCGGTCGCCACCAGGTGCGGTTGGCGGGCACCGGTCCAGTCGAAGTTCGTGTTGGCGATCGTCTCGAAGAAGTCGCCATTGGGAAGGAAGTCCGTCCACTGACGCTGCCCCTGGAAACCCGCAAGGATGGCGTTGTGTCCGGCTGCTTCCTCGCCGAATCCCAGATCGGCCAGCTTCGGGTTTCCGAGCATGAGGTCGCGGCCGATGATCGCCATCTTGGTGACATAGTCCCACTGCTTGACGTACTCGTCGGCAGTGAGCTGGTTCTTCTCCACGTTGTGGTCCGCGCCCTGCACACAGCGCTCACGGACCCACTCACGGGCTAGCTTGTACTCGTCTTGGTCGTAGATTCCGAGCGTGATCCTGCGCTCGACCTCAATCGACTCGACGTATTCGTTGCGCATCCCCAGGTACTCCTGGAAGAAGTCGTCCTTTACCATCGAGCCGGCGATCCCCATGCTCACGCCACCGATGGACAGGTAGGCCTTGCCCCGCATGAGTGCTGCCGCCATCCCGGCGGTGGCAAACGCCACCAGCTTGGCCTTCACGTCCTCAGGGATGAGCTTGGCATCCGCGTCCTGGACGTGCTCGCCGTAGATGCCGAAGGCCGGAATACCCTTCTGCGCGTGTGCTGCAAGCACCGCTGCGAGGTAGACCGCACCAGGACGCTCGGTCCCGTTGAATCCCCACACCGCGTGCGGCAGGCTGGGGTCCATGTCCATGGTCTCCGTGCCGTAGCACCAGCAGGGAGTGACGGTGATCGTCAGTCCCACGTTTTCACGCCTGAACTTCTGCGCGGCTGCTGCAGCCTCGGCGACGCCACCAATCGTGGTGTCCGCGATCACGCACTCGACAGGGGTGCCATCCGGGTACCGCAACGCAGAGCTGAGCAGCTCGGCGATACTGGTCGCCATCCCCATCGTCTGCTTCTCGAGAGACTCCCGAACTCCACGCTCGCGGCCGTCGATCGCCGGACGGATACCGATTCTTGGAAAATCTGACATGAGAAACAACCACCTTCTGGAGTAAGAAGAACGTGTCCGTCGTAACGCCATCCTGGCTAGTGACCAACCACCGGGCCGGCGCCGCGCCCCCAAGACTGCAAGGGGGTGCCGCGCCGGAGGATCTGCGAGCTCAACGCCGCATACCGCCCGGTGCGCCACCCCGTCATCGCCTTGTATGAACTGCGCGCAAGGGTCGTGTCACTTGTAGAGCAGCGCTTGGATCTTCGGGTTGTTGATGTTGGTCTTGTCATACCAGAAATAACCGGTGTTGATGAACTTGGGCTGAGGTACGCCCTTGATTGCCTTCATCGCCGCCACAACCACTTGTTCGCCAATGGCACCGGGATTCTGCGTGACTGATCCGGCCAGTGTGCCGTTCTTGATTGCGTCGGTCTGAGCCTGTCCGGAGTCGAAACCGACGGCCTTCAGCCCCTTCTTGCCGCTCTCCTGGATTCCCTTGGCCACACCTTCGGCCGAGGCCTCGTTGGAGCCGTAGATACCGGCGAGATTGGCGTTGGCCGCGATCATTGCCTTGGTGATGTCTGCTGCCTTGGCCAGGTCACTGTTGCTGTACTGCGGAGGCAACAAGGTGATGCCGGGCGCATTCTTCTTCATCCAGTTGACGAATCCGTCACGGCGGTCAATGCCCGTCTTACTGGTCTGATCGTGAATGACCAGCCCAACGACGCCCTTACCACCGAGCAACTTGGAGAGATGCTTGGCAGCTTCGCCGGCCGCCGCCTTATTGTCCGTCGCTGCAGTTGTCACCGGAATTGGGCTCTCGACACCCGAGTCGAATGCTATGACCGGGATCTTCGCAGCCTTCGCCTGCTGCATGAGAGGAGCGGCTGCCTTGTTGTCGAGTGCCGCGAAACCGATGGCATCAGGTTTCTTCGCCAGGAGGTTGGTGAGCATCGTGATCTGCTTTTCGGTATCGGCCTCCGTAGGGGGTCCCTCGAACGTAATCTTCGCGCCCTCTTTCTTGGCCTCGGTTTCGGCACCCTTCTTGACCGCCTGCCAGAAGGTTTGAGAAAAGCCCTTCGACACGATGCCGATGTATGGCGTCTTGCCCCCGCTCGCGCCTCCGGTGTTGCTTACGCCACGGTTGCATGCGGCGAGCGACAATGCCACGACCGCGGTAGCGGCGATGATTCCGACTCTTTTCCTAAGCATCTGCATCACACTTCCCTGTCTGATGTTAGTAAGGGGTTCCACACCGTGATATCTGGACTGATCGCCAGATTCGCCGCTTTTGACACTCTGTAGGAGGCTGGGCGCATGAATATGTCAGGTCTTGGCCTCCCTCCTACGAATATTGTCTGTGTAGACTGCCGCGAGAATAACGACGCCCAAGATGACGCTCTGCCACTCCTGTGGCACGGATACAACCTGCAAACCGTTAGTCAAGGAGGACATGACGAGGGCGCCAATCACTGTGCCGACGATGGTTCCTTTCCCTCCGAAGAGCGACGTGCCGCCGATCACTACCGCTGCAATCGCCTGCAGCTCATAACCCGAGCCCAGAGCGGGTTGGGCAGAGCCAAGGCGAGCAGAGATCATGACACCTGCGAGGCCGGTGAAAAGCCCCGCGAACGTGTAGATAACGATTAACCATTTGCGCACGTTGATACCAGACAGCACGGTCGCTTCTTCGTTGCTTCCGATCGAGTAGGTGTACCTGCCCAAGACGGTCTTGTTCAGAATGACGGCCGCGATGATGGCCACCGCCGCCAGAATAAACACCGCATTGGGGAAATTCACTCCCGGGATGAGGTTGCCGGTCGAGATGGCGGAGAACGCGGGAATCTTGTCGAAGTAGATAGGAGTGCTTTGGGAGATGACCAGGGCTAGACCCGCGCACACGAGCATCATTGCCAAGGTCGCGATGAAGGGCGGAATCTTTAGGAAAGCAACGTTGACCCCATTGATGAACCCGATAAGTCCACCGAAGAGGACCGCTAGCAGCACTCCAACGACTAGCGGTAGGTGCCAGTTCACAATGAACACGCCGGACATCACTGCGCATAACGACATTCCCGTTCCGAGCGAGAGGTCGATGCCGGCCGTGATGATGACGAAGGTCACGCCTATCGCGAGCGTCCCGATCACGACTGTTGAGAACAGCAAGGACGTCAAGTTCGAGAAAGTGAAGAAATCCGGACTCGCAATCGTAAAGATTATGAAGATGACGATGAGTCCACCGAAAGCCAGAAACTGCTGAAGTCTTCCCTTGATTCTTGGCGCCAACACGCGGCCTGTCGGCTTTTCCGTCTCGGTAGTCGGCACTGTCATCTCTTTCCTCCGTCTTCTTCGGCGTTCCTACTTGGTTTGCGTGCTCTTTCGCTATCGGCTAGATCCGACTCCGCGACGTCGCCGAGCCCTTCGGGCTGCCTGAGTGTCGCAAAGTGCATGACTACCTCCGGGGTTGCCTCGTCAGCCGTAAGGATTGAGGTGACTCGACCTTCACACATGACGGCGATTCGGTTCGACAACCGAAGAATCTCGGGGAGTTCCGACGAGATCATGATGATTGATTTTCCAGCCGCCGTGAGCTTCTCGAGAAGGTCGTAGATCTCTTCCTTGGCACCTACATCGATGCCCCTCGTAGGTTCATCGAAGATCAGAACATCGCAATCCCGGGTGAGCCACTTCCCGATGACAACCTTCTGCTGATTCCCGCCAGAGAGATTCTGCACGGTCTGTCGGATAGATGGCGTCTTGATGCGAAGACTTGCGACCTGCCGCTCGGCCGCCTTCAAAATGGCTCTTGTGTTGATAAAACCGATGGCGCTCGAGAACTTGCCGAGCGACGAAAGCGCGAGGTTGGCGCTGACGTCCTGGTCAAGGAGCAGGCCATAGCGCTTCCGATCCTCGGACAGGTATCCCACGCCGGCCGCGACAGCATCCGCGGGATTGGAGATCGAGACCTCCTCGCCGTGGATCTTGATGACTCCGGCAGACTTGTGATCAGCACCGACAAGCGCACGTGCGACCTCGGTCCGCCCAGCCCCCATCAGGCCCGCGAAACCAAGAATCTCGCCCTCTTGCAGGTCGAAACTAACGTCCTTGAGGAAGGTGTGCGTGCTGAGTCTCTGAACTTCCAGGACAGCCCGGCCGTTCTCTTCTCGTTTCTTAGGTCGGACACTGGAGGTAATCTCACGGCCAACCATCATCGCGATCACTTCACGGATTGGCGTGGACTCGGTGTCGACTGTACCCACGTACTCACCGTCCCGGAGAACGGAGACCCGGTTGGTCAGCTCCTTGATTTCATCCATTCGGTGCGAAATGTAGATCACACCTGTCTGGTCCGTGACAAAGTTCCTCACCAAGGTGAAGAGGGTCTCAACTTCCGAATCGGTCAAGGCTGCGGTGGGCTCGTCCATGACGAGGATCCGTGAGTCGAAAGACATCGCCTTTGCGATCTCCACCATCTGCTGCCTAGCAACCGAAAGATCTCGGAGGTACCTGCGAGGGTCTATCTGGATCTCGAGTCGACCGAGGAGTTCTTTTGCCTGCGAGTACAGGGCCCCGTCGTCAAGAAGCGAATTCCTGAACTTTCGCGGTTCCCGTCCAAGGTAGATATTCTGGGCGACAGTGAGGTCGGGAACGAGATTGAATTCCTGGTGAATGATGCTGATTCCCAGGTGCTGCGCCTCTCTCGGACCATTGACATCGATCCGTTGCCCGTCGAAGAGGATTTCCCCTCCCTCATCGGCCTTGTAGATACCCGTGATCAGCTTCATCAGGGTGGACTTTCCAGCACCATTCTCGCCGCAGAGTCCAAGAATCTCACCGGATGAGAGATCGATCGACACGTCCTTCAAGGCTTTCACCCCTGGGAAGGATTTCGAGATCCCTTTTATTTCAAGAAGTTTAGATGGCACTGCTAACTCCTTTCGCAGTTGATCAGCAATTCCATCAAGAGGCGCCCTCAGTGGGCGCTCATGCAAACTGCAGCGTGCCGGGATTATACCACCCGACCAGCGAAAGTTGTAGACGCTTCGTTGCATTTTTGTTAGCGCTATCAGATGATGGCACGAAACGTGCTGGAGAGCAAACGCCCCTCAGCCGGATCGGTCAGGGTCGTCACCGGACGCTGGACCTGCATACGCCAAAGTGCCTGTCGTGTATGGGAGCCGACACCTCCGGGGGAGCGACGTTGCTTCACAGATATCTATCGGCGACTGGCTCCAGCCAAACAGCGCCGCGTCGGAGGGCCCGCCTTGACTTGGACCAGCGGCTCGCCGAGGCGGACCTGCCGAACACTTCGCCCGACGCC
>JGI24133J20442_1000265_pt1 | contig 16474 bp, 15 predicted proteins | sample BarGraNGADG00311_2_FD_20442 | JGI IMG/M metagenome (IMG submission 20442)
GGTGGCGGGGGAGGGCGGCGGTCGGGTCGGCGAGCCGGGTGGGGGTGGTGAGCCGGGTGGGGGTGGCGTCCGGGAGTGGGTCCGCGACCCGCGCCCACATCCCGTCCGACGGATGCGGCAGCCACAGGTGCACCTCGCGGTGCGCGGCCAGCGCGTCCAGCACCGCGATGGTGACGGGCGTGAGCCGGGTGGGGCCGAACACGTTGAGCCGGTCGGGCAGGTCCACGAGCCCCGGATCGGCCCGCAGCGCCGCGCACGCCGGCGCGAGTCGCTCCGCGGGCGACGGCGTGCCGACGGCGCCGCGCACCTGCCGCCACAGCTCCGCCTGCCAGGCGTGGTCGGGTCCGAGTGTGCCGCCTGCGCCGTCGGAGTCGCGGCCCGCCAGCCAGTCCAGCAGCATGCCCGGACGGTGGGCGGCGTAGCTCGCGAACAGGCCGGCGAACTTCTGCGCCACCTCCATGCGGCGCCCGGGATCGCCGTGGGTGGGTTCCCCCGGCCGTGCCCCTGCGTTCCCGGCGCCCGCGAGGCCGAGGTGCCGGGCGAGGGTGGTGGTCCAGGGCGCGGCGGCGTTCGCGTCGACGACGGCGAGCACGTGCCACGCGAGCCGCTCGGGCTCCCAGGGGTCGGCGTCGTGGTCGAGGCCGATGGCGGCGGCGGTGGTCTGGCGGACAAGGCGGGCGGGCGAGGGGAAGACGACGTTGGCGCAGACGCCGTCGTCGCGGCCGGATTGCGCGCCGAGTGTCGCGGCGAGCGATTGCGCGATCCAGCGCTCCACGCCGCGGGACGGGACGGCGACGACGTCGGGCGTGAAGGGGTCTGCCGGCGCGGCGGCGAGGAGGCGCGCCAAGCCGCTGACCAGCAGGTCGGCACGTTCCGACCTGTGGAGATGCAGCGCCACGTGTCCTCCCGCGATCGTCGGGCCGTGCGGGCCGCTCCCCTGCGGCGCTCGGCGCACTCTTGACCCTAACAGCGCTCACCGGCACCCGCTGGGGACGTGGGTGCCTTCGTCAAACCCTAACCATCCGCCCTTGGGGTGGGTTTGTGCCGACGGTGAGGGATCTACCCCTCACCCCGGGNGCGAACCCTCACCGCCGACGGATGGTGAGNNTNTGAACTGGGACTTTGGGGTTTGAGCCCCGCCGACCCGCGTGGCTCGCTACCGGGCCGCTCGCCAACCGTGCAGCTCAGGGGTCCGGGGCGGCCGCATCGACTTCCACGGCCCCGACCCCGGGCCCCGGCGGGATATGACGCCCGTCGTCGTCGCCCAGGTCGCGCGGGATCAGCCCGAGACCATGGAAAGCAGCATGAAGAGGGACCAGAGGGCGCCGGACACGATCGCGAGCCACACCACCCAGGAACGTTCGCCCTTCGTCAGGGCCACGACACCCAGAGCCGCGCCCACGAACGCAAGCACTGCCCCGGTGCCGACACCCACCATCATCTGAGAGAGTTCCCTGCTCTGTGGGCTGATCGCCCTGTAGATGGTACCGATCAGGATTCCCACAAAGGGGCCGAGGACTCCGAGGAGAACTGCCACCCACGCGAGTTTGGACTTGGGGAGATTGACGAATCCGCTGGCCATCACGGCCTCCTTGGCGAGATCGACCGGAGTGACCGGGCACCAGGGTCGCTGGCGCGGGTCAGGGCGGCGTGCAACGGCTGTTGAGGCAAAGCTATGCCCGAACACCCAACGAAGAAAGGGACGAAGGTCACCGGTGACGCCCTCGGCACGCAGCTCGGCAACGGCGTCGGCGACCGCTTCGGGGTGGGATGACGCCGAGAGGGAGGTTTCGCACCCAGGGTGCGGCGCGCGCCAAGCGGTCTCAGCGCGAAACCTCCCCCTCGCGTGGGGGCGACCGGTGTCCCCTCGCAACGGGTGCGCGGCCCTATTCGACCGCGTCCAGCCCGAGGTCCAGCACCGGCGCGGAGTGGGTGATCCACCCGGACGAGATCAGGTCCACGCCTGCCTCGGCGATCGCTGCCACCGTCGCGGCGGTGACGGTCCCGGACGCCTCGGTCACCAGTCGGCCGGCCACCATCCCCACGGCCTCGCGCAGCGCCGCCGGGGACATGTTGTCCAGCAGCACCACCCGCACCGCGGCCACCAACTCGGGGTCCGCCAGGACCGAGGCCAACTGCTCGAGCGTGTCCACCTCCACCTCGATCGACACCAGGTGCCCCACGCCGCCCCGAGCGCGCCGGATCGCCTGCGGCAAGCTCCCCGCGATCGCGATGTGGTTGTCCTTGATGAGGACGGCGTCGTACAGCCCGAACCGGTGGTTCACCCCGCCGCCCGCGCGCACCGCGGCCTTCTCCAGCGCCCGCAGCCCCGGCGTCGTCTTTCGGGTGCACGCGATGCGCGCCTGCGTGTGAGCGACGGCGGCGGCGAGGTGCGCCGTCGCCGTCGCCACCCCGCTCAGGTGGCCGAGGAGGTTGAGCGCCACGCGCTCGCCGGTCAGGAGGGCCCGCGTGGGCCCGGCCACCTCGAGGACGACGTCGCCCGGCGCGACGGCGTCGCCCTCCCCGCGCACGACGTCGACGCGGACGGCGGGGTCGAGCATCTGCCAGGCCAGCCAGGCCACCTCGACCCCGGAGATCACCCCCGGCTGCCGCGCGACGACGCGGAACGTGGACCGGTGGTCCGCCGGGACGATGCTGTTCGTGGTGAGGTCGCCGGCGGCGCCGAGGTCCTCGGCGAGCGCCTGGCGCACGAGCGGCTCGAGCAGGGTGGTGGGAAGGGCGGTGGACAGGGTGGTCATGGGGTCTCTCCTACGGACGCGGTGTTCAGGCGAGCACGTGGCTGAGCAGCATGTCGGACAGCGTGAGGGTCTGGTGCTCGGGGGCCTTCTGCTCGGGGAAGTCCACGCGGGTGTGCGCGCCGCGCGACTCCTCGCGCCGCAACGCCGACCACGCGATCGCCAGCGCCGCGAGGGTCGCGGTGGGGACGCCGTCGAAGGCGCCACCGCCATCGCCGTTCGCGCCGCCGCGCCCGCCCGCGAGCCGCACCCAGTCCGCCACCTCGTCCTGCCACCCCGCCACGAGCGGGCGGAGCGTGGCGCCGTCGCGCAGCACCCCGACCGCCTCGAACATCGCCCGCCGCAGCGCGGCGGCGGGGCGGTCGCCGTCGGGAAGGGCCTGCGCGGGCCGGCCGGCGAGGTCCCGGGCTGCGGCGACGACGTCGGACGCCCCCGGGGCGGTCGCCCGAGCGGTGGGCCCGGCGGAGCTCCCGGTGAGCTCCCGCGCGACCCGCACGCCCATGACCACGGCCTCGAGCAGCGAGTTGCTGGCCAGCCGGTTCGCGCCGTGGAGCCCGGTGCTCGCCACCTCGCCCACGGCCCACAGGCCCGGCACGGTGGTGCGGCCGGCGCCATCCACGAGCACGCCGCCCATGTGGTAGTGCGCGGCAGGGCTGACCGGCAGCAGCTGGGTGACGGGGTCGATCCCCGCCGCGCGGCACTTCGCCGTGACCGTGGGGAACCGCTCGGGGAACTCGGCGCCGATGGCCGCGCGGGCGTCCAAGAACACCCGCTCGCCACGCCGCAGCGAGGCGAACACCGCCCGGGCGACGACGTCGCGCGCCGCCAGCGGGTCGTCCAGTACCGGGGTGCCGTTCGCGGTGACCAGCGTCGCGCCCTCGCCCCGGACCGCCTCGCTGACCAGCGGCATCGGGTCCAACCCGCCGACGTCGAGCGCGGTGGGGTGGAACTGCACCATCTCGAGGTCGCGCAGCCGGGCGCCGGCGCGCGCCGCCAGCACGAACCCCTGGCCGTAGGAGCCCAGCGGGTTCGTCGTGTGCGCGAAAAGGCCGCCGACGCCGCCCGTGGCGAGCACGGCGCGGGTAGTGGGGAGCACGGCCCGCCGGCCGCCGCGCTCGACCTCGACGCCCACGACGGCGCCGTCGACCGTCACGATGCGGCTGGCGCGCGTGTGCTCGAGCACCGTGATCGACGGTGTGCGGGCCGCGACCGCCGCGAGGGTGCGCATCACCTCGGCGCCGGTGGAGTCGCCGCGGGCGTGCACGATCCGGCGGCGGCCGTGCGCGGCCTCGAGACCGAGCGCGAGGTTGCCGTCGCGCTCGCGGTCGAAGGGGACGCCCTGCCCGATGAGCCACTCGATCGCGGCCGGGGCGGCGGCGGTGATGGCACGCACGACGTCCGGCTCGCACAGGCCCGCGCCGGCGGCGAGGGTGTCGGCGGCATGGAGGGCGGGGTCGTCGCCGGGGCCGACGGCGGCCGCGATGCCCCCCTGCGCCCAGCCGGACGCGGGCTCGCGCCAGGGGGTCTCGGTGAGCAGGGCGCCGGCGGTGAGCAGCACGCAGGGCTGCGGGGCGAGGTGGAGTGCGGTGGCGAGGCCGGCGAGGCCGGCGCCGATGATCACGGTGGTCATGATGGCTCCTAACGGACTGCGAGCATGCGCTCGACGGCGCGGCGCGCGCGGCCGGCGATCGCGGGATCGAGGGTGACCTCGTGTCGGCCGGTCTCGAGGCTGGTGCGAATCTTGGCCAGGGTGTTGCGCTTCATGTGCGGGCAGAGGCGGCACATGGAGACGAACTCGATGTCGGGGTGGGTGGCGGCGAGGTTGTCACCCATGGAGCACTCGGTGATGAGCGCGATCTTCTGGGCGCGGCGCTGCTCCACGAAGTCCGACATCTGCGCCGTGGAGCCGGCGAAATCGGCCTCGGCAACGACCTCCGGGGGGCATTCGGGGTGGGCGAGGACGGCGACGCCGGGATGTTCCTCGCGGAGGGCGCGGACCTCCGCGGCGGTGAACTGCTCGTGCACCTCGCAGGCGCCCGGCCAGATGATCACCTCGACGCCGGTCTGGGCCGCCACGTTCCGGGCGAGGTACTGGTCCGGGATCATGATGACGCGGTCCACGCCGAGCGACTCGATCACCCTGACCGCGTTGCCGGAGGTGCAGCAGATGTCGCTCTCGGCCTTCACGTCCGCGGAGGTGTTCACGTAGGTGACCACCGGGACGCCGGGGTGCTGCGCGCGGAGGGCGCGGACGTCCGCGGCGGTGATGGACGAGGCGAGGGAGCAGCCGGCGCGCAGGTCCGGGATGAGGACGCGCTTGGCGGGGTTGAGAAGCTTCGCGGTCTCGGCCATGAAGTGGACGCCGGCTAGGACGATGGTGCCCTGGGTGACGTGCTGGGCCTCGCGGGCGAGGGCCAGGCTGTCCCCGGTGATGTCCGCGACGCCGTGGAAGATGTCCTGCGTCATGTAGTTGTGGGCGAGGATGATGGCGTCCTTCTCGCGCTTCAGTCGCTGGATGGCATCGATGTCCGCGGCGGCGGCGTCCCAGTCGTCCGCGCCGAGTGGGCGGACGGGGCCGCGGAGGTTGGTGCGAGAGTCGGCGACGGTGGGGGTCTGGGTGGTCACTGGATTCCCCTTTATGCTTGAGCGGAGCATATCTTGTGCTCAAGACTAGCACAGGGGTGCCGAGGTGAACAGAGGCAGTTCGTGGTTCGGTCCGGCCCCCCGGGGCGCTACACGGCCGGGTTGGTGAGGCTTTGCACCGACGGTGTGGGGCATATCCCTCACCGCGGGTACGAAACCTCGCCGCCGATGGATGGTTAGGGTCCTGACACGGGACGGTTGGGGTTCGAGCAGGACCGGACCCGCTACCGGCCCGTCCTCCATCCGGCCAGATCAGGGGTCCAGAGACCCGAGCGTGGCTGGGCCTGCCTCCACGCCGCCTCCGGGAGAGCTCCCCGGAGCGTGGACTTGAGAGCCGAAGTGCTTCGCGCTGTCGCGCTGTCTAGATGGACCAGGCTGATGCCGGAGCGCCGGATCTCGTCATCGCGCACCTTTTCCGCGACCACGACATCGGCTCCGTGTTCTCCCCGGTATTTGACGAGTCCGTCGAATTCGATGCCGAACTTGAACAGCTCCCAGAACAGGTCCAGGTAGAAGTGCCGGCCGTCGCTCCGCGTGAACTCGTGCTGGCACACAGGCTCGGGCAGCCCCAGGGCGAGGGCGGCCCACCGCGTCACGCTCTCGCCGGGCGACTCGCTCCAAGGGCTCGCCGCGGCGATCACGGCTCGCGCCTTCCGTGTCCCGCGCTGGGGACCCATTGCCTCCAGCCGCTCGGAGAGTTCAGCTCGGACGGTGGCCGCCCGCGCGTCCGAGCCGCCTCGGTCCGCGCGGTTCGGTTCCGCGAGCCTGCGGAGAATGCTGTCCACCGTCACCAGCGCGTCCCGCGGGTGCCACTGCAACGAGATGTCCAGCGCAAGGCGCATGAGACTCAGCGTCGGGACGTCGCTCACGTGTGCGTGGTCCGACTCCTCGACGGCGTAGCCGTGACGTCTCAGCTGTTCCGTCCCGGGGTTCTTCAGTCCGCTGGTGGTGGGCAGATCCACGGATTTCCTCCACCCCTTCCGCCCGATCAGGATGTCGACGGTGGTGGGGAACTGCCAGATTGGGAGGTCCCAGAGGACAGCGGCGGAAGTCAGGCACGCGCGCGCGTCAGTCCCGCACTCCAGCGCGGCGATGGTCCGCGCCAGATTCACCACCCGCGCGCGTTCCCAGGACTCCCACGTCGGATCCGTCTTGAGGTAGGTCCCACGACCGATGCGCTCGACTCCCTCGCTTCGCACCGTCTCCCGGATGCCTGATGGGCCGAGGTTGCGGGCGAGGACGAGGCGCTCGCGAGCTGTGGCAAGGATGTCCATGATGACATCAAGCCACCCGGGGATGCCTGTGGTGGTGCTGGGTCACCCGACCTGTGGATGCAGCCGCGCCAAGGCAGGTGGTGGAGAAAGACCCCTCACCGCCCGCGCGGCAGCTTTGTCCCGCCCGCGGCGCGCTCGTCCAGGATCTCCCGCCGGAACCGGAACAACCGCGCGGGCCGGCCGCCGGTCTCAGCGGCCATCTCACCCGTCTCCTCCACGAGGTGCTGCTGCTCCACCAGTCGCCGGAAGTTCTGCTTGTGCAGGTGCTGCCCGGCGATCGCCTCGACACAGGACTGCAACTGCCCGAGCGTGAAGGTGGGCGGCATCAGCTCGAAGACCACGGGCCGGTACTGGATCTTCGCGCGCAGCCTCCCCACGCCGGTTGCGACTATCCGGCGGTGGTCGTGCAGCATCCATGGGCCCGTGATCTCGCGCGGCAAGCCGTCCCGCCAGTCCGGCGACTCCGGCACCAACCCGGCCTCGAACAGCACCTCGTACCGCTGGGGCGCCATCTCGGGCAGCCAGTCGCGGCCGTCCAACCCGAATGTCACCGCGCAGCGCGTGGCGCGCCGTTCCGTGTCCTCCTCCCGCGCCCAGGCCCGCAGCTCCGGCTCGAGCACGGCCAGCGCGGCGCCGTCGTCCCGGCGGTCCTCCCAGGGGAACAGCTCGTACCAGCTGACCCAGCCGGACGCGCCCGCCCGCGGATCGAGCCAGGTGAGGGCGAGGTAGGTGACAGAGATCATGCGCTCTGAGCCGTCGCGGGCCCGGTCGTGGTCCGCGAAGGTGTACAGCTGCTCCACGTAGCCGAGCCGCAGCCCGGCCTGGTCCTCCACCCAGTTGCGCAGCCCGGCCTGCATGGTGCGGTGGTCGTCCCGCAGCGGGCCGGCGGGGAGGCGCAGCGGCGCCGCCGACGTCGTCAGCACCCGGGGGGCGCCGTCGTACACGCCGACGACGACGGCGACGAGTTCCGTCCGCACCGCGTCGAGCTTCCGTGCCACCGTCCACCTCCCGTGTGTTCCGCGCGGTCGCGCCGCCCGCCGCCGCACATCCGGCCGGCCGGACGCGCTCCGGACACCACGCTAGTGCCCCGCCGTGCGGCGNTGCGCCAGCGGCTGCGCGAGCGCCCCCGGCTGCGCGACCGCCCNCGGTCCCGATACTGTGACCCGGTGGCGATCCTCATCGACCCGCCCCGGTGGCCGGCGCACGGCACGATCTGGAGCCACCTCGTCTCGGACGTCAGCTACGACGAGCTGCACCTGTTCGCCCGCGGGGTGGCCATCCCCCGGCGCGGCTTCGACCTCGACCACTACGACGTCCCGGCCGCCATGTTCGACGTCGTCGTGGCGGCTGGGGCTCAGGCCGTGGAGTCTCGCGTGCTGCTGTTCCGGCTGCGGGGCGCCGGGCTGCGGGTGCGGCAGGCGGACCGGCACGTCGCCGCCCGGCGCCACCGGAAGGCGTTCCTCCGCGCCGAGTGGGCGGCGCTGGGGGCGGGGCTCGGCGTGGTCGACGACGTCGCGTGGGGGTCGCTCGGCGAGGACCTGCTCCTGCGCTGGTCGGAGTCGCACCGGCGGTACCACGACGTCGTGCACCTGCACGACGTCCTCCTCGCCCTCGACCAACTCGCCGACCTCGGCGAGGCCCTGCCACCCGCCGTCCAGCTCGCTGCCTGGTTCCACGATGCGGTGTACGACGGCGTCGCCGGGGAGGACGAGCGACACTCCGCCGCGTTGGCCGTGGTGGAGCTCCCTCGGGTTGGTGTGGCAGCGGGGGCGACGCACGAGGTGGCGCGCCTGGTGCTCGCGACGACGCCGGGGACCGAGCGCTCGACCGACCACGCCGCGATGGTGCTGGGGGACGCGGACCTCGCGATCCTGGCCTCGGGACCCAAGCGGTACGCGGCCTACGCCGCCGCGGTCCGGGAGGAATATGCGCACGTACCGGAGGCCGACTTCCGCCACGGGCGTGCGACCATCCTCGAGGGGTTCCTGCGCGCGCCGCGTCTNTACGGCACCGGGGCGGCCCACGCACGGTGGGAGGAACGAGCCCGGNTNAACCTCGCCGGNGAGATCNNGGAGTTGCGCGGCGGTCCCTCTGGCGGCGTCAGTCAGCCACGGCGGGGCCGAACAGCCCTCTGAGCCGGGCGAACTCGCTGAGGTCACGACGGAAGTCCGCGAGCGTCGCGAGGGTGTACATACCGTCGATCTGCCTGGTCTCCCAGAGCCTGTGGATGCGCTGAAGATCGGACTGGCGGCTCTTCCAGCCGATGCCGTCGATCACCGCCATCATGAACTGCGTCGGCAAACGGACGCTGGCCATCTCCTCGATCTCACGAACCGCGTCAGTGAGTTTCGATCCCGTCGAGTCGAAGCCCTTTGCCGCGACGGCGATGTGCTGGACGCCCTCGTGGTCGAGGACGAGCAGATCACACGGTGCTGACTGCCCGTTGCGTCCGGTGAAACGCGTCCGTGTCTCGACAATGAGCCCGAGGTCCTTGGCGATCGCCTCGATCTCGTCCTCGACCTTCCGACCTGAAGCGCCTGCGGTCTTCGCCGTCACGCGCGTCCCGGCGCGGGCGACGAGGATGTCGCCGAACTCGTAGGACTTGTGGCGCTGGACGTTCAGGGACCGGATGAGGTCGAACTCGACTTCCAGCCACACGACGAGGTCGCGAGGCCTTGTCCGGGCCAGTGTGATGATGCCCGAGGTGTCGAAGTGGTTCCTGAGATTGTTCTTCAGCTTCTCCTGGGTCAACCCGACCGACAGGGCAAGGATGTCGGCGTCCTTCGAGTTCTCGTTGAGCCACGCGACAAGCGACGCAACGTCGATGTCCTCGAGGTCGGCCAGCGAGGCGGAGGCGCGCCGGATGCGTTCTGCCTCCGGTGTGCTCGGGATTGGGTCGACGTGCGACGACAGCCTGCCGAGGGTGTCGAGGTATTCCTCGAAGCTCGGGACTGTCGCGGCGCTCATCGGGCGACGAAGAGGTATTCGGACACGGAGCGGCGCGTCGCCGCCGAGTGTGTCCCGAAGGTGTAGGTGTGGTCGATCGGGTAGACCGCGACGGCGGGTTTCACCCGCTTGAGCAGGGACACGATCGTCTCTGCGTCGGGGACGGCGTTGCTGGAGTACGACATCACAATGGTTCCTGCGTCGGCGAATTGATCGAACGTCCGGGCGAGGGCGTCGACGATGGTGCGCTTGTAGGCGAATGGCGTGAACTTCTTCTTGATCTTCTTGGTCTTGGTCGCGGCCATGATCTCCTGGCCACGCCAGTAGACGGCCAGGCCTTGCAGGAAGTGGTAGCGCTTCATGTAGTCGGCGTCGTCGGACTGTGGGGCGTACGGCGGGTCGAGATAGACGAGGTCGTAGCCGGACCCGTCGAGGTCCGCGATGTCGCCGACGACGGCGGTGTGGGCTTGCCCGTCGTCGAACACGGTGGCGTTGTACTCGGCAGTGCGTTCGACGAAGTGCTGCCGCATCGTGAGGCACAGGTCGCGCCTACCATCGGCGTACCGGGTGCTGTCCGTGAAGGTGAACACGCCGCGAGGCTGCTTCCGGGCCGCGGACAGCACGAGTGCCGAGATGGCAAGGTCCCGCTTGGCTCCGGCAAGCCGGTCGATGTGCGACCACGCGGAGTCAAGGAAAGCCCGGTCCTCGGCATCGAAGTACAACCCGTCGAAGGTCGTCGAGATGAAATGACGGTCGTCAGCGGATGGTCCGATGATCGTCTGCACGTCGTCATCGCTCAGCCGGACACTCTGATTGACCACGGTTGCGGAGGTGATCGCGGCCGGGAAGTCGAGGAAGTCGTTCGACGTGACCTGAAAACCCTGGGCCTTCAGGAGGTAGGAGACCACCCCGCTACCGGAGAACGCGTCCAGTGCCCTGCCGCCACCGACCTCCTCGAAGATGGAGGCAAGATGCGGCGTGAGTCGGTACTTGGAGCCCATGTACCGAAGGCGGGGAAACGATGCCGTGCGGGTCAAGGCGTCGGCCCGGGGCGTCAGCGTGTGCTGTCGTGATTGGTGGAGGGCCGTCATGAGATCATCCTGCCTCACCATTGGAGGCGCACCGGGACGCCCCGCCAGGTCGTGGTTCATGCTTCCACGCTTGCACTGCCCACTGACATTCAGGTCTGGAGGTGGGACAACGGGTGGACCCGGCCAACCGTCCGGGCGAGCAGGACGAACGCCGCCACTTGGCTCAGCGCCACCACGGCCACCAGCGCGGGGACGGAGACCTCATACAGCCAACCCGCGACCCCGCCGCCCACCACGGCCATCGCGCCCTGGATGGCCGCGAACACGCCGTACGCCGTCGCGAGCCTTGCGGGCTCCACGAGATCGGCTACCAGCGCCTTGATCGTGGAGTCCTGCACCCCGTACGCCGCCGCCCACACCGCCACCCCCGCCAGCGCCAGCCCGACCTGCTGGGAGAGCGCTAGGGCTGGCACCGCGGCGACGAGCAGCGGGACCACGAGGAGGACGCGGCTGCTGACGCGGTCGTAGAGCCAGCCGGTGGCGAGGGCGGCCAGGGCTTCGATCCCCATCGCGACGGCGTACACCACCGGCACCACCGCCACTGGCACCAGCCCGGACGCGGTGAGGTGGAACGAGATGAGGCCGAATGTCACGAGGGCGCCGGTGGTGAGTGCCGCGGCAGCCGCGTAGCCGAAGAACTCGCGCGGGAGGCCGTTGCCCGCGGCGTCGGCGAGCCAGCGGCCCGCGAGCCCGCGCCGGGAGGAGGCGGCGCCGTCGTCGGCCGGGGAGGCGCTCGCCGTGGTGGTGTCGACGGCGCCGTCGAAGATCGTGAGGTCCGGGACCCCGCGTCGCATGATCGTGAGCAGCACCATGGCGGCGGCGCCGGGGAGCGCGAGCACCAGCATGGCCGGCCAGATCGCCGACGTCGTCGCCACCACGGCCGCCACGACCAGCGGGCCGAGGACGGCCCCCGTCTGGTCGAGCGCCTTGTGGACCCCGAAGCCGCGCCCGCGCCCGCGCCCGACGGCGCCGGCCGCATGCGCGAGCAGCGCGGACTTCGAGGGACTGCGGATCGCCTTGCCCGAGCGCTCGAGGAGGATGAGGACGGTGGCCAGCGCGAGCCCTGCGCCGCCGACGAACGGCGCCACCGCCAGCAGCGGGACACAGACCGCGGTGAGGCCGTAGCCCCAGATGGTGAGCGACCAGTACTTGCCGGAGCGGTCGGCGAGCGTGCCGGAGGCGAGGCGCAGGACGAGCGCCATCGCCTCGCCGGCGCCCGTGACCAGGCCGACCACCGCGGCGGTCGCGCCGAGTGAGGCGAGCAGCGGGCCGTACATCGAGCGGGCGCCCTCGTAGACCATGTCGGCGGTGAGGCTGACGACGCCGAATCCGAGGACCACGCGCCACGCGGTCCAGTCGGTTCGGGTCGCTGTCACNNCTCGATTGTCGCGCACCGGGGCGTTCACCTTGGGCCGGATGCGTGCAACGATGAGGCACCCACGGGGCGGCTGCCACCGCCCTTCCCATCAGTCTCCCGCACGCGGGTGCGGACAGAAGGATTCAGCATGGTCTACAAGGTCGGCTACTTCGTCGGCAGTCTCTCGTCCACGTCCATCAACCGCGTCCTCAGCAAGGCACTCATCTCGGTGGCGCCGGAGGACCTCGAGTTCGTCGAGATCCCGATCGGGAACCTGCCGCTCTACTCCCCGGACTTCGACAGTGACTTCCCGCCGGAGGCCCGCGCCCTGAAGGACGCGATTGCCGGCGCGCAGGCCGTGTTGTTCGTGACCCCGGAGTACAACCGCTCCATCCCGGGTGCGCTCAAGAACGCCCTCGACTGGGCGTCGCGGCCGTGGGGGCAGAACTCCTTCCACAACGTTCCCGCGGCGGTCATCGGCGCCACCCCGGGCCAGATCGGCACGGCCCTCGCGCAGCAGAGCCTGCGCGGCGTGCTGAGTTTCTGCAACGCCCAGCAGATGACAGCGCCGGAGGCCTACATCCGGTTCAACCCCGCGGCGTACGGCCCGGACGGCGACGTGCTCGATGAAGCGACCCGCACGGTGCTCGCCACCTTCATGCAGGAGTTCCGCGACCACGTCGAGCGGGTGCTCACGGTCCTCCCGCGCTGACGCTCACACCCAGCGACGGACCCGGCGGGAGTACTCCGCGTACTCCGCCCCGAATCGGGCGGCGAGCGCCCGCTCCTCCGGCCGGATCTGGAATCGTTGCAGGTAGGCGAGGTACGCCGGGATCGGGAGCAGGGCAACCGCCCGGCCGTGGTGGGCGGCGAGGCCGAGCAGGCCGAGGGCCATGCCCACGTACATCGGGTTGCGCGTGCGGGAGTAGACGCCGTGCGTGACGAGCGTCGTGGTCTCCTCCGGGTGGTGCGGGTGGAAGGTGGTGCCGGCGTCGTCGAAGTGGAGGAGCCCGCGGGCGCCAATGGTGGCCCCGACGGCGGCGAGCCCCGCCGCGGCTGCCCGCCCCACCGGAGTGTGCCGCGGGTTGTTCCTGGTGAGGAACCACTGGGCTGCTGCCGCCGCGCCCGCGACGACCGGGGGCGGGATGCGCAGGTCAAGGGGGTTGGCCCGGTACGGCGATGTCATTGCGCCAGCGTACGGCGCGTGCACTGAAGTCACTCCGGAGTTTCGGGCGAGGGGTGCGTCCGGAGGTTCGCGAGGATCTGGACGACGAAGAGCACGAGCAGCAGCACGCCCCCGGCCACGGACCACTCCTTCCAGGTCATCACGACGAAGCCGTAGTTAGAGGAGAGGTACAGGGCCACGTAGGGCGTGAGGAGCCGCCAGTCCGGGCGCTCCCGGAAGGGGATCCGGAGGATCCAGTCGTAGAGTGCCTCGATCGCGAGGAAGGCCAGGAAGATCGCGAGGAACACCGCGTACTGGCCGTCCTTCTCCTCTTGGCGCACGAGCACCAGTGCCACGATCGCGGGAATGGCCAGCAGGAAGTAGAGCCACCCGAACCGCTGGACGAGGTCAAGGCGCTTGCCGCGGAAGATGAAGATGAGCGTCAGCGAGACGCTGTTGAGCACCCCGAGCGCGAAAAAGAGCGGCTCGAGCATCTCGGGGGCACCTCCTGTCGCGGTCGATCAGGGCAGCTTGTCCGCTACCGTCGCGAGATTGCCTGGGTACCCTCCTCGGTGAGCCTTTCTACAGGTGTTGAAGTTGACGCCAGTCCCACCGACACCCGAATGAAAGGGACGTACGTCATCCAGCCGCTGCAGATGTGGCGCGCTGCCTCTTCAGGACAATCAGGAGACGCAGCAAATACAACAGCACGCAACCGTTTGCAGCGAGAACCACGCCGAGGACCGGGCCAGGAATCAAGTCGGAAACCAGCATTGACGTACCGAACATGATGGTCAACAGGTTCATGGTCGCCTGCGCGGCGGTGAGCCTTACCAGCAAGGGGGGCACAGTTCCCCGTGGCTGTGCCAACTTCTTGAGAAGGGGAGCACCGATGTTCACGAGATTGATGAGCCCGCCCAGGATGTTGAGCACACCCACCAGAATCGTCAAGGGCACCACCAGGATGTCGGGGACAATGCTTGACACTATTCCCAGTGTCGCAACCAGGAGTCCCACCAGGATCATGAGCCATGACCTCCGGAAGGGCCCGAGTGGCGTGCTCCCGGACGCCAGCATCTGGACCGCGAAGATCACGACAAGCAGTCCAAGCTGAGCGCTTCCCGAGAATGGCAGCGTGCCGAAGCTCACGGGGACGAGAAGCACCCCGAGAAGCAGCATGAACGTCCCCATCAGCAGCAGCATGGCGTGATCGGTGGAGAGCCCAACATCGCCTCCAGCTGGTCTCTCTGTCTCCGGGTACGTGCGATAGACCTTGCCGAGAACAGCGGCCAAGTGAACAATTGCGACGCCGTAGACCAGGACCACCGCCGCGGTCGCCGGCACCGTCAACAGCTGCCGCTGCGCGAGAAGCAGCGCGATCAACATGGACAACCCGTAGACGGCAGAACAAGCCAGCACAAGGTGCCGGGGCGTTCCTCCCAGTCGCCACCACGTGGGGAACTTCTCCTTGTCGAGAGACATCTGCAGGAGAAGCAGCAATCCTCCGGGTCCGAAGCAGACGAACAGCAGCACCCGTGGAATGTCGCCAAGAAGGTCAGGGATGAAACTGGTCACGATTCCCACGGACGCGACGCCGACCCCTGCGGCCAGCACTGACTTTGACCTGCGCATATCGCCGAAAGGCGTCTTGCCCAGGGTGATCGTCTGCAAGGCGAAGATCACCAGCAACAGCCCGTAGAGGCCGTCCTCGTAGTATGGGAGCGCGCCTGTCGAGATTGGGAAGAGCAGGCCGCCGGTGATCAGCATGGTCAGGCCGGCCAGCAGGAGGATCACCACCTCAAGTGGCAGATCGGCCTCTCTCAACAATCCGCGGCCCGTCACGAGGTCGCCCTCCTCCCTGCACCTGTGGCGGCGACAAGGCTCATTCTCCGGTGGCCCGGGATTTGATCACCTGCATGACTGTCTCCACGTAGTCGGGGTCGCGTGGGCGGACGGCCCGGTACAGGGCACGCGCGTCCTCGTTGACCGGGATGACCTGCTGTCCGCTTCGGATTCCCTCCAGGATCTCGTCTCCCGCCTGGTCGATACTGATCGCGCCCTGCGGTCCGGGCCACTCGAAGTGCAGCGAGTAGTCCAGGGACCGGTAGAAGATGTTGGTCGCAACCGCCCCCGGGCACACGACGGAGACCTCGATGTTCCTGTCATCGAGTTCGTACCTCAACGCCTGCGCGAAACCGTAGACAGCATGCTTGGAAGCGACATAGATGCTCTGGTAAGGCAACGGCGTGATGCCGGCGACGGACGAGACGATGACGATGTGCCCGCTGCCCTGCTTCACGAGGTGGGGAAGCAGGTGGTGGATGCAGTTGACCACGCCGAAGACGTTGACGTCGAAGACGGTGTTCCAGTCCTCACGCTTCGTCACGTCGACGTATGACTGGCCGAACCCGACACCGGCGTTGCAGAACAGGTAGTCCACCTGCCCGCGCGCGGCCACGTAGTCCATGTAGTCGGCCACGGCCTTCTCGTCCCGGACGTCGAGCACCTGGGCGTGCATCCGTTCTCCGTACTGACTGAGCGACTTCGCGGCCTCTGCCATATGGACCGGCGTGCGGCTCGACATGTACACCTCGGCGCCGCTTTCAAGTAGCTTCCTGCTGAGTCCCAAACCGATACCGGTCGACGCGCCCGTCACCACGGCGACCTTGCCGCCGAAGAACTCGCTGTTCGTAGTCATGGCCGCTCAACACCTTCCACTAGATTTGCCCGTAACGCTGATGGCCGGCGCAGATCATGGAGCGATCCCAGCGACCGGAGAACAGGTACGAGATCAGCGAGTCGGCCTGGTCGCCTTCGAACTCCGCGATACGCGACACGTTCGGCACCCAGTTCGAGTTGATGCTGTAGGCCGCGTCGAGAGGCTTCACCACCACCAGTTCCGCCCATGGGTCGTCGAGGGACGGTTCCATGGTGATCGACGTGATCTTTGCCGGCTCCCACGACTTGTACTCGGTGATGCTCTCGTAGTTGATCAGGGACATTTTCGGGAATGTCACATGTCCGTCGCCGGCCCTCTCCTCCTCGTACTGGAACAAGAAGACCGAGGCTGTCGACTGTTCGCCCGGACCAGATCCCTGACTGGGTCCCTCCATCGCTGGGTCGGTGCTGGCACCGATCTCCACCTGCGCGTCGAAGATGCGCCTGCCTTTGCTCTCGATGAAGGTGTGCGCCGAGGTGTCGGTACGTTCGACGACGATGCGCTCGCAGAGCTTCTTGGGCAG
>JGI24133J20442_1000271_pt1 | contig 16230 bp, 10 predicted proteins | sample BarGraNGADG00311_2_FD_20442 | JGI IMG/M metagenome (IMG submission 20442)
GTTGTTGGCCGACGCGGCGATCTCGACGGTATAGGTCCCGTCACCGACCGCCCTTCCGGCGTCGTCGCGTCCGTCCCAGGTGAAGCTCTGCTGCCCCGCGGACAGGCTCGACTGCGGCCAGGTCTTCACGATGCGTGCGCCCTCCCAGACGGTTGCGTTGACCCTGGCGGCGAGCGGCAGCGTGTAGGACACGGTTGCGCTGTCGTTCACCCCGTCCGAGTTGGGGCTGATGGCGTGGCTGCCCGCGCCCAGTGAGGTGACGTCCTTCATCCCGCGCGCCGCCACCCTGGCCGGCAGCAGCGCCCTGTTGGTGAAGACGGGCGCTCCCCCTGCGCTCGGGAAGTACATGGTGGGGACGCGGGAAGCGGGGTCCGCGTTGCCCCAGTCAGCCCGCTCGAGCACCGGGATGCGCAGCGGGTAGGTGGTCTTCTGGTAGAAGAGCGCGCCGTTGGGCGCGTCCAGGGTGAGCCCAGCGACGGCGTCCAGCAACCCCAGGGCAGCCGCGCCTCTGGGGTAATACCCGAGGCTCTGCCCGTAGCTGCTGCTTGCCGCACCGGGGACGCCGGTGCCCGTCCTGCCCGCCCCCTTGCCCGCGCCGACGTCGGCCTGCCAGGGGACGCTCGAGGCTGACGCCCCGGACGCGCTCTTGCCGCCGGGATAGGTCACCACGTCCCAGAACGTCCCGCTCATGCTCTCGCCGAAGTACTTCTCCAGGCTCCAGTAGCGCGTGCTGAGAGCGAGCGGGTTGTCGTTGTGGAGGCTGGTCCCGAGCTGGCAGGCGACCTGGTCGCGCCACAGGTTCTGCGAGACCCATTCGTTGTACTGGTCGTAAGTGGAGTGCGGGCAGCCATAAGTCTTGAGCGTCCTCTCCGTGGCATTGACTATGTCGGTGCGGAACTTCGCGGTGTTGCCGGAGGTGACGCCGGCCGACCGCGTGCCGCCGAGGATGTAGAGCAGGCCGTTGCCCGGATATATGCTGTAGGCGTTCATGTCCGCGGCGGCCATGGCCTGGTCGCTGCAGACCGCGAAGTGGTCGGAGAGCCACATGTCGTATTCGAGGGTCTGGTTGATGAGCGCGACCTGGCCCCTGCACTTGGAGGCATATCTCAGGTCAGGCGATGGCAGGCTGAGGGCCATCTCGCGCGCGGCCTGGTACGCCCCCAGGCACTTGGTCCCCAGGTACACCTGGTCCTTGGCGAGCTGAATGGCGAGCGATCCCTGGTCCACCGTGTTCCGCGTGTAGAGGTAGAGGTCGGGCAGGCCGTTCTTGTTCTGGTCGCAGTTCGCGATGAAGTCCACGAATTTGCGGACCACCCCGAACTGCTGCTGGACGAACGCCCCGTCGCCGGTGGTCTTCCAGTACTTGTACAGGAGCAGTATGAAGTTGGTGTTCTCCTCGACCGCCATGTTGGAAGGGTAAGCCTGGCCGTTGGCGTTGTCGCCGATCCCCATGTCGTGAGAGAGGTAGGTCCCCTGCGGGCATGTCTTGAGGTACAGAGACCACTCGCCTATGACGGTCTTCAACAGGGACGGCCAGTAATCGAAGTAGAACCAGGCGTCGTTGTACTCGACGTCCACCGTGCTGTGGTACCGGCAGCTCGAGCCTTCCCAGACGCTGAACCAGTCCCTGCCGTCGTCGGAGTGCGTCCACCATGTGTTGGCGATAAAGCTCTGGAAACCGCAGACGATGTTGTTCCTGACCGCGTCCCGGTACATCGAGGACAGCGTCAGGTAGGAGTCGGACGAGATCGTCGAGTCGAAGAAATCGGACTTGCCCTGGATCGCGTCGCCCGCCCACCTGGAGCTCACCGCGTAGTCGGTCACCGCCTGCACGCCCGAGAACTGCGTCTTGTACGCGAAGCGGTGGGTCTGGTCGGTATATGCGTTGTTCGCCACGGACAGTATCCGGTCGGCCACGTAACCGGCCAGCACGAAGTGCTTGGTGATGGAAGCGCCCGGCGCGAGGCCGGCGATCGACCAGACCGCGCCCGAGTAGCCGCGCGGGTAGAAGCTGTAGATCGGTTGCTTGTAATCGCTGTAGGTCTTCGGGTAGCCGGGGGGAGACGGGAATTCCCACAGGGTTTCGGCGTTGAAGTCGGAGAACTGGCCGGCGTCGGCGCCGCGGAACTTGACGTCGCCGGCCTCGCCGGCCGGGACCGCCAGGACCTCGTCCGCATGCTTCGCCTTGAACGGGTTGTAGCTCTCGTCGTAGTAGTTGTACGCCGCCCCGCTGGTGATGCCGGAGGCGTCCGCGGTCGAGTAAGGCGCCACGGCGGTGGTAGCGAAGTCGCGGCTGTGAGGCCTTGCCATGATGAAAGTCGGCGACGCCGCCGAGCCGCTGTTGTTCTTCACGGTGACGTCGACGTAGAAGTACGGCGCCCCGCTCACTTTCTGGTCGCCCGGATAGAAGGGCGCCCCGAAGCGGGTGGTAACAGAGAAAGGCAGCTCGGACGACGAGCATTTGTAGGTATCGGAGGTCATGGTCTGCGACTCGGTCAGGTTCTCCCACACCGGGTAGCGGTCGGTCAGGGGAAGGGCCCTGGTGGTGACGCCGTCGGTGAGGGCCAGCACGAGGTCCTGGAGGTCCCCGGTGCCGTCGCCCAGCGACGAGAACCTCGCCGCTAGCTTTTGAGGAAGAAGGTTCAGGCTGAACCTCGCCCCCAGGCGTCCCAGGATGGTCTCCCAGCAGTCCTGGCTGCCTGTGCCCGTAAAGCGGGTGGGAGGTGTCATGCTATTGCGGCTCGCGAACGCGTTGATCTCCACCGCGTTGCTGGCGCCCATGAACAGGCGGATGGTGCTGATGGTCCCGTAGTCCTTGCACCCCGATTCGTCCGACCGCAGGCGGACCCTGAGCACCCCCGTGCTGTCGGAGGAAGCGAAGAACGTGCGCTGGTAGGCCTTGTTCTTGCCCGCGGCGGCGAAGATATCGAGCTTGGAGATGACCCTGCCGCCCTGGATGTACACGTTGAAGATCCGCTTGCCGCTCGCCGAGTAATCGTGTTCCACGAAGCTGAGCTCGACCGAGTAGGTGGAAGACGGCGCCAGGTTGCCCACCGCGTACGTGAAGTACTTGCCCTCGCGCTGGCGCTGGAACTTGTACTCCTGTTTCGTGATGTTGTCGGTGCCGGAGATGTGGGTGCCGGTGAACAGGTTGGGGTAGGTGATGTCGCTCGAGCCGTTCTGCTGCAGCTCCACGATGGGCTGGCCCGAGCCGGCGGCGAATGCCCCGCAGGCAGCGAGGAGCACGACGGAGAAGACCGCCAGCAGCGCCACCGCGCTGAAGATTGCTATCCTTGTCGTCCTTGAACCCATGATGTCAATCACCATAGCCGAAATCGGGATCAAAAGCCACGTGAGCAATCAAGGGCGTAGCGCGCCGGGCCTGGCAACCGTCGGCGCTCAATAGTTATGTTATCATTTCCCCCATGCCAGCACGAAAGGCGGGGCCGTGAACATCCTTTTCGTCGTCAAAGAGTTCCCCCACAGCCAGGTCATCGGGGGCCCGATAATCATCTACAACCGGATCAAGTACCTGTCCGAGCGACACACTGTCTCGTGCATCGCGTTCGCGCCGCACGAGCCTACGGACGAGCAGGTGGAGTCGCTGGACCGGTTCTGCAAGGAGCTCAGGCTGGTCCCGTGCCCCGGGCCCCGTGGCGCGCTCGAGCGTGCCCGGGACTGGATAGCCGGCCCCGTGCCGCCCTATTTCATGCTGAACTACTCGAAGCAGATGTATGCCGGGCTGGGCGAGATGGCCCGCTCTTTCGTTTACGACGTCGCCATCTCCGAGTACTCCATGGTGGCTCAGTACCTCTACCGCAACGACGACCTGGCAGGCATGAAGCGGGTCATGTCAGTCCACGAGTGCTATTACCTCGCACGGAAAAAAGTGCTGGGCGTCCAGGGTTTCAGCCGTGAGGGGCGCCAGGCGCTGCTGCAGCTCAAAGGGCTGAAGGATTTCGAGTTCGACATGTACGCCGACGCGGACAAGGTGCTGACGCTGACCCCCGAGGGGCGCGACGAGCTCCTGGCGGTCCGAGGCGGCCTCGATATCTCCGTCGTCCCCCACGGCGTCGACATCGACAGCTTCAAGCCCGCGTCATCCAGGCCCGGGCACCCGCCGACGGTCATGTTCCTGGGCAACTTCCCCCACGACCCGAACCGGGACGCCGCGGTCTTCTTCGCNGAGGAGGTCTGGCCGGCTGTCAGGCGGGANGTCGGNGACGCGAGGTTCCTGGTGGTCGGTCGCGGCCCCACGCCCGACATGCTGGAGCTCGCAAGGAAAGACCCCTCTATCGTCATCACCGGAGAGGTCGCGGACGTGAAGCCTTACTTCCTGGAGTCCGACGTGTTCGTCTGCCCGGTGCGCATGGGCGGGGGTTTCAGGGGCAAAGTNCTNGANGCGATGGCGAGCGGCGTGGCGGTGGTCTCGACGCGGCTCGGCGCCGAGGGCCTGCCGGCTTCAGACGGCCGGAACATCCTGCTCGCGGACGCGCCGTCCGACCTGGCAACCCAGACCGTGCGCCTGCTGAAGGATGAGTCGCTGCGGGACGGGATAGCGGCCAGCGCCCGCGAGTTGATGGTGGAACAGTTCTCCTGGCAGCACGGAGTCGAGATACTTGAAGGCGTGCTCGAGGAGGTCGTGGCGAAACAGGCCGTCTAAGGCCCGGTCTTCACCGTGGTCATGTACAGTGCCACGCAGAGGACGACGCGTTTGCTGGCTTTCTTCGAGTTGTAGGTCACCAGGGCCGTCGGCATCAGGTAACACTGGACGGTGTCGTCCATGAACACCGGGGCCAATCCCTTGTAGACGACCAGGAACGAGACGTCGAGCGGGCCGCTGTCCCCCAGCGGCTGCAGCTCCATGTAAGTCACCTTGGAGCCGTCAGGCATCCTAACGATCTGCTCCGAGGTTATCTTCCCCTTGACCGCGACCGGCTTTCCCGAGTAGCTGTCGAAATCGCGCTCGACAAGCCTGGGGTCGACGGTCGCTGACACCGCCGCGGCCTGGTTCGGGTCGGCCGTGGAGAACAGGCCCTGTTTGGCGTTCATGAAGATCGCCGCAGGCTCGGCCAGGTCAAGGGCAAAGCCCCCGAAGTAGTTCTTCTTAGAGAGGTACTCCAGGATATCCTGGTAGCTGCCGACAAGGGGTCCGTACTTACACGTGCTGCAAAGCCCGGTGACGGTCTCGATGCCGTAGTCGTAGCGCTCGGATTTCTTGACGTTGAAAGGCCGGACCGTGTTCTTGTAGATCCTGCCGCATTTCGAGCACTTCCAGAGCAGGCCGCTCTGGATGGTCACCAGGCTGCTGCGGTCGATCTCCCTGGACACCAGGTAGCTCGTGAGGCCCGCGCCGAGCCCGAGGAACACCACGACCACGATCGCGATGATGGTGATCAGGCGGCGGTTCTCCACGCCCTTGACCACGGGCTTGCTCTTGCCCTCGGCGTCGCCTTCCCTGCCGGCGCGGCCCCCACCGACCGGGTCGTCGATGAAACTATGGCCGCACATCGGGCAGAAGAGGTTGGTCTCCTGGTTCTTCCCTGCGCAGTCCGGGCACTGCTTCATCCTTAAAGTCCTTTCACCGGCTGTTACTTATGACGAAACCCGTGTGCCGGTTGTTCGGTCGTCCTGCTCTCAAGATAGACCCGGCATGCCCGCCGGTCAATCGGAAAAGTCATTGATGGGCACGGCAGGCGGGCGGCCTGACGGTTTACCTTGACAATGCATCCAACAAACCCTATATTCATTAGCCATGCTAACTATGTTGGTAGGTCGCCGATGAAGACCGACGAGCGCTCGGAGCTCGCTGAGGAGTTCCTGCTCTTTGTCAGCACGCTGATGCGGGGAATGGGCGCCATCTTCCGGCGGATGATGGAAGAATACGACGTCACCTGGCCCCAGTTTCACATGCTGAAGATGGTGTGGCACTCGGAGAGGGTGACCGTGACGGAGCTCTCGAACTCGCTGATGATAGCCGCTCCGACGGCCAGCAGGATGATCGACTCGCTCTGCTCCAAAGGGCTGCTGGAGAAGGCCAAGGACGCCTCGGACCAGCGGGTCACCCTGCTGAGGATGACCCCGAAGAGCGAGAAACTGCTCTCGGACCTTCAGGGGCTGCAGAACCGTATCATGACCGAAGTGCTCGAAGGCGTGGACACGGACGAGCTGAGACGCAACATCAAGAGCCTGAGCGGGATCGCCGACAGGTGGCTCGCGACGGTAGAGAAAACGGCAAAAAAAGGTGTGACAGATGAATAACGGCAACATCCTGGAAGTGCAGGACCTCGTCAAGACCTTCGGGAACCTGATAGCGGTCGACGAAGTCTCCTTCGGCGTGGAGAAGGGGGAGGTCTTCGGTTTCCTCGGTCCCAACGGCGCCGGAAAGACGACCACCATCAGCATGCTCTGTACCCTGTTGAAGCCCACGGCCGGCACGGCCACCGTCAACGGCTTCGACATCATCGAGCAGAAGAACGAGGTGCGCGAGTCGATCGGGCTGGTCTTCCAGGACCCCAGCCTGGACGACAGGCTGACCGCGCGCGAGAACCTGGTGTTCCACGCGGTCGTCTACCACGTCCCGCGCGACGTGAGGCAGGAGCGCATCAAAGAGGTGCTCGACATGGTCAGCCTCTCCGACCGCGCCGACGACAGGGTGGAGACTTACTCGGGTGGGATGAAGAGGCGCCTGGAGATAGCACGCGGGCTGCTCCACTACCCCAAGGTCCTCTTCCTGGACGAGCCGACCATCGGGCTCGACCCCCAGACGCGCAACTACATCTGGGAATACATCGAGGACCTCAAGAAGCGCGAGGGTATCACGATATTCCTCACCACGCACTACATGGAAGAGGCCGAGCACTGCGACCGCATCGCGGTCATCGACCTCGGCAAGATAATCGCCCTGGACACCCCCGAGGTGCTCAAGGACAACGTGGGCGGCGACGTGATCAAGCTCAAGACGGAGGACGATGACGCCTCGAAGGAGGAGCTCCAACGGCGGTTCCCCGAGCTAGAGATGATCACCGACCCCGAGTGCAAGCTCTGCTTCAAGACGGACAAGGGAGAGGAGTTCATACCCGAGCTCATCCGTGACTTCGGCACCAAGATAGTCTCGGTGAGCATCCACCGCCCGACGCTGGACGATGTGTTCCTGCAGCTCACCGGCAAGGAGATACGGGACGAGGGCGGCGACGAGAAGGGCAACCTCCGGCTCGCAATGAAGATGGGCGGCGGACCGGCCCGACGATAAAGATGGAGAAGATGATGCAAGAAACGGCTCACGACTCGGAAGCCATGGCGAACGAGATCGAAGAATCGACTGAAGAATACCTGCACCGGACGAACCTGACCCGCGCGTTCACCGGCAGCTACATCGTGTGGCTGCGCGACATCAAGCGGTTCTGGAGGGACACCCCGCGACGCGTGGGGGCTTTCGTGCAGCCGCTCATCTACCTGTTCCTGCTGGGCACCGGCCTGCAGGCCGCATTCAAGGTGTTCGGCGGCGGAAACACCAAGTACATCCAGTTCATGTTCCCCGGGATCCTGGGGATGACCGTGCTGTTCACCTCGGTGTTCTCGGCGATCTCCATACTCTGGGACAGGGAGTTCGGCTTCCTCAAGGAGGTGCTGGTGTCGCCCGTGCCGCGCTCGAGCGTGGCGTTCGGCAAGATCATCGGCGGCGCCAGCCAGGCGATGATACAGGCGGCAATCCTGCTGATCCTGATGTTCTTCCCGTTCATGTACGGGTTCTCGGTCGCAACTTTCGTCAAGGCGATCGCGCTGATACCGCTCGTGCTGCTGCTGGCGGTCGGGATGACCTCGATCGGCGTTGCTATAGCCGCGAACATGAAATCGATGGAGGGGTTCCCCATGGTGATGAACTTCCTCCTGTTGCCCCTGTTCTTCCTCTCGGGTGCGATGTTCCCGCTGCAGGGGCTCCCCGGCTGGATGACCTTCCTCACCAGGATCAACCCGCTGTCCTACGGGGTGGATATGCTCAGAGGCGTGGCTTTACGCGGGGTGAACGTCACAGGCGCCAGCACCAGCATCCTGTCCAAAATCCCATCCCAGGTGCTTGCCCAGCTTCCGCCCCAGGTCAAGACGGCGCTCGCGAGCGCATCATCGCGCACCACGCTGGTCACCCAGAGGTACCCTCTATGGCTCGACGTGACGGTGGTGGCAGGCTTCAGCATCCTGATGCTCTTCATCGCCATCTGGCAGTTCAGCCGGCAGGCCTAGAGCCGGCCCGCTTCCACGCAGAACGCGAAGTAGTCGGTCACCGTTCCCTCTTCATCGAATCGCGGCACCATCGACACCTCGAAGTGGTGAAGCCTGCCAGCATTGTCGTACGCGTCGCTCGCGTACTCGACCCCGGCGCCCCGCAGGACCTCCTCGATATAAGGAAGCAGCCGCCCGTACTGCTCATCTCCCAGGACGTCAGCGGCGTGGAGGCCTTTGAAATCGTCCTGGGGACGCCCGAAGAACTCGGCGTACTTCTTGTTGACGTACAGATAGCTGTGATCCCTGTCGACGCGGGCGATCAGCATCGGCGCCGTGTCGGCGACGAGCTCGAGCTGTCTCAGGCTGTCCGCGAGCTCCAGCTTGATCCGGTCGAGCGTGATGCCGGACAGGACCTTCTCGAAGACGTCGGGCAGCATCGCGTGGAGCCTCACGTCCTTGACGACGTAGCCTGCGGCGCCCAGCTCGAACGCCCTCACGGCGGTCTGCTCGTCGCCGTGCCCGGTGATGATGATGACGGGGGGGTGCTCGCCGGAGGCCTCAATCTCCTCGAGCAGCGAGATCCCGTCCCCGTCGGGGAGTTGCTTGTCCAGCGTCACCACGTCGAAATCGCCTGATTCTATGAGCTCTTTTCCGGTGCGGAGGCTGGTGGTGGTCTCGACCAGGACGTCGAATCGTTTCTCGAGGAGCTTCTTGATGTTACCGGCTACTTCCGGCTCGTCTTCGACGACGAGGACTTTCAATACGTTGCCCTTTTCCACAGATCCGCCTGTTCTTCTCCTTATGGTTCATGTGTTATTCACCGAAGGCAGGGCTGACCCTTCTCGGGAACCGAATCTTTTTTCCGTGGCGGGGCGGACGAAGTGGTAGGTCACCACCGGTATGGTGATCATCACCATCGCGCCCATCATGGCTATCCCGGTGTCGTTGAACAGCAGCGCCACCACGCTGCCAACGGCTATCGCGAACAGCGCGCCCGTCCAGGCCGGCTCGCTCCTCCAGCGCGACTCCCAGGACGAGCCGGGGCGCTTCATCCAGAGGGCCAGCGCGATGACCACTGCGATCATCAGCAGCGCAAGGAAGAGCACGCTCTTTATCTGGCCGAGGAGTATGAGGACCTTCCGCCCGAACATCGGGACCGCAGAGGCGGCTCCGCCAGCGACCGCGCGGCCCGCGTGGGTGTGCACGAACAGGTCGTCGACGATCACCAGGACCGCGGTCGCGCCGAGGGTCACCCCTGCGATCGCCGGCACCCGCCAGCCCTTGAAACCGGCTCTCGACGTCGCGAAGAAGAAGATGAGGGCTGTTGCCAGCGCCGCGACGAAACCACCGAAGTTGGCGCCGAGCGCTCCGAAGCCGATCGCGAAGGACACCACCGCCAGCGCCGCCAGCGCCGCCCAGCGGACGCGCGGCTCCTGGCGGATGCCTTCGCCGGCCAGCCCCGCGACCGCCCAGACCGCGTAACCCAGCATCATCCCGGTCACCACGTTGCTCTGGCCGAAGAACCTCATTCCCTCGAGCGAGCTCGACCCCAGCAGCGGGAATATCAGGAGCCGGCCGCCGAAGAGGAGGTCCACCAGCATCACGGACGCAGAGAAGGCGCAGACCAGGGTCAGCGGGTCCAGACGGACGTTGTGTCGCGCCAGGAAATACGCGCCGAGGCCCACCACCAGAGCGTACAGCGCACAGAACAGAATCGGGAACAGCGCCCCGCTGAACGAGAACGCGGACGCCAGCAGGAACGAGACCGGGGCCGCCACGATGACGACCGATACCGGCTTCAGGAACCGAATGAGGCCGTCGCGCCAGGCGCCGCCGCGGAACCTCCCGCTGAACGCGGGCAGGCACGCCAGGCTCAGCAGCAGGAACACCCCGACCCCGATGAGAAAGCCCAGCACCGCGGGCCAGCGGGCCTTGCGCGTTATCCCGAACTGGCTGTCGAGGCCCTGGATATAAACCAGGCCGGTCTTGCCGGCGGGGGCCGCGGGCGCGGTGACCATCGCCGCCCCGGTTATCTTCGAGGGCGCGGCGATGCCGAAGAAATCGAGGACCGTTGGAAGGAAGTCGGCGTTGTTCACCAGGCCTGGACGCCGCGTCGAGCCGGACGAGAGCAACCCCCTGCCGAACCCCTTCCCGGCGGCGATGAACGGAGTGGTGTAGTCGCCGTCGAGCCTGGCTTTCATCGGCGCTCCGGGAGAGACCATCAGCAGCAGCGAGTTGTGAAGGTCGAGCCTGGAGGCGAACGCGGCCGCGAAGGCATCGACCCTCTTGAGCGCGCTCCGCCTGGCACGCGCCAGGACGCCCGGCGCCATCGTAGAGCTCTCGCGGTCCACACGGCCGGTGTCGCCGGTATCGATCACCAGCACGTCGGATCGCGCGAGCAACCCCGCGGAGGCCGCCGCCAGACGCGGCAGGTCGGTGTAGAAGCCGCCGGGCTCCGAGGAGGCCGCTATCGTGAAACCCGCGACCTGGCCGGGCGCCACCACCCCGTCCGGCGTGCTGACGATGAGCGGGGCCAGCCTCACCGGGCGGCGGTAGTTGTCTTCGTCGCCGGCCACGGATGCCGACTTGTGGGCGCCTGCGAGCGTCCCGGCGAGCAGGCCGACATTGTCGGCCGTGGCGGTGTCCTTGTTGTTCGTCCTGATGTCGGGCACGCCCAGGCAGGCGACACCGTCGGCTGGCACCCTCACTCCGGTGCTGTCGGTGTAATAATGCCCCGCGGTAGTGTCAGCCGGCCCGCCGGCGAACGTCTCCGACGCATCGAATGACAGGGCGGCGTTGCGGGATCCGCGGGCCCTGGTACCCGCCCCGAGCGTGACGTAGTCGGCGCCCAGGTCCGGCTCCTTGCCGTTCTCTTTCTCGGCGGTGTGCGTCACCATCAGCCCGGTCGACCAGTCGCGCGCGAGTCTCGCGAGGAAGGGTGTGTCGACTCCATTGATGTCCTGGGGCCCTATCCGGTCCACGACCAGGACCACGACCTTGCCGCTTGCGCCCGGCGCGCAAAGGGCCGCGCCCGGCAACAGGGCCGACAAAAGGCATGCGAGGACCGCGGAAGCGGTCACCATAGCGATGATTCGTCGCCTGCGGATCGCGTGACCTCCATGAGACTTGGTGCCTGCCGGGCTAAGCCTCCGCCGGCGCGCGCCTGATCCTCGCGCCCAGGGAAGCCATCTTCTCTTCGAACTTCTCGTAGCCGCGGTCGATGTGCTCGATGTTGTAGACCTCCGTGACCCCCTCGGCGACCAGGCCGCCGAGGACCAGCCCGGCGCCCGCGCGCAGGTCGGTGGCCCTCACGGGCGCTCCGCTCAGGCGCTCGACCCCCCGGACGATGGCGTGGTGCTCGCGGGTCTTCATGTTCGCCCCCAGCCTGTTGAACTCGTCGACCACCATGAAGCGATTGTCGAAGATGTTCTCCGTGATGAACGAGGTGCCGCGCGCGGTCGCGAGCAAGGCCAGCATCTGCGGCTGGAGGTCGGTGGGAAAGCCCGGATACGGCAGGGTCGAGATCTCCAACCCGTGGACGTCCCCCTGCACGGTGGCGCAGATCCCCCCGGCGGCGACCGACACCTGGCACCCCGCTTCCCGCATCTTGTCCAGGACTATCTCGAGGTGGGAGGCGTCGGCCCCGGTGACCGTTACCTCTCCCCTGGTGACAGCCCCCGCGAGAAGGTAAGTGCCAGCTTCGATCCTGTCCCCGATCACGGTGTGCTCGACGCCTGACAGGCTCTCGACGCCGTCGACCTTCAGCGTCGAGGTGCCCGCGCCTTCTATCCGGGCACCCATGCCGGCCAGGAAGCNAGCCAGGTCGGCGATCTCCGGCTCCTTGGCGGCGTTCTCGATGGTGGTCCGGCCCTCCGCGAGGCACGAGGCGATGAGCAGGTTTTCGGTGGCCCCCACGCTTGCGAAATCGAGGTAGAGGTGGGTGCCCTTGAGCCGGTCAGCCTCCCCCTCGATATAGCCGTGCGAGACCCCCAGGGTCGCGCCCATCTGGGTGAGGCCTTTGATATGCATGTCGATCTGCCGCGAGCCGATGTTGTCCCCGCCCGGCATGGCGACCCGCGCGCGCCCGTACCTGCCGAGAAGCGAGCCGAGCACGTCCACCGNCGCCCTCATGCGCTGGACNAGGTGATAGGGNGCCTCGAAGTTGGGCTCGGTCGCGGGCGTGANGTCGAGGACGCCGTCCTCGAAGGCGACCTCCAGGCCGATGTGGCGCAGCACCTCGCTCATGATGTGTACGTCCGAGATGTCCGGCACGTTGTGGATGCGGGACGGGCTCTGTGCCATCACGACCGCGGCCATGAGCTTGAGGACGGAGTTCTTGGCTCCGCCCGCCTTCACCGAGCCCTCCAGCCGCTTGCCGCCATCGATAACGAACTTGTCCAAAACTCTCAGACCCCCGATCGAGATGATTGTCGAAGGGATCAGACGTGACCCATTTTATCCGAAGGGACTCAAGGCGAAAACGAGCAAGTCGTTTCAGGGGGAAGCCGACCGGGGCGGGGCTCTAGCCCGAAACCTGGGTCGCCTGGCGCTGCATGATCTTCTTCTTGACCTTCTTGAGGCGGAAGTGGTCCTCGCGGGCGCGCTCGTCGAGGGCGCTGAAGATGAACTTGAGCTGCACCTGGAGCTCGGGGATGACCACGTTCTCGAGCGCGTTCACGCGCCGATTGGTCTTCTGGAGCTCCTCGCCCAGGCGGCGCAGGCGCGTCTCGATGTCCGCGCTCTGGATCATGATGTCGATGATCTCCTCGAACTTGCTCGCGGTGGAGTCGATGCGGGCGCCGACCCCCGTGATGGAGTAGCCGCGCCCGAGCTCGGTCTTCAGCGGTGTCTCGGACTTCCTGATCACCGGTATGGGCACGCCCATGACGTGAGTGCCGAAGATGTCTACGAGCACTTCGCCTTTGGTAGCAAAGGAAACCGATTTCACCACGGTCTTGCCTTCGACAGCCTTGGTGAGCGCGAGCGACTGCTGGGCGTCGGCGGTGGCGCGCTCCAGGCGCATGGAGAGCTTCATGGTCTCGTCGATGATAGGCAGGAACTCCCGCAGGAGCGCGTCTCGCTTCTTCTTCAGCAGGTCCATGCCCTGCTCCGCGAGCTTGATCTGCTGCCTCCTGAAGAGCAGCTCGCTCCTGGTCGGGTTTACTTTTTCAGCCATGTTCTAAGCCTCGGCGGGTTCCTCGACGGCTTCTTCTGCCTCTTCCACTTCCTCGGCGGCCTCCGCGCTGGCGGTCTCGTCGGCGGCCTCCGCCGGTTTTTCCTCGGCGATCTCGCCGGGGTAATACTTCTCGATGTACTCGACCTTGATCCTCTTGAGCTCGTTCGCCGGCAGCAGCGACAGCAGGTTCCAGCCGATCTCGAGGGTCTCCTCGATGTCGCGGTTCTCGTCGCCCTGGTTGAGGAACTGCTCCTCGAACTCGTCCGCGAACTTCAGGTACAGCCTGTCGGTCTCGGAGAGCGCCTCCTCGCCGATGATGGCGACCAGCCTTCGCAGGTCGACGCCCTCGGCGTAGAAGGCGTAGAGCTGGTCCGCGACGCCCCTGTGATCGGCCCGGGTCTTATCCTCGCCGATGCCCTGGTTCATCAGGCGCGAGAGGCACGGCAGCACGTCGATAGGCGGGAAGACGCCCTTGCGGTGCAGGCCTCGCGAGAGGACGATCTGGCCCTCGGTGATGTACCCGGTGAGGTCGGCGATAGGGTGCGTGATGTCGTCGTCGGGCATGGTGAGGATCGGCACCTGGGTGATGGAGCCCTTCCTGCCCTTGATCCGGCCCGCGCGCTCGTACAGGCTCGCGAGGTCGGTGTACATGTATCCGGGATAGCCGCGCCGTCCGGGAACCTCCTCGCGGGCCGCGGAGATCTCGCGCAGGGCCTCGCAGTAGTTCGTCATGTCGGTCAGGATGACCAGCACCTGCATGTCGTACTCGAACGCCAGGAACTCGGCCATGGTGAGCGCGCACCTCGGGGTGATGATGCGCTCGACCGTCGGGTCCTCGGCCAGGTTCATGAAGAAGCAGACCCTCTCCAGCGCGCCCGTCTCGGCGAAGGAGGACTGGAAGAACGATGCTTCGCGGCGGGTGATGCCCATGGCGCCGAACACGATGGCGAACTCCTCACCGGAGATGACCTTGGCGTTCTTCACGATCTGCGCCGCGACCTCGTTGCCCGGCAGGCCCGCACCGCCGAAGATCGGGAGCTTCTGCCCGCGGACCAGGGTGTTCAGGCCGTCGATGGCGCAGATGCCGGTCTGGATGAAGTCGTTGGGGTTATCGCGGGTGTACGGGTTGATGGGCGCGCCGCCGACCTCGAGCTCCTGCTCGGGGAACACTTTGCCGCCGCCGTCTATCGGCTCTCCCAGCCCGTTCAGGACCCTGCCCAGCAGGCCGACCGAGACGCCGAGCTTGATGACCTCGCCCTGGAACCGGACCTTGCAGTCGCGCACGTCCAGGCCGTTGGTCGTCCCGAAGACCTGGACCACCGCAAGGTCACCGTTGAGCTCGATGACCTGCCCCTTGCGGACCCTGCCGTCGGCCGACTCTATCTCGACCATCTCACCGAACGATACCCCGCTGACCTTCCTCACGAAGACCAGGGGACCCGCGATGTCGTGGATGGTCCTGTACTCTGCTTGGACTAGCCTGTCTCGGGCCATTTTCTTCTCTCCTGTCCAGAGTGAACTTCGTTTACCTCTTAATACCTGATGAGCTTGCGCAGCTCNGTCTGCATCTCGGCCTCGAGCGTCTCGAGCTGCTCGACCGCGTCGTCGTTCGGTATGTCCTTCATCCTGCCTATCCTGGTGCGGAAGGGAACGTCCAGCGCTTCCTTCAGCGTGACGCCCTTGACGAGCACCTCCTGCATCAGGTCGTAGTACGAGACGATGACCTTCAGCATGTGGTACTGCTTCAGCGGGCTGCAGAAAGCGTCGACCTCGCTGAAGGCGAACTGCTGCAGGTAGTCCTCCCTGAGCATGCGGGCGACCTCCAGGGTCGCGCGGGCGAACTCGGGCAGGGCGTCCGGCCCGACGAGCTGCACGATCTCCTGGAGCTCGGACTCCTTCTGGAGGATCATCATCGCCTTGTCGCGCATCTGCTTCCAGTCCATGGAAACGTTGTTGGAGTACCAGTCCTCGACCTGGTCGAGGTACAGCGAGTAGCTGCCCATCCACGAGATCGCCGGGAAGTGGCGGCGGTGGGCGAGCGAGGTGTCCAGCGCCCAGAAGGCGCCCGAGATACGCAGCGAGTTCTGTGTCATCGGCTCGGAGAAGTCNCCGCCNGGGGGCGAGACCGCGCCGACCACGGTGATCGAACCGATGCGCTCGTCGGCGCCCAGGACCACCGCGCGNCCGGCGCGCTCGTAGAAGTCNGCGATCCTGGTCGCGAGGTAAGCGGGGTAGCCTTCCTCNCCGGGCATCTCCTCGAGCCGGCCCGAGACCTCACGCAGGGCCTCGCCCCAGCGCGACGTCGAGTCGGCCATCATGGCGACGTCGTAGCCCATGTCCCGGTAGTACTCGGCCATGGTGATGCCCGTGTAGATGGAAGCCTCGCGGGCGGCCACCGGCATGTTGGATGTGTTGGCGACCAGGATGGTGCGCTTCATCAGCGGCTGCCCGGTGCGCACGTCCTCCAGCGCGGGGAACTCGGAGAGGACCTCGGTCATCTCGTTGCCGCGCTCGCCGCATCCCACGTAGATGACGATGTCGGCCTGAGCCCACTTGGCGAGCGTCTGCTCGGTGACGGTCTTGCCGGTGCCGAAGCCGCCCGGGATGATGCTGTATCCGCCCTGGGCGACCGGGAAGAAGGTGTCCAGGATGCGCGTCCCGGTGATGAACGGAAGGTTCGGGTCCATCTTGCGCACGACCGGCCGCGGCACGCGGGCCGGCCACTCCTGGAGCAGCTTGAACTCCGTGCCGTCTTCGGTGATCGCGATGACATCGGTGACTTTGAAGGTCCCGGACTTGATCTCGGAGATGACCCCGCCTTTGCCCGGAGG